>ERZ836877.70-NODE-70-length-154220-cov-23.473486_pt1 | contig 154220 bp, 143 predicted proteins | sample MGYA00519469_ERZ836877 | MGnify/ENA primary metagenome ERZ836877 (study PRJEB31850, sample SAMEA3708809) | human gut metagenome | biome: human gut; feature: human-associated habitat; material: faeces | place: China | collected 2014 ... | reverse complement strand
GCATGAGCTGTGTCATGAGGCCGTTGAGCATATATTTGTAGTATTCGGCCTTGTAGGCGTCGGGATTGTCGAGCAGCCCGAGTTCGATCAGCTTCGGATCGGCGAGATAGTAGAGGGCGAAGAGGTCGGCGCGTGCTTCCTCAAGGGTCGAGCCGTGGGCTTTGAGAGCGTCGGGGTCGACACCGGGAAGAAGGCGGCCTGAGGCATGGCCCAGACATTCGTGGAGGTCGGTGTGGAGGTTGTCGGTGATGAAGAGATATTTGTCGAGAAGGTCGGCGGTCGGTTTGTCGATGACGAATTCCTCGTTGAATCCGTTGCCGTGGCTGGCTTCGTCGTAGGCGCGGGTGATGTTTTCGAGGGTCACTGATTTCGAGCCGTGGGCGGCGCGTATCCAGTTGGCGTTGGGGAGGTTGATGCCGATCGGGGTTGCGGGATAGCTGTCGCCGGCGAGTATGGCGGCGGTGATGACCTTGGCAGTGACTCCTTTGACCGTTTCCTTGCGGAAACGAGGGTCGACAGGCGAATGGTCTTCGAACCACTGGGCGTTGCCGGCGATGGTCTCTGTGCGGTGGCTTGCTTCGAGATCCTTGAAATTCACGATCGACTCCCATGAGCCTGTCATGCCCAGCGGGTCGCCGTAGCTCTCGATGAATCCGTTGATGAAGTCGACGCGTGGAGTTGTGTCTTCGACCCACATTATCGAGTATTCGTCGAACTTGCGGAGGTCGCCGGTGTGGTAATAGTCGATGAGTTTGCGGATAACGGCCTGCTGTTCGGGACTGTCGGCATATTGGCTTGCTTTCTCGAGGTTGTCGACGATGCGGCGCAGAGCAGCGTCGTAGAGTCCGCCGATGCGATAGGGCTCTTCGACGATCCGGCCGTCTTTCTTTATTATGCGGGTGTTGAGACCGTAGGAAACCGGCGTTGTCGACGTGGTGTCTTTGACAGCGGCGAAATATTCCTCGACCTCGCGCTGGCTCACTCCGGGGCCGTAGAGGTTATTGGCCGAGGTTGCGATGAGATCCTGACCTTCGGCCTGGTTGACACGTTTGGCCATATACGAGGGCTCGAAGATAACGCGCATCAGCTCGCGGAGGTTTTCGGGACGGCGCGGCAGCTTGTCGACCTGGGCCGACAGGAACTCGGGAGTGAATTCAGGCGTGAATTTGTCCATCGAATAATGGTGATGGATTCCATTGGCGAATTCGACCTGTTTGAGATATTTTTCGAAACCGCGGAACTGCGGGTCGTTACGGTCACCTTTGTAATTGGCATAGACATCTTCGAGAAGATCGCGGATGGCCAGATTGTAGCGGCAGTTCTGATCCCAGAGGATGTCGCGGCCTGCCAGAGCGGCCTCGGTCAGATAGTAGACGAAGAGACGCTGGCGCTGCGACAGGTCTTCGAAGCCGGGGACATCATAGCGCAGGACTTCGATGTCGGCGAAGCGGTCGACGACATAATTGTCGAAAGGCTTCTGGGAGGATTGGCTGACGGGGGCGCCGGCAACGGCGGCCAGTGAGGATGTGGCGACAACAACAGAGGCGGCCACTTTGGCTGAGAGGTTCATATTTCGGTTTGATTGGTTATTCGACATAAAGTATAAGTCCTTTGAGGTATTCGCCCTCGGGATGGTAGATGTTGACCGGATGGTCGGCAGGCTGTGTCAGCTGGTGGAGAATCCTGACGCGGCGCCCTGTCTGGGCGGCGGCCGAGAACACGGCCAGCCTGAACTGCTCTTTGGTTATGGCCTGGGAGCATGAGAAGGTAAAGATGATTCCGCCGGGCGCAACTTTTTCGATTCCGGCTGCGTTGAGGCGCTGGTAGCCGCGCAGGGCGTTCCGGATGGCGTCGCGGTGTTTGGCGAAAGCGGGCGGGTCGAGCACGATGAGGTCGTAGAGGCCGCGCGGGGTCGACGACAGGAATCTGAAGGCGTCTTCGGCCACGGCTTCATGGCGCGACGTGTTGGCGAAGTTCAGGGCCACGTTGGCGTCGGTCAGCGCCACTGCTTTGGCGCTGGAGTCGACCGAAGTCACTCGCCGGGCGCCTCCGCGCAGGGCATAGACGCTGAAGCCTCCGGTGTAGCAGAACATATTCAGGACGCTGCGCCCCCGGGAATAGTGCTCGAGCAAAGCGCGGTTCTCGCGCTGGTCGACGAAGAACCCTGTTTTCTGACCCTTGAGCCAGTCGATATGGAATTTCAGCCCGTTTTCGAGAGCTATGTTCGAGGCGTCCCCCCCGATGAGATAGCCGTCGCGGGCGCCGAGGTCGGCCTTGAAGGGAAGGGTTGTCTCTGATTTGTAGTAGACGTTGGCTATACCGGCTTCGGGCAGAGCTGTCAGGGCGCGCGCTATCAGATTGCGCTGGAGGTGCATGCCGACGCTGTGGGCCTGCATTACCGCCGTGTCGCCGTAGATGTCGACCACGAGGCCGGGCAGAAAATCGCCCTCGCCATGGATGAGTCGGAAAGCTGTGTTGTCGGGGCGCATAAGTCCGAGCGCGCGGCGCATACGCCAGGCCTCTTCGAGACGCCGGTTGAAGAAGTTGCCGTCGACTGAGGTGTCGGCGTCGGCGTCGAGCATCCTGACGGCGATGCTGCCTATCTGATAGTGGCCGACCCCTAAGGGGGAGCCGTCGGCGGCTGCCACGCGCACCGTCTCTCCCTCTTCAATCCCGGCGGGCAGCTCGGCGATGGCTCCCGAGAAAACCCAGGGATGGAAGCGGCGCAGTGATTCTTCTTTGCCGCGACGAAGGCGGATTGTCTTGTAATCGTTCATAATCAGCGGAATGCTCTTATGATGTCATTGCCGTTGGCGTAGACCAACAGTAGTATAAGGAATGCCATGCCGACATATTGAGCCCAGATAAGCACTTTCTCGCTCGGTTTGCGGCGTGTCACGATCTCCCACAGCAGGAAGAGAATGTGGCCGCCGTCGAGGGCCGGTATGGGAATTATGTTCATGAAGGCGAGAGCAACGGCCAGGAATGCGGTGATATTCCAGAAACTATACCAGTTCCAGCGGTCGGGGAACATATCGCCGATAGCTCCGAATCCGCCTATCGACTCGGCTCCTTCTTTGCTGAAAACGTGTTTCAGCGAGCCGACGTAGTTGACGAGCATTCCCGAGCCGTTTTCCCATCCTTTGGGGAACGATTCGAGCAGACCGTATCTGACGGTCACGGGTTCGTAGACGTCGGTGAGCGGTTTGAGCTGGAAGCCGAGCTTGCCGAATTCGTTGGGCGTTACGGGAAGTGTGAGCGTCTGTCCGTCGCGTTCCACGGTGACGGTTGTCGGTTTCTCCCTGTAGTTGGCCAGAGCCGCGGTCAGCTCGGTGTATGACGGCGTTGCCACGGTGTCGACGGCAATGATATGATCTCCCTCCTTAAGTCCGGCTTTCATGGCGGCCTCGCCGTTGACGACGTTGCCGATATATACGGGCAGGCGGAAGCTCATGAATCCCTTGTCGTTGTTGACGCGGAGGATGAAGTCTTCGGGAATGGCTATGCTGACGGTGTCGCGCCGGTTGCGGATGACGTCGACATTCTTGGCCTCGAGAATCTTCAGGATACAGTCGTTCTCGGCGGCGTCGAGCTTCTGGCCGTCGGCCGCGAACGGACGGTCGCCGTTGCGGAATCCGGCATTCAGGGCCGCCGGCGCGAAATCGAAGCCTTCGGTGGCGTTCTCGAAGGGGATATATTTGTCACCCCAGTGGAACGCCATTCCGGCGTATATAATAATGGCGAAGATGAAGTTGAAAAGCACTCCGCCGAGCATCACAAGCAGTCGCTGATAAGCCGGCTTGGAGCGGAATTCCCAGCTCTTCGGCTCCTGGGCGAGCTGCTCGGAGTCGAGCGATTCGTCGATCATGCCGGCGATCTTGCAGTAGCCGCCCAGCGGCAGCCAGCCGATGCCGTATTCGGTGTCGCGCCAGGTCATCTTTTCGTTGCCCTGCTTGTCGGTTTCGATTTTCGATTTCTTAGGTTTCCATTTCCAGAGCGAGAATCCGGGATTGAAGAAGAGATAGAATTTTTCGACCTTTATGCCGAAAATGCGTGCGAAGGTATAGTGGCCCAGTTCGTGGATGAAAACCAGCAGAGCCAGTGAAACAATCATTTGGAGAGCTTTGATGAGAAATGATTCCATTCAGATAAAGCGGGTGGGGTAGTGTTAGAGTTTTGAGGCGATAAATTCCGCGGCCATGCGGCGTGCGGCGCTGTTCGAGGCCACAAAGTCGTCGTAGGTCGGGCTGTCGGTGTGGCCGACACTGTCGAGCGTGGCCTCTATGACGCGGTAGATGTCGGTGAATCCGATGCGGCCCTGACGGAAAGCCTCGTTGGCAATTTCATTGGCGGCGTTGATGACGCAGGCGGCATTCCCTCCGCGGCGGAACGACTCGGCGGCGAGGCCGAGGCAAGGGAACCGCCCGTAGTCGGGCTTCTCGAACGACAGCGAGGCTATGTCGGCGAGCCTCAGGCGATAGTCGGCCGAGGCGAGGCGCGTTGTCTCGCCGAGCGCGTAGCTGATCGGCAGGCGCATATCGGGAACGCCGAGCTGTGCCTTGATGCTGCCGTCGACAAATTCTACCATCGAATGGACTATCGACTGGGGGTGGACAACCGGTGTTATTCTGTCGGCCGGGATGTCGAAAAGCCATCGTGCTTCGATTATCTCGAATGCCTTGTTGAGCATAGTGGCCGAGTCGACGGTGATTTTCGCGCCCATGCTCCAGCTCGGATGCTGAAGCGCCTGTTCTACGGTGACTTTCTCGAGCTCGTGCTCAGAAAGCGAGCGGAACGGCCCTCCCGACGCTGTTATTATGAGCCGTTCTACGTTTTCGGGCTGCTCGCCGCGCAGACACTGGTAGATGGCCGAATGCTCCGAGTCGACGGGGTAGATGCGTGTGGCCGAGGCGGCTGCCCGCTTCATTACGAGTTCTCCGGCAACCACTAAAGTCTCCTTGTTGGCCAGCGCTATGTCTTTGCCGGCCTCGATGGCGCGCAGAGTCGGCTCAAGGCCGCTGTAGCCGACGGTGGCGGTCAGCACAGTGTCGACATCGTCGCGTGTGCACGCTTCGGCGAGAGCCGCCGGGCCGCAGGCCGTGGCGATTCCTTCGGGAGAGAGGGCTTCTCGCAATCTTGCGTATTTGCTTTCGTCGGCGATCACGGCGAGGGCAGGGCGGAACCTGAGGGCCTGAGCGATCAGCTTGTCGACCTGGCTGCCGGCTGCGAGAACCCGCGCCTCGAAGAGGTCGGGACGACGCGCTATGATGTCGAGCGCCTGTGTTCCTATCGAGCCGGTACTTCCGGCCACAGCAATACGTTTCATGTAGCTACACAATTTCGCGCAAAGTTACGACAAATCCCCCATACCGCCAAAATCGTTCCCACAGATACATTTTGCGGTTAAATTTAGTTATTATTTGTTAATTTTTATTGACAAAGAGTGCTTTTGCGGCATAGCGCAGGCGTGGCATTGGGCCGTTTGGGGATTTTTTTGTAACTTTGCGCTATCAAAGTCACTGAGGGGGCCGCGCGGTTCCCTCTCTTTATTGCATAAGCGCATGATAGACAAACAATTCATATCTTCGGCTGTGGCTGATGCCATCAGCGGCACCGGCATATTCATTGTCGACGTCGAAATCGACGCCGACGACAATATAGTTGTGCTGCTCGACAGTCCCGGACTTCTCGACCTCGACGAGGTCAGCGAGATCTCGCGCAAGGTCAATGCCTCGATCGAGGCTGCCGATCCCGCCTATAATTATTCGCTGGAGCTCGGATCGGCCGGACTGACGTCGCCCCTGAAGGTGCGCGGCCAATATGAGAAGAACGTCGGCAATGCCGTCGAGGTAATGACCGCCGACGGCCGCAAGCTGCGCGGCGTCATCGCTGCTGTTTCTGGCGCCGGCGAGCCTCTGGCTTTCACTCTCGAGCGTGAGGAAAAAGTGCGCGAGCCGGGAGCGAAGCGCCCTGTTGTCAAGACCGTGGCCGAGAGTTTCGACGTTCCGGCCGGAGTGCGCAGCGTGACACCCGTAATTGATTTCAAATAAACTACAATAATATATCCCCATGGCTAAAAAAGAGGAAGCACCCAACATGGTCGAACGTTTTGCCGAGTTCAAGGAACTCAAAAACATCGACAAGACAACCATGATCAGTGTGCTCGAAGAGTCGTTTCGCAACGTACTCGCCAAGATGTTCGGCACCGACGAGAATCTCGATGTCATCATGAACCCCGACAAGGGCGATGTGCAGATATTCCAGAACCTCGAGGTCGTTCCCGACGGATCGGTGACCGACCCGAATCTTCAGATATCGCTCAGCGACGCGCGCGCCGACGGCGACCCCGATGTTGAAATCGGCGAGGAACACACCAAGGAGATAATCTTCGCCGACTTCGGCCGCCGTGCCATCCTGAACCTTCGCCAGACCCTTCAATCGAAGATACTCGACCTACAGAAAGAGGCTATCTACAATCGGTTCAAAGAACTCGAAGGCCAGCTCATCACCGGCGAAGTCTATCAGACATGGTCGAAAGAGACCCTTCTTCTCGACGACGACAAAACCGAACTGCTTCTGCCGCGCAGCGAGGCTATCCCCGGCGACTATTTCCGCAAGGGGGAGATGGTTCGCGCCGTCATCGCCAATGTCGACAACAAGAACAACAATCCCAAGATAACCGTGTCGCGCGTCAACGACGCCTTCCTCTGCCGCCTGTTCGAGCAGGAGGTGCCTGAGATCCACGACGGTCTCATCAACATACGCGCCGTTGCCCGCATCCCGGGCGAACGCGCCAAGATCGCCGTCGAGAGCTACGACGACCGCATCGACCCCGTGGGGGCCTGCGTCGGCGTCAAAGGCTCGCGAATCCACGGCATCGTGCGTGAGCTGCGCAATGAAAATATCGACGTCATCACCTGGACCCGCGATCCGCAGCTGCTTATCCAGCGCGCTCTCGCTCCGGCCAAGGTCAGCAATATCCACCTCGACGAAGCCGAGAAGAAAGCCGAAGTGTTCCTGCGTCCCGAAGAGGTGTCGCTGGCTATCGGTAAGGGGGGCATGAACATCAAGCTCGCCTCGAAACTGACAGGATATGTCATCGACGTCTATCGCGACAGCGAGGAACAGTTCGACGAAGACATCTATCTCGACGAGTTCAAGGACGAGATCGAGGGATGGGTTATCGACGCTCTCAAGTCGATAGGCTGCGTGACAGCGAAGAATGTTCTGAACACCCCGCGCCAGACCCTCATCGACAAAGCCGACCTCGAAGAAGAGACAGTCGACAACGTTATCGAAGTGCTCCGCGCCGAGTTCGAGGAAGACTGATTTCCCCGGACGCTCTCTTCTCCTTTCCTCTCACCTCAGAAAACCAGTAACCTCTAAAAACCGCAAATGGCGAGAATAAAGTTAAGTAAAGCAGCCAAAGACCTCAATGTCAGCGTGTCGACCCTGGTGGACCAGCTCGGCAAGCACAACATACAAGTGGAGGACAATCCCAACGCCCGTATCGATGAATCGGCCTATGGGATTCTCCTGACGGTGTATGGCAAAGACAGCGCCCTCAAGAGCAGGATCGACGACATTCTGTCGACACGCAAACCCAAGGCCGAGCCTGAACCGAAGGCCGAGCCCAAGCCCAAGCCCGCGCCGGCGGAAGAGGAACCGGTAGAACTGACAACAAAAGTCGTCAAACCAAAGATAATAGGCCACGTTGAGCTCGACAAGAACGGCAATGTGGTCAAGCCGGCCGTTCAGGAACCTAAGCCTGAGTCCGAGCCCGAGCCTAAGCCGGAACCAAAACCCGAGCCAAAACCCGAGCCTAAGCCGGAGCCAAAGCCGGAACCCAAGCCTGAGCCCAAGCCCGAGCCGAAGCCGGAGCCGAAGCCTGAGCCGAAGCCTGAGCCGAAGCCCGAGCTCTCAGAGAACTCAGAGAACTCGGAGCTCTCAGAGAAATCAGCGATCTCTGAGGCGCCCGAGGCGCCGGCCAAAGCCGACAACGAGGTTTTCACTCTTGAGGCTCCCAAGCCCAAGGTGCAGCTCAATGTTGTCGGGCATATCGACCTGTCGGCCATTAACCAGTCGACCCGTCCTAAGAAGAAGTCGAAGGAAGAGAAACGGGCCGATCGCATGGCTGCTGCCAGAGGTAACGGTCAGGCCGGATCAGGCGACCGCAAGAAGCGCCGCCGCATCGGCGGCCAGAAGGTCGACATCGAAAAGGCCGGCGGCCAGAATCCGCCCTCACAGGGTGGTGGCCGCGGCGGCAATCAGGGCCGTGGCGGCAATGACCAGAGCCGCGGACGCGACCGCAATTCCAACAAGGAGAACCGCCGCAAACAGGCTCCCGCTCATGTCGAGGTGAGCGACGACGATGTCCAGAAGCAGATCAAGGAGACTCTCGCACGTCTTACCGCCAAGGATAAGGCCGGTAAGAAAGGTGCCAAATGGCGCAAGGAGAAGCGCGAGGCAAACGCTTCGCGTGAACGCGAGGAAGCTCGCCGCGAAGCCGCCGAGAGCAAGACACTGAAGCTCACCGAATTCGTGACCGCCAACGAGCTTGCCTCGCTGATGGACATCCCGGTGAACAATGTCATCGCTACCTGTATGAATCTCGGAGTCATGGTGTCGATCAACCAGCGCCTCGATGCCGAGACAATCAATATTGTGGCCGAAGAGTTCGGCTTCCAGACCGAATATGTCAGTGCCGAGGTCTCCGAGGCAATCGCTGCAGAAGAGGAAGTTGACACCGAGGCCGATCTCGAGAGTCGTCCGCCGATCGTGACTGTCATGGGACATGTCGACCACGGTAAGACCTCGCTGCTCGACTATATCCGCAACGCCAACGTCATCGCAGGCGAGGCCGGCGGTATAACCCAGCATATCGGCGCCTACAACGTCAAGCTCTCCGACGGACGCCATATTACATTCCTCGATACCCCGGGCCACGAGGCTTTCACCGCCATGCGCGCCCGCGGTGCCAAGGTGACCGACCTCTGTATCATCATTGTCGCCGCCGACGACGACGTGATGCCCCAGACTGTCGAGGCCATCAACCATGCTTCGGCCGCAGGCGTTCCGATGGTGTTCGCCATCAACAAGATCGATAAACCGGCCGCCAACCCCGAGAAGATCAAGGAGGAACTTGCCAATATGAACTACCTCGTCGAAGAATGGGGCGGCAAGTATCAGAGCCAGGACATCTCGGCCAAGAAAGGCATCGGTGTCGACGAGCTGATGGAAAAGGTTCTTCTCGAGGCCGAGATGCTTGACCTCAAGGCCAACCCGAACCGCAAGGCAACGGGTTCGATAATCGAGTCGAGTCTCGACAAAGGGCGCGGTTATGTCGCAACGGTGCTCGTGCAGAACGGCACACTGCGTGTCGGTGACACCATCCTTGCAGGAACCCATTTCGGACGCGTCAAGGCGATGTTCAACGAGCGTAACCAGCGCATCAAGGAGGCCGGCCCTGCCGAGCCGGCCCTTATCCTCGGTCTTAACGGCGCTCCTACGGCCGGCGACACTTTCAATGTCATGGAGTCGGAGCAGGAGGCCCGCGAAATCGCCACCAAGCGCGTTCAGCTCCAGCGCGAGCAGGGAATACGAACAAAGAAGATTCTGACCCTCGAAGACATAGGCCGTCGCCGCGCAATCGGCAACTTCCAGGAGCTCAACATAATTGTCAAAGGCGACGTCGACGGCTCAATAGAGGCTCTGACCGATTCGCTGATCAAACTGTCGACCGAGGAAATTCAGGTCAATGTGCTCCATAAGGCAGTCGGCGAGATTTCGGAGAGCGATGTGACGCTCGCCGCCGCTTCCGACGCCATCATTATCGGTTTTCAGGTGCGTCCCTCGCTGGCTGCGCGCCGCGAGGCCGAGCGCGAGGGGGTCGAGATACGCCTCTATTCGGTTATCTACCAGGCTATCGAGGAAGTCAAAGACGCTATGGAGGGTATGCTTGCTCCCGAACTTAAGGAGGAAGTCACCGGCACGGCCGAAGTGCTCCAGACGTTCAAGATCTCGAAGGTCGGCACAATCGCCGGCGCCATTGTGCGCGAGGGTAAGATCAAGCGCAGCTGCAAGGTGCGCCTTATCCGCGACGGCATTGTGCGCTATACCGGCGAGCTCGGATCGCTCAAGCGCCTTAAAGACGACGTCAAAGAGGTCACTTCGGGCTACGACTGCGGTATGTCGATAGCCGGCTACAACGACATTCAGGAAGGCGACCTCATCGAAGCCTTCGAGACTGTCGAGGTCAAGAAGTCGCTCTGATGGCTACAGCCTATATAAATCTCGGATCAAATATCGGCGACCGCCGCTCTACGATAGAGCGCGCGGTCGCCGCCATTGAAGCCGATCTTGGAGTCAGTGCGCGCCGGTCGCAATGGGTCGAGTCAGAGCCGTGGGGCTTCGACTCTCCAAATCGGTTTGTCAATCTCGGCATAGCTGTCGACACTGACCTGGAGCCGATCGAGCTTCTGCGCCGTCTTCAGGCTGTCGAGAAATCCATCGATCCGTCGTCTCACCGCGACGCCGAGGGGCGCTATATCGACCGCGTCATCGACATCGACCTGATAGCTGTGGATCATCTCGTTGTAGACACTCCCGAACTGACGCTCCCTCATCCGCGGATGAAAGAGCGCCCCTTTGTCATGGGCCCGCTTCTCGAGCTCTGCCCCGACTGGCTCTAAGGATTGGCGGGAGCGGGGATGATTTCGACGGGGTTGTGGCCGATGCGGAAGTCGATCAGGCCGAGGCTGTAGAGCCGGGCGAGGGCTTCTTCGGCGCGTTCGCCGGTGATATGGAGAAGGCGCACGATTTCGTCGTAGGTAATACCGTTACGTTCAGACAGAAGATCGAGCAGACCGCGCTCCGTGCCGTCAAGCGACATGGCGCAGGCTGCGCCGGAGGGGCCGCGCCAAGCCTTGCCTACGAATGAAGGCACGGCGATGTTCTCGTCGGCTACACGGTAGTAGGCGCGGCGGCTGCCGTCGGCTTCCCTGACGACGACCGGACGCCGTTCGGCTCTGGCGATGACAACGCGGAACACAACCACTCCCGGATCGATTTTAAAGGCGGTGACTTCGATGGGCTGCGGTGGAACGCAATACATCTGAGCGGCCTGTTCGACAACGAAGATATCTTCCTCAGACCTCACTCCGGCGATCGTTCCGTTGTCTTTGACGCCGACAAGCAGACGGCCGCCGCGGTTGTTGGCGAAAGCCGATACGCTGCGGGCTATCTTGCGGGCGTCGCTGATGGCAAATTTGAAATCCTGCTCTTCGTGCTCCCCCTGACTGATAAGTTCGCGGATATAGTATCTGCCCCTGACGGGCCTCAGGTCTTTCATGGCCCGGAGCTTTTAGCGCAGTTCTGCAAGAAGGCGCGTTACGATGCCGAATGTCTCGCGCGGAGCGAGCTCCCAGAAATTCTCATACTGTCCGACATTGTCGTCGGAGCTGCCCGGGGTGTCGCTGACGACGCGCACCGACAGAAAGTCGACTCCGCGCTTGAAACATGTCTGGGCAAGTGGCGCGCTCTCCATGTCGACGGCTATGGCGTCGGGATACATGGCGAGGATTGCGTCGACTTCAGATTTCTTAGATATGAAGATGTCACCCGAGGCTATGAGCCCTTTGCGCACGCCGTCGAGGGCCGGAAGTCCGAGAACCGGAGCCGGAGGGGTGAAGAAAAGCGGGCAGCCGTCGGCTTCGCCGGGATTTGTGCCGGGGCCGCACCATACGTCGTGGTATGCCACACGCGCGCCTGCCACGACGTCGCCGCAGCGTGCGCCGACGCCTGTCCCGCCTGCGACGCCCGTGTTTATCACGAGCTGCGGGGCGGTGGCTTCGATGAGTGTCAGGGCGCCGATTGCGGCGTTGACCTTGCCGATGCCGCACTTGACAACTGCCAGACTGTGGCAACCGAGCGTTCCGCGATGTATTGAAATGCCGTTGACGGTCTCTGTCGTGTGGCCTTCAAGAAGGGGGAGAAGAAGACGCAACTCCTTGTCCATGGCCACTATAATGCCTATCTTCATAGTCGGGGTTCTTTTGTGGAGCACAAAAATAACGAAAAACAACGAAATTTTTTTCTCATCTCTGAACCTTTTTGACGGTCGCCGTGTTCTAAAGGTGTAGTTACTATATTTGCACTGTGTTTTTTCATGGTAATAGATTTAAGGTTAAAGAAATTTCCGGGTGGTCTGTGAAGACCGCCCGGTTTTTTGTAATTTTGCCGAAAACAGCTACCCGGCATGAAAATACTCATTCTCAACGGCCCCAATCTCAATCTTCTGGGCCGGCGCGAGCCTGAACTTTACGGCAGAACAACCCTTCGGGAGATTCTCGACGGCCTTCGCAGGCGTTTCCCCGACCTCGTCATCGAAGATTTCCAGAGCAACAGCGAGGGAGAGCTTATCGACCGCCTTCAGCAGACCGACGCCGACGGCGTGGTTCTCAATGCCGGCGGATACAGCCACACCTCGGTGGCGCTGGCCGATGCCGTAGCTGCTATAGATGCGCCTGTCGTCGAGGTTCATCTGACGAATATCTATGCCCGCGAGGCGATCCGCCGCAATTCGCTGCTCTCTTCGGCCTGCCGGGGCGTTATCGCCGGATTCGGCCCGGAGGTATATGCCTTAGGGGTGGAGGCCCTGAGAAGTGGACTCTGAACTCGACGGGTATATCGCGGCCCATACCTCGGCCGAACCCCGGCTGCTGCATGAGCTGTATCGCGATACATGGCTGCGGCGTCTTTATCCGCGCATGTGTTCGGGACATGTTCAGGGACGAATTCTTAAGATGCTTGTGGCTATGGCACGCCCCCACAGAGTGCTTGAGCTCGGCACCTTCTCTGGCTATTCGGCGCTTTGTCTGGCCGAGGGGCTCGCTTCTGACGCCGACGAGGTTCACACCGTTGAGATCGACGACGAAGCCGAACCGTTTATCCGCGGCTGGTTCGACCGCAGCCCTCTGGGAAAGAGGATCACGCTTCATATAGGGGATGCCTTCGATGTCGTTCCGCAGATTTCGTCTGAACCGTGGGACATGGTATATATCGATGCCAACAAGCGCCATTATGTCGGCTATCTCGACATGATTCTGCCGCTGATGAGTCCGGGAGGTTATATCATAGCAGACAATACGCTCTGGAGCGGGAAGGTTGCCGACGACGAAGCGCTGAGCCATGACCCGCAGGCGCGAGGTGTGGCGGAATTCAACGAACGTGTGGCCCGCGACCCGCGCCTCGAGACGGTCATACTGCCGTTGCGCGACGGCCTGTCGCTTATCCGGGTTCTCCCGGCTTAGAAGCGGGCTCCTACGGTTAGTGTGGCCGACGACAGGGCGTTGAGAAAGGTGTAGTTGCTGTTGAAATAGAAGTGGCCGATGCCGCGCACCTGAAGTCCGGCGAAAAGCGCCCTGTGGTTGTAGACGAGCCCCAGCGTCAGCTGTCCGTTAGAGGCAAGCAGCGACCGGTTGCTGTCGGTGTTGTCTTCATGGGCATGTTTCAGACCGAAGCCGAGAGCTGCCGTGACATTGAAAAGCCAGCGGCGCGGCCGGAGTGCCCAGTTATAGGCGTAACCTCCTGTCAGTGTGTAGTCAGAGTAGTTGAACCTATAGGCGGGGAGAGTCTCTGGCAGCCCTTCGAGCACTTCGGGGGGCAGGTCGTTGAAGTCCATCGAAATGTCTTGCCTCGAATAGAGGAATCCGGCTATCCATGAGCCGGCGCTCTTGAGCTGATATTTCGAGAAACAGTAGGCTGCGGCATGGCTGTAGCGGCGGTTGTTAAAGAAATAGAGCGCCGAAAGCTGCGTCATTTTGTTGGAGATGTCTTCGAACGGCACTGATTTCTGATGGCGTTTGAACACACGGGCGCCGCCGCGCGTCGATGTCTTCTGGAAGTCGACCCAGAAGCGCGAGCACGTGAAGTTGAAATTGAAGTTCGTTCGTGTGTCGTGTTTATCGCCGATTATCTCGTTGGCGTTGAACATATAACCGACGCTGACGGCCATGAAACAGAGATAGCCGCCGATGTCGGCGTAGATGTCTGATACGATATGGAGATTGCCGTGGCTGAACAGCAGCGAGTAATTCTCCTGCCAGTTGTAGCTTTTTCCGAGAATCTTCCAGTTTTTGCCGGTCGAGACCACGTAATCGGGGTCATAGCCGTTGAAGATGCGGTCGCCCCAGTTATAGACCTTGAGCAGGAAACGCGGAAAACGCGGATATTCGACTCCGGGAGCGTTGATATGGAATCCGTTGTCCCACAGCTGTTTTATCCAGTAAGTATTGGAATGCCGGACGCTGTCGGCAGCTACCGTCGTCACAGCGGCGCTGTCGGCGACACAGGCGAGGCTGTCGGGCGAGGTCTCGATGGCGCCCGCGTTGAGCGCTGTCGTGCCTAAAACAAATGCTGTCAGTACCTTATGGCTAAATCTCACTAATGCCTTATTTTGAGAGCGCAAAGTTAGTGAAATTCTGCTGAAATACCGAGCCGACAGACAAAATGGAACAATAGAAAAGAACTATAGGCAACATGCAGTTTGTATTTTCCTGATTTTGGTTGACTGTCGGAAGAGTCTAACCTTGTCCAAAGTTGACTCGGTTAATATTATTCGGGCGTAGGGACGTGCCTTTGGCGCGTTTCATAAGTGCCTGTATATCAGTGATTTGCAATTCTACGTGCCGAAGGCACGTCCCTACGCCAATGCGTTTCCGACGCTGATTTCCTAAAGTTAACAAGCCCTAAATAAAAATGCACAAATCCTTTATGCTTTACCTATAAACCTGTGCGCCTGAATGATCGTTGAATATATATGGCAAATTTTTTTATATACTCAGGTTTTGCTCTTCTGCTCGCGGCATGCATAATTGTGTTGTATTTCTCAATAAAAGAAATAATTCGAACGAAGAAATTATTCAACTTTGATTTTCGGCAAAAACCTGATTGGAAATATTTGAAGCCGTTTTTAATCATTGCAATAACCGGCTTCGTTCTGATCGGTATTGGAATAACAATCGCTCTAAACTGAAATTTCAGATGAGGTATAGGTGGCCGTGACATTATTTGTTGCGGCCATCGGCTTTTTTGACACAGATAGCTGAAAAACGGTGCGGAATGAGTAATTTTGCGGTCTAATTCCGACCTTAGTTATTGGATATGAACGCAAAGGAGTTCGAGCGGCAGTTCAATGCGCTTTATCTGCCGGTGTGTATGTATGTGCTGCGTATGACCGAAGACCTTCAGGAGTCAGAGGACATCGCGGCCGACACTTTCGCCAAGGCATGGGAATATTTTTCCGACCGCGATGCGCCCGATAATTTCAAGGCTTATATCTATCGGATGGCGCGCAATCTGACCGTCGATCGTATGCGTGTTGTCAGGCCGGCGGCCGCGCTGAGCGACGTTGCCGATATTCCGGCTGAGGAAATAGACACCTCAGAGCGCGACGCGGCAGTCTGGAAGGCTGTGGCGTCGCTGCCCGAACGCTGCCGCGAGGTGTTCCTTCTCAGCAAACGCGACAATCTCAGCCATAAGGAGATAGCCGCCGAACTTTCCATCTCCGAGAAGACGGTCGAGAATCAGATTGCCAAAGCACTGAAGGCCCTCCGCAACTCGCTGAGCAGCAGCGCTTCGCTCTACGACTTCACTTTCATCCTCACTTTTTTATAAAATTTTCCTCAATCCGGATAGGGGATTTCTCGGATTATTCCGTCATAGGGTCAAAAGACATCATATTATGAACAAAAACGACAGAATTGAGGAATCTATCCGTTTCGTGGCGCGCCATTTCAGTCCGGAGGCTTTTTCCCGGACAAAAGCCTGGCGGCGTCTGGGAATATCCGCTGTGTCGGTAAGCCGGTTTCAGCTTCGCCGCAGTCTGAAGTATGCCGCAGTCGGTATCGGCGTCGTTGCCCTGACAGCGTCGGCCATTCTTCTGATCAATCGCGATGCTTCGGCCCCCGCCACCGATGGCGCTCCCGTCGAAACCGCCGTTCCGGCCGCGCCGGTAAGCTCGACGCTGAGGTTCAACGACACTCCGCTCACTGAGGTAGTCAAATCTATCGAACAGACCTACGGAGTCAGGGTCACGAACATCCCGGCCGAAGAGTATCGCCTCACCGGCGTCTACGAAGGAACTGCCGACGATATTCTCGCCACTATCAACGATCTTCTCGGAACTAATCTGGAAATTGAGAAATGAAACTGAAACATATCTTTCTTTGCCTGCTGCTATCGCTCGCGGTAGCGGCGTCAGCCCAGCGGGTTACGATAACTGCCAATGGCCGCAGCGCCGAGTCGGTCTTCAAGGAGCTTATGCGCCAGACCGGCAAAAACTTCATATACCAGTCGGGCACCCTCTCGGGGCTCCGCGTCAATGTCAACGCAAAAAACCGACCTCTCGGCGAAGTCCTCGACGAGATATTCGCCGGCACCGGTATCACTTATAAAATCAGCGGCAACAACGTGACGCTGAAGCGCGGCCCGAAACCGTTGTCGGCTGCAAAAGCTCCGGCGCCGCGACGATTCACAGTCAGCGGATTTGTTTACGACGCCGCAAACCGTGAGGCTGTTGTCGGAGCCTCGGTGTTCGACATCGAATCGGGGGCTTCGGCAGTCACAAATGCTTCGGGCTTCTTTTCCATGGCTGTGCCCGAAGGGCTGGCGTCGCTGCGCGTGACTTATTTCGGCACCGAGCCGTGGGAATCGGGGCGTCTCGATGTATCACGGAACATGAGCCTGAAAGTAGAGCTGTCGCCTGTCAGGCAATTGCAGGAGGTTGTTGTCAACGGATCGGTGAACAACGCCAAGGCGATGAACAGCGCCGAGATAGGGAGCATCAATCTGTCGAACGAGAAGATTCGCGAAACCCCGGTGATTTTCGGCGAAAGCGATGTGATCAAGACTTTGCAGCTCGAGCCGGGTGTGACCTCCGGAATCGAGGGGATGGCGAATATGTATGTCCATGGCGGCGATACCGACGAAAATATGTATATGCTCGACAATATTCCGCTCTATCAGGTCAACCACCTCGGCGGTCTGTTCTCGGCGTTCAACACCGGCGCCATCCGCAATGCCGACTTCTATAAAAGCAGTTTCCCGGCCAAATATGACGGACGCCTGTCGTCGTATCTCGATGTCCATACCAAAGACGGCAACCCCGAGCGCCATCAGGGCTCGGTCACTCTCGGACTGACTTCGGGCGCCGTCAATATCGACGGCCCGATATGGAAAGACCATACGACATATTCCGTCGCCGTGCGCCGCTCGTGGTTCGATGTCATCACTTATCCGGCAAGCCTGATCATGAGCGCCCTCAACAAAGACCGCGATGTCCGCTTCCGCTACGACTTCACCGATGTCAACGCGAAGATAACCCACAGGTTCAGCGACCGCAGCCGCGCGTTCGTCAGCGTCTACTACGGTCAGGACTATCTCAAATATGTCAATAAGGAAATCTACACCGGCCCTGACGAAACCGACAAGTCGACCGCGCGGATGTGGTGGGGCAATATCGTAGCCTCGGCGGGATGGAACTATACATTCAGCCCGTCGCTTTTCGGAGAGCTTACGGCCGCCTATTCGCGCTACTTCAGCTCGCTCAACCGCAGTGACCGAATGGAGATGACCGACGCCGACGGCGCCACTGATTTCACCGAAGACAAGCTCGGCCACCGCAACAAGATCGACGACATCATTATCCGCGCCGACTTCGACTGGCATCCCCTGAACGCTCTGGCCGTCAATTTCGGCACGGGATATACCTATCATTCTTTCCTCCCCTCGAAGGGGGAACGGACTCTGATTACGCCCGGCGACAAGACGACCGTCATTGCCAACGATCAGACTCTCCACGCCCACGAGGCAAACCTCTATATCGGAGCCGATTACACTCCGGCCGATTTCATCCGCATCAATGCCGGCGCCCACGCCGCTCTCTTCAGCATAGGCGGCCGAACCCACGCAAACCTGTCGCCGCGCCTCTCGTTCCGAATCACACCGGTTCGCGACTGGGCGATAAAAGCAGGCTACAGCCGAACGACGCAGTTCGTCCATCAGATTTCAGAAAGCGCCATCTCGCTGCCGACCGACCAGTGGATTCCGATCACCGGCGCCAACAAGCCTCAGACGGCCGACAAGATCGCCGCCGGAATCTACTATACGACGCCCGACAAGCAGTATACCGTATCGGTCGAAGGCTATTGGAAATGGATGGACAATCTTCTGGATTATTCCGACGAATATTATCTCGTGGCTCCCGATGCGCCGTGGGATCAGAAAATGACCTCGGGAAAAGGACGCTCGCGCGGCATTGATTTCAAGGTGGCCCGCGAATACGGGCGGTTCACCGGCGCGGTCAGCTATTCATTGCTCTGGGCCGACAGGCAGTTCGACGGAAAGAACAACGGGCGATGGTTTCCGGCGCGGTTCGACAACCGTCATAAAATCAATGTCTTCCTCAATTTTAAATTCAATGAGAAATGGAGCCTCGGTGCAACATGGACGGGCATGAGCGGAAACCGCATCTCGATTCCTCTGCAATGCTGGGACGATCCTCAGCTCGGCCCGTGGCATTTCGATATGGATTATTACGACGGGCTCAACAACTACCGGCTGCCATTCTATCATCGGCTCGACGTTTCGGCAACGCGCCACACAAAACACGGATTCTGGACTTTCAGCGTCTATAATGCCTATTGCAACATGAACGTCATTGCCGTCCGCCGCGACTACAGCGACAGCTACGAGATCGTGACCGGGCCTGACGGTTCAGTCAGCTATACTTCGCGGCCCGTGTTCCAGTATGTTCGCCTTCTTCCTTTCATCCCCTCGGTTTCATATACCTGGGAATTCTAACCTCAACTGAAACAAAAATGAACAAAATATCAATAATTACAGTAATCGCTGCGGCAGCTTCCATGCTGACAGGCTGTTATCAGGACTTCGAGCCCGATCTCAAGTCAACTCCGGTCGTCTGCATCAACTCCAATATAATCGCCGGACAGCCGGTGACGGCAAACGTTACGCGAACCTGGCGCTATTCCGAGGGCGCTCCCGGCGAAGATATCGACATTCAGATAAAGAACGCCGAGGTCAGCATTGTCGTGAACGGTTCTGAGACGTATGCTCTCACCTACGGGAAAAGTCCGGCGGACAACAGCGACGATTATCTCTATGTCTCGGACTATGTAGCCCGGGAGGGGGACGAGATAGCTGTCAGGGCGGTCAGCTCCGAATACGGCGAGGCAGGCGGCTCGGTTACGGTTCCGCGCGCCGTAAAGATCGACAACGTAGTCCCGACGGTCAGCAATCTGCGTAGAGAGCTCAGAGGCAACCGTCTGGAGGCCTGGTTTGATCTCTCGTTTGCGGTGACATTCACCGATCCGGCCGACGCCGTCAACTATTATATGTTTGACTGCAAGGCGTATACGCCCGACAGCTATATCGACGATGATAATCTTTATCATTCGTCGAACGAGGTGACGATTTCGATGTATCCCGATTTCTCGCGTGAACCGCTTTTCTCGGAGCATGTCGGAGCTCTTGAGGCCATTGTCAGCGACACCGACGGCTATACCGTCTTCTCTGACCGCCAGATTTCAGGCCGGAGCTACACAATACACTTCTCGATACCGGGCTGTCATTATGTCTGCCGCGATATAACGCAGCCGAGAGTGTCGGACTATGTCATGAAACTGTCGCACATCTCGGCCGGATACTATAATTATATGATGTCGCTGTGGGCGACAACTGAAGGTGTCAATGGCATTTTAGGAAATGTCGGACTCGGGAATCCTGTCTGGGAACACAGTAACGTGTCGACGGGTGCGGGGATTATATCGGGCTCCGCTGTCGGCGAATACCATGTTCCGTTCCGCTCTCTGGTCGGAGACTGAGAATGTCAATAGGCCGGAGTGAAGGGCGGGGTGGGGCGGAGCAGCCCGTTGGCGCAGCCGGCGAAGTCGACAGTGGCGGCTGTGTCGAGGCGGCGCGTTCCCGAACCGGGGCGCAGGTCGAGGGCGGAGAGGTCGATATAGAATACGCCGAGATTGCCTACAAGGTCGAAGTAGTAGCGCCGGCGGTTAAGATCGGCCACACTGCGCCACTGTGTCGACGACAGGTTAGGCTCCCCCTCGACAGCATAATCTTCGGGCACCGACACGTTCATTATTATCGAGCGCACGATGTCGACAGCCTTGTCGGACGTCGTAGCGCGGCGGACGTTCTTGTTGAAAAACGAGGCCCGCACGAATCTGTCGGGACTCTTTACCGTGCCGGGCAGCGAGTGGGTGCCCCCGATTCCTTCCCAATAGGCGTTGATGGCCTCCATCGACGGATAAACCGGGTCATTGGTCAGCACGTCGAGGTCGGTGCCTTCGTAGATATTGAGCTTGCCGTCGACAAACTCGAGGATTGCCGTCTTTCCCGACAGGTCGGTGATGGCGAAATGGAGGGCCGGCACCGTTCCGTTGTCGAAATCAGAAGCTGAAATTGTGAATCCGCTGTCGCGTATCATTGCGACTGCCTCGTCGGTAGTTGCATTCTGGTCGAGAATCCAGGCGATGAACACCGCCAGCGACATCGGACGTTTTCCCTCGGCTGTCGCGGGGGTGGCGTAGACGGCGCCCTTGCAGAACAGCGACGCGGCGGTCAGACCTTTCTCGTTGATTCCCTCGGTAATGCCGGTGTCATAGCCCACGGCATAGACCGAGCCGTATCTGGCTTCCCATTCGAAAGCGCCGGGCAGGTTGTGGCTTTTCTTGACAAGTCCGCGCGGGTAGACCCATAGATTGGTTGGGATCGGTGTGCGCCAGTCGAGCGACCGTCCTACGGTTATTATGCTGTCGGCTCCGTGGTAAACTACGCGCGAGCAGGCTCCGACGGGAGCCGGTGTAGAGACAAGAGCGCCGGTGACAAGGGCTGAGGCGATGATATTTCTTGCAGTCATAGCGTTAAGGAGTGTTGTTGCTGATTTTCAACTGTTACAACACCTCTCGTCGCTATGTTGTTCAATGGCGCCGCGGAGCCGGGTCGGTCGAAAGTCCGACGCCGAGCTTCTTGAAAATCTTGTGGTCGACCTCGCCGAGCACAACCGTAGAGTGGGCCTGACAGCGGCGCAGCATGGGCAGCGTGGCCAGGGCGCGCCGGCAGGCGTCGTCGTGGGTCGAGAGAACGCTCAGGGCCACGAGAACCTCGTCGGTGTGGAGGCGTGGGTTGCGGCTGCCGAGATAGTTGGTCTTGGTTGCCTGAATAGGCTCGATCATGTGTTGCGGAATGAGCTTGACGCTGTGGTCGATGCCCGCCAGATGCTTGATGGCGTTCAGAATCAGTGCGGCGCTCGGGCCGAGCAGATCGCCGCTCTCGCCGGTTATGATGGTTCCGTCGGCAAGCTCTATGGCCGAGCAGGGGCGTCCGCTGAGCTGAGCGCGGTTTCGTGCGGCGGTGACGGCGGGACGGTAGCCGGCGTCGATTTTCGACTGCTGCATCAGCAGCTTTATCTTGTTGACCTCCTGATCGGTAGTTGCGCCGCTGGCAAAGCGGTTGAGCGCGGTGAAATAACGCAGCACGAGCTCGTTTTTCGATGCGCGGCAACATTCGGCATCGTCGCTGATACAGAACCCGACCATGTTGACGCCCATATCGGTTGGCGATTTATAGGGATTCTCGCCGTAGATGCCTTCGAACAGGGCGTTGAGCACCGGAAATATCTCGATGTCGCGGTTGTAGTTTATGGCCGTCTTGCCGTAGGCTTCGAGATGGAACGGGTCGATCATGTTGACGTCGTTGAGGTCGGCCGTCGCGGCTTCGTAGGCAACGTTGACGGGATGCTTCAGCGGAAGATTCCAGACGGGGAAAGTCTCGAACTTCGCATAACCGGCCTTTATGCCGCGCCGGTGCTCGTTGTAGAGCTGGCTGAGACACACGGCCATCTTTCCGCTTCCGGGGCCGGGAGCCGTTACTATGACCAGCGGCCGCGTTGTCTCGACATAGTCGTTGCGGCCGAATCCTTCGTCGCTGTCGATGAGGTCGACATTGTTGGGGTAGCCCTCGATGGTGTAGTGGCAGTAGGTGCGTATGCCGAGGCGGTGGAGCCGCTGGCGGAACGCGTCGGCGCTCATCTGTCCGTCGTAGTGGGTGACGACCACGGAATTGACCTCGAAGCCGCGGTTTATGAACTCGAGACGCAGCCTGAGAACATCCTCGTCGTAGGTTATGCCGAGATCGTTGCGAATCTTGTTTTTCTCGATGTCGCGGGCGCTTATGACGATCACTATCTCGGCGCGGTCGGCGAGTTTCGACAGCATTTTCAGCTTGCTGTCAGGTTCGAAGCCGGGGAGAACACGTGATGCATGGTAGTCGTCGAAGAGCTTTCCTCCGAGTTCGAGATAGAGTTTGTTGCCGAACGTGGCGATGCGTTCGCCGATGTGCTCCGACTGGATGCGGAGATATTTGTCGTTGTCGAATCCGAGTTTCATAACGGCCGCAAAGTTACCGTTTTTTCGCGAGAAATGAAACCCGCGCCCCGCGCCGCGGTTCACGATCTCTCTCAAACAAAGTTTTTTGCTGAATTGTTTGGCAGTTAGCGAAATAGTTAGTAATTTTGCATCGCTTTTGCCCCTGTAGGCAACGCGCTGATGTTCTATTCCGTTGAGGATTAGGGCGTTGGGGTGTGTGGATATGCAGTGTGGCCAAGGCATGAAAAGAGCGAATATTATTTAAGAATCATATAAGTCAAAACTAAAAAACTAAGATGCCTACTATTTCGCAATTAGTGAGAAAAGGACGTGTGGCTCTCGAAGATAAGAGCAAGTCACCCGCGCTGGACTCGTGCCCTCAGCGCCGCGGCGTTTGTGTGCGCGTCTACACCACCACTCCCAAGAAACCTAACTCGGCAATGCGTAAAGTCGCCCGTGTGCGCCTGACCAATGGTAAAGAGGTCAACAGCTACATTCCCGGCGAAGGACACAACCTGCAGGAGCACTCGATCGTGCTTGTCCGCGGCGGCCGTGTGAAGGATCTTCCCGGTGTGCGCTACCACATTGTTCGCGGAACGCTCGACACAGGCGGCGTGAAAGACCGCACTCAGCGTCGCTCGAAATACGGCGCCAAGCGGCCCAAGGCAGCCAAGAAATAAGCTGCTCCGTCAACGAACGCTACTTTTCAATCACTAACCAATCAAAATCCCCGGCTGAGTAAACGGCGACAAGAGAGACGCCGTTGAAGGACAAGAAGCTCACAGCCAAGCTATCAACCTCTTTTAAACAGACAAAACTAAAAATGAGAAAGGCTAAGCCCAAGAAACGGATCGTGCTCCCCGATCCCGTTTTCAACGACGTGAAGGTGTCGAAGTTCGTCAACCACCTTATGTATGACGGCAAGAAGAACACCTCCTATACCATTTTCTATTCGGCTCTCGACATCGTGAAGAGCAAGCTCCCCAACGAGGAGAAGACCGCGCTGGAAATCTGGAAAAAGGCCCTCGAAAATGTTACCCCTCAGGTGGAAGTGAAGTCACGCCGTGTCGGCGGTGCTACCTTCCAGGTGCCTACCGAAATCCGGCCCGACCGCAAAGAGTCTATATCAATGAAGAACCTCATCTCGTATGCCCGCAAACGTGGCGGCAAGACGATGGCCGACAAGCTGGCCGCTGAGATCGTCGACGCATTCAACGACCAGGGCGGCGCATTCAAGCGTAAAGAAGACATGCACAAGATGGCCGAGGCCAACCGCGCCTTCGCCCACTTCCGCTTCTGATCAGGAGATGACAATCACCATTATTCATTGATTCAACGACAAGCGACAAATGGCAAAATCAGACGATCAGCTCAAACTTACCCGAAATATCGGCATCATGGCCCATATCGATGCCGGCAAGACCACAACCTCCGAGCGTATCCTTTTCTATACCGGTCTGACCCACAAGATCGGTGAGGTTCACGACGGCGCCGCCACCATGGACTGGATGGAACAGGAGCAGGAGCGTGGTATCACAATCACCTCGGCCGCCACTACCGCATTCTGGAACTACGACGGCTCGAAATACAAGATCAATCTAATCGACACCCCGGGACACGTGGACTTCACCGTAGAGGTTGAGCGTTCGCTCCGCGTTCTCGACGGTGCCGTCGCTACATTCTGTGCCGTCGGCGGCGTAGAGCCCCAGTCGGAGACAGTGTGGCGTCAGGCCGACAAATACAACGTTCCGCGTATCGGCTATGTCAACAAGATGGACCGCTCTGGCGCAAACTTCTTCGAGGTTGTCCGCCAGCTCCGCGAGGTTCTCGGCGCAAATCCCTGCCCCATCCAGATTCCTATCGGAGCTGAAGAGACCTTTAAGGGTGTCGTAGACCTCATCACCATGAAGGCTATCTTCTGGCACGACGAGGCCATGGGCGCCGACTACGAAGTCGACGAGATTCCCGCCGGACTGCTCAGCGAAGCCGAAGAATGGCACGATAAAATGCTTGAGAGCATCGCCGAACACGACGACGCCCTCATGGAGAAATATTTCGACGATCCCTCGACAATCACCGAAGACGAGATCCGCCGCGCTCTGCGCAAGGCAACTCTGTCGATGGCTGTCGTTCCCATGATCTGCGGCTCGAGCTTCAAGAACAAGGGTGTTCAGCCCCTTCTCGACGCCGTCTGCGCCTATCTGCCGAGCCCGCTCGACGCCGGCGCTATCGAAGGCACCGTCCCCGGCACCGACGAAGTGACCACCCGCGAGCCGAGCAGCGACCAGCCTCTCTGCGCTCTCGCATTCAAGATTGCGACAGACCCCTATGTAGGCCGTCTGACATTCTTCCGCGTCTACTCGGGCGACATGGCCGCCGGCTCTTATATCCTCAACGCCCGTTCAGGTAAGAAAGAGCGCGTCAGCCGTCTGTTCCAGATGCACTCGAACAAGCAGAACGCCAAGGAACTCATCGGCTGCGGCGATATAGGCGCAGGCGTGGGCTTCAAGGATATCCGCACCGGCGATACCCTCTGCGCCGAAGACGCTCCCATCGTTCTTGAGGCCATGGACTTCCCCGATCCCGTTATCGGTATCGCCGTAGAGCCCAAGACCCAGAAAGACCTCGACAAACTCGGAGTGGGCCTTCAGAAGCTCGCCGAAGAGGATCCGACATTCCGCGTTCAGACCAACGAAGAAACCGGCCAGACCGTTATCTCGGGCATGGGCGAGCTTCACCTCGACATCATCATCGACCGTCTGCGCCGCGAATTCAAGGTAGAGTGCAACCAGGGCCGTCCCCAGGTTACTTATAAAGAAGCCATCACCAAGCCCGTCGAGCTCCGCGAAGTGTTCAAGAAGCAGACCGGTGGTCGCGGTAAATTCGCCGACATCATTGTCCGCGTCGAGCCTGCCGAAGAAGGCGGCGAGAATCCGGGCCTGACATTCGTCGACGAAGTCAAGGGCGGTAACATCCCCAAGGAATATATCCCCGCTATCCAGAAAGGCTTCACCAACGCAATGAAGAACGGCGTTCTGGCCGGCTATCCCGTGCCCTCGCTGAAGGTGACCGTCATCGACGGTTCGTTCCACCCGGTCGACTCTGACCAGCTCTCGTTTGAGCTCTGCGCCATCCAGGCCTTCAAGAAAGCCTGCGAAAAGGCCGGCCCCGTGCTGCTCGAGCCTATCATGAAGATCGAGGTAGTGACTCCCGAAGAGTCGATGGGCGACGTTATCAGCGACCTCAACAAGCGTCGCGGTCAGGTTGAAGGCATGGAGACAAGCCGCTCGGGAGCCCGTGTCGTAAAGGCCACCGCCCCGCTGGCAGAGATGTTCGGCTATGTCACCGCCCTGCGCACCATCACATCGGGCCGCGCAACCTCGACAATGTCGTTCAGCCACTACGCCGAAGTCAGCAACTCGATCGCCCGCAACGTCCTGACCGAATGCCAGGGCCGCGTCGACCTGCTCAAATAATCAGCAAATCAGTAACCAATAAACGATATGAACCAAAAAATTCGCATCAAACTTAAGTCGTATGACTACAATCTTGTCGACAAGAGTGCCGAAAAGATTGTCAAGACCGTGAAGGCTACCGACGCAGTGATAAGCGGCCCGATACCCCTGCCGACCCACAAGCGCATCTTCACCGTCAACCGTTCGACCTTCGTCAACAAGAAATCGCGCGAACAGTTCCAGCTCTCGAGCTACAAGCGCCTCATCGACATCTACAACTCGACGGCCAAAACCGTCGACGCTCTGATGAAGCTCGAACTCCCCAGCGGCGTCGAAGTGGAGATCAAAGTCTGATACCACGCGCGGCTATAATAAATCAAACTAATCCAATCAACAATATACTACTAAAGAAATGCCAGGATTAATTGGAAAGAAAATCGGAATGACATCCGTTTTCAGTGCCGACGGCAAGAATCTGCCGTGCACTGTTATCGAAGTTGGCCCTTGTGTAGTTACCCAGCTGAAGACAGCCGACAAAGACGGCTACGAGGCTGTGCAGATCGGTTTCGAAGAGAAGAAAGCGAAGCACACCACGAAGCCCATGGAAGGCCACTTCAAGAAAGCCGGCGTAGCTCCTCAGCGTCACTTGGCTGAGTTCTCAGGATTCAACAGCGAGTTAAAGCTCGGCGACACCCTGACAGTAGACCTCTTCGCCGAAGGCGATTTCGTCGACATTCAGGGCGTCAGCAAGGGTAAAGGCTACCAGGGCGTTGTAAAGCGCCACGGCTTCGGCGGCGTTGGTCAGGCTACCCACGGCCAGCACAACCGTCTGCGTGCCCCCGGTTCGGTAGGTGCCTGCTCTTATCCCGCCAAGGTGTTCAAAGGAATGCGCATGGCCGGCCAGATGGGCAACCGCAAGGTGACAGTGCAGAATCTGCAGGTCGTCAAGACCCTTCCCGAGCACAATCTGCTCATGATCAAAGGCTCCATCCCCGGTGCCAAAGGTTCAATCGTTTTAATTGAGAAGTAAATGGAACTCGCAGTATACGACATCCAAGGAAAAGAAACCGGTCGCAAGGCAACCCTTAACGACAGCGTTTTCGCCGTTGAGCCCAACGAACACGTTGTATGGCTCGACGTCAAGCAGTTCCTGGCCAACCAGCGTCAGGGCACTCACAAGAGCAAGGAGCGCAGCGAAGTTTCAGGCTCGACCCGCAAGCTTCACAAGCAGAAGGGCGGCGGCGGTTCGCGTATCGGCGACATCAACTCGCCCGTTCTCGTCGGCGGCGGCCGTGTGTTCGGTCCGCGTCCCCGCGACTACCGCTTCAAGCTCAACAAGAAGATGAAGCAGCTCGCACGTCGCAGCGCCTGGAGCGTAAAGGCAGCGCAGAACGAGCTGACCGTCATCGACAGCATCAATTTCGAAGCTCCGCGCACAAAAGACTTCGTCGCTTTCGCCAAGGCTGTCAAGGCCGACGGCAAGAAGCTGCTGCTCGTTGTCGGCCAGGATAACCGCAATGTTTATCTCTCGGCCCGCAACATCCCCAACACCGAAGTCATGCGTGCAGCCGACGTCAACACCTACGCCCTGCTCAATGCCGGCGCTGTGGTTATGACCGAGGAAGCTCTCAACGTGATCAACAACCTCTAAGCATAAACCCTCCGGAAGGACTTAAAACGAAATTCAACAATGGAAATTTCAATCACACCTATCGTAACCGAGAAGGCCACCAAGCTCACCGAGAAGGGCAACCGCTATACCTTCAGAGTGTCGCCCGAGGCCGACAAGGGTCAGATCAAGGCTCTGGTCGAGAAACTCTACGACGTTAAGGTGACCGAGGTTAACACCGCGATCGTTCGCGGCAAGAACCGCCAGCGCTGGACCAAGACCGGCCTGCGCCGCGGCAAAACGGCCCGCTGGAAGAAAGCCATCATCTCGGTGGCCGAGGGCCAGACTATCGACTTTTACAGCAATATCTAATCAGCAATGGCAGTAAGAAAATTCAAGCCCACCACACCCGGGCAAAGACACAAGGTTATTGGTGTATTCAAAGGTACGATCACTGCTACTACACCAGAGAAATCTCTTACAGTCGGAAAAAAGCAGACCGGCGGCCGTAATGCCGAAGGTCACCTCACCTCGCGTTACCTGGGTGGGGGTCACAAGCGCAAATACCGCATTATCGACTTCAAGAGAACAAAAGACGGCATCCCTGCCGTGGTTAAGTCAATCGAGTATGACCCGAACCGCTCGGCCCGCATCGCTCTGCTCTTCTATGCAGACGGTGCCAAGGCCTACATGATCGCCCCCAACGGCCTCGCCGTCGGTCAGACCGTCATGAGCGGTGCAGAGGCTGCTCCCGAAGTCGGCAATGCGCTTCCGCTGGCCAACATCCCTGTTGGTACTCTGATTCACAACATCGAGCTGCGTCCGGGCCAGGGTGCCCGCATGGCACGTGCCGCCGGCAACTTCGCCCAGCTCATCTCGCGCGAAGGCGACTACGCCATCATCAAGCTGCCCAGCGGAGAGACCCGCAAGGTTCTCTGCGCCTGCAAGGCTACCGTAGGCGTCGTCGGCAACAGCGAGCACTCGCTGGAGAGCTCCGGTAAGGCCGGCCGTTCGCGCTGGCTGGGCCGTCGCCCCCACAACCGCGGTGTTGTCATGAACCCTGTCGATCACCCCATGGGTGGTGGTGAGGGCCGTTCGTCGGGCGGACACCCGCGTTCTCGCAAGGGCCTCTATGCAAAGGGCCTGAAGACACGCGCGCCCAAGAAGAACACCTCGAAGTATATCATCGAGAGACGCAAAAAATAAGTTTCAGAGTAATCCAACACATCAACTATGAGTCGTTCATTGAAAAAAGGCCCCTTCATCAGCGTAAAGCTCGAGAAGAAGGTCGACGCCATGGAAGCCAGCGGCAAGAAATCGGTCATCAAGACCTGGAGCCGTGCCTCGATGATTGCGCCTGAATTTGTCGGCCACACATTCGCAGTCCATAACGGAAATAAGTTTATCCCCGTTTATGTCACCGAGAATATGGTAGGTCACAAACTCGGAGAATTCGCTCCGACGCGCACATTCCGTGGCCATTCGGGCAACCGCAAGAAATAAGCCGGCGCGACCGAAGCCAGTGACTTAATCCAACAGTATTTGAAAAAACAGAAACAATAATACCAAATGGGTGTAAGAAAAAGAAACGCCGCCGACAAGCGTAAAGAAGAGCAGCGCTCGGTGGCATTCGCAAAACTGCTCAACATCCCCACTTCGCCCCGCAAGATGCGCTATGTCGCCGACATGGTGCGCGGCGTTGAAGTGAACCGCGCCCTTGGCATCTTGAAATTCTCGAACAAGGAGGCAGCCGCCCGCGTAGAGAAACTTCTGCGTTCGGCCATCGCCAACTGGGAAGCCAAGAACGAGCGCAAGGCCGACGCCGGAGAGCTCTGCATCTCGATGATCCGCGTCGACTGCGCACCGATGCTCAAGCGCCTGCGTCCCGCCCCCCAGGGCCGCGGCTACCGCATCCGCAAGCGCGCAAACCACGTGACTCTCATCGTCGACACTATCGACAACTATACCAACAAGGCCAAATAACATGGGACAGAAAGTAAATCCGATCAGCAACCGCCTGGGCATCATCCGCGGATGGGACTCCAACTGGTACGGCGGTAAAAAATATGGCGACACCCTTCTCGAGGACTCCAAGCTGAGGAAGTACCTGAACGTTCGCCTTGCAAAATCGAGCGTGTCGCGTATCGTTATCGAGCGCACTCTCAAACTGATAACAATCACCGTATGCACCTCGCGTCCGGGACTGATCATCGGCAAGGGTGGCTCGGAAGTCGACAAACTCAAGGAAGAGCTCAAGAAGATTACCGACAAAGATGTCCAGATCAACATCTTCGAAATCAAGCGCCCCGAGCTCGACGCCGAGATCGTAGCCGCTAACATAGCCCGTCAGATCGAAGGCAAGATCGCCTATCGCCGCGCTATCAAGATGGCTATCGCCTCGACAATGCGCGCCGGCGCCGAAGGCATCAAGGTTCAGATCTCAGGCCGTCTCAACGGTGCCGAGATTGCCCGTTCCGAGATGTTCAAGGAAGGCCGCACACCGCTCCACACTCTGCGTGCCGACATCGACTACGCTCTGGTAGAAGCACATACTAAAGTTGGCGTTATCGGCGTTAAAGTATGGATCTGCCGCGGTGAAGTCTATGGCAAACGCGACCTCGCCCCCAACTTCGCCCAGAGCGGCAAGGAGACGCGCGGTCCGCGCCGCGAGGGCGGCGAACGCCGTGGCGGTTTCCGCAAACCCCGCAACAACAACCGTTGAACCCCGCAATACAGAACTGAACAATGTTACAACCTAAGAAAACAAAATTCCGCCGCTCGCAGAAAGGCCGCATGAAAGGCATTGCCCAGCGCGGCAATCAGCTGGCATTCGGGTCGTTCGGCATCAAGACCCTCGAATCGAAGTGGATCACGGGCCGTCAGATCGAGGCCGCCCGTGTGGCCGTGACACGCTACATGCAGCGTCAGGGTCAGATCTGGATCCGCATATTCCCCGACAAGCCCATCACCAAAAAGCCTGCCGAGGTTCGAATGGGTAAAGGTAAAGGTAATCCCGAAGGTTTCGTTGCACCTGTGACCCCGGGCCGTATCATAATAGAAGTCGAGGGTGTTCCCTACGACATCGCCAAAGAGGCACTGCGTCTGGCTGCCCAGAAACTCCCGGTCAGCACCAAATTTATCGTCAGCCGCGACTATGACCCCACTCAAAACGTCTAACGCCTTATGAAGAAAGAAGAAATCAAGGAGATGACCACGGCCGACCTGCGCGACCGCCTGGAGGTCATGGAAAAGGACTATGCCCAGCTCAAGATCAACCACGCTATCTCGCCCGTTGACAATCCCGCCAAGATCACGGCTGACCGCCGCATGATCGCCCGCGTCAAAACCGAGCTGCGCCAGCGCGAACTCAACAACAAATAACCCCGATCACCGAAATGGAAAAGAGAAACCTCAGAAAAGAGCGCATCGGCATTGTCACCTCCAACAAGGGCGACAAGACCATCACCGTCACGGTGAAATATAAGGAGAAGCACCCCATCTACGGTAAATTCGTAGGCAAAACCAAGAAGTATCACGCTCACGACGAGAAGAACGAGTGCAGCGTCGGCGACAAAGTGCGCCTGATGGAGACCCGCCCCCTGAGCGCTACCAAGAGATGGAGACTTGTAGAAATCATCGAAAAAGTTAAATAACAATGATACAGACAGAAAGCCGACTCACCGTTGCCGACAACTCAGGCGCAAAAGAGGTGCTTTGCATCCACGTTCTGGGCGGTACGGGCCGTCGTTACGCCTCGGTGGGCGACATCATCGTTGTCACCGTCAAGAGCGCTATCCCCTCGAGCGATGTCAAGAAGGGAACAGTGTCGAAAGCAGTTGTTGTCCGCACCAAGAAAGAGGTGCGCCGTCCCGACGGAAGCTATATCCGCTTCGACGACAACGCCTGTGTTCTGCTCAAAAACGACGGTGAGCTCCGCGGCACCCGTATTTTCGGTCCCGTTGCCCGCGAGCTCCGCGCAACGAACATGAAGATTGTGTCGCTGGCACCCGAGGTACTTTAACTACCCTCAATTCACAACCCGACTTTTCGCAAAGCAATGAACAAAATGAATATCAAAAAGGGTGACACCGTCTACGTGCTCAGCGGCAACGACCGCAAGCATACCGGGCGCGTCCTCAAGGTGCTTCCGGCCAAGCAGGCTGCTATCGTCGAGGGCATCCGCATGGTCACCAAGGCTACCAAGCCGAACGCCAAGAATCCCCAGGGAGGCCTCGTCAAGACGGAGGCTCCCATCCATATCAGCAACCTCGCCCTCATCGACCCCAAGACCGGCAAGCCCACCCGTGTTGCCTATCGCAAGGACGAAAACGGCAAACGCGTGCGTTACGCTAAAAAATCAGGAGAGGAGATTAAGTAATGACAACAACACTTCAGAAAGACTATAAGGAGCGCATCGTTCCCGCTCTCGAGAAGCAGTTCAACTACAAGACCGTCATGATGGTCCCGAAGTTGAAGAAGATCGTCATCAATCAGGGTCTCGGCGAGGCCACTCAGGACAAGAAAGTCATCGAGACAGCCCTCAACGAACTGACCGCCATCACCGGCCAGAAAGCAGTAGCAACCCTGTCGCGCAAAGACATCTCGAACTTCAAAGTGCGTAAAAAGATGCCTATCGGCGTCATGGTGACCCTGCGTCGCGAGCGCATGTATGAGTTCCTCGAGCGTCTGGTTCGCGTGGCTCTGCCCCGTATCCGCGACTTCAAGGGTATCAACTCGAAGATGGACGGCCGTGGCAACTATACCCTCGGCATCACCGAGCAGATCATCTTCCCCGAGATTAACATCGACAATATCTCGAAGCTCATGGGTATGAACATTACCTTCGTTACCTCGGCAAACACCGACGAGGAAGGTTTCGCTCTGCTCAAAGAGTTCGGTCTGCCCTTCAAGAAATAATCTCCAACTGGAAGCTTCCAATGGCGCGGGCGTCCCTTCAGAGGGGCGCCCGCGCAGTTGAATGTAGGCTTCGGAAAGTCCGATATGCAGGCCGATTCTCTCAGCGCCCACCTTTGTTGTAGAAAGTGGCGAGGGCCTATCAGAGCCTTTCGGATTCGACTTTTGTAAAGTTTAACTTTATTTAACTAGGTGTTTGGGGCTATTCGGGTTTCCTAACGGCGCGGATATGCGGTGGTTTGCGAAATTTTTACGACCTTTGCCGTCGGTTTTGTACGCCTTCCGAGGCGCTTGCACAACACGGTGATTCTGCAGCAGTTGCGGCTTCGGCCGTCAGAACTTTGGAATACAGGGATTTTGCATCCCGTGATTCTGCAATGTCGATGTCTGCTCCTGTAAGGGGGTCAGCAGTCGGCAAATTCTGTGAGGATTGCTATGCTTTTGTGCTGTAACCATGTAACTATTAACCTATTATTAACCTATAAGATCAGCAAATGGCAAAAGAATCAATGAAGGCCCGCGAGGTAAAGCGTGCCAAGCTGGTGAAGAAGTATGCTGCCAAGAAGGCCGCTCTCAAAGAGGCCGGTGACTACGATGCTCTTCAGCTGCTGCCCAAAAATGCCTCGTATGTACGCCTGCACAACCGCTGCCTGATCACCGGTCGTCCCAAAGGCTATATGCGCCAGTTCGGCATTTCGCGTATCCAGTTCCGCGAAATGGCTTCGGCAGGCCTTATCCCCGGTGTGAAGAAAGCCAGCTGGTAAGCCCCGGCAGAGGTTCCGCCGCGCTACAGGCGGCTCTGTCACGTTTTACGGCAAAACGGCGAATTGCTCCCCGGCTCTTCGGAGCCTCTCCGTGCTCAGCCATCGTGGCTGAGAGGCCCGCGCCGCCCCACGCACCGACGCGCGTCAGTCCCCCGGCCGGGGGAACAGCCCCGCAGGGCTCTTCGGCGAAGAACTCCGCGACGGCGACGAAGCCCGAGGCCGGCTGAAAACAACCATGCGTGAGAGTGTTAAATATTGTCTGATGCCCCCGCGAGGGCGTCGCCTCCGCCCCGGCAAGGGGCCTGCGGCACCCCGGCAGCAGATCAATTTAAACTGAAAAATTTTAAACTTACAATGACAGACCCCATTGCAGACTATCTGACACGTCTGAGAAACGCCATCAAGGCCAACCACCGTGTGGTCGAGATTCCGGCAAGCAACCTCAAGAAGGAGATCACCAAGATCCTCTTCGATCAGGGTTACATCCTCAACTATAAGTTTATCGACGGCGAGAATCCTCAGGGAACCATCAAAATCGCCCTCAAATATGATCCCGTCGACAAAGTCAGCGCTATCAAGAGCCTTCAGCGCGTTTCGCGTCCGGGCCTGCGCCAGTATTGCGGCTACAAAGATATGCCCCGTGTGCTCAACGGCCTCGGCATCGCTATCCTGTCGACATCGCGCGGCGTCATGACCAACAAACAGGCTGCCCGCGAGCAGGTGGGCGGCGAAGTGCTCTGCTACGTATATTAACCCCTTGAACCGTTTACGAAAATGTCAAGAATAGGTAAAGCTCCCATTGCAATCCCGGCCGGTGTGACCGTAACCGTGGACAAAGACAACACAGTGACTGTCAAGGGCCCCAAAGGCACCCTTAGCCAGAAAGTAAATCCCGATCTGACAGTTGAAGTGGCCGACGGCCATCTCACCGTCAGCCGTCCCAGCGACGACCGCGAACACCGCGCCCAGCACGGCCTCTTCCGCGCTCTTCTCCACAATATGGTTGTCGGCGTCTCGACCGGCTACCGCAAGGAGATGGAGCTCGTCGGCGTCGGCTACCGCGCTTCGGCCAGCGGCCAGGTTCTGGAGCTCTCGCTGGGCTATAGCCACGCCATCTACCTCAAGCTTCCCCCCGAGGTCAAGGTAGAGGCAAAGAGCGAGCGTAACAAAAACCCGCTCATCATTCTCGAGAGCGACGACAAGCAGCTTCTCGGACAGGTTTGCGCCAAGATCCGCTCGCTGCGCAAGCCCGAGCCCTACAAAGGAAAAGGTATCAAATTTGTCGGCGAGATCATCCGTCGCAAGAGCGGCAAGAGCGCATCTGCCAAATAACATTAAACCGTCAAAACCATGTTTTCTAAGATTCAACGTCGCAATAAAATCAAGACCCGCATCCGCGGTCGCATAGCAGGCACCGCCGAGCGTCCGCGCATGACGGTTTTCCGCTCGAACAAACAGATCTACGTGCAGCTCGTCGACGACCTCGCCGGCAAGACCCTTTGCGCCGCCTCTTCGCGCGGCATTGCCGAGGGCGACAAGAGCGCCATCGCCGCCAAGGTAGGCGAAGAAATCGCCCGCAAGGCACAGGAGGCAGGTATCACAACCGTTGTCTTCGACCGTAACGGCTATCTCTTCCACGGACGTGTTAAATCACTCGCTGACGCAGCTCGCAAAGGCGGACTTAAATTCTAAAATCAATCATGGCAAATAAGAATAACAGAGTCAAATCGACCAACGACCTCGAGCTCAAAGACCGCCTGGTGGCCATTAACCGTGTCACCAAGGTAACCAAGGGCGGCCGCACCTTCACCTTCGCCGCTATCGTCGTTGTCGGCAATGAAAACGGCATCGTAGGCTGGGGCCTCGGAAAGGCCAATGAAGTCAGCGCCGCCATCGCCAAGGGCGTCGAGGCTGCCAAGAAGAACCTTATCAAAGTTCCCGTCCACAAAGGCACCATCCCCCACGAACAGGCTGCCAAGTTCGGCGGTTCGCGTATCATCCTCAAGCCCGCCAGCCATGGTACGGGAGTCAAGGCCGGTGGCGCTATGCGTGCCGTGCTCGAGAGCGTAGGTATCACCGACGTGCTCGCCAAATCGAAAGGCTCGTCGAACCCCCACAACCTCGTCAAGGCTACTCTGGCCGCTCTGAGCGAAATGCGTTCGCCTGCCGAAATCGCCCATCAGCGCGGCATCAGCCTCGATAAAGTGTTCAACGGCTAATAAATTCCCTAACAACCACGTTCAATAAACAATGGCACAGATTAAGATCAAACAAATCAAGAGCCGCATCAACTGCCCCGCTGTCGAAAAGCGCACGCTCGATGCCCTCGGCCTCAAGAAAATGAATCACACGGTTGTCAAGGAAGACAATCCCTCGATCATGGGCATGGTTCGCCGTGTCCACCATCTGGTAGAGGTTACACCCGCGTGAGCAATAACCAATCGTCAACATTCAAAAAACGAAACGAAATGGACTTAAGCAATCTTCAACCCGCCGTTGGTGCGGTCAAGAATAAGAAGCGCATCGGCCGCGGCCCCGGTTCGGGCAAGGGCGGCACATCGACCCGCGGTCACAAAGGTGCGAAATCGCGTTCGGGCTACAGCCGCAAGATCGGCTTCGAGGGCGGTCAGATGCCTCTGCAGCGCCGTGTGCCGAAATTCGGCTTCAAGAATATCAACCGTGTAGAATACAAGGCTATCAACCTTGGTGACCTCGAGACAATAGCTGCCGCCAATAATCTCGACAAGATCGGCCCCGAAGAACTGCGCAAATTCGGCATTCTGAAAGGCCGCAAGCTTGTCAAGATTCTCGGCAACGGCTCGCTGACACGCAAGCTTGCCGTCGAGGCCAATGCTTTCTCGGCTGCCGCCGAGAAGGCCATAGTTGAAGCCGGTGGCACGGTAGCTAAAATTTAAAATTCATCATGAGATTTGTAGAAACCCTAAAAAATATCTGGACCATCGAGGAGCTCCGCAAGCGCCTTCTGGTTACCCTGCTGCTGGTGCTTGTCTACCGCCTGGGTTGCTATGTAGTGCTTCCGGGCATCTCTCCCGAAGACCTCGATGCCCTGTCGAAGTTCACAAACCGCACAGGCCTGATGCAACTTCTCGACATGTTCTCGGGTGGCGCCTTCTCGCAGGCATCGATCTTTGCCCTCGGAATCATGCCCTACATCACGGCTTCGATTGTGATACAGCTGCTGGGCATGGTTCTTCCCTCGTTCCAGAAAATGCAGCGTGAGGGCGAAAGCGGCCGTCAGAAGCTCAACCAGTATACGCGCTATCTGACTGTCATCATCCTTCTGCTGCAGGGCCCGGCCTACCTGATCAACCTTCAGGTTCAGGCTGCCGGCGCCGGCCTCTCTTCCCACATGGGCTTCTGGACAACGGCCTATCTGACGGTTATCCTTGCCGCCGGCTCGATGTTCATCATGTGGCTGGGTGAGCGCATAACCGACCGCGGTGTCGGCAACGGCATCTCGTTCATCATCCTCGTGGGCATTATCGCCCGCCTTCCGGGAGCTCTCTTCTATGAGTTCACATCGCGTATGCCCGGAGCCGGCGGAAGCCAGGGCGGTCTTATAATGTTCGTCGTCGAGCTCATCCTTCTGTTCGCTGTCACCGTAGGCGCCGTGCTTCTGGTGCAGGGAACCCGCAAGGTGCCCGTGCAGTATGCCAAGCGCGTTGTCGGCAACCGTCAGTATGGCGGCGCGCGCCAGTATATCCCTCTGAAGGTCAACGCCGCCGGCGTTATGCCTATCATCTTCGCCCAGGCAATCATGTTCATCCCCATCACCGTAGCCGGTTTCGGGGGAGCATCCGACGCCTCGAGTGGATTCGTGGCAGCCTTCAGCGACATCAACGGATTCTGGTATAACCTCGTCTACTTCATCATGATTGTCGCCTTCACCTACTTCTACACCGCCGTCACAGTCCGCCCGACCCAGATGGCAGAAGACATGAAGCGCAACAACGGATTCATCCCCGGCGTCAAGCCCGGAAAGAAAACCGCCGATTATCTCGACTCGATCATGAGCCGTATAACTCTTCCCGGTTCGATATTCCTCGGCTTCGTGGCCATCATGCCCGCTTTCGCCCGTCTGTTCGGCATCAGCCAGAACTTCGCCCAGTTCTTCGGCGGCACGTCGCTGCTGATTCTCGTCGGCGTCGTTCTCGATACCCTCCAGCAGATCGAGAGCCACCTGATGATGCACCACTACGACGGCCTGATGAAGGACGGCAAGATCAAGGGCCGCACAACCGGCGGCGCCTATTGAGCCATTCATGATTCGATAACCGGTTTACAGACTATCGAACGCAAAGAATAATAATCTATAGCAAGGCAACGTGCCGGCTCCTTCCGCTTCGGCGGAAGGAGTGGCACGGCCTGTTTAGCTGAATGATAATTCTCAAGACCCCACAAGAAATCGAGAAGATGCGCGCTGCCTGCGCTCTGACCTCGGCCACGCTCGGCGAAGTAGCCAAGTGGGTCGGGCCGGGCGTGACAACGCAGCATCTCGATACCATAGCCCGCGAGTTTATCCTCGACAACGGCGGCAGGCCCGCCTGCCTCGGCTATGGCGGTTTTCCGGGCACTCTCTGCATAGAGGTCAACGAGACCGTTGTTCACGGATTCCCGTCGGCGCGCACCCTGCGCGAAGGTGATGTCGTGGGCCTCGACCTTGTTGTCGAACTTGACGGCTTCTGCGGCGACAGCTGCTATACGTTCCCTGTAGGCGAAATTGCCGACGACGTTCGCCGTCTGCTCGTCACCACCAAGGAGAGCCTCTATGTCGGCATCGAGGCGGCCCGCGCCGGTCACCGTATCGGCGACATCTCGAACGCCATACAGACATTCTGCGAGCGCGCCGGCTACACCGTTGTCCGCGAGATGTGCGGCCACGGAATCGGACGCAAGATGCACGAAGATCCCGAAGTGCCCAACTACGGACGCCGCGGCTGCGGCCCTCTTCTGCGCAACGGGATGTGTATAGCTATCGAGCCCATGATCAACATGGGGAGCCGCAATATCGTGATCGGCTCAGACGGCTGGGAGTGCCGCACACGCGACCGCAAGCCTTCGGCCCATTACGAGCACACTGTCGCCATCATCGACGGCGTTGCAGAACCTCTGACAACCTTCGAGCCGATCGCCGATGTCTTGGGCGAACGATTCATCTGAACAGACCCAGTAATCTGCTAACTTTATCAGACATCAATAACCGAATGGCCAAACAAGCAGCAATAGAACAGGACGGAACAATCGTCGAAGCACTCTCAAACGCCATGTTTCGCGTGGAACTCGAAAACGGTCACGAGATAACGGCCCATATTTCCGGGAAAATGCGCATGCATTACATAAAAATCCTTCCCGGCGACAAGGTGAGAGTTGAAATGTCGCCCTACGACCTTTCGAAGGGGCGCATCGCATTCCGATATAAATGAACCGTCGAAACGCTCATTAAATCATCAGCAACATTCTATAACCCAAAAAGATATGAAAGTAAGAGCATCTATCAAGGCACGTACCCCGGAGAGCAAGATCGTTCGCCGCAAGGGACGTCTTTACGTAATCAACAAGAAAAACCCCAAATTAAAGATGCGCCAAGGGTAAAAATTTTGTACCTTTGCAGTCGAATTTTTAAGCTACAACACAACAATTTATGGCAGTACGAATCGTGGGAGTTGACCTCCCCCAGAACAAAAGAGGTGAAATCGCCCTGACCTACATCTACGGAATCGGCCGCAGCGCCGCCCGCAAGGTGCTTGAAAAGGCAGGTGTCGATGTCAACATCAAAGTAACAGACTGGACCGACCAGCAGGCAGCCGCTGTGCGTGAAGTCATCTCTACCGACTTCAAGGTAGAGGGTGATCTCCGAAGCGAAATCCAGCTCAACATCAAACGCCTGATGGATATCGGTTGCTATCGTGGCATCCGCCACCGTAACGGCCTTCCCGTGCGCGGACAGAGCACCAAGAACAACGCCCGTACCCGCAAGGGCCGCAAGAAGACCGTCGCTAACAAGAAGAAAGCTACTAAATAATAGAATCCAATGGCAAAAAAGACAGTCGCAGCAAAGAAGCGCAACGTTAAGGTTACGGCCGAAGGCCAGCTTCACGTTCACTCCTCGTTTAACAATATCATTGTGTGTCTGGCCAACTCCGAAGGCCAGGTTATCTCGTGGTCAAGCGCCGGCAAGATGGGTTTCCGCGGTTCGAAGAAGAACACTCCCTATGCCGCACAGATGGCCGCACAAGACTGCGCGAAGGTCGCCTATGACCTTGGCCTGCGCAAGGTGAAAGCCTACGTTAAAGGCCCCGGCAACGGACGTGAGAGCGCAATCCGCACAATCCACGGAGCCGGCATCGAGGTTACCGACATTCTCGACGTTACCCCGCTGCCCCACAACGGCTGCCGTCCTCCCAAACGCCGCCGCGTTTAATTCAGGAACGGCATCACGTTCTCAATCAGTCAACACAACACACCAGTCGGAGCTTCGGGCTCAGCGCCCCCTTTCCCCTTCGGGTTGCCATGTAGCTGATCTCCACCGCCGCCATAGCGGCCGGCAACGCGCCTGAGAGCAGGCATCCGTTTTCATATCTTTCATTGTGGCTCATTCCGGGCCCGTTTCCACCACTGCCACCGGACAGCCTCGCGCCGACTGACTGCTTTTTTTGAATCACCTCTCAGCAGTCGCGGCTGTGTCGGCCGATACTACCGGAGGCAACCGGCAGGCGAGACGCCGGTACCCGGAAAGAACCCCCGTAGAGAGATGCCCGCGCCGAAGGCCCTCCGGCTCAGCCCGGAGCTTCAGGAGACCCCGCAATCCCGCGCTGAACCTATCCGACACAGATAACCAACCTATCCAAACTCAACAACAAACATCTTATGGCAAGATACATCGGTCCCAAAACCCGTATTTCACGCCGCTTCGGCGAGCCTATCTTCGGCCCCGACAAAGTGCTCGAACGCCGTCAGACCCCTCCCGGACAGCATGGCGCCAACCGTCGCCGCAAAACATCTGAGTATGGCACTCAGCTGCGCGAAAAGCAGAAAGCCAAATATACCTACGGAGTTCTCGAGCGTCAGTTCCGCAACCTCTTCGACAAAGCCGCTTCGACAAAAGGCATCACCGGTGAGGTTCTGCTCCAGCTTCTCGAAGGCCGTCTCGACAACGTCGTCTACCGTCTGGGCATCGCCCCGACCCGCGCCGCAGCCCGTCAGCTCGTCCTTCACCGCCACATCACAGTCAACGGTCAGGTTGTCAACATCGCCTCTTATCAGGTGAAACCCGGCGACGTTGTAGGTGTGCGCGAGCGCTCGAAATCTCTTGAAGTCATCGCCGACGCCCTCGCAGGCTTCAACCACAGCAAATACCCCTGGATCGAATGGGACGAGGCAACAAAATCGGGTAAGCTCCTTCACGTGCCCGCACGCGAAGACATTCCCGAGAATATCAAGGAGCAGCTCATCGTCGAGCTCTACTCTAAGTAATAAACCTCAATTAATCCTCTCTGATCCATGGCTATTTTAGCATTTCAGAAACCCGACAAAGTCTTGATGCTGGAAGCCGATAACCACTTCGGCAAGTTTGAATTCAAGCCATTGGAACCGGGCTACGGCATTACCATCGGTAACGCCCTGCGTCGCATACTGCTCAGCTCGCTCGAAGGCTTCGCCATCTCGAGCATCCGCGTTGACGGCGTCAAACATGAGTTCGACGTGATTCCCGGGGTCAAGGAGGATGTCACCAACATCATCCTTAACCTCAAGAAGGTCAACCTCAAGCAGATTGTCGAGGATACCGACTCCGAGAAAGTCACCGTCACAATTCCCGCCGGTCAGGAAGTGTTCACGGCAGGCGACATCTCCAAAGCCCTTGTAGGCTTTGAGGTGCTCAACCCCGAGCTTGTCATCTGTCACCTCGATCCCGGAGCGGGCTTCTCTATCGACCTCACTATCAATCAGGGTCGCGGCTGGGTACCGGCCGAAGAGAACCGCAATCCGAACGACGATGCCAACAACATCATCGCCATCGACTCGATCTATACTCCGATTGTCAACGTCAAATATACTGTCGACAACTATCGCGTAGACCAGAAGACCGACTACGACAAACTGACCCTCGAGATCACTACCGACGGCTCTATCCTGCCCAAGGAGGCCCTTAAGGAAGCAGCCAAGATTCTCATCCACCACTTCATGCTCTTCAGCGACGAGAAGATCACTCTCGAAGCCCCCGAAGCCGAGGAAACCGAAGAGTTCGACGAAGAGGTTCTCCACATGCGCCAGCTGCTCAAGAGCAAGCTCGTCGATATGGATCTCAGCGTCAGAGCCCTCAACTGCCTCAAGAGCGCCGAAGTCGAGACCCTTGGCGAACTCGTCGTGTTCAACAAGACCGACCTGCTCAAGTTCCGTAATTTCGGACGCAAGTCGCTCACCGAGCTCGATGAGCTTCTGGCCAACCTCAACCTCTCGTTCGGCATGGATATTTCAAAGTATAAATTAGACAAAGAGTAAACCCCCACGATGAGACACAATAAAAAATTCAATCATCTCAGCCGCAAGAAGGCTCATCGCGACGCCCTTCTTGCCAATATGACCATCGCACTGATTATGCGCAAGCGCATATTCACGACCCTGGCCAAGGCCAAAGCCCTGCGTGTCTACGCCGAGCCCCTGATCAACCGCGCAAAAGCCGATTCGACACCCAACCGCCGCCACGTCTTCGCCCATCTTCAGGACAAGGCCGCCGTCACCGAGCTCTTCAACGAGATCTCGAACAAGATCGCCGACCGCCCGGGAGGCTACACCCGCATCCTCAAGACCGGCAACCGTCTGGGCGATAACGCCTCGATGTGCTTCATCGAGCTTGTCGACTACAACGAGGCCGCCATGCCCGAAAAGGCCGCCAAGAAGACTGCCACCCGCCGTTCGCGCCGCAGCCCGAAGAAAGCCGTCGCCGAGGCCGCAGCCAAAGCCGACAAAGAGCTCCCCGCCGCTGAAGAGGCCCCCAAAGCTGAATAAAACCGGCAATTCCCAGTGCGGCGCCAGCCGCCTGAGAGCAGCATAAAAAGCCGTTGCCCGACAATCCGGGCAGCGGCTTTTTGTCGCTTTCGAGGACGCTGATAATCAATCAACAAAAAAAGTAGGCGCGTTTTTGGCTGTTTCGTTAAAATGGCTTATCTTTGCGCCCGAAAGCGGCCGTATGCCGCTGAGTGATTTTTAATTAACCTTATTATTAACCATTTTTTAATGACTGAAGAAGTAAAAACCGCCGTTGCAGACTTCGACTGGGACGCCTACGAACATGGCGAAACCCGGGGCAACAAATCGCGTGAAGAACTCGTCAAGACCTACGACGAGAGCCTCAACACCGTAAAAGACAAAGACGTAATCGAAGGTACAATCATCGCCATCAACAAACGTGAGGTGGTTGTTAACATCGGCTACAAGAGCGACGGTATCATTCCCGTGAGCGAATTCCGCTACAACCCCGAAATCAAAGTGGGCGATCAGGTGGAAGTGTTCATCGAAAACCAGGAAGACAAGAAAGGCCAGCTGATCTTGTCGCACCGCAAAGCTCGTGCTGCACGTTCGTGGGACCGCATCAACGCGGCTCTCGAGAACAACGAGATCATCAAAGGCTACATCAAATGCCGCACCAAGGGTGGCATGATCGTCGATGTGTTCGGCATCGAGGCATTCCTCCCCGGCTCGCAGATCGACGTGAAGCCGATCCGCGACTACGACATCTTTGTGGGCAAGACAATGGAATTCAAGGTTGTCAAGATTAATCAGGAATTCAAGAACGTTGTTGTCAGCCACAAGGCACTCATCGAGGCCGAACTCGAACAGCAGAAGCGCGAAATCATCGCCAAGCTCGAAAAGGGTCAGGTTCTCGAAGGAACCGTCAAGAACATCACCTCCTACGGCGTATTCATCGACCTGGGCGGTGTCGACGGTCTCATCCACATCACCGACCTCTCGTGGGGCCGTGTCAACCATCCTCAGGAAGTTGTCGAGCTCGACCAGAAGCTCAACGTCGTTATCCTCGATTTCGACGACGAGAAGAAGCGCATCGCTCTCGGCCTCAAGCAGCTCCAGCCCCATCCCTGGGACGCTCTCGATCCCGAGCTTAAGGTCGGCGACCATGTCAAAGGCCGCGTAGTTGTCATGACCGACTACGGCGCATTCGTTGAGGTTGCCGCCGGCGTCGAAGGTCTTATCCACGTCAGCGAGATGTCTTACAGCCAGCACCTCCGCTCGGCTCAGGACTTCCTCAAAGTCGGCGACGAAGTCGAGGCTGTCATCCTCACTCTCGACCGTGCCGACCGCAAGATGAGCCTCGGCCTGAAGCAGCTCAAGAAAGATCCCTGGGAAGACATCGAGGTTCGCTATCCCGTCGGCAGCCGCCACACTGCCCGCGTGCGCAACTTCACCAACTTCGGCGTATTTGTTGAAATCGAAGAAGGTGTCGACGGTCTTATCCATATCAGCGACCTCAGCTGGACCAAGAAAGTCAAACACCCGAGCGAGTTCACCCAGATCGGCGCCGACATCGAAGTTCAGGTTCTTGAGATCGACAAGGAGAGCCGCCGCCTCAGCCTCGGCCACAAGCAGCTCGAAGACAATCCCTGGGACGCTTTCGAAGATGTCTTCGCCGTTGGTTCGATCCACGAAGGCACCATCGTCGAGATGGTCGAGAAGGGCGCCGTTGTCGCTCTGCCTCACGGAGTGGAAGGCTTTGCAACTCCCAAACACCTCGTCAAGGAAGACGGCACAACCGCCAAGAAAGGCGAGACTCTCGAGTTCAAAGTTATCGAATTCAACAAAGACAGCAAGCGCATAATCCTCAGCCACAGCCGCATTCACGAAGATGCCGCCAAGGCTGCACGCGGCGAAGCTACCCGCAAGGCAAAACGCCCCGCTGCCAAACGCGAAGAGCAGCCTAAGCTGACAACTCCCGTAGAGAAGACAACTCTCGGCGACATCGAAGCTCTCGCAGCTCTGAAAGAGAAACTCTCGGCCGGCAAATAATCCGGTTCAGATACCCCAAAGAATAAAGGCTTCGCCACCGGCGAAGCCTTTATTCTTTGGGTAATAGGGCCTATATGTCTAATAAGCCCAATAAGGCTAATGGGGTCAGCCGTTGATGTGGCGGCAAAAGTCGCGCCAGGCTTCGCGCGTTCCTATGCAGGTCAGTGTGTCGCCTTTCTCGACTGTTATCGTGGGGTCGGATTCGATGTCGATAACCTCATGGCGCAGCGTCGGTGTGCGCAGTATTCCCGTCACCTCTTTAGGCCGCGCTACGGCCACGAGCGTCAGCCGGTAGTCTTCGCGGAGTCTGAGGTCGTGGTAGCGGATTCCGTAGAAGTAGACCGGTGCCTCGAAGCGTATGACAAAGGTGTCGTCGTCGATTTTCATCGACTTGACGTTATTGCCGAGCTCAATTTCCTCGACAAGGTCGCTGGCGGCCCGCTGTTCGGGCGTTATGATACGGTCTACCCTGAATCCTTCGAGAATCGACTCGTGGAGCTTGTCGATGGCGCGGGCGTAGATATGTTCGACGCCGAGGCTTTTCAGAAGCGCCACGGTTCGCACGCTGGCTCCGAAATTCTCTCCGATGGCAACGATGACTATGTCGACATTCTTAAGCGGCAGCATCTGGAGCGACGCGGCGTCGGTGCTGTCGATAATATATGCTGTCGAGATATTGTCTTTTATCGATTCCACGATTGATTCGCGATTGTCGGCGCCGATGACTTCGTGGCCCATTTTCGTGAGGTCGAGGGCGAGGTTTGAGCCGTAGATTCCGAGGCCTATTATGAGGTAACGCATGGCTGAAGAGATTCTGTCAGTTTATTATTATGTTGTCGGTTGGATAATGGGGCTGGGCGCGCCGGTGGCTGAGGATGCCTGACAGCAGCGAAACAATGCCTACGCGGCCGAGAAGCATGGCCACGCAGAGAACCGTTTCGGCAGCCGGCCCGAGCTCCGCTGTGATTCCGAGCGACGATCCTACGGTGAATAGGGCGGAGCAGGTTTCGAACAGAACAGCGCGCGGCGGAAGGCCGGGCTCGAGAATGAGGATTGTGACCGAGAGCAGGGTATAGGTTATCAGTGACACACTGACCATAGCGTTGGCGCGGCGTATCGAGGCCGTGGCTATTGTGCGGCGGAAGGCTACTACGCGCGACTGATCCCTCACTATTGAGCGCAGGTTCAGCACTATGGCGGCGAGTGTGTTGACCTTAACGCCGCCGGCCGTAGACTGGGCCGAGCCTCCGACCCACATCATGAATAGAATCATTATGAGCGTCGGTGCGGCGAATTGTGCCGGAGCTATGCTTGAGAATCCAGCCGAGCGCGGCGTGACGCTGTTGAAAACGCTTTGTGTTATCTTGTCGCAGAGCGACATTCCGGCCAGTGAGTTGTCGTATTCGAGAATAAAGAATCCTATGGCGCCGATGGCGAAAAGAGTGCCGGTTGTTGTCAAGACAATCTTGGTGTTCATGTTGAAAAGATGAACTTTCTTGTCGTCGACAAACGGGGTCATGAACCGTGAACGTCTGCGGTGGCGGTGAAATCCGAGAAGATCGGCCAGGGCATCGCGGAAATTTATGATTATGGGAAATCCTATGGCTCCGGCTATGATTATTAACGAGAACATCCAGTAGATAAGTCCGCCGGAGTTCATCAGCGCCGGGTTAGAGAGTCCGTCGGGCAGACTGCTGAAACCGGCGTTGCAGAAGGCCGAGACAGAATGGAAGACAGCGAAACCGATGCGCTGTTCGGTGTCGAACTGAAGGGTGTCGGGCACTGAGAAATACAGCGCGACGGCCCCGATGAGCTGCACGGTGAGTGTTGTCGTCAGCACGTAGAGCATCGTGGGCAGCAGCGAGCTCATCGATTTCGAGTAGATTATGTCGCGGACTATCAGCTGGCTGTAGATCGAGGTATTGCCGGTGAAGAACATCGCGAAGAAGCAGGTGAACGTGATGACGCCGAGCGCTCCGACTTCGATAAGCACACCGAGAATCGTCAGGCCCAGAGGCGTGAACGTGGCTGCGACGTCTACAGGCGTCAGTCCGGTTATGCTGACGGCGCTTGTTGCCACAAACAGCGAGTCGACAAACGATATTCCGTTGTAGGTCGATTTGGGGAGCATCAGCGCCAGAGTCCCGACGATGATGAACAGCATGAAACTCGATGTCAGAATCAGCGACGGGTTAGTGCGCTTGCCCGGAAGACGCATTATTGCGTAACTGAGCTGCACTACCGAGTAGACGGCAATGACGGCGAATGTGACGCGGTTCGAGCCTATCATCTGCCAGAGATAATTGCCGTGGGCGTGAATTATCAGTGGCAGGACAGTCAGGCAGACGGCTATGTTGATTATCCGTTGCAGGGGTGTGCGGCGGCGCGGCGGTGTCAGAAGCAGGCTGTAGACTATGTTAAGCAGGAATACACCTTGTCCGCAGTGGATTATCCGCTCCAGAATGGCGAATTCGCGGGCGGAGTGGTCGAACCCGACGTAAATGAGCATTCCGACGGAGCAGACGAGCGCGGCCGTCACTGTCAGCACGTCGACTGTTATGCCGAGAGCTCTGACAGTCGAGGCGAAACGGTGAGAGAAGCGCTGAAGCGACATGCGCGTCAGCCTGAGCCGGTAAGCGAGATTCCGGAATATCATCAATAGTCAGAACAACACAGTTGGTCGGGCTGTTCGGAATCGGTGCCGATTCAGATCTTTATGCCCGAGAAGCCCATGAAAGCCAGAGCAAGAAGCCCGGCGCAGATAAGGGCTATCGGGGTTCCGCGCATTGGACGCGGAATGTCGGCGAGTTCGAGCTGTTCGCGGATGCCGGCGAACAGCGTCAGGGCCAGAGTGAATCCCAAGGCTGTCGAGACGGCGTAGACTACGCTCTGCCCGAGGTCGAGATTGTCGCGGACAACGAGTATGGCCACACCGAGAACGGCGCAGTTGGTCGTTATCAGAGGCAGAAACACACCGAGGGCCTGATAGAGGGCAGGCGCCACTTTCTTCATGATTATCTCGAGCATCTGAACCAGAGCGGCGATAACGAGGATGAAGACGATAGTCTGCATGAATCCGAGGCCGAACGGGGTCAGCAGGTAAGTCTGCAGCAGCCATGTTACGGCTGTCGCGAGGGCCATGACGAATGTAACGGCGGCTCCCATGCCCAGGGCCGACGACAGCTTTTTGCTGACGCCGAGGAAGGGGCAGATGCCCAGGAACTGGGCGAAGACTATGTTGTTGACGAAGATCGCCGTGACGATTATTGAAATGTAGGTCAGCATGGTTTCATTGACGGATTCGGTTGAACAAAGCTACGAGCAGTCCGAGCATTATGAATGCCCCGGGAGCGAGCACCATAACCAGCGCGCCATAGTCTTCGGGGAAAATGTGAGCTCCGAAGATTGCCCCGGTGCCTGAGATCTCGCGAAGGGCGCCGAGCAGAGTCAGCGCCAGAGTGAATCCGAGGCCGATTCCGATTCCGTCCATGAGCGAGTCGGCTACGCTGTGTTTCGAGGCGAAAGCCTCGGCACGCCCGAGAAGAATACAGTTGACGACAATCAGCGGAATGAAGATTCCCAGCAGATTGTTGAGAGCGGGCAGATAGGCCTGCATGAACATCTGAAGCAGGGTGACGAATGTGGCTATGACCACGATATAGGCCGGAATCCTGACCGATGCGGGCACGAAGCGGCGGATGGCTGATATTGCCATATTGGAGCAGATGAGGACACCCATGGTGGCGAGTCCCATCGACATGCCGGTCATGGCGCTCCCCGTCGTGCCGAGGGTCGGACACATACCGAGCATCAGCACGAACGTGGGGTTTTCCTTGACCAGTCCGTTGTAGATTATCTGGAGTTTAGCGTTCATGACTGTAGTTTGAATAACATTCTGCGGCGCGGTTTACGGCGTCGAGGAAAGCGCGTGAACTGATAGTGGCGGCTGTTATGCCGTCGATCTCTCCGCCGTCTTTGGCGACGGTGAGAGGTGTCGAGGTCTTCAGACCGATGACGTTGCGGCGCCCTTTGGGATCGCGGAACCAGTCGTTCATCTTGGCGCCGAGTCCGGGCGTCTCGCCCTGTTTGAGCACTTCGTAGCCTGTTATGGTGCCGTCGTTGTCGAGCCCGACCATGACGGATATCTCTCCTGAGAAGCCGGCCATTGAATAGCTCTCTATTGCGGCGCCGACCTCTTTGCCTTTCAGCGTGAGCGGAAAGATTGTCATTTTGTGGCCTGATTTGTCGGTCAGGGTCACCGGCTCGCCCATGGCGTCGAATTCAGGGGCTACGGATTTCACGGCGGCGAGCTGCGCCGACTTCTCGGCCTGCGCGATAGGTTCCGACGTGATAGTGTAGACAGCGGCAAGAAGGGCGCCGGCGATAATTGTGATGACTCCCAGAGAGAGAATCATGCGCGGTAGCGAATCGTTCTTCATGCGGCAACTTTCCTCCTTTCTGCTCCGAAACGTCGCGGACGGAAATAGCGGTTTATGAGAGGGGTGCAGGCGTTGCCAAGGAGTATGGCGAACGAGACCCCCTCGGGATAGGCTCCCCATAGGCGTATTACCATTGTCAGGGCGCCGATCAGAATGCCGTAGACGATCATTCCTGACCGTGTCATTGGCGAGGTGACATAGTCTGTGGCCATGAATATCGCGCCGAGCAGAAGTCCTCCCGACAGCAGCTCGATGGCGACCGGGGCTCCTGCGGCCCAGGAGAAAACGGCGACCGTGGCCAATATCGAAACCGGGATGTGCCAGCTTATGACTCCGACGGCAAGAAGATAGATGAAGCCGATTATCAGCGCTATCGCTCCGACTTCACCGATCGAGCCTCCTACGGCGCCGAGAAGATTGTCTGCGACGCTGATGTCGGCCGGGTCGACGGTGCCGAGCTTAAGGGCACCGAGGGTAGTTGCGCCGGTGATGCCGTCGAGGGCGCCTGACGAGGCGTCGGTGTATTCACCGAAGGGGCGCCCCGGGAGGGCCCATGTCGTCATCAGGGCCGGATAGCTCAGAAGAAGGAACACACGCCCTACCAGAGCCGGGTTGAAGATGTTGCAGCCGAGTCCGCCGAAAGCCATCTTGCCTATTCCTATGGCTACGACGGCGCCGACGACAACGGCCCACCAGGGAAGCATCGACGGCAGGTTGAGAGCCAGAAGCAGCCCGGTCAGCGCGGCAGAGCCGTTGGCCAGTGTGGCCGGACGGCGGAGCATAAAGCGTGTGATGGCCCATTCTGTCAGCACACACGCGGCAATACTGACGGCCATTACTATGGCCGCGCCGATGCCGAAATAGAAAAGGGCTACGGCGGCGGCAGGGATGAGGGCAACGACGACGTGCCACATGCAGGTTTTTACCGAACGCCGGGTGTGGATATGCGGCGACGGGGAAACATTCAGCAAGCTGTTCATTTGCCTGAGGTTTTTGATTGTTGGGCGCGGCGCCGGGCGGCCATGACGGCACCCTTGCCTACGCGGATAAAGTCGAGGATAGGACGCGAGGCCGGACAGACGAAGCTACACGACCCGCATTCGATACAGTCGGCAATGTCGCGGGCTTCGGCATCTTCGAAGCGGTGGAGCGATGAAAGCCTCGATATCAGATACGGTTCGAGGCCCATCGGACAGGCTTCGACACAGGCGCCGCAGCGGATGCATGCCTCGACGGGACGCCGGCGTGCGTCGCTGCCGGTCATTACCACGATTCCCGACAGTCCTTTGGTCGTATAGCTGTCGAGTGTCATCGCGGCGCGCCCCATCATCGGGCCTCCGATTATCACCTTGGCGGCATCGTCGGCGAGACCTCCGGCGGCTTCGATGAGAGCCTTGAGCGGGGTGCCGAGGGCTACGCGGAAGTTTCCGGGATTTTTGACCCCGGGCCCTGTGACAGTCACGAGTCGCCCGGTCAGCGGTTCGCCGAAGGCCACGGCGCGATAGACGGCGTAGGCGGTTGCGACATTCTGCACTACGGCGCCTTCCGAGATGGGCAGAGCGCCTGATTTTACCTGACGGCCTATGACGGCGTCGATGAGCTGCTTTTCGCCTCCCTGGGGATATTTGACTTTCAGAGGAACGATCTCGATTCCGGGGTTCTCTTTTCCGGCTTGAGAACGCATCAGCTCTACGACGTCGGGCTTGTTGGCCTCGATAGCGATTGCCGCGCGGCTGACACCGACGGCGCGCATCAGCAGCGACGTGCCACGCAGAATCTCTTCGGGATGGTCGAGCATCAGGGCGTGGTCGCAGGTCAGATACGGCTCGCATTCTACGCCGTTGATGATTACGATTTCAGCTTTGGTTCCCGGCGGGGGCGAGAGCTTCACGGGGGTGGGGAAGGTCGCGCCTCCGAGCCCGACAATGCCGGCGGCGGCTATGGCGCGGCGGATGTCGTCGGCCGAGAGGCTGTCGGTGTCGCGCTGAACGGGAGCTGTCTGCGGCTGTTCGGCGTCGGCTTTTATTATTATCGCGTCGACGTCGAATCCCTGAGGGTTCTTTACTGTGGTCAGGCGCATTACGGTGCCGCTGACCGGAGTGTGGACGGGCGCCGACACGAAACCGCCGGCTTCGGCCACGAGCTGTCCGCGGTCGACGTGGTCGCCTTTGGCTACGACAGGTTTTGCGGGTGCGCCGATATGTTGTGAAAGCATCAGCGCTATTTCTGCGGGAATCGCCACGTCGGCAACCGGGCGCCGCGCTGTCAGTTTGGTCTCGGGCGGATGTATTCCGCCTATATGGAATGTCTTCATTCGGCCTGAGGTTTCTTAACGGGGAAGTTGGCGGTGTGGATGGCGTTTCGCGGGCAGACGTCGACGCACTTGCGGCAGCGGCGGCATTTCTCCTGATCGATTGTGGCGATATTTCCTTCGACAGTGATGGCTTCGAAGGGACACGCCTTGGCGCATTTGCCGCAGGCTATGCACGATACGTCGCAGACTTTCATCGCCTCGGGGCCGCGCTCGCGGTTGTTGCAGGCTACCCAGACGCGCTGTGGCCGCTTTTTATCGACAATGGCTATGACGTGGCGCGGGCAGGCTGCCTCGCAGGCGCCGCAGCCGGTGCAGCGCTTGTCGTCGACAACGGGAAGCCCCGTCGTCGGGTCGATATGGATGGCATCCCATTTACAGGCAGCGACGCAGTCGCCGCAGCCGAGGCATCCGTTGGGACATCCTCCTTCGCCGGCCGAAACCGTGGCGGCTATGGCACATGAGCGCGGGCCGTCGTAGGCGACACGCCGTTTTGTCAGTTCGCACGAGCCGTTACAGCGGACAATGGCTGTTTTCGGACGTGCCTCGCCGGCGACAAGTCCGACGATGCCGGCGATCTTTTTCATGGCATCTTCGCCGGCGCCGGGGCAGAAAAGCCCGTCGAGGCTTGTGGCCTTCGCGCAAGCCACCGCGAAAGCGTGGCAGCCGCTTTGGCCGCATCCGCCGCAGTTGGCGCCCGGCAGCAGCGATTCGATTTCGCCGATGCGCGGGTCCTCTTCGACATGGAAGCGTCGCGAAACACCATATAAGGCGGCGGCTCCGGCAATGCCGATTCCTCCCAACGCCATAGTTCCTATAATGATTATATCCATGCTAAGCTTTTGTGATAATCCATTTCATCTGTCGGTCAAACCTTTTTTTCAATGCCGCAACGACACAATACCATGCCGCCACAGCTGCCACAGCCACCGCTACAGATGCTCCGTCGCCGAATCCGGCGGCGGGGAGTCCCGCAAGGGCACCGATGAGCAGAAGCGCCGGAACACCGAACAGAAGTGCGGCGGCCGTCAGCTGCGAGCTTCCGGCGGCGGAGATCTCTACGGTGTCCCCCTTGTCGAGGGGCCCGGCATAGCAATCGCGCGCTACTGTAAGCAGGCTGTCGGCTCCTGATGTGTTATGGCACACAATCTGCAGTCGGCAACCCTGACAGCTGTCGCTGCAGTCGCCGGTGATTTGTAATGTGATTGTAAGGTCGTTTACGTCGATAATCTTCGCCCTGCGCTTTGTCTCAGCGGCCATGGTTGATTTAGGTTTTTGCAAAAGTAGATAAAAAAACGTTACGCAACGCTATTTTTTCAGAAAAGTGGCATTTTGTTCCAGAAACAGGTCGAGAATGGTCATGGCGGCCATGGCTTCGACCACCGGAAGCGCCCTGAGCAGGGCTGTGACGTCGTGTCGGCCACGTGGCGTCAGAACCGTCGGTTTCCCGTCGGAGGTTATTGTCGACATCGGGCGCGCCATTGTCGAAATAGGTTTGAAGGCCACGCGCATTGTTATCGGTTCGCCTGTCGAGATTCCGCCGAGAATTCCGCCGGCGATATTCAACGGCATCCGCGGGCCCTCCGTTATTGTGTCGGCCAGTTCGCTACCGCGTCGCGCGCATCCGTCGAAGCCTGTTCCGTAGTCGAATCCTTTGGCGGCCGGTATGCTCATCATAGCTGCCGCCAGCCGTGCCTGAAGCTTGTCGAAAACGGGTTCGCCGAGCCCCGAGGGAATTCCGCAGATTTTACATTCCACGATTCCCCCGAGAGTGTCATTGTCGGCTTTCGCTTCGGCGATGGCTTCGGCAATCTGAGTCTCGGAGGGAGAAGTCAGTTCGCCTATGCGGACTATTTTTGCCGTGACGCTGATTTGCGCCGGCCGCAAAGCCTCGAGAGCCATGGCGCCGGCGAAGACGCGCGCCGCGGTCTCGCGGGCCGATGCGCGTCCGCCTCCGCGATGGTCGCGAATTCCGTATTTCAGGTCGTAGGTGAGGTCGGCGTGGCCCGGACGGTAGGCGGTTTCCATCTCCCGGTAGTCGGCCGGCCTGTAGTCGCGGTTGCGTATGATGAATCCTATCGGGGTGCCGAGCGTCAGGCCGTCGGCCATGCCGCTCAGAATCTCGACTTCGTCGGGCTCGTTGCGCTGAGTCGACAGCGCCGAGGCTCCCGGGCGGCGCCGCGCCATCATGGCGGCGACAGCTCCGGTGTCGACCGATACCCGGGGGGGCATGCCGTCGATAATTCCGCCGACAGCCGGGCCGTGGCTTTCTCCGAAAGTTGTCAGCCGAAAAATCTTTCCGAAAGTATTGCCGGCCATAGCAGTTATTTAATGAGGTCGGTGACGGTGCCTCCGACGAATCCAACGAGGTCGGCGGGAGCGATTTTCAGCTGTAGTCCGCGTTGGCCTGCGCTGACAAATATCGTGTCGAAATCGTTGACCGTTGAGTGGAAGAAAGTGGGGAACTGCTTCTTCATGCCTATCGAGGTGCATCCGCCGCGTATATATCCGGTCAGAGGCAGCAGCTCTTTCATTGGAATCAGATCGGCTTTCTTCACGCCGGCGGCGCGGGCCGCTTTTTTGAGATCGACTTCGGCGTCGCCCGGAACGACGGCGACGAAGTGGCTGCGGTCGTCGCCCTGAAGCACAAGGGTCTTGAACACACGCCTGACATCCTCGCCGAGTTCTGCGGCAAGATGCGTGGCGCTCAGGTCGTCGGGGTCGACGGTGTAGGGAATCAGTTCGTATGGAACAGCGGCCCGGTCGAGAAGCCGGGCTGCGTTGGTTTTTGCAATCTTTGTCATGATACTGCAAAGGTACACAATAATCGCGGTTTTTTCGTAACTTTGCGGTTCTGATAACTAAACGCAATCATTATAATGAAGAAACATCTATCTGTTATCGTCAGCCTGTTTATGGCATTTGCCGCTACCGCGGCTCCCGCACCCGATATTCAGGACATTCTGCGCGGCCTCGGCGGCGGCAAGTCCGAACAGTCGGACAAGTCTGACCAGACTGACAAATCGGGCTCGAGTATTCTCGACGCTCTCACCGGAGTGGGCAACGCCCTGGGCATCATCCCGTCGAAGACTGTCGATGTCGCCTATCTCACCGGAACATGGGCGTATCAGAAGCCGGCCGTGGCTTTCAAAAGCGACAATTTCCTCGCGAAGGCAGGCGGCGTGGCCGCTTCGGCCAAGATAGAGGGGGAGCTGGCTCCTTACTACAAGCGTTTCGGCTTCGACAAGATGACGCTTGAGGTCGAGTCTGACTCGACTTTCGTCATGCAGTTCTCGCGGATGAAGCTCAAAGGCTCGATAACAACAGAAAAATCGGCCGACGCCTCGCGTCTGATATTCCATTTCAATGTCATGGGCAAGAATCTGACGTCTATGGAGGCATACGTCAATGCCGAGAGCAGCAGCGTCATGTCGCTGACTTTCGATGTGTCGAAGCTCATGACTGTAGCTAAGTTCGTCGGCAGCATGACCGGCGGCACAATAGGCAGTATGACCAAGCTTCTCGATAATTACGAGGGCCTTACCGCAGGCTTCAAGCTCAAAAAAACTTCAAAGTGATCTTCAGCCGCAGGCCGATATAACGGCTATGACGGCTATAGTGGCGCCCAGCGCTATCGGAACGGTAGTCTGGGCGCCGTTGTTTTGGGCCGCTGCAAACGGGCAGTAGCGGCGTGTGGCGCTCAGCACAAGCAGTCCCGACGCGACGCCGACGACGGTGCCGGCGAGTATGTCGCCCGGATAATGGACGCCTAGATACATTCTCGACCAGCAGTTGAGCACGGCCCATAGAATCAACGAAACCGTGGCCCAGCGGTTGCGCAGCACGGGGATGAGCAACGCAGTCAATGCCCAGGTGTTGGCTGCGTGGCACGACGGGAATCCGTAGCGGCCGCCACGGTAGCCGTTGACAACCGTTACGGCGGCGCTCAGCGGATTGTCGGGGTTCGACGGCCTCATGCGCTCGAACACTGGGCGCAGAACCGACGCGCAGAGCTGGTCGGCGATCAGAATAGTCAGTCCGGCAGCAACGAGCCATATAAAAGCGTTTTTAGAGCCGTAGCGTCGGAACAAGGCGTAGGCGAGCACCAGATAGAACGGCACCCATGTCAGTTTGGCGCTGATCATCCAGAAAAAGCTGTCGGCAAATGCCGTGTGACAGCCGTTGAACCATAACAGAAGGTCGGCGTCGAGGCCGTTAAGGGTTTCTATCATTTTCGGCGCAGTTTGTCGAGATCGGTGTAGAGTTGCTGCAGGCGTGCTTTCAGCCATTTGGCCAGTTTCGGATCGGAGCCGGGTTCGATTGTCTCACTGCCGACATTGAAGGTGGCCTTTCGGCCGTCGGGCCCCACGAGGGCAACCTCTTCAGGCTCGGTTATCCATGCCGTATGCGTAGCTGACGGATCGATGAGGCTGACGCCGTAGGGGAATGTGTCGGCCGACAGGCCGAGAAGCTCCATCAGAGTCGGTGCGACGTCGATCTGCGATGCGACAGTCGTCGGAGCGCAGGGCATTCCGCGCAGGGCCGTTCCGGTCATTATCAGCAACGAATGATGGCGGTCGACAAGGTCGGGCAGCGATTCGCGCATGGGCCACGTGCCGTAGTGGTCGGGGACGATGACGACAAGCGACGGACGTTGCCTGCCGTTTATGGCGTTGACGGTTGCCGTTACGACCGAGTCGGTATAGGCTATTGAGTTGGCGCGCGGATTGTCGGCGAAGCGCGGATTGGCGTAAGGGACCTCGAAAGGTTCGTGGGAGCTCGATGTCTGGAATACTGTCAGGCGCGGTGCATCGGAACCTGAGGGAAGTTCTGTAAGCATCCGCTCCGCCACGATGTGGTCGTGGGCGCCCCATTTGCCCCGGCGCTCCGATATAGGGAAGTCGCGGTCGCTGACAATCCGGTCATATCCTCCGGCAACGAGATATGCCATCATATTGGTGAAGTTGGCGTCGCCGCCGTAGTAGTAGCGCGTGGCGTAGCCCGCTTTTCTGAGCTCCCGGGCTATCGACGGAAGATTCTCGGCGCGCTCGACGCTTTTCATGACGCTCGTTGTCGGTTGGGCCGGGAAGCCGCTGAGGATCGAGGTAAGGCCGCGGTCGGTGCGGAACGAGCAGGCATAGAAATGCTGCCATGAAGCTCCCGACGCAGCGATCGAATCGAGACCGGCGGCTATCGTTTCGCCGCCGAGCGAGCCGACGACATGGGCCGAGAAGCTTTCGAGGATGACTATATAGATGTCGGGACGCGGCGCCGCAAGGCTCAGACCGACGCTGTCGGAAGGGATGGCGGCCGAGCGCGATTCACTGACAATGCGGGTAGCCTCGTCGTCGGCGAAAAAGCGGAATTGTCCGCTGAAATTGTTCTGATGGCTCAGCGAGTAGAGCAACGAGAACGCCGGATTGACCGCTGCGTGGTTCAGGCGTTGGTTGGCGCTGAAATAGGCGCGGCTGAGATTCATGGTCGACACTCCGAACCCTCCGCGGATAGGGATGAAGAGAGCGGTAGCCGCGACCGTGGCGACCGCGATCGCTCCCGCTTTGCCACGCTGCGGCAACGGAGCTAGTCGATAGACGACCGAGAGGAAAACGCCGATGAGGGCGGTCACGACGACGACACCGACCGCAGCGAGCGCCGCCTGCCACCATGGCGCCGAGGCCATAGCAGCCTTCGGCGAGCTGAAGAAGTAGAACAGCGGGGTCATGTCGAGCCGGAAGTCCCAGTAGCTGTAGAGAACCGTGTCGGCGATGAAAATGAGTGACAAAAGTGTTGCCGCAATCCACGAGTAGCTTCGGAGTATTACCGATGCCGCGCGTCCGGCGCCGCAGACTGCTGCGATGACCGTCAGGGCGGGAATAGCCGTGAGGTAGGCCGCCATTGAAAGATCCATGGCGAGGCCGTGGCCCATGGCCGCGAGAAATTCGGTGAATCGAGCACCTATGGTAGGAGCATAGACGGCGATGAAGAGAGCGCGTTGCGCCCCGAAGAGCAGCGTGTAGGCCGCCAGAGTGGCCGCGACAGCTGTCAGTGCGGCTAATGCGGGCTTTCTCGGGGCGGTCATCGGCGTCAGTCGAAGATACCCTCGATAGATTCTTCTTCGGCAGCGTCGCTTTCCGAGCCGGCGCCCGACGAGTAACCGGGGTCAGACGTGTAGCCCGTGCCACCGAAATATTCCTTCGTGCATAGGCTTATGTCGGTCGGGAACTCGAACTTGGCGTTCGGGTCGTAGGGGAGCGACTTGTCGGCCAGCACCTTCTTCATGAACAGACCGTAGATGGGGAGCGCCATTGCCGAGCCCTGTCCGTAGCCCATAGTGTTGAAGTGGATATAGCGTTCCTCGCCTCCTACCCATGTGGCGGCCACGAGCTGGGGGGTGAAGCCCATGAACCATCCGTCGGCGTTATAGTTGGTCGTTCCGGTCTTGCCGCCGATGTCGCCTGTGAGATTGTAGACGCTGCGGAGCTTGCGGGCCGTACCGCCGTTGACGACGTTGAGCAGCATCGACAGAATCCTGTAGTAGGCCGTTTCGCTCAGAACTTCGGTATGTTTGGGCGTGAACTCACTGATAATGTTGCCGTTTGAGTCGACGATAGAGCTTACGAAGATAGGATCGACACGCATGCCGTTGTTGGCGAACGCCGTGTAGGCTGCCGCCATCTCCTTGACCGATACGTCGTTAGGGCCGAGACAGAGCGACAGCGTCGGCTGGATTCGGCCTGTCAGGCCGAAATTGTGCATCGTGCGGGCCACGTTGACCGGCCCTAACTGCGATATGAGCCGGGCCGAGATCCAGTTGTTGGAGTGGGTGAGGGCCCAACGCAGATCTACCATCGAACCGACGCGGGCGCGGCCGGAGTTGCGCGGCCGCCATACGTTGCCGCTCTCGTCGCGGAGTTCGGGCTGAGCGTTGAGAAGCTGATCGCAGGGGGTGAAGTTCTCTTCCATGGCGTAGGCATAGAGGAAAGGCTTCACTGTCGATCCGATCTGGCGACGTCCGGTCGAAACCATGTCGTAGGTGAAATATGAGAAGTCGGGGCCGCCGACGTAGGCTTTCACATGTCCGTTGGTGGGATCGATAGCCATGAAGCCGCAGCGAAGGAACATTTTGTGGTATCGCAGCGAGTCCATCGGCGTCATTACGGTGTCGACGACGCCGTGGTAGGTGAACACCTTCATCTCGTGGGGCGTGTTGAACGCCTTGTCGATTTCGGCGCGGGTGGCTCCGGCTTTCTTCATTGTGCGGTAGCGGTCGGTGTTGGCCATCGCCCGGCGCAGAAGGTGGTTGAGGCGTATCTCCGACAGTTCAACGCGGTTTGAGGTGTAGGGCGCCGACTTCGAGCCGCGTTTTTCGCGGAAGAATGCCGGCTGAAGGTAGCCTCCCATGTGCTGTTCGACGGCTTCTTCGGCATATCGCTGCATACGCGAGTCGATAGTCGTGTAGATTTTCAGACCGTCGCTGTAGATGTCATATTTCGATCCGTCGGGTTTTGGGTTTTTCTCAACCCAGCCGAAGAGCGGATTTGTTTCCCACATGACTGAGTCTTCGAGGAAGCGGTCGACCTCCCAGCCGCGGTAGTTCTCGCGCACGGGCTTCTTTGCCCGCAGCATACGGCGCAGTTCCTCGCGGAAATATGGAGCGATACCTTCTTTATGATCGCTGACTTTGTGGAAATTGAGCGTGAGAGGCAGAGCGCTCAGTTCGTCGACCTCAGTCTGGGTCAGCATTCCGGCTTTCTTCATCTGCTCGAACACTACGTTTCGGCGCTGACGGGTGCGCTCGTTCTGACGCACGGGATTGTAGTATGACGGGTTTTTCACCATCCCGACGAGGGTGGCCGCCTCCTGAATGTTGAGGTCTTTGGGGCTCTTTCCGAAATAGACCATTGCGGCGCTTTTGATTCCGACGGCGTTGTAGAGGAAATCGAACTGGTTGAGATACATTTTCAGAATCTCGTCTTTGCTGTAGAAGCGTTCGAGCTTCACGGCAATCATCCATTCGATAGGTTTCTGGAGGGCGCGCGAGAAGAATCCGTTGCTGCGCGGCGAGTAGAGCTGTTTGGCGAGCTGCTGGGTGATCGTTGAGCCGCCGCCGGCATTGCGCTGCTGCATCAGCAGTGTCTTGAACAGCACGCGCATGAACGCGCGGGCGTCGATTCCCGAGTGTTCGAGAAAACGCGAGTCTTCGGTGGCAATCAGTGCGTTGACCACGTGGGGGCTTATCTCGTCGAAGTCGGCGTAGACACGGTTTCCGGTGTCGCGGAAATAGCGGCCTATCTCTTCTCCGTCGGCCGAATAGATTATCGAGGCGAAGCGGTCGCGCGGGTTCTTCAGCTCTTCTACGGGTGGCATATAGCCTATTATTCCGTTGTAGATGAGCACAAAGAAAATGAAGATTGTCAGTATGAGGATTCCGAAAGCGGCCCAGAGCCATGCTATAAGGCCCATGCCGCTCTTGCGGCGCTTGCGGGACTTCCCGTTGTTATATGCAAAGTTGTTGTTGCTCATAATATTGAATATCGGTCTTCATAAGGCCATATTTCAGCGCAAAGTTAGCGAAAAATTGCGGCGCCGCCAAATCTCGGCGCGGGCCGTCCCCGTTCAGAACTTGCTGAACAGGAAGCAATCAATCGCCAAAATAGTCCGATAGACCTATTGTAATTGGTATTAGGCTGTAGTTGCGGCTATTATCCAGATAATGGCTTTATGATTCCGGAAAGTTGATCAGGTCGAAATACATAGCTCGTGTGGATGAGTGTTTGTCTTTCTCGGACAAGAACATAAAGCCGCATTTCTCGTAAAAAGGCACGGCTGCGGCGTAAGCGTCAACCGTAATAAAGCGACAAGCACTTCGGCGCATAGTGGCGAAAACGTGCTTTACTTGCAATAGAATAGCTCTGCCTATCTGTTTGCCTGCGAAATCCTCGGATACGGCGAGACGCCCGATTTTAACTGCCGGATATTCCTTGCGCCGTTTTGAATTGGCAACATGGCGGTTGAGCCTGTTCCAGAATTTCTTTTCATCGGGGTCGAAAACAATCTTGTCGTTGAGCAGGCTATAGTATGCGACTGTCTTTCCGGCTTCGTTGTCTTCGAGCAGATAGGTCAACGCCATCATCGATTTGTAGTAATTGATAGCATCAGAAAACAAAAAGTCATTCAAATCGGCATCGCCGCAATCGAATGACTTTATCCGGGTGTCGGCATCAATCTGCCGAAACGTGAATTTGTCAAAGTCCATAATTACATCGGGAAAGTGCTTATGGCTTTGAATGCCTCATACGCCTTTTTAGCCGCTTCTTTTTCAGCCTTACTGACCGAAGCGGGGTTCGCCATTCTTTTGGCAAAATTTTCGGCGTCCTTACCCCTTAATACCGGGGTCTCTTTGATAGGTCGTGCCATGTCTGTACTCCTTTGTTTGTTATCTGATTACAAAGATACAACAATTTTCTGATATATCGAGTTGTAAATGCGATATTACTGCAATCCGGATTAGAGATTTCAACCCATATTTACAGCTGTGTAAGGCTCAATCGGGCGCGGGGTCAGCGGCGCGCGGCGAAGAAGCTGCGGAGCAGGGCGGTGGCTTCGTCGGCAAGCAGGCCGCCTTCGACGCGTGCGCGCGGGTGGAATGGCGGTCGGGCCGAGAACACGCGATAGCCGCGTTTGGGGTCGGGGGCACCGTAGACTATGCGGCTTATCTGTGCCCATCCGATTGCGCCGGCACACATGGCGCAAGGCTCGACGGTGACGTATAGCGTGCAACCTGTCAGATATTTTCCGCCCAGACGCGTGGCTGCCGCCGTGATGGCCTGCATCTCGGCGTGGGCGGTGACGTCGTTGAGGGCTTCGGTCAGATTGTGTCCGCGTCCGATGATGGCGCCTTTGGGACTGACGACGACGGCGCCGATAGGCACTTCGTCGGCTTCGGCCGCGCTGCGGGCTTCTTCGAGGGCCCGGCGCATGAATTGTTCGTCAAGCTGTTGCTGTGTCATGGCGACGTGAGGGTACGAAACGTGCCGAAAGCTCCCAGAGAAGGTAGATCGGCAGGAAAACTACGGTAAGAGTGAACGGATCGCCCGTCGGGGTCACCACGGCGGCGAGTATAAGCAGCACGACCACGGCGTGGCGCCGGTAGGCCGAGAAGAACGAGCGCGTCAGCAAGCCCGTTTTCCCCAGCAGCCATGCCAGAAGCGGAAGCTCGAAGATGATACCCATGACGAGAATCAGCATCAGAAAATTGTCCATATAGGAATCGAGCGAAATCTGATTCGGAACAAGCTCGCTGACCTGATAGCCGGCGAGAAAGCGCAGTGTCAGCGGGAATACGAGGAAATATCCGACCGCCACCCCGATGAAAAACATCACGTTGCCGAACAGGAAAGCCGTGCGCGCTCCGCGTTTCTCACGTTCATACAGGCCGGGAGCAACAAAGCTCCAGAGAAGATAAATGATTATCGGGAACGAGAACACCAGAGCGAGCCAGAAACTTGTCGATATATGGATAAAGAACTGGCTGGCAAGCTGAATGTTGATGAGGCTGACGCTGAAATCGGCGTTGAAGTCGGGGGTTATGCCCCGGAGCGAGCCGAGCGACGCGAGCAGGCCGTAGAGGCAGAAGTCGGGGCGAGTAGGCGCCAGGATTATGCGGTCGAAAATCTCGGGCATGGCCGCGAAGAACACGATTGCCATAAGAAGCACGACGGCTCCGGCGCGCAGCAGAACTCCGCGAAGGGCGTCGACGTGATCCCAGAACGACATCTCGCCAAGATTGCCATCGGCCATCACTTGGCTTTTTTATCGGAAGCCCCGTCGGTGGAATTTATCTCGTCGCTGATGTCGTTCATCCCCTGTTTGAAGGAACGCACACCTTTTCCGAGTCCTTTCATAAGCTCGGGAATCTTTCGGCCTCCGAAGAGAAGAAGAACAACGAAGACGATGATGACGATCTCACCGGTGCCGAGATTCAGAAATCCTGGTAGCATATATAAATAGCGGTTGTTTAGCGGTTAAAGATATGTTTTGGCGCAAAGTTAGCGCTTAAAATCCGAAAAATAAGCGTTTGAGTGGCAAAAAAACCTTAACTTTGCAGCCACTAAAAATCATTCACAATTTCGAAATGAGTAAAAAAGCTTTTGTATTCCCCGGCCAGGGATCTCAGTTCACCGGCATGGGCAAGGATCTTTACGAGAATAATGCCAAGGCCCGCGAGATGTTCGACAAGGCCAACGAGATTCTCGGTTTCAATATTACCGACGTGATGTTTGAAGGCACAGCCGACGACCTCAAGCAGACCAAGGTCACCCAGCCGGCAGTGTTCCTCCATTCGGTTGTTCTCGCTGCCACGATGGGCGACGAATTCAATCCCGACATGGTAGCCGGCCATTCGCTGGGCGAGTTCTCGGCCCTTGTTGCCGCCGGAGCCATGGCCTTCGAAGACGGCCTGAAACTTGTCGCAGCCCGCGCCCGCGCAATGCAGAAAGCCTGCGAGGCCAAGCCCTCGACAATGGCTGCCGTGCTCGCTCTTCCCGACGAGAAAGTCGAGGAAATCTGCGACTCAGTGGAGGGAACGGTAGTAGCCGCCAACTATAACTGCCCGGGCCAGATCGTTATTTCGGGAGAGATCGAGGCTGTCGACGCTGCCTGCGCCAAGGCTCTCGAAGCCGGCGCCAAGCGTGCCCTCCGCCTGCCTGTCGGAGGCGCTTTCCACTCGCCGCTGATGGAGCCGGCCCGTCAGGAGCTCGCCGCAGCCATCGAAGCCACTGAGTTCTCGACACCACGTGTGCCCGTCTATCAGAATGTCGATGCAAAACCCCACACCGACCCTGCCGAAATCAAGGCCAACCTCGTCGCTCAGCTCACAGCTCCCGTGCGCTGGACCCGCAGTGTCCAGAACATGATCGCCGACGGCGCAACGGAATTTATCGAAGTCGGGCCGGGCAAGGTTCTCCGCGGACTTGTCGGCAAAATCGACCGCAGCGTGGCCACCGACGGCCGTCAGTGATGACAGTCGACTATCAGACCTTACCCAACGGGCTGCGTCTGGCGTTACGACGCCTGACGTCGCCCGTTGAAATTTGCGGTCTCGCCGTCGATGTCGGCAGTCGCGACGAGAGTGCCGGCGAAGAGGGTCTGGCCCATCTTGTCGAGCACACCATTTTCAAGGGCACCGACCGGCGGCGCGCGTCCGACATCAACCGGCGCATGGAAGCTGTCGGCGGCGAGCTCAACGCCTACACCACCGAGGAAGAGACATTCGTCTATGCCGTGGCGCCCCGCGGCAATGCCGCCCGCGCCATCGATCTCATCGCCGACCTGATCAAGAATTCACGTTTTCCGGCGCGCGAGGTCGACAAGGAGAAAGAGGTTGTCTGCGACGAGATAGATTCATATCTCGACACTCCCGGCGAGGGTATCTTCGACGATTTCGAGGAACTTGTCTATGAAGGATCGTCGCTGGCCCATAATATACTCGGCCGCAAAACCGATGTCATGCGTCTCGACGGTTCGGACTGCCGCCGTTTTCTCGACAGGTTCTACACACCGGGCCACATGGTGTTCTTCTATCAGGGGGACGCCCGGCGCGGCACAATAGAACGTCTTGTGGAGCGTCATCTCGGATCGCTGTCGAACCCCGAGACCGACCGTCGGCGTGTCACCCCCGCCCCCTGTGCGCCGTTTGCCATCCGCCGCAACAGCGGACTCCATCAGGCCCATTGCCTCACCGGGGCGCGCACGGGTGGACTCGATTCTCCGTTGCGCCTGGCTACCGAGCTCGTCACTAATATTCTCGGAGGGCCGGGGATGAATTCGCTGCTCAACGTGGAGCTGCGCGAGAAACGCGGCCTTGTCTACAATATCGACGCTTCGACGTCGCTTCTGAGCGATACCGGCCTTGTTACAGCTTATCTGGGCTGCGACTATGCCGACACCGACCGCTGTCTGGCTCTGGTCGGCCGCGTATTCGACAGCCTCGCCCGCAGGCCGCTGACGGCCCGCAGGCTTGCCGCCGCCAAGAAGCAGTATCTCGGACAGCTGACCGTGGGCAGCACGAATCAGGAGAACACAGCTCTGGCAATGGGGCGGTCGGTGCTCCGCTTCGGGCGAGTCTCCACATTCGGCGAGCTGGCCGCACGAATCGAGGCGATTACCGCCGACGATGTTCTCGCCGCCGCCGAGGCTCTGCAGAGCGAGGTCTGCTCGTCGCTTGTGCTCTGCTGACAGTATTATCATATTCGGCCTTTTTGTTGGTCGAAAAGTTGAAGCCTGAGACCGAATATCATTCTTTTTTGCTAATTTCGTCGTCATAATGAAGATCGCACATATCGACCTTGGAGAACGTCCGGTTGTTCTGGCGCCTATGGAAGACGTCACCGACCGCTCTTTCCGCCTGATCTGCAAAGAGCAGGGCGCTTCGGCGACCTACAGCGAATTTGTCAGCGCCGACGCTCTGATACGCTCTATCGCAGCCACAACCCGCAAGCTTTCGATAGATCCCGGGGAGCGCCCGACGGCCATTCAGATATATGGACGCGACGTGGCCTCGATGGTCGAGGCCGCGCGTCTTGTAGAAGAGGCCGGCCCTGACTTCATCGACATCAATTTCGGATGTCCCGTGAAAAAGGTGGCCCATAAAGGGGCCGGCGCCGGAATGCTGCGTAATATTCCGCTGATGCTCGAGATAACGCGCGAGGTTGTCAAGGCCGTCAGGCTTCCGGTCACTGTCAAGACGCGCCTTGGCTGGGACTGCAACAATATAATCATCGCCGACCTCGCCGAGCAGCTTCAGGACTGCGGCATCGCCGCTCTGACCGTGCATGGCCGCACGCGCTCACAGATGTATACCGGCGAGGCCGACTGGGAAACGATTGCCCGCGTCAAGGAGAATCCGCGGCTGACGATACCTCTTATCGGTAACGGCGACATAACCTCGGGCGAAAAGGCCCGCGAGGCTTTCGACCGTTACGGTGTCGACGGCATTATGGTAGGTCGGGCGTCGATTGGTGCCCCCTGGATTTTCAATGATATCAACCGCGCGCTCGGCCGCGGAGGCGCCGAACCCTCGATGCTCGAGAAATTCCGTCTTTTGCGGCGTCAGATTCTCGAAAGCGTGGAGCGCATCGACGAATATCGCGGTATTCTCCATATCCGCCGCCATCTGGCAGCTTCTCCGCTGTTCAAGGGTATTCCCAATTTCCGCCCGACGCGCATCGAGATGTTGCGGGCCGACACTCTCGACGGACTGATGGGGATAATCGACCGCGTTGAAAATATGCTTAACGAAAACGAAAACATAGGGTTATGAAGAAAATTCTGACAATTTTTCTGTTTGTTCTGACGGTAATCGCCGCCATGGCCAACGACAAGATTGAGACCTACTCGATAAAGCTCTCGGAGTTCAGCCGGCTCAAGGTTGTCGATGCCGTCAATGTCGACTATGTCTGTTCACCCGATTCTGCAGGGACAGCTTTCTTCGAGGCTACGGCCGCGCAGGCTTCTCTGATAGGATTTCGCAATAACAACGGTCAGCTCGAAATTTCGTTTACGACCGAAGTGGCGCCGATGACCAAACTGCCTGTCGTGCGCGTCTATTCGACGTTTCTGACTTCGGTAGAGAACGACGGAGATTCGACTGTCAGAGTGCTCAATGTGGCCTCGTGCCCGGAATTCAAGGCGCGCCTTGTCGGCAACGGACGTCTCAGCGTCAGGAACATAGAGGCAACGAAAGTCAAGGCGTCGCTGTCGACGGGCAACGGCACTCTTGCCATAACCGGAAAATGCGACGAAGCCGTTCTGAATCTTGCCGGAACGGGCACGATTCAGGCCGATGGTCTTGAGGCTGTCGCCGTAAGCTGCCGGGCCGCCGGAACGGGTTCGATAGGCTGCTATGCCACCAAGGAGCTTAAAGTGAAGGGACTCGGCTCGACAAGCATCTTCTATCGCGGCAATCCGAAGATAAAGAAAACTGCCATCGGCGTCAAGATTCAGCCTCTCTGACGCTATGGAGCCCGGGGAAAACACCAGACTTGCCCTGGCCCGCACGATAAAGTGGAACATCATCGACAAGGTGTCGAGTCAGGTGCTCTATGCCGTAACGGGAATCGTGCTGGCAAGGATGCTCTCACAGGCCGATTTCGGCCTTGTGGGCGCCATAATGGTGTTTCAGGCGTTTGCCCAGCTCCTTATCGACAGCGGTTTTTCGAGCGCTCTGATACAGCGTAAGAATCCTACGCCTGCCGACTATTCCACGGTCTTCTGGACTAATATGGGGTTAGCGGTGGCGCTGTATGTCGTTCTATGGTTTCTTGCTCCGGCAATTTCTGGACTTTTCAACGGTGGAGAGCTTCTGACGGCTCTGGCTCGCGCGATGTTCGTCACCTTTATAATTAACGCCGCTTCGATAGTTCAGACAAACAGGCTTATAAAGCAGATGAACGTCAGGCCTGTCGCGCTGTCGAACTCGGCGGGACTTGTTGCGGGAGCGGTCGCGGGTATATGGCTTGCCCTTGCCGGTTACGGAGCCTGGGCCATAGTCTGGCAGGCTGTCGCCAACGGCGTTGTCAAGGGAGCATTGCTGTGGTGGTTCGGCGGATGGATTCCGGAGCTTGTGTTCTCGCGCCGTTCGCTGAAAGAGTGCTTCAGAGTCGGGGTGGGGGTCATGGGCAGCTCTTTCCTTAACACCGTTTTCCAGAATATCTATGCTTTTTTCATCGGCAACCGGGTGGGGCTCGTTGCTCTCGGCTATTATACTCAGGCCGACAAATGGAGCAAGATGGGAGTTATGTCGCTCAGTCAGGTGCTGACATCATCTTTTCTGCCTGTTCTGTCGAAAGATCAGGACGATCCCGCCCGCTTCGCTGCCGCCACGGCGCGCATGAACCGGCTGACGGCCTATCTCCTTTTCCCGGCGATGGGCTTTCTTGCGGTAATGGCTACGCCTATCTTCCATGCGCTGTTCGGAACGAAGTGGGACGCGGCGATCGCCCTGTTTCAGCTTCTGCTGCTCCGCGGCGTGTTCACGGTTCTCTGTCAGCTCTACAATAATTATATTCTCGCGCTGGGGCGCAGCCGCCTGCTTGTCATAACCGAGGCGCTTCGCGACGGAGTGGCCCTCGCCGCTATTGTCGCCACGCTCCCGGTGATAGCTCTTTCGGGGCCTGACGATGTTGTCGAGGGGGTTAGGATATTTCTCTGGGGGCAGGTCGGCGCGACATTCATAGCTTGGGCGGCCACTCTGATAATGACAGTGCGCGTTGTCGGAAGCCATGCCTCGTGCCGGGGTTTCCTCCGCGACCTCGCGCCTTACGCTGTCATGACGCTGCCGCTTATGGCCGCTATGTGGGGCCTGTCGCTGGTCATCGCCAATGTCTGGCTTCTTATGGCGGCGCAAATCGCCGTTGGAGTTGGGCTGTATATGGGGGCTAACGCTCTTCTCGGTTCGCGCATTCAGGCCGACGCGATCGCTTATCTGCGCGGGCGTCTGTGAGGTCAGAACATCAGGCCCGCGTTAATTGAAAATCCCTGAGAATTAGTTGAATAGTAATTTATTCCGGCGCCGTCGGTCGACAGAAAATGCTTGTTCGGAGTCAGACCGACAGAATATACGACCGAGAAACGGAATATCTTGACGTTGGCGATCAGAGCGGCTTCCCACAGGCAGTTGACCCTCTGCGGAGTGCCCCGGTCGAAGGCTACGTGGTAGCCCGGAATGAGGGAGTTGGTCGGATCGATAATTTTCTGGACAAGCCCTACGGTAAGTGCCGGCCCTGTCGCCACGCTCAGCGCGCACGAGCGGCTGAGTCTGTAGCGATACATGGCATGAACCGGAAAATAGAGCCCCACCAGCTCGATCCGTTTTGTCTCGGCCCTGTTCTTGCATGAATAGACCTCGCCGAAGATTCCGGTCGACAGACCGATGCCGCGATAGAACACCGGCTCGAACGGAACTCCGAATCTGATGCCCTGCATCGGGCCTCCTTCGCCGAAATAGTTGACCGAATGCCGGCTTCCGCCGCTCGAATATGTATACCATTTCATTGAGTAGCTGACGCTGAATCCCCAGAGCCTGTCGCCGATCCAGTTCAGCGATCCGGCCGAGGCAGCCACGGCTGCAAGGCAAGTCAGACAACATAGAATTATTCTTCGCATAGCAGGGAAAGTTTATGTTATTGGCGGCGTTCGATGGCGAATCCGTTACGGCCTGTGCCGCAGAGCGGACATCTGACGGGGGCTTTTCTGCCATGCTCGGAATATCCGCAGACCGGACAGATCCATTCGACAGCCTGTTTCAGAGTGTCGGAGACGCTGCGCTCAAGGCGCCCGGCAAGATCGGCGAACAGCTCTTCGTGGTTAATCTCGGCCTTTGAGATGCTTTTGAAAAGCAGGGCTATATCCTTAAAGCCTTCGTCGAGGGCTGTAGATGCGTAGCTGGCATAGATGTCGCTCCACTCGGCGCGTTCGTTGTCGCGAGCGCGGCAGAGGTTTTCGAGAGAGTTGCCGGCGATGTCGGCGCGGTATGATGAGGCGATTCTGATGTCACCTCCTTCGAGGCGGCTCAGCAACAGACGGCTGTGGGCCAGCTCCTGACGGGCAACGTCGTCGAACGCGCGGCCTATCTGTTCGTAACCCTCGGCGCGCGCGGCCTCGGCATATATCGTATATCGGGCGAAATCCTGTGATTCTCCGGCGAAAGCCGCCATAAGATTCTGCTCGGTTGTTGTGCCTTTTATCGTTCTTGTTTCCATGGCTGTCGCTTTAAAGAAATTGTGGATCAGTTATTATTTATATAAATATGTGATTTTATATAAATAACAACCGCAGAACCCGTGTTGTTCGGCTCTGCGGCAGTAAATGAGTCTTGCGCCCGGTCAGTCGTGGTTCTTGACGGGAACCTGACGATGGAATTCTTCGCGGAACGAGATTATTGTCTCTGTGCGGCCAACGCCGAGGGTCTGGAGCTTACGGTGGATAAAGTCGAGAAGATGCTCGTTGTTGCGGGCATACACCTTGATGAAGATGTCGTATTTACCGGTGGTGAAATGACATTCTACGATCTCGGGAATTTCCTTTATTTTCTGCACGATTTCGTCGAAACGCGACGGGTCATTAAGGAAAAAGCCGATGTAGGCGCATGTGTCGTAACCGACTGCTTCATGGTTGATGATTGTTTCAAATCCCTTGATTATGCCGGCAGCGAGAAGCTTCTGGATGCGCTGGTGTATTGCAGCACCGGATACATTACACTCGCGTGCAATCTCCAGAAACGGCTTTCGGGCATTGCGCGATAACACGTTGAGAATCTTAAGGTCGAGATTATCAAATTGCTGACGTGACATATTATTATTACGATTTTGAGGTTATTTGCCGCAAATTTAGCGAAATTTGAACAATAGAATATAATATCAATCGCGAAAATTTGTTAAATTAACATCAATGTGATATGGAATGAGGAATTAGGAGTTAGAATTTGGAATTAGGAGTTGGGGGCGGTTGACGGCATTTTAACGAGAAATGTCGCATTTCGTCGGGAGTCGGCGGGAATTTGTGGGCGATTTTATGAAAAAGTCACAAAAGTGCAAAAAAATATTTCGAATTATTGTTGGAATATAAAATATTGTTGTATATTTGCAGCGTGGACGTAGGTTCACACACGATATTAGCAATCTATTTCTATCCTGTCAATATTTATCCTGGAAGCGGGGAGCAGTGATGCTTCCCGCTCTCATCTTATTGATCTAAATACATTATTATCCCGTTATTGAGGTCGGTATGATCAGAACATATTTAAAATGTCATTGCATATATTGGAGTCCTGTATTTTTTTTAATGTGAGATAATCGCTGTGTTGGATAGTGACTTGATTTGTGGCTCCAGGGTTCTGTAATTGTCCAACAATTCCGATGAGAGATTTAGAGCGGTCGAATTTTCCTTTTTTAGTCTCTCTTTTTTCTTCTGGGCTGCCGTCAGCGCGCATCTCGATCTTAAGACGGCTCATTCGTGTAGGATCGTGGTGGTTATTGATATAAATCTCAGCAGCATTGAATATATCTTCGTTTTCGCATTTCATCAATGGCAAGAGAATGTTTTCAAGAGTTCCCTTCCCATCTTCTCCGGCAAAAATATACGCGCCGATAGTAATACTTCCATATGTTCGACAGATCCCGTTAGTAGAAATTGGTAAGCTGTCGGGCCCGAAAATATCACTTATCTCTTTTGATATTTCTTTAAGACGAGCTTCAACTCCCTTTTTGTCTGCGTCGTAGAAGTATAATACTTTGTATGATGTTCCATAGCCGAAAGTAAACTCTTTTGAGTCACATCCATCGGAAGAGAATGAATGGATTGTCTGGATAAGTCGTTTGCGTTGGCTTTTGCGTGTGTCGCCTCCGAGAGCATATAGGAGTACAAGCGATTCATCGCAGGCCATTGCAGTTGATGGCAGAAGTCCCTGACGCAATTCTTCAAGAGTAAGCTGTTCAAGATTTTCTTTATGGGCTTCTTTTTTAAAAAAATCACCAATCGGAAATGGATATTCTTCCAGACGTTTGTTGAAATGGGTATAACCGCGGGATCGTAGAGTGCGATATATGAAAGCTACATCATGAGGTCCTTCACATAAGGATAAAACTATTTCTTTCATGGCTGGTTTATCTTATGTCGAGGTTGATAGTTTCAATAAGGGAACTGAGCCTGACACCGTCGATTCTACGATAGTCTATCTCGCCTGACTCAGTGATATTCATCTGATATGCCATGATTTCATCAGTTTTTGTTTTTGAGAAAGCATCAACGCATTCTTTGCTATGTGTAGAGATAAACAACTGAACATAGTTGTTGCGAGCGAGCTCTGATATGAAGTTCGCAAAGGGTTGCAAAAGTCCTTTATGAATGGCACTGTCTATTTCATCGATCATCAGAATGCCGTTGCGACAATATGTGGTAAGCAATGCAATTTCAAAAATACGCTGTAGACCTTCGCCGTATTTTGTGAGGTCGATACTTTGGCTATGTCTTGACGAGCTGACGAAGAATCTAGAATGTCCGTGGATATTGACTAGTTCTATTTTTACGATGCTGTTGTCTATATATTTTCTTATGAATTCCACAATGTTGTCAAGTCTCTTTTCTTTTACAGCGTGGGCATGAGCGCTTCGGAGCAGGTCTCCAGAGTAGCGGTATGGGCTGGTAATAGCGCTGTTACATAGATGGCGCGATTGTCGGTAGAAGAAACCAGGTTCACGGTTGGTATAAAGATGAATCTGGCTATCGTAATCGTTATTGTTTGCCGATGCATTGATCTCAAGGGATGTTACATATCCTGTGCGATCTATGTTTTCATCAGAAGAAACTTTTGCTACTGCAACACTCGTCTCAAAGTCATTATATATTCCACTGATTTTTATGTCGGAACAGAAGTTCTTGTCGATCCATTCAGCATTATAGTCGTTGTAGAATTTGCCTCGCATTCTTTCAAGATCGAGGAATGCGTTGAGGTCGTTAAGCTTGGTGAGAATGTAGACGGCTTCGAGAAGAGAGGTTTTTCCGGAATTGTTTCCACCTACGATTAAATTTATATTTCTGAGCTTTGTCAGTTGCAGATTCCTAATGCGTCTGTAGCTGATTATATCAATTGAAGAAAAATGCCTGATTGAGTTGTCTGAGATGTTTTCGACATATGTGGACAATGGTGTGATTCGTCCGGCATCGTCAACGGTGAGGCGGTCGAATTTTTTACGCAAACTGTTAAATTTGGATATGTCTGAATCATTGCTGTATTCACAGAACTTAAGTGCTGCGTCGAGTTCTTTGCCGATGTTGTCGAGAGCGTTGTGAAAACGACTTTCACCGATTGCGTCACTATTTGAAAAACCGACGGTCACACTTTGGCTTTCTTCCATACGGTCGATGGCTTTTGTGTCTGTGATGAATTTGGCCAGTTCGCGTATTTCATGACTTTTTGTGATAATCGGTTCCTGTCGTTCAATCTGTTCTTCATCAGAACCTTCGTTGATGACCACTTCATTATAGGAAATCCATGAGAAAAGGCGTTCGAGATTATATCTTTTATCAAAAGATTGAGTGGCATCATTCCACGCGAGCCATTCTTTCATGGCTGTGTTTTTCATTATTTCCTCAAAAATGGAATATTTTGTGGTTTCGAATTGGTCTCCATAATCGCTCTTTCGGTATTCTTCGATGAGTTTAAGTGTTCTCAGACTTCGTCGTAATGATGTCTTTGATATTGCTAGCGCGTTGCAGACCTCCTCTTCGCTCATGTTACAGCTCGAGATAAGATCCTGAATCAGCCGTGTCTGGTTGATAGGACTCCATCGTTTTTTTCCACTGATGTGATTAAGACCCATTGCCACGAGTTGATCCCGCCGATTGTCAGGAGCGATTTCGATCACTTCAATACTTTTGAAATCAGATTCTTGAAGCACTCCCGTGTCTTGATTGTTCTTGAATTGCTCGTAGAGATATTTCAGAGTAGCAACTCTGCGGTTCCCCTCGATGACGACATAATTGTCTCCTACCTGTGACACTTGTATCGGATCTTGTTGGAGAATGCCGTTAGTTTTAAAACTATTGATGAGATCCGAAATTAGTTCATTGCCTTGTCCGCGTAGAAATCCAGCAGTACGAGCTTGTATTCGGCTGTCTTCAAATTCTTTCTCGTCGATATGCACATATCCCGGCCGGTCTACAAACCGATAGTTGTTAGGATCGAGAAGTAGTCTGTTAATATGTTTGTGGGAAGTACGAGTTTCCATGATTTGTGAGTTTTTGCAAAGGTACTCAAGGAGTCGTGTTTTATGCAAATATTTTTGATCTATTTTTTAACTGAAATATTCCTCCAAATTGGCAATTTTCGGAAAAATTTGCAGGGAATGTCAGCTTATTGTATCTTTGCAGCGACGGGAAGAGTCCTGTCGTTAAATTTTATATATCAAAAAGCGTTTCGTGCTTTAGCCTTCCAAAGGAAATCGCCAAATTTCTACACAAATCACGGAGGATAAGGCAGTCAAGAGAACGCTCATGCTTGTCGCATATCCACTCCCCGCGACAAGGGGGGATTCGATATCCGATAAGGCGTGGGAGTGGACTGTTTATTTCGTGATAGGTGTTTGGCGATACCTCTTTGGGAATAAACCGCGTAACTGTCCACGCTTTTTTTGTGCCTATCAAATTTATATTATACATCGGTGACTTGGACGGTGGAACCGAAATTTCTACGGGCCACCTTTCACAGCATCGCCACGCTTGTTTTCATAGTAGTTCAGACTGTGACTGGTTGTCATTAATCATTGGCTTTACAAACACCTTTAATTATTAACCTTTTACAGTAACAATTATGAAAAAATCAAGATTTTTGGCTTACCTCATTGCCGGCGCTTGCGCCTGCATGACCTTAACAGCCTGCGGCAGTGACGATGACGACGATGTCCCTGAGAATCCGTCCGACACCAACAATCCCACAGCTACCGCCGGCCCCCACACCGTCTATGCTACCCTTGACGGCAACAAGGTTACTCTTGCCAAGCTCGGCAGCTACTCATTTAGCTACAACAGCGAGAACTATGCTGTGGACATTGCCGGAAGCAAGATGAGCTATGACAGCGGCAAGATCATATTCCCCGACGGAAAGACCGGCAATTTCAAGCTTAACAATCAGGGCTATTTCGATGAACTGGTCGTTATCGACAGCACCGATGATTCTTATGAGAAAGAAGAGAGCACCACGACCTATCGTTTCACTTATGACAAAGATGGCCAGCTCACGAAGGTCGACAGCAAGACGAATGAAATTCTCATTGACAAGATTCATGGAACACAGTATACTTATGAGGCTCAGGATTATCTTAACCTTTTCTGGAAGAACGGTTTCATAACATCGGCAGTCAGAGAGGGCACAGAGAAAACCAATGACGATGGTGAAATCAAGATACGCACCAAGAAAACAGAGTATATGGTAAACTACGACGGCAAGGAAAATCAGCTCGGACAATACACACTGAGCTATGCCAACTGGTTTGATCTCGGGCAGTTCGCTATCGTCGGCCTTATGGGTAAGGCTCCTTCGCAGCTTCCGATGTCGATTCTTCTCACTACAACAGGGCTTGACTTCGACGGAACATCCATCAACGGCTCGGGAGCCTACGACTATACTTACACAGTTGACTCTACGGGCAAAATCCAGACCGAGAGCGTCAACAACACGCCGTACATATATATCTATAACAATATTTCACTCGGTAAATAGTAGCTGCTAACTTCATGCGAAATGAAAAGACGGCGTATGCGCGAGAGCGCGTGCGCCGTTATTTGCGATAAACAGCTTATTGCCTGAATTGCAAGATTTGTAAGATTTATAGGATTTATATAGGGAAATGAAGTAACTTTGCGGGAAATAGACCGAGTTATGAGTATCGCCGACGTTAAGCTGCTTGAATTTCCGCGCCGAAACGATCCGCGCGGCAATCTGTCGTTTGTCGAGGGGGGCAACCATGTTCCTTTTGACATCAGGCGTGTGTTTTATCTTTATGACGTGCCGTCGGGAGCGATGCGCGGGGGCCATGCCCACCGCATCGAGCAGCAGGTTCTGATAGCTCTGTCGGGGAGTTTCGACGTGCGTCTCGACGACGGCCGCGAGCAGATGACCGTCACGCTGAACCGCCCCTACCGGGGTGTGCTGATACCGCCGGGGGTGTGGCGCGAGCTCGAGAATTTCACAAGCGGGAGTGTCTGCCTGACGCTTTCGTCGATAGATTACGACGAGGGTGACTATATCCGCTCTTACGCTGACTTTTTAGCATCGATAAAATGAAGCAGTATCCGTTTCTTGATCTGCGCGCTGTTGTAGAGCCATACGCCGACGAGCTCAAAGAGGCGGCCTTGCGGGTGATCGACAGCGGCCGCTATGTCGGTGGCCCTGAGGTCGAGGCTCTCGAGAGTCAGCTCGCCGGGCTGCTTAAGGCGCCGTATGTGGTAGGAGTCAGCAACGGGCTCGACGCCCTGCGCCTTACGCTGCGTGCCTGGGTTGAACTCGGGCGCCTGAAGCCGGGCGACGAGGTGATTGTTCCGGCAAACACGTATATCGCCACAATATTAGCTGTCACCGATGCCGGACTGACGCCTGTGCCTGTGGAACCTTCGATCAAGACTATGAACCTCGACACGAGTCGGCTCGAAGCTGCCCTGACGCCGCGCACGCGCGCCGTCATGCCCGTGCATCTCTATGGCAATGTGGTCTGGGACAGCGCTCTGGTCGACTTTGTGATGCGCCATGATCTGCTCGTGCTCGAAGACAACGCGCAGGCAATCGGCGGCCGTGCTCTCGCGCCGGGACTGTTCGGCAGCGATATGGCGGGCGCTCTGGGCCACGCCGGTGCCCTGAGCTTCTATCCGACGAAGAATATAGGAGCATTGGGCGATGCCGGTGCCGTCGTCACTCACGACGCCGAGCTGGCCCGCACGGTCAGGGCTCTTGCCAACTACGGCAGTGCCCGCCGCTACCATAATATAATGGCGGGCTTCAACTGTCGGCTCGACCCTATGCAGTCGGCTCTGATCGGAGTGCGCCTGAAGCATATCAAAGAAGAGAACGCCGACCGCTTCGCCCGCGCTCTGGCTTATACGCGCGAGCTCAACAATCCGGCGGTCATAGCGCCGGGAGTGTCGCGCGAGGTAGTCGACCAGGTGTGGCATCAATATGTCGTCCGCGTCACCGGCGCCCGGCGCGATACCCTCGCCGAGGAACTCCGTAAAAGAGGTGTCGCCACCGACATACACTATGCCGTGCCGCCCCACCGCCAGCCCTGCTATGCCGCTACGCTCGGCCGGAAAAGCTATCCGGTCACGGAGCAGCTGGCTTCGGAAGTGCTCAGCCTGCCGATAGCGCGCGGAACCGAGGTCAAAGATGCGGCCGATATAGCCCGTATAATAAATGAAATAAAACTCTGACACTATGCCGCGAAGAAAACGCCGCCGCAATCCCCGCCTTGGCGCCGGACTGCTGGCGATTGCCCTTGTAGCACTCTTTATCGGCGGGGCCGTGTTCTACAACAGAATCATGGCGTCGCATTCCGGCGCTCTTCCCGGACAGTCGGGCGCCTACGGCGACCTGCTGAAGGTTGTCGACACTTTCAACCGTCCCGACACCCGGCTGAAATATAAGGCTATGGACATATCGTTCAACGCCGACGACCATATCCCGAACTGGGTCGCGTGGGAACTTCTCGGCTCGGAGACCGACGGCGAGATTCCGCGCGCACGCTCGTTCAGCCACGACGACAATGTTGCCGGATGTGCCTGGCGCGAAGACTATGTCAACAGCGGCTATGACCGCGGCCACATGGCCCCCGCCGGAGATATGAAGTGGGACCGCGAGGCCATGCGCGAGTCTTTTCTGCTGACGAACGTGGCGCCGCAGTGTCATGCTCTCAACGGCGGCTCGTGGAAGACGGTCGAGGAACTGTGCCGGAAGTGGGCAGTTAGCGATTCGGCCATCATAATTGTGTGCGGCCCTGTTCCGGGAGAGACGCCGATAGAGCGTATCGGGGAATCGAGGGTCAGCGTTCCGCGGCGCTTTTTCAAGGTCGTTCTGTCGCCTTACGTCAGGCCGGCGCGTGCCATAGGCTTTGTCATGCGCAACAGCGATGACAGGCAGTATGCGTCGAAATGCTACGTGAGCGTTGATGAAGTCGAGCGGCTGACAGGCTATGACTTCTTTTCGGAATTGCCCGACACGCTCGAGAACGCAGTCGAGGCGAAGGTCAATCCCTACGACTGGGAGGGGCTGAATCTGTAGTCTTCCTCAGCCTACGCGGCCTATTACGGCGGCTGAGCTTCCGTGGGCGCTCCGGCGACACGCCGCGAGGGCTTCGGGTGCTTTTTCGCTGTCGACAACTATAATCATTATTCCCCGGCAGGGTGTATTCATCACAGCCGCTCCCGATGTCGCCAATGCGGCGGTTATCGGAATGGCGCGCCTGTCGACGGTGATTTCCATGCCTGTCAGGCGGCGTAAGTCTGCAAAAGCCTCTTCGAGGCCTCCACGGCCCGGAACGAACATAGCTCTCGGAGTAGCGACATCGAAGACGCCGGCCACTATGTCGCCCAGCGAAGCCGACCCGCTTCCGACGGCTCCGGTGAGAATCACGGCGTCGCCGCTCTCCGCGCAGCCGGGATCGATGTCGATTTCGGGCCGCACAATGCCGAGCGCTGTCAGTGTCAGTTCTATGTCGTCGCATCCCGCCACGATACTCATGTCGGCACTGACAATTTCGGTCTCGGCCAGTCGGGCGGCTTCGCCGATACGGGACGTCAGCTCAGCCGGAAGAGCGTCGTCGGCATTGCCGCCGATGCGCAGCGAAAGGGTCAGCCAGCGCGGGAAAGCGCCGACGCTCAGAAGGCGGTTTGCGACGGTGTTGACGGCATCGGTGCCGTCGGGCGAAATAAAAGAAGCTGTTGTCAGGGCCGTGCGCTCGGAATGGGCGGCCAATATTGCCACATTGCCGTCGCCGAGAGTATTTTCGTTGCGGAAGCCGGGCGCGACGAGTCTGCCGACCAGATTCCGGCATATAGATTCATTTGCCATAAAACCGGGGGAATAATTGTTCATAGCAATAACATTCCCGCGAGGCCGTCAGTTCAGTTTTCGGGCTTGCGCAACACGAACATCGGCGTCGGCTCGAACCGCGGGAGCGCCATTACCTGAAGGGGAAGATCGCGCACTTCGGGGCGCTCGCTGCCGTCGCCGACGGCTGTCAGTCCGGGGCCGTCGCGCAGAGCGTCGAGCATTGTGCGCACCGCAATTTCGGGAGTGTTGTTGTCGGCGCTGAGGTGGCAGAGAAATACGTGGGCGAGCTGCGGAGTGTAGATTCTGGCAATGAAGCGCGCCGTGTCGGCGTTGTCGAGGTGGCCGCGCACGTTCATAATGCGGTGTTTGAGATATTCGGGATAGGTGCCGTGGAGCAGCATGTCGGCGTCGTAGTTGCTTTCGATCACTATATGGTTGGCTTTGCGCATATAGTATTCCACGCGGTCGGTCACGACGCCCAGGTCGGTGGCGATGGCGAAAGCGTGGCCCGACGGGCCGCGTTCGACGAAAAAGCCGACATTGTCGGTGCCGTCGTGGCTGACGTCGAAAGCCGTGACGGTGAAGTTTCCGATGGTAAACGGTATTTCCTTATAGATCGGCCGGTGGTAATCCTTGAAGCGGCGCGAGACGTTGTGGCGCCTGAGAATTCCCTGAAGGCAGCGCGGAGTGCAGTATATTCCGATATGCCGGTGTTCCCTGACCAGCGAATATATCGAGCGGATATGGTCGGTATGGTCGTGGGTGACAAGAATGCCTTTCACCATTGACATGTCTACGGCATTGCGGCGCAGCACGTCGACAACCATACCGGCGTCGACGCCGGTGTCGATCAGAAAGCCGCCGTCGCTGTCGCCCAGATAGGAGCAGTTTCCGCTCGACCCGCTGCCGAGTCCCATGAAAAGCATGGTGTTGTCGCCGTCGCCCAGACGCGAGACCTGCCGACGTCGGCGCGCTATGCGCTCGGCCTCTTCCGAGAGATCGATATCGTCGAAGAGACCGGGCTGCAGGTCGTTGTAGAATGAGGGGCGGCGTTTCATCGGGTCAGCTGAAGAGCAGGAATATTGTTGGTCGTTTGTCGTAGTTATAATTCGCCCGGCCCCATTCTGCGAGCGTCATCACTCTGACGTCGGCGCCCGGCCCTGTCAGGTCGCAGGCAGCGGCGAGCCGGAGCGAGCCGGGGAGCGTGGCGGCGAGTTCGGCTATCAGCTTGTTGTTGCGGTAGGGGGTCTCGATGAATATCTGGGTCTGCCGTTCGCGCCGGATGCGGTTTTCGAGGCGCCGCAGGGTTTCGGTGCGCGCGCCTTTGTCGATAGGGAGGTAGCCGTTGAAGGCGAAGCTCTGGCCGTTGAACCCCGAGGCCATCAGGCCGAGAATTATGCTCGACGGCCCGACCATCGGAACAATCGTGTGGCCGTGGCGTCGCGCCATGTCGACAGCGTCGGCGCCCGGGTCGGCTATAGCGGGACAGCCGGCTTCGGAGATGAGCCCCATATCGTGGCCTTCGTCGAGCGGCGCGATCATGGCGGGCAGCTCGGCTGCGGTCGTGTGGGTGTTGAGGGTGAAGAATGTAAGGTCGTCGATGACTATGGCGGGATTGCATCGCTTGAGGAAACGGCGCGCCGTGCGCACGTTCTCCACTATAAAGTAGCGCAGCTCAGAGGCCACAGCGATGTTGCGCGGCGGCAGAACGTCGCCTACAGGGGCGTCGCTCATTGTCGACGGCAGCAGCCAGAGTCGCGATTTATTCGAGGCCATAGTCTTTTATTTTGCGGTAGAGAGTGCGTTCGCTTATCTGGAGTTCGCGTGCCGCATCTTTGCGGCGTCCGTCGTGGCGCTCGAGGGCGCGACGAATGGTCTCGCGTTCGGTCTGTTCGAGGGTAGGAGCCGGTGTCGCGGGCGATTCCTCGCGCGGCTCGTCGGGGAAGTTCTCCGGCTCGATAGCGGGAGTGTAGGGCACCAGAGCACGGGCTATCGGCGCAGTGTCGTCGGGCTTACCCGGCTTTCCGCCGCGTTCGTAGCTGTCGAGGCGCTCGCGCAGAGAGGCAATCTCGCGCTGAAGACTCATCAGCATTCCGAAAAGAGCCTCGCGTTCGTGGTCGTAGTCGTGATGGCTGAAACTGTCGCCGACAGTAGCCACACTCGACGATGCTGCAGGCAGATATGCCACTACATCCTCGGCAGTTATGTCGTTGCCGGCGCCGAACAGCGACAGCTGGTCGACGACATTCTTGAGCTGACGCACATTTCCGGGCCAGCGGTAGCGCAGTAGCGCACGGCGGGCGCCGTCGCTGAAGGTAACGGGATGGGTGTGGTAGCGTTCGGCAAAGTCGCCGGCAAATTTGCGCGCCAGCAGAAGTACGTCGTTGCCGCGTTCGCGTAGCGGGGGCACATTGATCTGAACCGTCGACAGACGATAGTAGAGATCCTCGCGGAAGCGCCCCTCGGCGACGGCCTTGGCCATGTCGACATTGGTGGCGGCCACGATGCGCACGTTGCTCTTCTGGACGTTGCTCGACCCGACACGGATAAACTCGCCGGTCTCAAGCACGCGCAGCAGACGCGCCTGTGTGGTCAGCGGCAGCTCGGCCACTTCGTCGAGGAATATGGTGCCTCCGTCGGCTTCTTCGAAATAGCCCTTGCGGGCGGCCACGGCGCCGGTGAACGCGCCTTTCTCGTGGCCGAAGAGCTCGCTGTCGATCGTGCCTTCGGGGATGGCGCCGCAGTTGACGGCAATGTAGGTCGAATGTTTGCGCGGACTGTTGCTGTGGATTATTTTCGGAAAAAACTCCTTGCCCGAACCGCTTTCGCCGACAACGAGCACGCTCAGGTCGATGGGCGCGACGCGCAGCGCACGGGCTACGGCGGCAGTCAGCGCCGGAGCGTTGCCGACAATGCCGAGCCGCAGTTTGGCCTGCTGCACTTCGGGAGTCAGGTTTTCGTCGAGATTCAGTTCCATTTGCGAAGACTGTAGGTCTGTTGTTTTAGCCAGCGGCCGAATTCTTCGGGGCTCTGCTGGTGTTTCTGCTGTTCTTCGACAGAGATAGGGCGGCCGACGGTTATGCGGCGCACGGTGTCGTGGACGCGGAAGACCTCGGCCGGAAGCCGCAGTGTGCGCAGTTTCCAGCTGATAAGCCCCAGAATGTTGAACCAGACTGAGTTATGGCCGTGGAAATATATTGGTATGACAGGCACTTTACACTGGGCGATTATACGCATGACATTCGGCTGCCACTGGCGGTCTTCGATGCGCAGCCGGCCGTTGATCTTGCTGACGGCGCCGGCGGGGAAGAAGCCGAGAGGCTCGCCCGAACGGATCTGGGCGAAAGCTTCCTTGATTCCGCGCATCGACACGGCTTTCTTCTTCGGGTCGTCGCTGGCCAGTGCGTCGACTGCGATGAAATTCGCTCCGAAGCCGCTTATATGCTTCAGAATCATGTTGACCATGACCTTGAATTTCGGGCGCCGTGTGGCGATCAGGTTCAGCAGCATTATTCCCTCCATGGCTCCGAAGGGATGATTGCTGACAGTTATAAACGGGCCCTGCGGAAGATTGTCGAGAATGTCGCGGCCCCGGATCTCGAGCCTGACGTTGAGGTCGCGCAACATTCCTTCGGAAATTGCGCCCGCGTCGCCGCCGCCGTTGCGATAGTTGCGGGAGTGAAGCCAGTTGACTTTGTCGAGCGCAAAGAACTTCATCAGGCGGCGCGTCAGCCTGTCGTGGCCCTGCAGCGGCTTTATGATGTCCTGCACCTCTTTCATGTCGAGCACATCGGGCTTCGGTGCGATGTCGAGATTATCCATTTTTGTCCTGTTTATTCAAAACGCAAAGTTACGAAAAAAATCGAAAATGGGAGTAATGGGAGTAATGGGAGTAATGGGAGTAGTGGGAGCTATGGGAATATTGGGGGAGCGCGAAGTGTTAATTTGGTGTTAAAATCGCGTTGCTTTAGATTGGGAATTCCGATTAATGGCTAATTTCGCGGTGCTGACAGGGAATTTCGATTCTCTGGGGAGATTACATCACCGTGGGAGTTTCAGCTGAAGCTCCCGGAGCGATTCGGCCATGAACGGCTGAAAGTGGTGGGACGGCTCTTCTTCCGTAATAAAACCGACACATATCTGCGTCCCGTCTTGCAGAATTATAAAGTCACTGCTTGTTGCAACAGGCAGCGATAATGTAATTCGAGACGCTCCATTCAATACGACCGCCGGCGGCTCGGATTTCCGAACCGCCGGCGGTCGTATATTATACTCTGAATCACTATCAATCTAACTTTAAATCAAACATTATGTTAAAACGAATTCTGACATTTGTAACTATTTTGACAGCCTGTTGCTTAGGAGCTTTCGCCCAGAACATCGCCCAACTGCAGAAATCAGCTGAAAACGGCGACGCCGAGGCAATGGCCGAATTAGGAGAGTGCTATCTTTGGGGAGAAGGTGTTGAAAAATCCCACGACAAGGCTTTCATGTGGATAAACAAAGCTGCTGATGCCGGTAATGCCAGAGCTGTCAACTTGTTAGGCTTTTGCTATGCATATGGCAACGGGACAACCAAAGATCTTACAAAAGCGTTTGATCTGTATTCCAAAGCAGCGGATCTCGGAAACACGGACGCAATGATTAGTTTAGGCAATTGTTATGGACGTGGTGAGGGCGTTCCAAAAGATCCGAAAAAGGCGTTTGAATATTATCGTAAAGCCGCCGAGCTTGGAAATGTTACGGCAATGGGCATTCTGGCTATGTGTTATGACGATGGAGATGGAGTTGCCGTTAACAAGAACGAGGCTTATAAATGGTATGAAAAAGCTGTGAATAATGGCAACGATAGAGAGCATGTGAAAAACCGATACACGGCGCTAAAATTTGCCGGCTCGACATGGACAATGAAGAATGGCGACCGCACCGTAGCCGTCTACACGTTCAATAAGGATAACACCTACACAGCCAAATACACCAGCTACCTCCACGCCCCGACAGGCTGCTACTGGACATTTACTGAGACAGGAACATGGAGCCTGGACAAAGGTCTGGTGACTCCGACACCCAAAACCTTCAGCCGCCCCACAGTAAGAGTTTCACCTTCGGCAAACTGGCAGCAGAAGAAATATCCGTCGGTAATTGCGGCGATGACTCCGGGCGAATACAGCAAATTCCTGAGGGATGATGTCTCGGCGAGCGATGGCCATGTTTTCAAGATGAAGTCTGATTCGCAGATGGATGTCAAAAATTCACGCCTGACCTCCGACTACGACAACACCTGGGGCACCCTCGTGAAGAAATCAGGCCCCGCCGCTTCCTCCGGAAAGAAATCCGCCACGAAGAAAAGAAGCGGCTCGAGAAGGCGCTGATCCTGAAAAGCATACATAAGACAACGGCTGGACAACGATTGCCCGGCCGTTGGTTTCTTGGGGGCCGGGAGAACGGAATCAGGCGCGGATTTGTTATCTTTGAGGGAAATTATTGAAAAGATTATGGACGACAAATTCAGAATTGAAGAGAGCCTGCATGGCGACAGCGACCGCCCGAAGCTCGAAGAGATCTATATGACTTCGTTTCCGGCCGATGAGCGCCGCGAGTGGGCGCTTGTCGAGCGGCTTGCCGACGATCCGTCCTCGCCGATGACGATGCTGAAAATTATCGACGGCGAGGGACATGCGGCAGGACTGCTGACGATATGGCGTTTCGACGGGCTGAGCTACATAGAGCATTTCGCCGTCGACAGCAGCCGTCGCGGCTCGGGTCTCGGCTCGAAAGTTTTATCGAGGGTTGTCAAAGCCGAAATGCCTGTTCCGATTGTTATAGAAGTAGAGCCTCCCGGCGATCCCGCCTACGGGCCGATGGCTGCCCGACGGGTCGACTTCTACCGGCGCCACGGATTTACGGCGTTCGAGGATTTCGACTATGTTCAGCCGCCATACGCTCCGGGATTGAAGGAGGTGGTTCTGATGCTTATGGCTACGCGCGATGATGTAGATCCCGGGCGTGCCGCAAGCCTTATTCACAGCCACGTCTATAACAAAAAATGAACAACCAGCCGACATCTTCCCAACAGCCTTCCGTAGCGATACGCAACTATTCGTTTTTAGTCTTTTATCTGGTAGTGCTCAGCGCGCTGGGCTCGTTTGTCAACGATATGTATGCTCCGGCGCTTCCGTCGATGGCGCGGCTTTTCGGCTGTTCGGTGTCGACGGCGCAGATGGGGCTGACGATGGGTATGATCGGTCTGGCTCTGGGGCAGCTTATACTCGGCCCTGTCAGCGACAGGGTGGGGCGTAAGCCGGTGTTGGTCGGCTCGATGGCGGTGTTTATCGTGGCCGCGGTAATCAGCGTTTTCTCTCCGACGATCCACTTTTTTCTGGGTTGTCGCGTGTTTCAGGGGATAGGCGCAGCCGGTGCATATTTTCTGGCCCGCACTATTCCTGCCGACCTCTACGGAGGCCGCGCACTGGCGAAGCTGATGGCCATCGTCGGAGCAATCAACGGACTGGCCCCGGCGGCGTCGCCTGTCATCGGCGGAATCATAACCGACGCATGGTCGTGGAAAGGTGTTTTCTGGGTTCTGGCTGCTTTCGCGCTGGTTCTCATAGCTCTGTCGCCTCTTTCGCGGGAGTCGCTTCCGAAAGACCGCCGGTTCAAGGGGCCGTGGAGTCAGGAGCTTGGTCGCTATCTCGTTTTGCTGCGCAACAAGCCGTTTATGGTTCATGTGACGCTTAAAGGCGCGGCTTTAGGGCTGCTGTTCGCCTATATATCATCATCGTCGTTCATAGTGCAGACAGTCTACGGCTTCTCGGCGACTGGCTACGGCCTTATTATTGGCGGGAATGCCCTGTTTTGCGCCGCCGGTTCGATGGCGGCGCTCCGGTTCAAGCTTCTTAAGAACGCCGGCGTAGTCGGAGCCTGGATGCTGGTTGTTGTCATGACGGCAACATGTGTCTCGCTCTGGCTGGTTAAGAATTTCTGGGTCTATGAGCTGCTGATGCTGCCTATGATGGTAGCCCTGGGCATGATTTTCACCATGAGCAACACTCTGGCCATGAACGAGGGGCGCTCATCGGCCGGAGAGGCTTCGGCGGTGCTGGGCGTGTCGGGATATGTCTTCGGCGCTATCGTTGCTCCGCTTGTCGGGGTCGGCGATATGCTCCATTCGACAGCCATTGTATATGCGGTTCTGACTGTGATTCTTGTCATTGCGGCCGAAGCTTCGCGCCGTCTGCCTGCCGACCTCGGCAAATGACCGGCTATTTTTCGGCTTTCAGGACGTCGCTGTAGACTTCGAGGGTCTGCCCGGCTATCGTGTCCCAGTTATATGGGGTGAGGTCGTAGACGCGGCGGCGCGGTTCCGCAAGCTTGCGCTTCAGAGTCTCCGACAGGGCATCGACATTGCCAGCCGGGAAGAAGTCGCCGGTGTCGAGCGCGTCGAGGCGGTTGGCGGGAATCGAGCTGACGGCGACATCGAGGCCGTAGCTCATCGCTTCGAGAAGCGCTATGGGAAGGCCTTCGTGGTAGCTCGGCATGGTGAACAGGGCGGCGTGGCTCATCAGCTGGTTCAGACGCCGGCCGCGGATGAATCCTGTCAGTACGACACCGGCTTCCGAGGCCCTTCGCTTGAGATCGGCCGAATAGGCGTCGGGATGATCGGCGTCGCCGGCTATGGCGAGGCGATAGCCCGGTATGGCGGCGCGCTGCCAGGCGTCGATAAGATCGTGGAATCCCTTTTCCTTGACGAACCGGCCCAGAGCGACTGCGTAGCGCCCGGAGGCAAGCCCGAGGCTTTCGATATAGTCGGTCGCTGTGTCGGGGACGGGGGTGTTGACGCCGTTGAAGATGAGGCGTGTGTCGGTGCGGCCGTAGAGTCGCGCCTCGATGTCGGCGATGACGCGTGAGATGACGATGACAGCGTTGGAGTAACGAGCTCCCATCCGTTCGCCGCTGCGGAGCACAAAACGCGCCAGCCGCCCCCATTTGGCACGGTCGTAATCGGGCCCGTGGTTGGTGGTGACGACCTTCATCCCGAGAAGGCGTGCCATAGGAGTCAGAAGAGCCGGGCCGATAGCGTGGATATGGACAATGTCGGGATTCAGTCGCCTGACTTTCAGAAGGGCGAGAAAGGTGTGGACAGTGGCTTCGAGGCTCTTGCGGCGCGGCGCGTAGACCGGCAGCAGACTGACGCCCTTATAAGAGCCGGGATGACCGGGAGCGAGATACGGCGTGCGGCAGACTACGGTGACATCATGGCCCATAGCGGCCAGACGCGGGTAGAGTTCCTGACAGTGGGTCTCGACACCGCCCTGGATGTCGGGGATTCCGCGGGTGCCGACAACTGCGATCTTCATGACGGTTATTTACGCGGCTTGAGGTCGCCCTGGGTGGGATCCTGGCCGACATCTTCCCATTTTTTGTCGAGACATGGCTCGAGTCCGCGCATTACGCGCAACTTGTTTGTCAGAGCCCATTTCATGGGGCGGCTGATATATTTGTGCATTACAGGCGATGCCGTGCCGACCATCCAGCAGTTTTTCGGACAGTTGCGCACCTTTGCGCGCACGCGTTCGGCCTGTTCGCTGCTCCATATCTCTGAGAACGGAGCATTGTGGATATTGCCCATCGATTCCTTCCAGAACCGTTCTTCGAGACCGTTGCAGGGGAAGACTTCGCCCCAGGGGTCGATGAAGAAATTTGTTGTTCCGGCCTCGCAGGGGAGCATACGGCGTCCGCCTTCGATATAGTTGATCAGGCCCATGTTGAAATAGGCGCGGAACCATGATTTGGGGTGTTTCTCGGAGAGCTGGCGGCGAATCAGTTCGGCGAAGTCGGCGGTGACGGCGTTGCGGTTGGTTATCTCGTTGTCGTCTTTATGGAAGTAGTAGGAGTTATGCAACGCAGCTGTGGCAAACTCCAGCCCGAGGCTTTTGGCGAGGTCGTAGAGAGCCAGCATGTCGCGGGAGTTGTTGTTGCTGACAGTGCATCCGAACCCGATGTCTTTCAGTCCCATCTCTTTGAGCGTCAGCAGCGTGCGAAGTCCCTTGTCGAAACCTCCCTCGCGGCCGCGAAGATGGTCGTTGGTCTGGCTGAGACCTTCGATAGAAATTCTGATGCCGATTTTCGGGAACCGGCGGGCGAGCTCGATGACGCGGTCTTCGAACCATCCCGACGTAGATATGACAATGCGCGGAGCATGGCGGTAACATTCCTCTACAATCTCGGGCAGATCGGTGCGCACAAAAGGCTCGCCGCCTGTCAGGTTGATGAACTTGAGGGGCGGAAGCGTCGCCAGATCAGAGGCTTTGATCTCTTCTTCCTTGCGAGTAGGGTATTTCCAGATGTTACACATCTTGCACTGCATAGGGCAGCGGTATGTCAAGATGATAGAGGCATCTGTTGGTTTAGGCACTGTCATATTATCGTGAATACGCTCCTGAATCGGTTGCAAAATTACAATTTTTTTCTGACATAGCCTTATTTCGGCTCCTATTGTTGGCGCAAACGCCTATAAGAGGCTGCTGATCAGACGAAAAAGAATCGGCAGCCTTAAAAGATGGCCGCCGATGTCTTTTGAGAGAGATAGAGAATGAGAGTCAGGATTTGCGCGACTTGCGGGCTTCGGCGATGATGAGCCAGACGGCTACAGCCAGACCGGCGCCGCAGAGCGGGCCGACGACCATGATCCAGAAGTCGCCCCATGCTTCGGGGGAGAACAGGGCGGGGCCGAAGGAACGGGCCGGGTTGACAGAGCAGTTGTCGACAGGGATTCCGACGATGTTCACCAGGCCGAGAGCTATGCCGATGGCGAGACCGGAGAATTTGCCGAATCCGCTTTTGGGATCAGTGGCGGCCAGCACAACGAAGACGAAGAAGAAGGTAAGGAGCACTTCGGCGGCGATGGCCATGCCGGGAGTTGCGCCGGGCTGAAGGACGTTGGCGGCTATAGTGTTGACCATTCCGTCGTTGTCGGTTATTCCGCCGAAGTTATAGATGCCTTCGAGTCCGAGCCCCGACAGCCAGAAGAGGAAGCAGGCGCCGAGAGCGGCTCCGAGAAGCTGGGCGATGACATATCCGCAGAAATCGCGGCCGCTGAGACCGCCTTTGATCCATACGGCGAACGATACGGCCGGGTTGACGTGGCATCCCGATATGTTGCCGATGGAATAACAGAGGCATATCAGAACGAGACCGAAGCAAAGACCGATACCGAGGCCGCCGATCGACGGGCCGGCCAGAACGGCGCTGCCGCAGGCCAGCAGAACAAGAAACATCGTGCCGACAAACTCGGCGATGTATTTACGCATACTGCTCATAAATAAAAATTTTTAAGAGTTATTGTCTGTTTCTACTAATAATGACAAAAACTGGCTTAAAAAGTTTAATCAAAGTTTGAAATCACCCGGACGGGATAATTTGCTCGGAAGAATTTTAAGTTAATGATTTGGCGGACGCGATGAATCGCTATCCTTTACCCACAAATGGGACTATCCGAAGTTCGTAATATCCTATTTGCTATGCAAAATCAACCATTTAGGTAATGTTTGGTAGGGAGAGCGGCATATCCATAGTGGCGTATCGTGCTCTTACTCACTAATTCGGGTAACCATGGGTAATATAGCAGATTGTAATCTAATGATTTTCAATATTTATATTTATCATGCTACCCGTCTATTTGTGGGTAAAGGTTAGCGATGAATCGCGTCCCTACGTTCGGGCCACGGCAATTTACGTCGGGTGTTCTTATTCGGCAATGAAGGGCTTCAGGCCTTCGACGGCTTCGGCTGCGGTTATGCGGCGGCCGCCGTTGTCGAGGTCGACGAGCACATAGCGGTTGTTGCCCATGCCGAGCTCTTTCATGTAGGAGAGCTGGCGCAGGCCGTGGCGGCTCTCGATGCGTTCGACCATGTCGTGGTGTTCGGCTTCAGTCATGGCGTAGATGAGGTCAACACAGGCCTGATCGAGGGCGAGGATGTCGGTCGACGAGAGAATGCCGACATTGGGGGTCACGACAGGAGCGGCGTTGACTCCCTCGCAGTCGCACGACACCGACATGTTGCGCATCACGTTGACGTAGGTGATATTTTTTCCGAAATGGTCGACGACAGATTTTGTCGACTCGGTCATGCGCTCCATGAATTCCTCTTCTTTGATGTCCCACTGGTCGTCCTGACCGGGAGTTGTGTGGATCCAGGCCTTGCCTACGCGGCCGTCGGCGCATCCGATTCCGATATTCTTGTTGCTTCCGCCGAAACCGCCCTGTGTGTGGCCTTTGAAGTGGGTCAGAACGACCAGAGAGTTGTAGTCGGGAAGATGTCCGCCGACCGACATCTCCTTAAACCATTTTCCGCCTTTGACGGGGAACATCGCCGTGCCGTCTTCATCGAGGATGTCGACGGGGCAGAAAGTCCAGCCGTTGACTTTGAGCGTCTCGCGATGCTGCGGGGTAGTGTAGCGGTCGCCGTCGTAGTAGGTGTTTGTCTCGACGATAGTGGCTTCGGGCAGGTCTTTATAAATCAGAGCCTTGACCCAATCGTGGGGGATTATGTTCGGGCCGTGCTGCTCGCCGGTGTGGAGCTTCACGGCTGTGCGGCCTTCGATATTGCCTCTGACCTGTTCGAAAGCCTTTATCAGACCCTCGGGACCGAGCTGGCGGGTGAAATAAACTATCGATTCGTTGCCGGTGCGCTCTTCGTAAGGCACATACTTGTTTCCGTCTTTTCCCGGAACGGGCTGTGACTGTGCTGATGCGGTTGTTCCCATGGCTATGATACTTGAAATAATTATTGACAGGATTTTTTTCATCGGGATATAGTTCTGATTGACAATGCAAAGTTACGAAAAACGGCAGACATTTCGAGCCGGAGGCCGAATTTATGGATAAGTATTGTTACTTTTGCAGCAGCTTATTCATTTTCGGATAGCCGGGAAATCATTATGCGCGCCCTTTTCTATATAATCATTCTGCTGGTTATTACCGGATGCAGTTATTCGAGTGCCCAACAAAAGGCGCTCGACGAGGCGCAGCTGCTGATGGATGATGATCCGGCGGCAGCACTGTCGAAGCTCGACGACATCGACATTTCGGAGATAAGGGATTCGGCGACTATGGCCCGCTGGGCACTCTTATACAGCGAGGCTATGGTTATCAACCGGCTGTCGGCTCCGGCTGACACTATCGTCAATATCGCCATTGACTATTACGGGCGTCACCGGCAGCAGAACGAGTATCAAAAGGCTTCGCGCCTGAAATCATTGATTACATCCGGCAAAGCCGACAATCAGCTTGCCACCTACCGTTATATTCAGAAAGAAAAGGAGTTTCTGCTTTATAAGGAACGGGCCAGACGGGAATTATATATGTTTATCGGGCTGGCGGCTCTCCTTGTGGCGGCAGGAATTATCATCTGGCTGCGTCAGCGGATGAAGATACAGTCTTTGCAGAATGAAGCGCTTATGGCCGAAGCCTCGGGCTTCAGACGACAGGCCGACGCGAGCCGGGACGATGTCAGCCGTCTGGAGACGAAGCTGCACGGATTGCTTGAAAACCGCTTTTCGCTGATAGACTCGCTTTGCCAGACCTATTATGAGTCTCAGGGCACGAAAACCGAGCGAAAGGCTATTATCGACAAAGTGAAAAGCGAAATCGAATCGGTCAGAACCGACTCTTTCCCTGAGATGGAACGTGCCGTGAACGATTGCTGCGACAATCTTCTCGTCAGGGTCAAAGAGGCTTACACTGACATCCGCTCTGAGGACTACCGGCTTCTGGTTTATCTTGCAAGCGGCCTCTCGACGCGGACGCTGAGCCTGCTCATCGGCGAATCGGTCGAGGTCGTCTATAAACGGAAGTCGAGGCTCAAATCGCGGCTCAGGGAGTCGGTCGAGCCTGTGTGTCCCGAAATTATGGCTGTTTTCTGATCGGTTTTCCTTCCGGTCAGACTTTTTTCGTGTTGTCCAGCGTATATCTCTGTCGGTCAGTGCTTTGCCAAGGCGTGTGTCAGACTTTTGCTTTGGCGTTTCAAGGTGATGGGAAGTAATTTTGCATCAGACTTCCGGAGAACCGGAGGTCGGCAAAATCCATTCACATGAACACAAGGCTATTTATTGTAATTCTGACTGCTGTCATTATTTCAGGAACAGGTCAGGCACAGAATCAGGAGGCTTCAGACAGCCTCTCGCGTGAGCTGCAGGAGGTAGTTGTCACAGCAAAGCAACCGGCGACAAAATTGGTCGGCTCCACACTTGTATCCACTATCCCCGGCACGAATCTCGCCGGACTCGGCAATGCACTTGATGTGCTCGCCCAGTTGCCGATGATCAAGGTTGAAGACAATACCGTCAGCGTTATCGGCAAGAGCAATATCGAAATCTATATCGACGGACGGCCGATGCGCGACGAACAGGAGTTACAACAGCTGCTTTCTTCTAATCTGAAGAAAGTGGAATTGCTCATGGCACCCGGAGCCGCTTATGCCAGTACAACCGGAGCGGTGCTTAAAATCACGACACGGCGTAATTTCGTGAAGGGGCTGTCGCTTACCGACCAGTTTCTACTTGAATGCCGTCGCAAATGGTCGGTTATGGATTACCTCGCCCTAAGCTATCGGGCCGGTAACTGGGAGCTCTTTGCCAACGGTACGATAAAACACTATAACTCACTCACAAAGGGGATGACAACCAATACGCTCGTCTATGACGGAAAGGAAACTGTCGTCGGCAGCAGTCAGAACAATTCTTTCCCCACTACGGTCGGCGTGATAAAGGCAGGATTCAACTATGCCAATGGGCCACAATCGTTTGGTGCGTATTACCGATATAACCCGGAGCGCGGCGATTTCAAAAACGCAGGCAGCGAATGGCTCGACGACAACCCGCCAATTAGCAGTAATATAGACAAGCATATCAGGGCGCACAGCCACCTCGCTTCTCTCTATTATGAAAACACTTTTGCCGAAAAATATCTTCTTCACTTCGACGGCGATTTCCGCCGGTCAAATGAAAACAATTCCGTGGCGACGACCTATACTGATTCGTCGAATCCGGCAGTGAACTCAACAGATGAAAGGGCATCGACTCTCTGGGCGGGGAAGCTGTATCTGAAATTCCCTGTCTGGAAAGGAGATTTTACCGTCGGAACGCAAGACAGCTATACCCATACTTCGCTTGATTACCGCATGCTGAACGATGCCGTCAGTGAATATATCCCCTCATCACTGACCGATGCACGGCAAACTTCTGCCGCTCTGTTCGCTTCATGGTCGCGCCTGTTCGGTAAATTTTCGCTCGCGGCTGGTGCGAGATATGAGTATGTCGATTATGACTTCACGGTTAACGGCAAACGAGATGAAGATGTCAGCCGTCGCGACAATCTGTTGACGCCCGACCTGTCGCTCGGATATTCGTTTAACGAGGAAACACAAATAAGCCTCAGTTATAAAATGGCGACTGTGAAACCATCATATTCACAGCTTACAGGATCGCTCAGTTACACGGGCCTGCACCAGATCGAGGGCGGCAATCCGGCGCTCCGCGATGAGAGGATGCACGACATTCAGCTGTTCGCCATGTGGAAAGGCTTCATGGTTCAGGCTGATTACACCCGTTCGCTGGATACGTATGCTTTTGTCAAGCAGGTATATCCCGCCGATAATCTCCAGCTTCTCATGCATCCTGTCAATATCGACGTTTCGGCATTGAATCTCTATCTCGTCTGGAGCCAACCCATACGCCGATGGACTCCGAATGTTACGGTCGGTATGTATAGGCAGTGGTTACAGCTTGATAATCACCGATACGACAAACCGATATTCTCTTATTATTTCGACAATACCGTTTCTTTGCCTCACGGATGGCTCATTACGGCCAACATAAACGGCAGTTCGCAGGGCAATATGCACACCAACCGATTCGCTGCCTCATGGTTCACAATGGATGCGTCGGTCGGCAAGACATTCCTTGACAGATCGCTGACCGTCAGGCTGTCGGCTACAGATATATTCAATACCTCGAACAACGGCTGGACAATGGACACGTTCGGAGTCTTTGTCGACAAACGGCAGAGCTACGACCGCAGAGGTGTCTCCGTCGCTGTCACCTACAACTTTCAGCCGCGCAAGAGCAGATATAAAGGCTCGTCGGCTGCCGAAGCCGAAATGAAACGACTTTAACAACAGCTTGTCATACACGGAAAAGCCTCGACAGCGATGCCGGGGCTTTCTTCATAGGGGATATGCTGCTCTCAGAGGGTGGCGAGAATCTGGTCGGCGTGGATCTTCGTCTTGATCTCTTTCGGCCCGAATATGCGCGTTATCCGGCCGTCGGGGCCGATGAGGAATGTAGTGCGGAACGTGCCCATATACTTGCGGCCATACATCGATTTCTCGCCCCATACGCCCATCTGTTCCTGAAGGCGGTGGTCGGTGTCGGCGATGAGGGGGAAGGGGAGGTCGTGGGCCGCGATGAACTTCTTGTGGGAGGCTTCGGAGTCGCTGCTGACTCCGACGATTCTGTAACCTTTGGCGGCGAGCGCGCCGATATTGTCGCGCAGCGAGCAGGCCTCGGCCGTGCAGCCCGACGTGTTGTCTTTAGGGTAGAAATAGAGCACGAGGTTCTGTCCGGCGAAATCCGACAGCTTCACCTCGTTGCCGTTCTGGTCGACGCCCAGCAGTTCGGGCGCTTTGTCTCCGATATTCATAATGTTCTGTTTTTAATCCAGCTCAAAGGTAGCGAAAAAATCGGAAGTAAAACCTGTCCGACACAGTTTTCACTTCCGAAAATTAGATTGTTTGAATTGCATATAAGTCATATAAAAGCTTGGCTGAATGGCGGATTCTTCATACCTTTGTAGGTGAATCACAGAGAAGTGTAAAAATCCTTCCGCATTATGAAGACGATAATAGCCCTTATTGGCATCCTCATCATGTCGACAACCGCTTCCCTCCGGGCCGCGACGGCAGCCGACAGCATCATCGGCGACTGGTTCGCCCAGATTGATATTCCCCAGAATGAATTGACAATTCTGATGGAAATCAACATCGCCGACAGTGAAAACTGCACGGTCAAATGCACGTGGTCAGGCGGTTTCCCCACCGAGGAAGAGTCAGGCAAAGCCAAATACCGTTTCGACGGAAAGCAGCTCACAGTGACATTCCTCAATGAAGAAGAGCGAATTGCCACCGACCATATCTTCGGACTTGAAAATGTCTACGACGTCAGTCTAACTCCCGACAGTCTCGTCATTCTCAAAAACCGGCAGTTTCGCGGGGTCGACGTCAACTTCGGCCGGGGCTATCAGAACCGCGGCTTCGCCAAGATAATCTTCCATGACTGACAGCCGGGCGAGATTTCGTATGTCAAACAATTTCAATACATATATCGAAAGCCCTTCGGCCGAGTATTGGCGCGAATTATGCCTGCGCGAGGGAACGCTCCGCCACTATCAGAAAGGGGAGGAATTCTTCCGGGCAGGCCATGTGGCGCGATATTTCGGCTACATTATGTCGGGAACATTGAAATATGTGGCATATAGCGACGACGGCACCGAGCACGTGATAGGTCTTGAATTCGCCAACGAATTCGTTACCGATTTTCCGTTCTCGCTCTATGGACAGAAGGCCCGGGCTTCGGTTATCGCCGAAACACCTTGCGATATCTATTGTCTTTCAACCGCTATGCTCGGAGAACGGCTTAAAACCGATCCGGTGCTTAAAGAAATGGTAATGATCGGTACGGAAGCTGTCTTCTCCACTGTCTACGACAGGTATAAGGATCTGCATACCAAATCGGCCCGACAGCGCTACCGCGATCTGATCTCGAAGTATCCCGACATATTTTCTATTTTCCCGCTTAAAGATATAGCCTCTTTTCTGAACATAACGCAGACTCATCTCAGCCGCCTGCGAAAAAATGTCTGACCCGTAGCACTTTTCAACATATGTTGAGAGCTGTCGTTTTAAACGGCAGTAACTTTGCGCTATCGGAACAAACAGGCATTAAAATGATACGTATAATCATCGTAATTTCCTTTTGGTTGTGTGCCCTCATGGCAACGGCCAATTCAGAAACTACCGACAGCGTGAAGTCCAGAAATCTCGATGAGGTTGTTGTTGAGGCTCAGTTGCAGCGCACCTCGGCGACAGTCTCGACTTACCTGCCGACCAAGCGGCAGAAGAACGCCGCGCAGACCGGTCCCGAACTTCTCAATCATATGGCGATTCCGCAGCTGGGAATTGTCTCGGGAAATTCGGTCACCACTAATTCAGGGCAGAAAGTAGATTTATATATCGATTTCGTTCCGGCTACCGAACAGGATCTTGCCGGAATGCGTATGGCCGACGTGAAGAAGGTCGAGTATTACGACTTCCCGCAGGATCCGCGCTTTCAGGGAAGCGAGCACGTCGTCAACTTCATAATGCAGAAATATGAATACGGAGGCTACGTCAAGGCCTACGCCAACGAGTTCTTCATCTCGAACTCCGGGCAGCTCAACCTTTATTCAAGATTTCAATATAAGCGCATGACCTACGACCTGGCTGTGGGCGGCTGGTACTCGAGCAACGACCATATGAGCCAGCAGACGGTCGAAACCTACCGTCTGCCTCAGCCCGACGGCTCGCTGAAAATTTTCGAACGGCTGTCGGATCCTGTCGATTCCAGAGTGCGCCAACATTCCTACTGGCCTACATTCAAGGCGACATACGCTACCGACAAGGTGACGATGGTCAATACGATAGGCGCCAACTTCTTCAGGTCGCCCAAGGAATACTCAGCCGGCACTGTCAGTTATACTCCCGCTGATTACCCTGCTTCGGAATATTCGGACATGAAGACCTCGCGCTCGAATTCCATCACCTATTCGGGATACTGGAACTTTGTGCTGCCGCGCAACAACAGCATAAGCTTCAACCCGTATTATTCTTATTCCCACACGAACCAGCATTCGCTTTACTCCGAAACAACAGGACAGCCGTTTGTCAACGGGGCAAAGGATGATTCCCACCGGGCCACGGCCTCGCTGAGATTCGTGCATGATTTCGGAAAATGGGGGAGCGTCACCGGAATACTGAACGGCACGCTGCTTTCCAACCGCACCCGTTATTCAGGGACATCCGACGCCTCCGACAGGCTGACGACCTTACGCGTCGGCCCCGGCCTGTTCTATAATTTCAAGAACGATAAATTCAACGGACTTATCGGAGGCGGCTTCAATTATGACCGGTCAAAATTCGGAGATACGTCGGAACATTCTACGCAGCCATGGGTGGATGCCTCGGTGCAGTATGCCTTTAACAGCCGGAACTCCATCAGCGCCGATTTCCATCATGCCACATGGACGCTTGCCTCGTCATACAGAAGCACGGCCGTCATTCAGTCGAACCCTCTTTTCAGCTATACAGGCAATCCCGACGTCAGCCCGTATAAGAGTTACGACCTCAGTCTGAGGTATGTCTATATGCCCGACAACCGGTTCAATTTCGCGGCATTCGCCAACAGCGGGCTTATCACCGACCGCTATGCCTACGTCTACATGGCTTCGCCCGACGGCGTTCTGCGCACAATCAGGCAGAAGGGCGTCGGAAACTTCTATGAGCTGCTTTACGGAGTTCAGGGCACGGCGAGGCTGCTCGGCAACAGCCTGATGATCAACGGACAGGTTGCCCATCGCATTGTGCGCAACGGAGCGCCTTTCGACTGGACGCGACAGCGCGTGGTCTGGTATCTTCAGGCTTTCTATTATGTCGGAGACTGGAACTTCGGCCTGCAATATCAGTCGCCTCAGGAATATTGCGACGGATATGTCAACGGCGCATGGATTAAAAACAAAAGCGCCTATACGGCAATCGTTGGCTGGGGTGACTCATCGTGGAGCCTTCAGGCCCGGCTGACGAACCCGTTCCGCTGGAACTGGAACGCCGGATCGTCGGAAACCACAAGTCAGAGCTACGACGTCAGCAAGACGTTCTACAACGTAAGCTACCACTGCTATGTCCTTGTTTCGGCCACCTACACGTTCGGCTTCGGCAAGAAAATACAGCGCGGCAACGAAGCGTCGCAGCAGATGGGAACCTCGTCGAGCATCCTGCAATAACCGGCCGACGTCAGAATTCGAACTCTTCGAGAGTCAGAGTGGCGACCTTTTCGATCTCGGGCACGAGACGCTTGAAGTGGGCCGACGACATGTGGGCCTTCAGCGAAGCCCGGTCTTTCCATGTCTCGTAAATCACCAGACGGTCGGTGTTGGTCAGCGAGCCGAGAAGGTCATAGTCAATGCATCCCTTGTCGTGGAGCGATAACTCGACAAGTTCCGTTGCCAACTCGATTGCTTTCTTGCGGTTTTCTTCGGTCTCGGCGATGAGACCACAGTTAAGTCTTATCATAGTTTTTTATAATATAAAGGTTGAGACCCGGATTTTGTTCATCGGTCATCCTCGTCGCGAGCTCCGGAAAAGATGCCTCCCGAAATGTCGTAAAAGCGGTCAAAGAATTCTTTGAGGCGTTTGATGACGGTTTTCTTCTTCTCGGCCCGACGCGTGCCGGCATTGCCGAACAATCCCATCGGGGGAAGAATATCAACTATGCCTGTGCCGCTTTCGCGTACCTCGCCGTTGCGGAATGACTGCTCGATGAAATCAAGGGCTTTGCCTCGATTGAGATTCTCTTCTTCGATGATTGTCTCAATCTCCTTGCGCTGGCTCTGACGCACAAACTCGCTCCACTGGTCGTGAACATCGGTGCCGGGTGTATGGCTCTCGATGAACTGACGTATCAGTTCCTCCTTGTTGCGAAGGTCGGGCGAGGCCTGTACCGACTTCATTGCCTTGATGATTATTTCACGGTCATGACCGTCTTCGCCATTGAGCTGACCGACAAGGAAAAGAATGTAGTCGATATTGATTTCAATAGACTTCATCAGTTCCATCTCAAACACGAGGTCGTCGTTGATGTTGGTAAGCTCGCCTTCTTTGGGTCGGTATTTGTCGTGCAGTTCGTTGTAGAAACTGCGGTAGTCGAGAAAATCTCCGTTAAGGTCGATAATCTCTTTACCCTCAAATTCATCAAATGTAAGCAGTATATTCAGGGCGCGGAGTATTGTGCCGAAGAGCTTGATAAACTCCTTCTCGGATGATTCGCCGGTCAATGGGAAACCGTTTATCGGGAATTTGGCCAAAAGCTCATCAATCAGCTCTTTCCAACCGGGAAAGTGCCTGTCGTTTTCATCATAGCCGAAATAGTAGTCATCGAATGCTTTCAACAGGATAAGTCCTCCGGCGTTCTTGTTCCCGAAGCGTTGAAGACACTCGTTGGTGGCTTTTTCAAGATTCCGGAAGCAGATGATGTTGCCATGGTCTTTTATGGAGTTCAAGATGCGGTTGGTGCGGGAGTATGCCTGAAGGAGTCCGTGCATACGCAGGTTCTTGTCAACCCAAAGAGTATTGAGCGTGGTTGCATCAAAACCGGTCAGGAACATGTTTACCACAATGAGCAGGTCGATTTCGCGGTTCTTCATACGAAGTGACAGATCTTTGTAGTAGTTCTGGAATTTATCGGCACTTGTGTCGTAGCTCGTGCCGAACATCCCATTATAGTCCCTGATACACTTTTCGAGGAACTCGCGGCTGCTCTCGTCAAGGCCTTCCGTATCTTCGGGCGTTTCGTCCTCTATGTTCACATTAGGAGAATAGCTGTATATCGTGGCGATTTTCAGCCGCTTGTCTGGCGGCAACTGTTCCATCTGCCTCTTCAGTTCTGTGTAGTAGAGCTTCACAAACGGGATGGATGCGACGGCAAATATCGAATTGAAGCCTGTAAGCCGTGTTTTCTGCTTTTCCTCTTTCACGGCATTGCGGTCACGGGCAGTAGCTACTTCTTTCACATTGACAAGGCGGCTGAATGAGTAACTGCGGGCATCGCGGCGTGTCTTCTGTGCGAAGTGGTCAAGGATGTATTTGGTGATTAACGAAATGCGCTCAGGAGCCATCAGCGCACGCTCCCGGTCGATATTGCTGACCATCTCATCGAGCACTTCGTCTTCTTCACGCATGGTGCGGATATAGTCCACTTTGAACGGCAGGACGTTCTCATCGCGGATAGCATCAACTATAGTATATATATGGAGCTGGTCGCCGAAAGCGCCTTCGGTGGTGGTGAACTCGACATTGCGTATCGAGCCGGCGTTTTCAGGAAATATCGGAGTGCCGGTAAAACCGAACATGTGATATTTCCTGAACTTTTTCACGATTGCCTTGTGCATGTCGCCGAACTGCGATCGGTGACATTCATCGAATATCATTACCACGTGCTGTCCATATACTTTATGCTGCGGATTGCGGCTTATGAAGTTGGTCAGCTTCTGAATAGTCGTTATGATGATATGGGCGTTCGGGTCATCGAGCTGACGGGCGAGGACAGCGGTAGAGCCGTTGGAGTTGGCTGCGCCTTTCTCAAACCGGTCATACTCTTTCATCGTCTGGTAGTCAAGGTCTTTACGGTCAACCACAAATAATACCTTATCGATGTCGGGAAGCTGTGAAGCGAGCCGGGCAGTCTTGAATGATGTGAGTGTTTTGCCGGAACCTGTTGTATGCCATATATAGCCGCCGCCTTCGCGTTTGCCCCATGTTTTTGCGTTGGTGCTGATATTGATGCGCCGGATGATTTCCTCTGTTGCTGCTATCTGATACGGACGCATAACAAGCAGCATATTCTCTGAGGTGAATACGCAGTAACGGGTGAGGATATTGAGGATGGTATGTTTTGAGAGGAAAGTCTGTGTGAAGTCAACAAGGTCGAGAATCGGCTCGTTGTCTTTTCTGGCCCAGTAGGAAGTGAACTCAAACGAATTGGATGTCTGTTTCTTTCCCTTTCCTTTGCCCGGGTTTTGGTTGTTTCTGGCAACGGCATCTCGTGTGGTATTACTGTAATATTTTGTGAGCGTGCCGTTGCTGATAATGAATATCTGGACGAACTCAAACAGGCCGCAACCGGCCCAGAACGAATCACGCTGATAGCGGTTGATCTGGTTGAAAGCGTCTTTAAGACTGACTCCACGACGCTTCAGCTCAACATGAACCAGAGGCAGACCGTTGACGAGAATAGTGACATCATAGCGGTTCTCGAAAGCACCCCCTTCCGGCACATACTGATTGATAACCTGTAGCGCGTTATTATGGATGTTGTCCTTGTCGATCAGATAGATATTGACTTTGGTGCCGTCAGGTCGAGTCCACGCCTTGATATGGTCTTCCTGAATAGTCCTGGTTTTCTCAACAATACCCTGCTGGGGATTGCCGAGATGCTCGCTGAAGAAGCGCTGCCATTCATTGTCAGAGAATTTGATCGAATTCAGTCGCTCAATTTGTGTGCGGAGATTGTCGGTCAGCTCCTGCTCGGTCTTGATCGGGAGATAATCGTAAGCCTGCCGGGTCAGTTGACTGATGAAGTCATCCTCCATTTCTGCCTCGCTCTGATACTGGGCTGAACTGCGGTAGCCCGGCTCGAACTCGGCAACCACTGTCGATTCGGGATTCTCCGAAATTAAATCGTAGGTATTCATCATTTTGTGTTGTTTTCGCTCCGAGTGCTCTGAGAACTCTGAGAACTCCGATTATTCCTGTATTGTAATCTCGCTTTGGTCATTTGCTCGCGGATTCCTCCCTGTCGAAGAAAATCGGCCTTCTGACGCTCGATCAGCCTGTAGAGCAAAACATCGGCCTGATGAATCAGAATAATTGCGATATTGGCGACAGTTTCCGCACTGCGTATCCTGACTGCTTCTCTGAAAAAGGATGAGTCGTTTTTCGTCGCACAGATCCGACGGGTAGCCACTGCCTTAGGGCTGTTCTTTTCCCAAAGTTCAAAATCGCGCGTTCTTATAAAATCTTCATAATCGATCAGCAATTCCTGAAGGCTTGCTTTGGCTACGTTGGTGAGCTTGATCTCTGTTTCTTTCGACGTACTTCCGGCAGCGCTTCCTTCTGCAATATTCTGTTTGCCGCTTCTCGCAGCCTGAACCATCTGATCGACTGTCCTATCCCCCTTTGAGAGAAACCGCTGTGTGAAGATATATGTCACATCGTAGATTATCTCCGCGATCTGATAAACGCGTAGTTTCCGGTAATAGCCTCTCTGAGGAATAAATTCGTCGGTCATCGTTCAGGCACGTTTCTTGAAAGTTAACAGTTTGTTGCGGTAGTATTCATAACGCTCCCTGACAGCCGCTATCTCGGCCGGAAGTCCCTGCGTCAGATCATTGACGAGAGCCTCGAAGCGGTCAAGAATAGATGCGATTTTCTTCTGATGCTCGATGGGTAAAATCGGGACACGAATTTCGGACATCTGATTACTCATCAATTTTGGGTTGCCCATCCCTTGATAAACATGCTTAGGAGCTTGTAGGGTCAGCCAGTGATGAAGGAAGTGGATGTCGATAATTTTCGATGGCTTAATCAATCCACACACGTTGGTAATACTGAATTTTCCTGAACGGTAAAAAATTGAACCCGCATAAGCTCCGTCAGTTGTCCATGAAAGGTATTCTCCCTCAATATCATAAGTTGAAATTCTTCCCAATTCGCCATTATTGACTGTTTGAGACGAGTAAACAGGGTAACTGCCCGAATTATTTCTGAGATAATCCTTTGAATATACTTTGCCTCTGCTTAGATCACAAATCTCTCCCATAGCTTTCCAGATAACCTTGTAATTACCCCCCCCCACAGGTAGTTACCTTTATCTCTTGCTCACCATCGGTCCCGCAGCCGCAGGCGGAGGGATTGAAAGTGAGTAAGAGATTACGATAATATTCGTATTGTTCTTTACGCGCTTGCAGCTCCGCTTGCAGCTCCGCTTGCAGCGAAGCTGCATAGTCCGCGAAGCGGTCGAGAATCCTCACAATTTCCTCCTGCACCTCAATTGGCGGAACAGGTATGACAATTTTTGCAAGATCTGCGGCTTTAATATCGATTACTTTAGCTCCGAAAGCAAACTTTTTCTTTTGGATAAAGAAATTTTCTGTCTGAAAGAAATATGCTACATATTTTGGATTTAATGAATGCCGGAACACTACGGAGTGTCCTCCGGTTACAATAGTCTCTGTCCCGAGCCATGCAACTGCTTTGCCGACATCTTCTACATTTTCACTGGTACATGCTATCACGAGGTTTCCGGGAAATATAGGAAGCAGTTTATTTGCTAATTCTTCAGAGACAAATGATTTTGTCTCTGTGGCAAAAGTACTGTAATAGGTATAGATTTGTCCGTAGTGAATGCAGCCGACTCCATTTTCAGTGAAATCCTTCTTCTGAAGGCCATTCCCTCTTTCAAATGTTCCGAGTTCTCCTAAAGGCTTGTATTCCACTCCGTCGGGGCAAAGACGCTCAATCAGTTCTTTCAATCTGCTCATACTGTTTCTTCTTCGAGTTCGCGGATGATGGCGTCGATCTCGGCGCGGAGGCGGTTCTCATGCTCTACGATGCGGGCAATGCGGGCATTCAGCTCCTTGATGTCGGTCTTTGGGCGAGTGTCCTCGGCTTCGACATAGCTGCTGACGGAGAGATTGTAGCCGTTCTCGGCGATTGTCTTGTTGTCGATGATTGCTGAGAAGTGCGGAACGGCCTTGCGGTCGGCATATTCATCCACGATAGCCGCTATATTATCGGGCGAAAGTTTGTTTTTGTTCCCCTCATGCACAAACAGGTTTGAAGCATCGATGAAGAGTGTCTTATTCTCCTTCTTTGACTTCTTCAGGACTATTATGCAGGTAGCGATCGACACCCCGAAGAACAGGTTTGGCGGGAGCTGAATGACGGTGTCGACATAGTTGTTGTCGATGAGATATTGCCTGATTTTCTGTTCTTTGCCTCCGCGATATAGAACGCCGGGGAACTCTACTATGGCAGCAGTGCCTTCGGTCGACAGCCAGTGGAGCATGTGCATCGTAAAAGCGAGGTCGCTTTTGCTCTTCGGAGCGAGAACACCGGCGGGGGCGAAGCGGGGATCGTTGATGAGCAGGGGATTGTCGTCGCCGACCCATTTTGTGGAGTAGGGCGGATTGCTCACGATGGCGTCAAACGGTTCGTCGTCCCAATGGGCCGGCTCAAGAAGGGTGTCGCCGTTCTGAATGTCGAAATTGTTATAGTTTATGTTGTGGAGGAACATATTGATCCGACACAGATTATATGTCGTGATGTTAAGTTCCTGACCGAAAAAGCCCTTCTTTACGTTTTCCGCACCGAGAACCTTCGCGAATTTCAGCAGAAGGGAACCTGAGCCGCATGCCGGGTCGTATACCTTGTTGACATATTCGCGTCCGTGGCAAACGATGCGGGCCAGCAGTTCGCTCACTTCCTGAGGTGTGTAGTATTCTCCGCCGCTTTTTCCGGCATTCGATGCATACATACTCATTAGAAATTCGTAGGCATCCCCGAAAAGGTCGATCTTATTTTCGGCATAATCGCCTTTGAGATCGATATTGCCGATATTATTCAATATCTTGGTCAGCTGTTCATTGCGCTTTTCGACGGTGCTTCCGAGCTTGTTGGAGTTGACGTCGATGTCGGCGAAAAGGCCTTTCAGGTCAGGTTCGCTTTCAGTTCCTATAGCCGAAGCCTCGATAGCTTTGAAGGTATTGTCGAGGGTTACATTGAGGTTGGGATCGTTTTTGGCACGCTTGCGCACATTGCAGAACAGCTGTGAGGGCAGTATAAAAAATCCCTTTTCGCGCACGAGGTCATCCTTCGCTGCGGCCGCTTCTTCATCTGAAAAACCGGCATAATCAAAATCGGCGTCGCCGGCCTCCCTCTGCATTCGGTTGATGTAGTTGGTAATATTTTCGGAAATGAAGCGATAAAACAATATGCCGAGCACATAGCTCTTGAAGTCCCAGCCGTCGACCGAATTGCGTAAATCCTCGGCCGTTGTCCAAATCGCTTTAAAAAGCTCCTGTTTCTGTTGTGAACCTGTTGCCATATATGAACTGGAGATTATAAGTCTGGTGTTACAGTCTCTGACATAACTCTTAATCGGTTAGATATTGATTTACAGTAAAAAGAACATGTTGAGAGGATTATTTGCAGCCATTTGTTCTGTTGAGAATTCAGGATCCCAATAACGCCTTAATTTCAGCATGGAACGTATTTGCCCGGATTTCTGTGAGATTGTTGAGGAAGATGTGCCAAAATGGTTATGTATTTCGGATAATGGCAAATATGGCTCAAATGATTTGTCGAACAGGAAGTTCATTGTTGCAACAGTATATATTACTGCCGCAGCCCATATTTCCAACCGACCGCGTTCAAAAGGATTGTTTCTCTTACGGCCCAGTTTCCGCACCATTTTCTCGCATAGCGATGCATATTCTGCATCGATCTTCTCATTGCAGAAGTTGACCACCATCTTGACAATGTTGTCTTCTCTTGATTTTATTTCGGTCTTATCCATTTTTGATGTTTTCTTATTCAATGCCAAAGTTACGAAAAAAAAGTCTGAACCGACCTTACCTTACTATTGGAGAAATACGGTCAGTCCTCCTGTTCGTAATAATATGAATAGTCGATACCTTTCATAAAGGTGTCTCGGTCGTTTATCTTGTCAGTAAGTGCCGCCCGAAGCAAATCTTTTATGGAAGTCGGGTCGGCAACGCTACGCGTCATGGCTTCGAGGTACATTCGTTTGTCAACCTGACTCCAGTCTATGCAGAGTTGAAGATTTTTCTTCAACATGAGGTCGAGCCAGATGCGGGTTGCGCGACCATTGCCTTCTCTGAACGGATGGGCGACATTCATTTCAACATACTTGTCAATGATATTCTCGAACGAATCTTCCGGCATACGTTCAACATCAGCCAAGGTCTGACCCAGATATTGAGCCATCGCGAACTGAAAACCGGCCTTAGCTATATTGACAGTTCTGATCTGTCCGGCGAAATCATAAAGACCTCCGAAAAGATAAGCATGAATCTGCTGCAATCCTTTCACCGTGCCGACCTCGATACTGTCGATAAGGCTGCTCTCAAACAAAGCGTATGCTTTCGACCTGCTTTTGCCGTCAATGCTCTCGTCGCTGATGGTGAACCATTCAATGAATCTGGAAGCCTTATTGTTCGGGAAACTCTTCGCCAAAGCTATCACCCCGTTATTGTCAAGCACATCGGTTAGACGGCGTTTCCCGTCCGGAGCAAGAAGTTTCAACTGGTTAGTGCTGCTAACCACTTCATTGCCTTCGTTGCGAAGCTTGGTTTTCAGGTACTTCCAGTAATTGCGGTTCTTGGCATAATCATCCTGTGCGTTGAGCACCCCGACAATATCAAGCACCGAGAACCACCATTTGGCACCTTCTTCATCCCAGACAGCCCTCACTTCGCGGTCGTCAAAGAATCGTATCGATATTTTCTGCACTTCGCCCATAGCTTAATTATAGTTTACATATTTCACTTTCTCAAACCTAACTATATTTGATTATCAATGTGTTAGAGCCTTATGGTGCAAATATGGATATTCAAGTTTATAGAATGACATCGGTTACTTTGCCGTTTTGGGTCTCATCTTGTTTCTTCCCATTCCTTTTTAACTCGCTCGACTTCCGCTATCAACTGCTGCTCTGTGGGAAGATATAGTTGATATTTAGATGCAACTATTGTGTTGTTGTCCGAGGGAAGGGTCATCTTAACCAATGTGTCGTTTTTGGCAGTGCATAGTAATATGCCGATTGTGGGATTCTCCTCCGGTAGTTTCTCCGTACGGTCGTAGTAATTGACGTACATCTGCAATTGTCCAAGATCCTGATGAGTTACCTCGCCTGTCTTTAACTCAAAAATCACAAACCGGCGAGCAAGACGGTTATAAAAGACTAAGTCAATGAAAAACTCGTCATCTTCAAGAATGATTCGTTTTTGACGCGCTACGAAAGTGAATCCATTACCAAGTTCAAGAATAAATTCTTGTAAGTGATTGATTAATTCTGTTTCAAGATCACTCTCGTAATAATGTGCCTTCTTTTCCAAACCCAGAAATTCCAACACCATTGGATCCTTAACTATTTCCTGCGGTGCTTCGGGTGCTCTCTCTTTCCGCGCCATTGCGAGCACAGATTCTTTATCATTGCTAAGAAGCAAGCGTTCATATAGCATTGAATTAATCTGACGTTGCATTTGGCGTGCAGTCCAGCAATTATTTGCCGCTTCAAGCTCGTAATATTCGCGTTTGTCTTTGTCTGAGATTGCTATAAGTAACTTATATTGACTCCAGTTGAATTGCGTCCGCAGTGTGGACGCAATTGGAAATTCAATATAAAATTGTCTTGCACGTTCCAATTGGCGCTGTCCAAAACCACTTCCGTATTCGGGTTCTATCTCTTTTGCAAGATTTTTTATAAGAGCTTTTCCGTACTCAGCGCGGATATTCCCATCCTGTTCTTCCTCGACAATGCGTCGTCCTATTTGCCAATACATCTGCACACGACAAAAGTCAACTGAGCGGACAGCATTAGACCGAGAGGTTTCAATAATTGAGCGTATTTCAGATACGAAATCTTTCATTTTTGTTATTTTGTAGCTCTCCATTCCGGAAGGATGGTCGAAGCCCAGTTGGGAAGCTTTTCAACATAGCGTTTCACAAGTTCGCCGTCGCTCAGACGGAACAGAAGACGGGCTTCCTCATCCTCAATTGAGTTGTCATAGACATAGAGCCGGTCAACATACGGAGCCAAGGCAATACAGTTTGCGATGGACTTGTCATAGCGGGATATGATTTTCGGAATGGGAACGTCGTGACCGCCATTCAGCACCCGGTTTGCTACTCGCTTCGCATTGATTGTCGGAGATTCGGTGGAAACAAAGAACAAGCGGATGAAGAATCCTGCTTCTTTTGCTCTGAGAATGTATTCGACCTTATCGGTGACTGACATCACAGTTTCAAAAATATGGCTCTTACGGTCAGCAAGACAGCGTTCACGCCATTCATTGCAATAGTTGGCGGCTTTGAGAACAGACTCCTGATTATTCCAGTCGCCAAATATATCACGAGCGACATTGTCGGGATTGATATATTCAGAATCCTCCAGCCACTCATGATGTAGAATCTTGGAGGTGACGGAAGTCTTGCCCGACCCATTGGGTCCGGCAATCACAATCAGGACTGGGCGATGTTCACTTGTCGCCATTGCGAAGTTTATTTAGGGTTTCTTCAACTCTTGCACGGGCTTCATGCGAGGCAGCCTCAATCCCGGCAGCCACACGCTCGGCAGCCCGGCGTGTGCTTTCGCGAGCATCCTCGGCAACCTCACGCATAATCTGAGCCATGCGCTCGTCGCCCGGTTCCTCCATCGACGTAAGTCGATAACTATTCATCTGCTCTTCCGACATAGTATAATCTTTTCTTATTCAACGCCAAAGTTACTCAAAGATTTGCCTTGACGCAAATCTTCGCGATGAATGTTTCGCAATGACAATAGAAAAGGAGTGCGGCTCGATGAGAGCCACACTCCCTGTGTTGTTGTCGTTGTGGGAACTTATTTCACTTCCTCGAACTCGACGTCGTCGATGTGGTCGCCGCCCTGGTTGTCGTTGCCGGGTGCGCTCTGGCCGGCGCCGGCGCCGGGGTTGGCTGCCTGCTGCTGGGCGTTGAGAATATCCTGCTGGGCTGCGCCGAAGGCATTCTCAATGTCTTTGATGGCGGGCTCGATGGCTTCGACGTTCTGGTTCTTGTGGGCTTCCTTGAGTCGGCCGAGGGCTTCTTCGATGGTTGCCTTCTTGTCGGCGGGAATCTTGTCGCCAAGCTCCTGAAGCTGTTTCTCGGTCTGGAAGATCACGGCGTCGGCCTTGTTGAGGGTGTCGATGCGCTCTTTCTCCTTGGCGTCGGCGGCTGCGTTGGCTTCGGCCTCCTGCTTCATGCGCTTGATCTCTTCTTCGCTCAGGCCGCTCGAGGCTTCGATTCTGATGCTCTGTTCCTTGCCGGTGGCCTTATCTTTAGCCGACACGTTCAGAATGCCGTTGGCATCGATTTCGAAGGTGACTTCGATCTGAGGTATTCCGCGCGGAGCGGGAGCGATTCCGTCGAGATGGAATTTGCCGAGGGTCTTGTCGTCTTTTGCCATGGGGCGTTCGCCCTGAAGCACGTGGATCTCAACCGAGGGCTGGTTGTCGGCGGCTGTCGAGAAGGTCTCGCTCTTGCGCACGGGGATGGTTGTGTTGGCCTCGATGAGCTTTGTCATCACGCCGCCGAGGGTCTCGATACCGACGCTCAGAGGGACAACGTCGAGCAGCAGTACGTCTTTGACGTCGCCCGAGAGTACGCCGCCCTGGATGGCAGCACCGATGGCCACTACCTCGTCGGGGTTGACGCCTTTCGACGGGGCTTTGCCGAAGAATTTCTCAACGACGGCCTGAACGGCGGGGATACGGGTCGAACCGCCGACGAGGATAACTTCGTCTATGTCGGCCGGAGTCATGCCGGCGTCTTTGAGGGCCTGTTCGCAGGGCTTGATGGTTGCCTGGATGAGCTTGTCGGCGAGCTGCTCGAATTTGGCGCGTGTCAGTGTGCGCACGAGGTGTTTCGGCCCGCTGGCTGTGGCTGTGATATAGGGGAGGTTGATCTCGGTCGATGTTGTCGACGAAAGTTCGATCTTGGCTTTTTCGGCTGCCTCTTTGAGGCGCTGTTTTGCCATGGGATCCTGAAGAAGGTCGACGCCCTCTTCTTTCTTGAATTCGTCGGCGAGCCAGTCGATGATGACCTGGTCGAAGTCGTCGCCGCCGAGGTGGGTGTCGCCGTTGGTCGACTTAACCTCGAAGACGCCGTCGCCGAGTTCAAGAATCGAGATATCGAATGTGCCGCCGCCGAGGTCGAACACTGCGATCTTCTGATCCTTGTTGGTCTTGTCGAGGCCGTAGGCGAGGGCTGCTGCGGTGGGCTCGTTGACGATACGGCGCACTTTCAGACCGGCGATCTCGCCGGCTTCCTTGGTTGCCTGACGCTGGGAGTCGTTGAAGTAGGCGGGCACGGTGATGACAGCCTCGTCGATGGTTGTGCCGAGATAATCTTCGGCTGTCTTCTTCATCTTCTGAAGAATCATGGCCGAGATCTCCTGCGGAGTATACTCGCGGCCGTCGATGTCGATGCGCGGCATTCCGTTGGCCGAGCGCACGACCTTATAAGGCACGCGCTCGATCTCTTTCTTCACCTGATCGTAGGTCTCGCCCATGAAGCGTTTGATCGAATAGATTGTGCGCTTGGGATTGGTGATGGCCTGACGTTTGGCGGGATCGCCTACCTTACGTTCGCCACCGTCGACAAAAGCGACAACCGAAGGCGTAGTGTTGCGGCCTTCGCTGTTAGGGATCACAACAGGGTCGTTACCCTCAAGCACTGCGACGCAGGAATTGGTTGTTCCCAGGTCAATACCGATAATTTTTCCCATAATTCAAATGAGTTTATATGTTTATATTTCTGATTGTTTCTTTCTTTGGTGCGGTCGTGCCCGCGATGAGGGGCCCGGTGGCGCACGCTATATCTTTAACAAATCTTGTGCCAAAAAAGTTGCGGCGCACTTAAAATAAAGAAATGTCAGCATTTAGGCATTTCGCCGTTATGCGACAAAATGTCAGTCGGCGAAAAAATTGGCAAAAAAGTCGGCGAAAATTTTGTCGGGAAAGAAAAAATGCCTACCTTTGCCGCCGAATCAGAAACTCCCGGAGAGGTGGGTGAGTGGCTGAAACCAGCAGTTTGCTAAACTGCCGTAGGAGTAATCCTACCACGAGTTCGAATCTCGTCCTCTCCGCAAAACAGCCAAGCAAAATCGCTGCAAGCCAATAACTTGCGGCGATTTTTATTTTATATACATACAAAAACACATACAATAGTTTAATGTTTACTATACAAACGAGTTTGTCGGTTTGCAAATCATGGAATAACAATATTTTCTTTTGTAATTAACCATGATTCGTGTTTATTAATGGCTGTCTGATTTATTTTTGGTATTTGAATATGGCTTTAATGCGAGTCAAACCAGCAGTTCCTAAAATGAGCAGTGCTGCATATTGAAATGTTTTGGCAAGTCCGAAAAACACCGCCCATAATACACCTTTCGTTGTTGCCGATACGGGAAGCAATATCTGAGTAAATGAAACTATATAGCTGATTACACAGAGTGTTGCCACTACTATACCTGTACGAAACGACAGCCTGCCAAGCCATTGTTTGAATCGAATGAAAGTAGGTGGCATAACAATTAAAACATTTTTTTACGATTATCGTTTGTCTCCTTCTATTTGTTCCATTGCCTTCATAGGACATTTTCTCACGCATTTGCCACACTCTATGCAAAGGTTGTAATCTATCACCGGAAAACCGTCGGCATCCTGTAAAATGGCACCGACCGGACACATCTTAATCAGCGGACATACATGGTTGTGTGGGCATATATTTTTATTGACCTGTATCATGATACTGTTTTTGTTTGCAAAATTAAGCATTATTCCTTGTTCTACGAAATAGATTTTTTATATCTTAGCATCGAAATTATCGAATGCAAACAAAGTTATATGACACTTCAACAAATGGAATACATAGTGGCGGTTGATAAATACCGCCATTTTGCAAAGGCGGCGGAGTCGTGCGGCGTTTCGCAGTCAACCTTGTCTTCACTTGTTCAAAAACTGGAGACAGAACTTGATGTGACTATATTTGATCGCAACAGTCATCCGGTGAAGCCGACGGCTGTCGGTGAAGAAATCATCAGCCGGGTAAAGCGAGTATTGTTCAATGCCGCACAGGTCAAAGAACTGGTGGCTACAAGAAAAGGAGAGTCCGTTGGAAATATCTCGTTTGGGATTATTTCAACGGTTGCGCCATATCTCTTACCCAAGATGTTTAAATATCTGTCGGTCAACCATCCTGACATACATCTGCATGTCGAGGAAGCGAGGGTTTCTACCCTCGGCTCAAAACTGGAGCGAGGGGAGATTGATATCGCGCTTATGGCGACACCTGTCAACAACAGCGAATTGCTGGAAATCCCGATTTTTCAGGAACGGCTCATGGCTTATGTCTCCCCTGAATCGTCTATCCACAATGACACTGTTTTGCAGGCAGACCTCCTTCCTATAGATAGCGTCTGGGTGCTACGTGAAGGTTATTGTCCCAATCGCGGTGTTTTCCCTTTCTGTAACAATATCACCGGCAAGCATGCCATATATGAAGCTGGAAACGTAGAGACTCTCATCAAAATCGTGGATGAGAACGGTGGGTATGCAATCATTCCTGAACTGCATGTGCCACTTCTCAGAAAATGCCAACAAGCAAATGTCCGCATATTCGCAAACCCCGAACCGAGTCGTGAGATAGCCTTTGTGGTTCACCGCAATTTCGTGCGTGAACGATTGCTCAACATCCTTGCCGATGCAATAAAGGCCATCATCCCCGCAACCATGCTCTACCAACGGATTAAAAAGTTCCCGATAGTCCTGTAATCGAGATTATCAATATCATTATCTATTTTATCGTTTGTATCAATAAAGTAAACTGTGTAACTTTGCAGTCGTAAAATGATGTAAACAAGCAAGAACCCCATGGCTCATAAACAATTTTTCCGTTCACTGCCCCGAAAGGGCTTCCCGTTATACTGGATTCTGTTGGTATATCTTGTCGTTGGCTATTTCTGGCCGGTTATCGGTTTCCTTGCCATAATCTGCATGATAGCACCTGTCGCATTTGCCGTGCGCAAAGGACGGTGGTGGTGCGGCAATGCCTGCCCACGTGGTAACTTCTATGACCGGGTACTGACGAAATACTCACCGCACAAACCTATTCCGGCGTTTGTACGCACAAAAGGATTCCGTATTTTCATGGTGATGTTCATCTTCACCATGTTCGGCATACAGATGTACCGAGCCTGGGGAGACTGGAACGACATGGGACGTGTATTCTGGACAATCATACTGATTACCACTATTGTAGGCGTGACTCTTTCTTTTATTTACGCTCCGCGCACATGGTGCTCGTTTTGCCCTATGGGAACGCTATCTGCATGGGTGACTCCTCGCAGCGGCAGACTTCCCAACAACTACCGTCGCATTCTGGTGGGAGAAAAATGTACTACCAGATGTAAGCTGTGCTCTGCAGTGTGCCCCATGCAACTGAAGCCTTATGAGAGCCGGAATGACGAAGAGGGTTTCCTCCATCCCGATTGTATCAAGTGCGGCAATTGCGTAAAAGGATGCCCTCTTAAAGTCCCAGAGATGAAGCCTTGACTGACATAAATCTAATGAGCGCAACGATAGATTACATTAACAAAAAAATAGATTATGATGAAAATTGCAATTCCTCTTTGGTAAGCTCGAACATGAAGCCTTCAGGGAATCTGCTTATATTGCGCCTGACCTGTTCTTTCAGTCGTTTAGTTTCCACGTCATATAATCGGGCCAAGTCGCTGTCAATCATAACTTGTTGACCACGTATTACATGAATTAGGCTTTCAACGGCAACAACGAAGTGCTATTGCGATTGTCAAATGGTTCCAATTTATTTCCTGATTCTTCCATGGAGGATGCCTTAGTAATTGCAAAGTTACGAAAAATATAGGCAGATCAGCGGTCTAATTAATATTTTCAACATTTGTTGAAAATCAGGCGGATTTTTCTGCGTAATTTTGCATATCTCATATCATATTGATTTATGAAAGCAATAACGGCCAATCATACAAAGCGGAAGCCCCGGCAGTGATGTCGGGGCTTCTATAGGATGAGCAGGAGTATGCGCGTCAATGGACGCAGCATACTTCCTGAGCCTTTATCATATATGCGATCAGAGAGTCGTTGGAACAGATAATCTCATGGAGCCTATCCTGATAGAGGGCCATGTCCTCTATTTTTCTGCGGGCAACTCCCGATTCTTCTGCGGCGCTGATCACGGCCGGCGCTACAACCGTCAGCAACCGGCGGTCGAACGGTTTCGGCAGAATATAGTCTTTGCCGAACGTCAGTCCGTCAACACCGTAAGCCTTGATGATGTCTTCGGGCACAGGCTCCTGCGCGAGTGCGGCGATGGCTCTGGCGGCGGCGACTTTCATAGGCTCGTTGATTTCCGTGGCCCGACAGTCCAGTGCGCCACGGAAAATATATGGGAAGCCGAGCACATTGTTTATCTGGTTGGGATAGTCACTGCGGCCCGTGGCAAAAATAAGGTCTGGACGCGCCTTGACTGCTGACTCATAGGCAATTTCGGGCTCGGGATTGGCCAGAGCGAACACAATAGGGCGGTCGGCCATCGATCTGACCATCTCGGGCGTGACAACGTCGGCTACCGACAGCCCGAGAAACACGTCGGCTCCCTTCATGGCGTCGGCCAGAGTGTGGAGGTCGCGCGTGGTGGCGAACTCGGCTTTTGTCGGAGTCAGAGAGCCGCGGTCTTTTCTGATCACGCCGTGGCTGTCGCACATGACGATATTCTCATGCTTCAGCCCCAATTCGCAGAACAGGCGCGTGCAGGCTATGGCAGCCGCTCCGGCTCCGTTGACAACGAGGCGAACATTCCCGATGCTCTTTTCCTGAAGCTTGAGGGCATTGATGAGTGCCGCCGACGAAATTATGGCGGTGCCGTGCTGGTCGTCGTGCATGACTGGAATGTCGAGCCGGCTGCGTAGCTCCTTTTCAATCTCGAAACATTCCGGCGCCTTGATATCCTCGAGATTTATGCCGCCGAAAGTCGGAGCCAGCCGGGCAACCGTCTTGATGAACTCCTGCGGATTCTTCTCGTCGATTTCGAGGTCGAAAGCGTCGAGCCCTGCGAAAATCTTGAACAGCAGAGCTTTTCCTTCCATAACAGGCTTGCCGGCCTTCGCGCCGATGTCGCCGAGGCCGAGCACGGCAGTGCCGTTGGATATCACGGCCACGAGGTTGCCGCGGTTAGTATAGTCGAAAACTCTGTCGGCATCATCCTTGATTGCCAAGCAGGGATATGCTACCCCGGGTGAATAGGCCAGTGATAGGTCGTCGGGAGTGTCGTAGGGTTTGGTCGGGATAACCTCGGTCTTTCCGGGGCGCGGATAGCGGTGATAGTCGAGAGCGCGTTGTTCGTCTGATTTCGTCATATCTTTAAAAACTGTTTCGTTCACACTACTAACATATCGTCTCTCCCTATGGTTTTATTGTAGGTCATCAACAGAAGCGGCGCGCTTCCCGAGGTCGGGAGCGCGCCGCAGTGGGGATGCGTACCGCTATGTGTCTTTTCCTGAAAATGGTTGACAGATAAAGATCGGTTAAGTGTGATTAAAAAACGGGGAAGGCGCGCCAATAGCGCCCTCCCCCGTCTTATACTTAAAAGGGTGACTTATTTAATAAGGATCTTAATAACAGTGTTGTTGTGCTTCACAAGATAGATACCTGGGATAAGGTCACGGCCGTTGACGCATATTCCCGAGGCTGTGTAAATCTGTGCTCCATCGGGTGCGATTATGGTGTTGCCCTCGACTCTGATACCCGAATCGGCGGTCAGGTTGTGGAGCTCCGAGTGGGAGAGCCGGACGACGGGACTGAATGAAGCTTTGGCATCACCGCTCTTGTATGAGGCCACCGCGGCATAGCGGTAACGACCGTCCTCAAACGGTGTGGTGTCGCTCAGAAATGTCTCGGCGGAAGCTCCTATCGAAATCCAGTTGTCGGCATCCTCCTTTCCGGCCGGAAGTCGGTAAAGCTTGTAGCCGGCTGACGGTTCGCGCGGATAAACTATAGGCTTGCCGTCGGCATCAAGGCGGTAGCCGTAGGCGCGGAGCATGATGTGGTAGTTGTAGTTCTCGAGGGCAAAGTCAAATATGCCGAGCTGGTAGCTTTCGCCGGCATAGTAGTGCATGCCCGGCTTGAGAGGATATTCAGCGGTGATGGCTGTCGCACCTATCCCCAGGAAGCCCGAGCAGCTTATCGCCACGAGACATCCGTCGACCTTAAGAGGTTTCCTGAGAGCATAGACCGTCCAGTCGTTGTCGACGTAATCGACTCCGTAGTCTTCGTATATGATATCCTTGGAATTGGGGGTGCCGTCGGCGTTGAGTCCGAAGATAATCACGTTGAAATTGGCATGGGGTTCGTCGTCTGACACAAACCAGCGCACTTCTTCGATAACCATTGGCCCGTGATAGGCTGTACCCATGATAATTTCCCGATAGCCTTTCGGATAGCCTATATGGTCGATCGGTTTACCGTCGTCATATCCCATTTCGGGCAGCGGCTGCTGCCAGGTTACGTTGATCTCGCCGTCGGTCTGCGAGGCCTCGACATGTGACGCCGGGAGTTCTCGCTCGGTAAGAGCCGCGTCGATTGTGACATTTTCCCTTACGGTTATTGATTTGGCATAATTGTCATAATATCCGTCGGTAACGCGCAGAATATAGTCAAAGCCGTCTTCTCCGCATACATCCTTGATTTCATAGTGACCGTCTTTATCTGTGTAAACTGTGAAGTCATCATATCCTTCGACGTCGACTCTGGCACCTTCTATCGGCCCGTCGGTGGCGGCCGATCTGATTTGACCCGAAAGAGTGTAGAGCGGAAATGTCGAGATTGTGATATCCCTGACGGCCTGTTGTGAGGCTGTCACGGTGACGGCGTTACCGGGCTTGTCGTAATATCTGTGGCAGGTTACCTCAAGGTTGTGTGCTCCGGCGGCCACACCTGTGAGAGAGTATTTGCCGTCGGCGTCAGTCAACGCATGCAGGCGCGTGCCCTCGACTCTGACATCGGCGTTTCTCACAGCCCCATTTGCATCGGAAACTTTGCCGGTGACAGTTCCTGAGGGAGCCATGACGCGGTTGAATTTCATGCGGGCTATAACATTGCTGAGTATGGGGCGATTGTCCTTTTGGTCTTCGAGCTTGCCGGCGTCATTTGTATCGGCGTAGATAGAACGGGTGATGTTGCTCTCATGGATAATGAACTCTTTGCTGTTGATAAACTCTTTGCCGAGTTTGCGTGTGCAGACTATGAGGTTGCCGCCTTTGTAGTCGTAGGGGATGTCGAACGGGATAACAAATTCCGACTCGCCGGAGGCGAACAGAGCCTGCCCCTCGAAAACCTTGGTCATTGCTTTATATGGTTCAAACTTGCCGTCGTCAAAGTTCTCGCGGTCAGTCTCATAGAGGTAAACCTCAAACGGCTCGCTCAGGAAATCGCCGGTCATGTATGGGAAAATCGAGATAGAACCGATCTGCCCCTTTGTCATGCCGATCTCGTTGGCGTAGTAAAGGCTCTGAACCTCGCTCTCAACGCTGTAGAAATTTACCGGAAGACTCTGACTGGTTTTTACGTTGCCGGTTTCTACGGTTACAGAACTGTTGTCGACAGGGAGCGCGGATATGTAGAGAATATTGGAGCTGTCGTTGGCAGGCGCGACATCGTCGTCGGCGACAATAACGGCTTTTAGCTTGTAGGTGCCTGCCTCGGGAGCTGTCCATGAGAGAGTGACGTCGGTAGATGCTCCGGGTTGTAGCTCGACAGTTTTGGCAGTCTTCAGTATCGTGCCGTCGGTGGCGTCGGTGAGATTGACCTGAGCCTCGGGAAGAACCTGTGTTCCGCCATTGGTTACGGTGACAGTGTAGTCGTGAGCCTCGCCGGCTTTCACCTCTGTGGCCCCTTTCAGATAGCCAGCTTTGGCGTCTTGCGGGATGGGGGTGCCGATTGCGACATCATCAACCAGAATTCCGAACGGGTTCATCATAACTTCCATAATGTCGTCGGAGAAGTGGGTGAATAGCATTCTGAAACAGCAAGTCTTGCCCGCTAACTGCGGAAGCGCAATCTCAAGCTCCTGAAAATCATCTGACGGCTTATGCTCATGCTCGCCGCCGGGCTCCATAAGATATACCTCTTTCCATGTTGCACCGAAATCATCAGTGGCAAGCAGCCGCATCCGGGGTTTGTCGGCAGGTGTCGGCTCGCCGGTAGGACCAAAGAAGTCGCGCTCATAGAGCTTATACCAGAACCTGAACACAGGCTCGGCGCCCATCTCGACATAGTGGGTCTTGAATCCTACGCCATCGGAGTTCTCGTCAAGCGTAGTGTAATATGAAGATGTCGAGAATGCGCGTGCCGATCCGTTGTGGGCGCCATAATCAGATGTGTTTACCGATCCTTTGCAAAGCGTCCACCCTTCGGGGCCTCCGCTCTCGAAATCCTCAAAAATATATCCTGTCTTTCTTGATTCCCTGACTGTGGCCGTGACCTTCAGTTTGAACTGTGCGGCCGACGGATCATTGGTCGTCACTTTAACGTATCCTGTATAATCGCCGACGGTCGAGCCGGTAAACCTGATTCGGGCTTCGTAGTATTCTCCGTCGGCCTCAGCTGTAACTTCCGGAGTCACTACCGTGATGTCGTCGCTCTGAGACTCGAATCTGACTGTCAGCGGGCTGTCGCCGAGGTTCAGAAAGTAATATGTCGCCTCACTGGCGGCATCGAGCGAGCCTTTCTCTCCCATTTCAAGGAATGTGTCGCCGTTGAACACCGGGTAGGAGCCGTTGGTTATCTTGAGATCGTCGATAACTGTGCCGTAGTTCAGATCACCTCCGGCATTACTGTGGAATGCAATGTAATAGTTGCCTGAAACAGCAGGGCTGAATGTTTCCTTGAAACGGAACCAACGGTTGTCGCGGTCTTCATCTGTGACGGCATATCTGGCTATCGGTGTGGAGCTGATATTCTGAGACGAAAGAACTGAGACTTCGAATCCTTCGGCGTTATCTCCCGAAAACATTACCGAGTAGAAGGATATGTCGTAGTCTTTGCCCGCTTCCATGGCTATGGCGGGGGAAACAGCCCATGCGTCGTGGGGAGTGCCGGATCCGAGGATGAAGGCATATTTTGTGCCGCTGGGGCCCTGTATCGGCTCGCCCTCCTTTGTTATTGTGCCAACGCGCCAGAGGTCGCCTCCGTCGCCGGGATTGGGAGTGGTAACCCAGCCCTGAGGGAAGGTGAAATCAGGATTGCCCGGGCAATCTTCGAAGTTTTCAAGATAATAACCGGGTTGGTCGATCAGGCGCAGCGGAGCCTTTCTGACGGTTGTCCTCGCGTCGAGTCCGAGCGGAGGGGTGGGCATCATGCCGAGCGGGCCTGCTGCCGCAGCCCCCAGCGCGATAAGTGCCGCGATGCTGAGCAAATGGATTTTTCGCATCTCTGTTGTTTTTTGGGATTAGAGGTTAATTTTGTAGTTTTGTGCAAATTTAAAGAAACGGCTGGCCGGCATCAAGAATCACTCGGGAAACATGGTGTCAATTCAGGAATAGACACGTGAACACCCCAACAAATTGCGGTAAGCCAATGTATTAATTTCATGCAACGCCTTTTATTATTCATAATTGTTTCGGCGGTTTCAGCGCTGACGGGACTTGCCGGAAGCAAAGAACCGGCCGATTTCATGGGCATATATAACGCCTACAAGGAGCTTCCCTCTGAACAGCTTGCCGAGATCGGACGACGATGCCTGAACCGTAACGAGACCGACACCGCGATGGCCGTATTTACAATGCTTGCCAACCGCGGAGACGGAAACTTGAAGCCTGAAGAGCGCCAGTATATCAGCGAGGCTCTGAACAGCCTCGGGATAATATCGTTTATGCGCGGCAACTATGCCGATGCCTATTCAAAGTTTTATTCCTCGACCGAATATATCGACTCGATTCACTCGCCGGCATATCTTAATCTGGCCGGCATATACTGGCTCTATGGTGACTATGCCAGAGCTTACGACGCTCTGAAAACCGAGATTGCCAAGGCTATGAAAGGGGGCAATATAATCCATGCGGGGATAGCTGTGGTCAACCTCGCCAATGTATTTCCTGCCCGAAATCTGCCTGAAAAACGCGAAGAGATTAAGGAAATGCTCAGAACGTATCTCGCCAAGGTTGCCGGAACCAGATGCGACAGCTCAAAAGCGAGCGAGATCCGCTATCAGTCGCTGATGGCCCGCGCTTTGCTTAACTCGCTCGACGGACAGCATGGCAAAGCGGCGGAAATCTATCGTGAGGCAGTTTCGAATGTCGGCGATATGCTGATACCCGACCGGGAACGTTTTTCTGTAATATTATTGCGCGGAAACGAATTCCGTTACATGGGAATGCCGGATTCGGCGCTTGCCTGTTACCATCAGGCCGAGAACATCGCTGCCGGTGGAAAATACAGGGAATTGAGCATGGAGGTCTATAAGGAGATGTCGGCAACCTATGCCGCTTTGGGCAATGATGAGCTCGCCCGGGAATATAAATACCGCCATCTTGAGCTTAACGATTCTGTCTACAACCTGCGTGACTTCAATAAGATACGCGATCTTGAAGCGTCTCATCAAGCGCAGAAGTTCCAGTCGCAGCTCGATATAATCAAGGAGCGTCACGCCCTGCGCACCCGAACACTCTGGATTGTGTCGGTAGCCGGAGCGGCACTCGCGGCGTTGCTGCTCTATGTGATGTTTCAGAATCGTGTCCTGCGGCGCAAGAACCAGGACCTCTTCGACATGAATCTCGAGGTCATGGAGCAGTCGCGGGCCGCCGAGGCAGCTCCGCATTCGGTATCGGCTGCGCCCGCAGTCGCAGCCGGTGATGGCGCGATCCCTCAGAAGTATGCCGGGGCTTCGCTTACCGATGATAGAAAGCGGCAGCTTGAAACCGATATACAGAGGGTTATGGCCGACGAGACAAATTTTTGCCGGGAAGGCTTTACGCTCGACACTCTTGCCGAACTATGCGGCACCAACACTAAATATGTCAGTCAGGTGCTCAACGAGAAGATGGGAAAGACATTCCCGCAGTATCTCAACGAGCTCAGGGTTGATGTGGCGCGCCGTCGGATGGTCGACTTTGAGCATTACGGCCACCTGACTCTTGAGGCGATTGTGGCGGGAGTGGGTTTCAAGTCACGCTCGACTTTTTCCAAGACTTTCAAGAGCCTGACCGGCCTCACTCCGTCGGAATTCCAGAAAATGGCCCGGGAGAGAGGCGGTTAAAAAATAGGGACGGGGAGGCTGTCAGCGGATGCCGAGCAGCTTGTGGAGCTGGAGCGACAGCTTCCAGCGCGGGTTGCGCCTGATATAGTCGATGCAGGCCGCGAGATTGCGTTCGTTGTAGGCGGCGTCGTTGCGGTCGCAGGGCTGGAGATAGTAACACTGTTCGTCGGTGGCTCGGACCTCGGCGAGGCGGTCGATATGGTCGGTGCGGTTCATGTCGAACACAACCTTCAGCTCGTCGATGCGCTGTATCTCAGGAATCATGCCGAATTTAGGCGACACGGTTATCCAGTCGATCAGGGCGGCCACGTTATCGGCGAGGCGAACGGTGCCGTTGGTTTCGATATGGACGATCTTGCCCGCGCGTTTGAGCTGTCCGAGCAGTGGGGCCGTCAGTTGTAGAGCAGGTTCTCCGCCGGTCAGGATTACGTGCTCCGACGGAAATTCCCCGACGCAGCCGACAATCTCGGCTTCGGTCATCTCCCGGCCCGACTGATGGTCGGTATCGCAGAAATCACAGCGCAGATTGCATCCCGAGAAGCGCACGAACGTGGCCGGAGTCCCGGCGAAGCGTCCCTCTCCCTGAAGCGAATAGAATATCTCGTTTACTGTCATAGAGCCGGCCCGTTGAAGGAGTCGTCGACATAGACGGCGATGTTCCCCTCGCTTTCCTGAACCGACGCCTTGTAGCATTGCGGAATCTGGCCGACAACCCATCGGGCTATGTTTTCGGCCGTCGGGTTGAACGGCAGCACATCGTTGAGATGGCGGTGGTCGAGCGCCCCGTGAATCAGGTCTTTGATGTGTTTGAAGTCACAGACCATGCCGTCGGCATTGAGTTCCCGGGCGGCGCAGTAAACCGTGATGACCCAATTGTGGCCATGGGTGTTGGCGCACTTGCTTTCGTATGACAGCTCGAGCCTGTGCGACCCCGAGATTTCCATGCGTTTGACGACGTAGTACATGATGCTGATTTCTTTTTGACCCCGCAAAGTTACAACAAAATCCGCAATATTACTGATTCGGGACGGCGGGGGCTTTCAGCTTTATCGATTCGATGTAGGAGGTTTGAGGTGTGCAGTTCTCGATTCTGATGTTCTCGAGCCAGTCGGCGATGGCTTTGCGGGCGGTGTCGACGTCGGGACGGGCCTCGCGGATCTCTTTGTAGGTGCCGCGCGGAGCCTCGGCGAAGTTCACGATGATTTCCCAGTTTTCTGGGCGTGTGATAGCTGCCATACACGATTTGTCGACCTTTTTGTAGGGCCAGAACGTATAGCCGATATTATTGCTCTCGAGTGTCTCGCAGAAGCGGCGCTGCCATTGGTCGGTGTTATGGCCGATCTCACCCATATACATCGGAAGGTTGACCTTGTCGCGGAAGGCTATGAAGCCGGCGATGGCTTCGGGAGTGGGATCGCCGCCGTAGCGGTGGCAGGTATACATTATCTTGTCGTCGTAGGTCGAGTCGGTGAAGGGCTTGAAGTTGCCGTTCCACTGTGAGCCGCCGAGCAGTATGATGTGGTTTGTGTCGACGGCACGGATAGCCTTTACGGCGCGTTTGTGGAGCGGTTCAAGACGGGCGTTGAGTTCCTCGACATTGTCGAAATACGGAGCTATCGGTTCGTTGATAAGCTCATAGCCTAAAATTACAGGCTCGTCTTTATAGCGCCGGGCTATCTTCTGCCAGATGTCGCAGAAAAGTTGCTGAAGCTTTTCGCTTTCGAAAAGCCATGGATAGCCGTAGCTGTCGTCGATATTGTCGCCTGTCTGGCCGCCGGGCGCGTCGTGCATATCGAGAATGAGATGGAGTCCGTTGTCGCGACACCATCCAACTACGCTGTCAATGCGCGCGAATCCGTCCTGCCGCGCCGTAAGGCCCATGTAGTCTTCGTCGGTGAAGAGCTTGTAGTGGAAGGGCAGGCGGATTGTGTTGGCTCCTGTCGAGGCGATGAACTCGATGTCTTTGCGCGTGATATAGTTGTCTTTGAACTGCTGCCAGAATTCGGCGGCATATTCCTCGCCGGCAAGCTGGCAAAGCATTTCGTTGATGAAACGCGGCGAGTTGGTCCGCTGGAAGCCGAACATATAGCCTTCGGGGTTGAGCCAATTGCCGAGATTTGTGCCGCGGATGTAGAGCTTCGATCCGTCAGGCTTGACCAGATCGTGACCTTTGATTTCGATGAATTTGCCTGCTTCGGCTTGCGGAACGGCCGCAAAAAGAGCCGCGGCGGCCATAACTAAAGAAAATAAGCGTTTGATTTTCATGTTGGAAAAAGTTGACTGACTGTTGATGCTGTAAAGATACGAAATAATTTTTAACTTTGCTGCGCCCTTTTGGCTTTTAAGGACTTTAAGGTCCTTAAAGTCTTTAAAGTCCTTAAAAACTCCTAATTCTTCAGGTTATGCCAGAAATCATTAAAACAACCGGCGATTATAAGAGGCTGCTGTCATATCAGAAGGCCGATGTGATCTACCGGATCACGTTTTTCTTCTGCCACACCTTCCTCGAAAAGGGGGATCGCACGGTCGACCAGATGATTCAGGCAGCCCGCTCGGGAAAACAGAATATCATCGAAGGATGTGCAGCCTCGGCTACCTCGGCGAAGACCGAAATAAAGTTGCTGAATGTTGCGAAAGCAAGTCTGAAAGAATTACTTGAGGATTACGAGGATTACCTGAAGACGCGCGGTCATCGGCAGTGGCAACAGGGCAGCAGCGAGTTCGAAGCCATGCGCCGGCTTGGGGCCACGAACAATAACGCCGAAGACTATATGGAGATTGCAGCGACACGTCCGCCGGACACTATAGCGAATATGGCCATTATTCTGTTGAATCAGGCCGATTATCTTCTCTTCAGGCAGCTCAAGAGGCTTGAGGTCGATTTTATCAACGAAGGAGGCTTCTCAGAGAGAATGACCGCAGCGCGAAGAGCAAAGAGAAAATATTGAAAAAATAAAATCCTTAAAGTCTTTAAGGTCATTAAGGACTTTAAAGACCTTAAAACCAGTTTAGATGAAATATTTGAAATTTCTATGGCTGCCGCTCCTGTTATTGCTCTGGAGCTGCCACGACGAGGAACCGGCGCTCCCCTCAGACAGCTACGAAGGCGCCTATTCGTCGTTCACCCTCGGTGATGAAGGCCGTGGCCTTTTCGAGGGAAAGATCATTATCAGATTACTCGCCGGCGACGGCACGGAATTTACCCGCGAAGCCGACCATGTCCGCGAAGCCGATCGGTCGCAGGTGAAATTGTCGGTCGGACTCAGAGAAGGCGTCTATCGCCTGCTGTCGGCCACGCTGTCGGCGCCCGACAGCGACGACGGTGCTGAGTTCGGACTCGGTAGCCGTATCCGTGTCGACAAAGACGGAATCGCCGTTATCGACAATTACAACCGTCGCCTCGGCTGCGCCGGTTCAGGCACGAAAGATGACCCTCTGATCATATCGAGTTCTTCGCATCTTTTCAATCTGATGATGGCCGTCAACGACTACGACTATAACAAGTTCATCACTTCGGAGACCTATTTCGAACAGGTCTGCGATATCGACATGAAGTCGATGTCGCGCAGCTGCGATGCCGAATACGGCTGGATGCCTATAGGGGCTGACACGAACACCCCCTTCCGTGGCGTCTATCAGGGAGGCGGCCACGCAGTCAAAAATCTTATTGTCAAGCGCCCTCACACTGCCGGTGTGGGCCTGTTCGGCTTCCTCTATAACGCCTCTGTCGACGGACTGAACATGCAGAAGTGCAGTGTCGAGGGGCAGTTTGCTGCCGGAACGATTGCCGGAGCGTCGATCAGCTCGGGTGACAATATCAGGGGCACAGCCACTATCACAAGCTGCAATCTGACCGATTGCACCGTAAGCGGCCCCGAGACGAGTGCCATGCTCGGGGGTGTGCTCGGCGCCATCGATATGCACTCGAAGGCACTCGTGGCTGACTGCTCTATGTCGGGCGGTTCGGTCGAGGGCGGAATGTCGGTCGGCGGAATCTGCGGCGGCGCGGGAATATACTCGATGCTGATGGTGTCGGGCTGCGAGAACCGCACGACTGTCAGGAGCGTAGAGTCGGGCGCCGGCGGAATTGTCGGCAGCGCCGACACTCTGATGGTTGTCAGCTCGCGTAACTTCGCCAATATCGAAGGCCCGCGTTTGGCCGGTAAGAACAGCGCCGGAATCGGCGTCGGAGGTATCGCCGGAGGAACAGGCTTTTCCTGGATTACGAGCTCGACGAACTCAGGCACTGTCACAGGATACGAAGGGGTCGGCGGCATTGTCGGCAGCACCCGCGTGAAAGGCAGCGAGAGCGAGGCTTTCCTCTATAACCAGACTCTGTTGCGCTACTGCACCAACACAGGCGACGTCAGCGGCACCCGCTTTGTCGGCGGAGCCATCGGCGAGGCCCAGGCCGGCGGCTTTTCGGTCAGCAACAGTGCCCGCGTCAGCGGAACGGCGTATGTCGGCGGCATCGTCGGCGGTTCGTCGCTTGCCGTGGTTCACAACGCCGTGAACAGCGGCGCCGTCAGCGCCGACAACTGCGTCGGCGGAATCGTCGGCAAATGCACGTGGGGCTCGCTTGCCATCAGTCAGAACGCCGGTAGTGTGACTTCCACAAAAGGCATAGCCGGCGGCATTGTAGGCCGCGCCGGCAACAATACCGTGATTCATTACTGCGGCAACTTCAGCGAGGTTGTCAGCAACAGCGGCCTGACCGGCGGTATTGTCGGCGACATCGGCGACCCGCGTAAGTGGACTGGGCTCGACATTGCCGAATGTGTCATAGGCTCGGCCGAGTGTGTCATGGCTTTTGTCGGTCCCGTGCTGGCTGTGGCCGAGGGCGCTGTCGAGATGGCCCATGCCGTCGAGGTCGCCATCAAAATCGTCGAGGCGGGCGCCGAACTGGCGCTACAGGGGGCCGACTACTGTCTCGTCGGCTTCAGTATCGACGAAATCCTTAATCCCGAGACCGAAGCCGAGCTTGAGGCGAGCATGAAGGCCGGAGCCGAACAGGCCAACGCCGAGAACGTCGACGCACTTAACAAAGTGCGCGCCGCGCTGACGGTCGAGCTGCCCGACGTCTTTGCTTGCGATATGACCGCACCCTACAGCTCGAACGTGCGCAGCCTTGTCGACTGGTATGGCGTCGAGGGCAACGACGAGAGCTTCAACGACGTCATCAACGAGAAGCGCGAGGCGCGTGCCGGTGAGCTCGAAGAGATCGCCCATGCCAGCGAGGTAAAACATACGGTCATAGCCGGCGTCGCCGTTGTGGCAAGCTCGATAGCCTTCGTGGCGGGCGAAATAGCCACGGGAGGCGCCGCTACGGCTCTGCTCGTGGCCGGCTCGTGTGCGGCCGTTGTCGGCGGAGTCAATGCTATTGTCAAGAGCTGTAGCAAGTTCGAGAAGAATGCCGTTATTATCTCGCAGTGTGTCAACGCGCGCCGCGTGTCGTCTGGCGGCGGCCACTTCGGCCCGATAGCCGGACGTCTCTGCGACGGCAGTATCGCCTACGACTGCCTCAACACTTCGCCGCAGGCCGGCGCGCTCGACTTTGCCGCCGAACTCAACAAACAGTGCCGCATAAGCCGGTGTATAAATCTCACGCCGCGCACTGATTACGGCTGTTCCGACTATGTCGGCGGTTGCGCCTACTATGCGTCGAAGCAGAACGTCGGCTATTTCATCAACGACGGTTCCTTCTTCCTCTCACTCGGCTCTTTCACAAGCCACAACGACCTCCACATGATGGATTTCAGCGTGGGCGACGGCCAGACTTGGCAATACGGCCCGAAATTCCCTTATCCCAACAAATCTGAAATGCAGAAATAAACCGATATGAAAACCCTGAAAACCTGTCTGCTGCTTCTGACGCTGATTTTGCTCAACAGTTGCGCCGATGAAATGGACATCCGTTCCGACGGACGTCTCGAAACCGATGGCGACAGCCGTGTTTCCGTGCTCCACCTCGGAAGCCGCGGTATTATGAACTTCGCCGGACTCGATAATGTCGGGTTCAGGCTCGAGAATCCGCGCGACCGCGTAAGTCTCAGCTTCGGCGGGTCGCTGAAGTTCGACAAGACGATCAGTGTGCTCGACTCCCCCTCGGCGTTGGTGTGCCGTATCGCTATTGGTGAAACCGATATTCCCGACGGCGAATATTATCTCACGGTAAGCGGCGACGACCTGCCTGAGATTGCCCTCCGGCGCGTTTCTTTCAAAGGGAATGTCGGCCGCGAGGTCAAGGCCGAGCCGATGAGCTACGACGACCTTGAAGGCGCCGGAACAGAATCTGATCCCTATCTCATCAACGACGACGGCGATTTCCTGACTCTTCTATGGTATCTCGAAGATGATCCCGACCACGCCTACGGTAAATATTTCCGTCAGACGGCCTCGTTCGACGTTCCGCGCCGCTCTCAGATGATCGATGGCCGCGTATGGCTTCCCGCTACTTTTTCGGGAATCTACGACGGCGGCGGCAACGAACTGCGCAACCTGACCTATCAGGGCGCGTCAGACCCCGCGGCCGACAGCGGCATAGGCCTTTTCAAGGAGCTTTATTCGGCCACGGTCAGCAATCTGACTTTCTCCAATGCCCTGCTGATTAATACCGCCGACAATGTCGGCATAATCGCAGGCAGCAGCGAGGGGACAACCCTGTTCGAGAATATCACCCTCGGCGGCTCGATAACTTCGTCGGGCAGCAATGTCGGCGGTCTCACAGGCCGTTCCTCAGGATCGCTGACCCTGAAGAATATAACCGTCAGCTCGCTGGTTGTCAACGGCAGCGAATCTACCGGCTCGAAAGTCGGTCTGCTCGTCGGTTCTCATTCGGGCGAATCTTTTCAGGCCGAGAACGTGTCGACTCCCGACCATATTTTTTCTGTGACCGGCCACGACCGCGTAGGCGGCATCGTCGGCGATCTCAATCTTACCGGCAGCATGAAGCTCGCCCGCATAAACCTCGAACACAGTGTCGACGCCGAAAGCAACACAACCAAGGTCGTTTACGGCACCGACAAGTATATTGGCGGTCTGATCGGCTTCGTCAACTCCACCGGCAGTTCCGAACTCACCGGCGTGACCGTTAAGGCGCCCGTGCGCGGCGGCGGAGATGTCGGCGCTCTTGCGGGGCATGCTTTTGTCAACAAACTGTCGGTGTCATCTACAACACTGGCTTCAGTAGTTATGGGCAATGCCACCGTCGGCGGATTCTTCGGCTATCTCGGCTTCGGAGTCAACGACGCCGGGATGACTTTCGACGCTGCCGCGGGCGCTGTGCGCTATGTCGTCAAGTCGTCGGCCGACGCCGGAGTGTCGGGCGACCGCTATGTCGGCGGCATCGTCGGCTATTTCGATTCCGACCGCGGAAAGATGGTCATGAACGGGCGTGTTGAGATCGCCGTCAATGTCAAAGGCCGCGAAGATGTCGGCGGAGTCTTCGGATATGCCTCGAAGCTCGCCGACTTCAATCCCTACGGTGTCAACTTCTCGTCGACGACGATGCGCGTCGAGGCTTCGGAAAACAATGCCGGTGGAATTGTCGGCAACGTGGCCTCAGGCTCGATACTGGGTACGCTGAAGATTGAGCCGGTTAAGAAGCTCCCTTCAGCTAAGGATATGACTTCATGCTACAGCGGTGTCGTCACCTCCGCCGGAACGGCCGGAGGTGTCGCCGGATTCTGCAACGGAACGATCAAAGGGGTTTCGTCGGCAGCCTCGGTGACATCGACAGGTGTCGACGCCGGCGGCATCGTCGGTAACTTCAAGGGAACACTGACCGCCTGTGCCTTCACCGGAAAAGTCAGCGCCGCAGTGTCGGGCGGCGGAATCTTCGGCATCGGTGTCGGCGGCGATGTCTATGTCAGCGACTGTGTGAATTTCGCCGACGTCAATGCCGGAGACCATGCCGGCGGCATCGGCGGCTACACGCGCAGCGGCATCTTCCACAACCTCCTTATAACGCGCTGCTATAACTACGGTCATATAACCGGCGCAGCTGCCGGAGGAATCGGCTGTTATATCACCAGCGAGAATTCCTCGGTACGCAACAGTTATTTCGACATAACAGAGTGCGGCAACTCAGGCCATGTCGAGGGTACAGGCAGCGACGACCACTCGGTAGGAGGCATCGTGGCCACGATGTGTAACAATTCGGCCCGCGTAACCTCATGCGCCAATCACGGCCTGGTTTCCGGCGCGGCCCAATATGCCGTGGGAGGCGTTGTCGGCGATTTCGGCACGCGCAGCGGAACGAATTTCGGCAAGGTGACCCAGTCGATGAATTCGGCCACGGTAAAGGCTTCGGTATCGTCGACCCACGTCGGCGGCGTCGTCGGTCATCTCCATTCCGGCGACCTCAGGTACGACAGCGAGATAACCGACTGCTGCAACACCGGCGAGCTCCCGTCAGACCAGAAGGACGACACAGGCGGAATCCTCGGTTATGCGGCTAACTATACCAACATCTACCGCACCTTCAACCGGGGCAAGGTATCTCACGGAAATGCCGCCATAGGAACCCACCATTCAGGTTCGCTCTTCCACCACAGCAACAATTACTATCTCGCCGGAACGGGCAAGAGCTGGCCCTCGTCGACCGAAGTCAGCGCCGACCGCGTCGGCGACTGGTCGGTCTACAAAGACTTCGATTTCGTCAACGTCTGGGTGATACATACCAACGGCCCCGAGCTCCGTAACTGCCCTTTCAAATAAAAATTAAAGTCCTTAAGGCCGTTAAAGGTTGATGCTGGCCTGCCCGGAGGTCGAGCGCGACACCGACCGGCAGTCGGTGCGGCCGGCGGAGATCCGGCTCTGGCCCGAGGCGTCGGCGCTGATGGCGTTGGCCTTGCAGCTGGCAATGCTGATGCCGGCCTGTCCGCTTGTGTCGAGATTGACAGCAGTAGCCGTCAGGAAGCCGAGGTGGGCGCCTGCCTGGCCTGAGCAATCTATAGTGACATTCTTCGAAACGGCGTCATTGCATCGGAACGAAGCCTGCCCCGACAGGTCGATTGTCAGTTGGCCGACTTTGAAGTTGTCGTTGACTTTCACTCCTGATTGACCCGAAACATCGAAGACGAGCCGTTTGCCGAACGACGATCCGCTGATGTTGAACGACGACTGACCGCTGGCCGAGACTCTGTTGAGAACCGGCATAGTGACCGTGACTTTCACTTTCGAATGGTTGTTGTAGCGGCGGTTAAAGAAGCTGTTGTCCCTGTCGTCCCATTTGACGAGCAGTCTCTCACCTTTTCTGAGCAGTTTTATGTATTGGAAGGCGTCGTCGGGAGCATACACCGCCACGGCGAAGCTGCCGCCGGTTTTTATGTCGACTTCGAACTGGTGGCCGGCGTCGACTTCGGTGAAGCCTGTTACGTTGAAGGTCTTCTTTACGGAGCTGCATTCATTCTCAACGGCGTTTGCCTTAGTCGAACAGGCTGTGCCGAACAATCCTGACATGGCCAGCAGAGCGGCCGAGGCAATAGTGGCGAATTTTTTCATTGTCGGTTGGGTTTTATTAGTTGTCTTATATAGATGACGCAAAAATAACGGAATTGTGACAATATTCCCTACATTTTAACAATTAAAGCGACGACGGCGTGCCCCGGAGGACACGCCGTCGCGATGATTATAGATGAACGATGGGTTATTTCTTAAGCCACTTGTCGAGCCAGCGGAAGAATACGCGCTGCCAGAGGATAGCGTTCTGGGGTTTGAGAATCCAGTGGTTTTCGTCGGGGAAGATGAGCATCTCGGCGGGCACACCGCGGAGCTTGGCGGCATTGAAAGCCATCTCGCCCTGCGACGAGAGGATGCGGTAGTCGAGTTCTCCGTGGGTAATCAGAATCGGGGTGTCCCATTTGTCGACGAAGCGGTGGGGCGACGTGGCGAAGGTTGCCTGAGCCACAGGATTTTCCTTGTCCCAGTAGGCGCCCCCCATATCCCAGTTTGCGAACCACATCTCTTCGGTCTCTAGATACTGGGTCTCGATGTTGAAGATTCCGGCGTGGGCGATGAAGCAGGCGAAGCGCTTGTCGTGGTGGCCGGCGAGCCAGTAAACCGAGAAGCCGCCGTAGCTGGCGCCGACAGCGCCGATATGGTCGGCGTCGACATATTCCTTACGCTTGGCGTAGTCGACAGCCGAGAAGTAGTCGCGCATGTTCTGGCCGCCATAGTCGCCGCTGATCTGTGCGTTCCATTCAGTGCCGAAGCCGGGGAGACCGCGGCGGTTCGGGGCGATGACGATATAGCCGTTCGAGGCCATGAGGGCGAAGTTCCAGCGGTAGCTCCAGAACTGGCTGACAGCCTGCTGGGGGCCGCCCTGACAGTAGAGGATTGCGGGATATTTCTTGGTGGCGTCGAAGTTGGGCGGGAGAACCATCCAGACGAGCATCTTCTTGCCGTCGGTTGTCGGAACCATGCACTTCTCGACGGTCGGCATCTTCAGCGACGACAGCAGCTGGGTGTTGACGTCGGTCAGCTGATAGACGCGCTTGTCGTTGACAACGAAGATTTCGTTGGGGGCCATCATCCAGTGGCGAAGTGCAACGACGCTCTTGCCGACGGGGGCCAGCGAGGCATAGTCGCAGAAGTCGTCGTTGATTGTCTTGACCTCGTGGCTCTTCACGTTGATCGAGAAGATGGGGGTCAGACCGTCTTTCGGGGCGAGGAAGTAGATCGAGCGTCCGTCGGGGTTCCAGGCGATGGCGTCGGCAGTATAGTCCCAGTCGGCGGTGAGGTCGGTGCGGGTGCCGGTGGCAAGATCCATCATGAAGATTCGGTTCTTGTCGCTCTCATATCCGTCGTGTTCCATCGACAGCCATGCCAGCGATTTTCCGTCGGGAGAGAAGGCGGGGTTGGTGTCGTAGCCCATCATGCCTTCGGTCAGGTTGCGCGTTGTCCGGGCGGCGATGTTGTAGAGATAGAGATCGGAGTTTGTCGAGATGGCATACTCCTTGCCGGTTTTCTTGCGTGAGGTGTAGACGAGGCTCTCGCTGTCGGGCGACCATGCGAACGACTCCACTCCCCCGAAGGGCTTCATGGGCGATTCGTAGGGTTCGTCTTTCATTATGTCGACGATGTTGACGACCTCGCTGCCGGTGAAGTCGGCGAGGAAGGGATGGGGCACTTCGGTGACCCATTCGTCCCAGTGCTTATACATAAGGTCGTCGATGATGCGGCCCGTTGCCTGAGGCAGATCGGGATAGGCGTCGGCGGCCGTGCGGCCGTATTTGACGTTGCTGACCATGACAACGCGCTTAGAGTTGGGGCTGAAAACGAAGCCCGAGATTCCTTTCTCGATATGGCTCACCTGAACGCGGTTCTGGCCGTCGGCGTCCATGACCCAGAGCTGGCCGACCTTGTTTTCGTCGGGATAGATGAAGGCGATGCGTCGTCCGCCGTCGATCCAGCGGGCATTGCTTTCGCTGGCGGGGGTGCGGGTGAGGCGGACCGAGCGGCCTGCTTCCTTGAGGTCAATGAGGTAGAGGTCGTTGTTGCTCTTGTTCTGCTCGACGCTCTCGTAAGAGACGCCATAGAGCACTTTCGAGCCGTCGGGCGATACCTGCGGGTCGCTGACGCGGCCGAGGGCCTCCAGAGCCTCGATGTTGAAGATTCCGTCGGCGGGAGCTGTGAAGGCCGGCTTGTCGATCAAGGGGGCGTTGTCAGCTGCCGTGGCGCCGAGGGCTGTGGCAATCATTGTCGTTGCCATTGCTAATTGTTTGAACATGGTGTAGATAGGTCGTGAAATTTATTTGATGAGATATTGCGATGAAATCGACTCGCACTGGTGGACACGACGGATAGTGTCGGCAAAGAGCGGAGCAACCGAGAGGATTGTGGCTTTCGGATTCTCGCGGTGGTAGGGGATCGAGTTGGTGAAGATGATCTCGGTCAGCGAACTGTCGAGAACGCGCTGGGTGGCGGGGTCGCTCATGACGGCGTGGCTGCAGAGGGCACGCACGCTCTTGGCGCCGTTCTCCATCATGAGGTCGGCGGCTTTGGTGATTGTGCCGGCTGTGTCGACCATGTCGTCGATGAGGATTACGTTCTTGTCCTTGACGTCGCCGATGACGGTCATCTTCTCGACAACGTTGGCTTTGGCGCGCTGTTTGTGGCAGAGAACAAGAGGTACGTTGAGATATTTGGCGTAGGAGTTCGAACGCTTTGCGCCGCCGACGTCGGGGGTGGCGATGACGAGGTCGGGGAGGTTGAGGTTCTGGATGTAGGGGATGAAGACGTTCGAGGCGTAAAGGTGGTCTACTGGAACATCGAAGAAGCCCTGGATCTGGTCGGCGTGGAGATCCATGGTGATGAGGCGGTCGACTCCGGCCACGCTCAGAAGGTTGGCTACGAGCTTGGCGGCGATCGAAACGCGTGGTTTGTCTTTGCGGTCCTGACGGGCCCATCCGAAATAGGGCATTACGGCGATGACGGTGCGGGCGCTGGCGCGGCGGGCTGCGTCGATCATCAGAAGAAGCTCCATGAGGTTGTCGGAGTTGGCGAATGTCGACTGGACGAGATAGACGTCGCGGCCGCGGATCGATTCTTCGAACGAGACTTCGAATTCGCCGTCGGCGAAGTGCTGGATGTTCATCTTGCCGAGTTCTACGCCGAGGTTCTCGCAGATTTCCTTGGCCATATACTCTGAGTTAGTGCCTGCAAATACCTTGTAGGGTGAAAGGATGGGATTGTTTGACATATTGTTGGGCGTTGATAAGATTGGGTTATTGTTTGTTTTGGTTTTTCTGGCTATCGGCGGTGCGCGCGGCGGGGCGGCGGCGCGTTGTCAGTTTCCACGCCACGGCTCCGAACGGCTCGACTTCGGTCTCGAAAGGAACTTTCGAGCTGAAGGTCTTCACTCCGGCAGCCCCGCTGAGAAGATCGGTGGCGCGGGCATTGACGGCCGCCTGAATTCCGAGGATGTCGAGGGCGTGCTGCGGAATGTTGATGCTCATGGATGCCTTTTCGGCCCCGAAGTTCAGGGCTGCGACGATCACTTCGCGTCCCTGACAGCGCAGGAACAGGTAATGGCGGTGGGGATTGACCGTAGGGTTGTCGTAGTTGACATACATGAGGTCGAAGAAGGCGCCTTCGCGCAGGGCGGCTTCGTCGTTACAGGCGCGCAGAACCGTCCGGTAGAGGCGGCGCAGCCACTGCTCGCGCGCGGTCAGCGAGGTCTGCCCCCCGACGTCGGCGAGCCAGCGGCGCAATGTCGACAGACTCCAGTAGTCGAAGATGGTCGTGCGTCCGTCGGCTCCGCTGAATCCTTCGCTCTCGAGGGCCTGCTCGCCGAGTTCCTGACCCATGTAGATCATCATCGGGCCTGTCGACATCATCGACGAGGCGACGAGCGAGGGGAGCACCAGAGCCGGATTGCCGGCATACTGCGGCGAGCCGAAGCGCTGTTCGTCGTGGTTCTCGAGGAAGTTGAGCATGTGGGTCTGGATTCCGTCGACGGTCTGCCAGGCGCTTGTCAGGCGCGCAGCGCTGACGTTGCTGCACATTATTCCGCGCAGGGTGTCGTAGAGGTTGACTTTATCGTAGAGATAGTCGAAGCCGAGGTTGGCGATGAAGTCGCGGTAGAGGGCTACGTCGTAGATCTCGGCTATGAATATCAGTCCGGGATTGATGGTTTTCACCTGAGGAATGGCCCACATCCAGAACTCGCGCGGAACCATGAAGGCCATGTCGCAGCGCAGCCCGTCGATTTTCCGGGCAGCCCAGAAACGCATTATGGCCAGCATCTTCATCCAGGTGTCGGGGATGGGGTCGAAGTGGCGCGAGCCGTCGCCGTAGTCGACGCCGTAGTTGAGTTTTACGGTCTCATACCAGTCGTTGGGCCCCGGGAAGGCGTTGAAGCAGTCGTTGCCCGATGCTTTGGCCGGGAACTCCACGTAGGCCCCGGGCCCTTCGCCGAGGTCGATATTGGGCGAGAACAGCTGCCGCGGGATATAGTAGAAGTTGTTGTCGCGGCCGAAGAAGAGGTCGCTGTTGTCGCGTGAGCCGAGGTTTTCGGCTCCGGCGGGAAGCCGGTCGCTGTGGTATTGCCGGGCAACGTGGTTCGGCACAAAGTCTATGACAACTTTCAGTCCGGCGGCATGGATCCGGTCGCAGAGCGCGTCGAATTCCTCCATGCGGCGGTCGATGTCGACGGCCAGATCGGGGTCGACGTCGTAATAGTCTTTTATGGCGTAGGGTGAACCGGCTTTTCCCTTTACTATATGGGGATTGTCGGGTGTGATGCCGTGGGCGCTGTAGTCTGTTGCCGTGGCGTGCTCAATGATGCCGGTCAGCCATATATGGGTTATTCCGAGGTCTTTTAACGAGGCGATGATTTTGTCGTCGATGTCGTTGAATTTGCCCGAGCCGTTCTGATCTATGTCGCCGCCGGGAATATTGGCGGTGTTCGCGTTGGTGAACAGGCGTGGCAGAAGCTGATAGATTATCGGTTTCATTTCTTGGATGATGCGGTCGGTGAGGAAATGTCGCTACCCTTGTGCGGCGCGAAGCCTGCGGCCATCATCGTCGACATTGCGGCGTTGTAGCCCTGACGGAACACTTTGGTGATTTCCTTAAGATTGAAAACTTTATAATCGGCGACCTGAGCCATGTCGATTGCTATGTCGCAGAGGGCCAGATCCTGATTGATGTTCGACTTGACGGCCATATTGTAGCTGGCGTGGGCCATGTCGAGCAGCGTGTCTTTATAGCGCCGTTTCGGCAGCGGGCTGCAATTCAGACCTATCAGATATTTGCAGCGCTCGCGGATAGCCCATGCGGGAAGATTGTGGAGCACTCCGCCGTCGATATATCTGATTCCGTCGATCTTCGCGGGCTTGAATATTATAGGTATCGAGCATGAGGCGGCGACAACTTCGGCAATGTCGCCCGTCTCGAAAGCGTGGGGGCAGCCGTTGTCGATGTCGGTGGCGCAGACAACTGTCTTCAGCGGAAGGGCTTCGAGTCGCTGCGCCGGGACGTGGGCGGCAATCAGGCGCTTGAATCCGTCCATCTCGAAAAAACCGTTTTTAGGAACGCAGAGGCTCGTCAGGTCTGAGAATTTCAGCCCGGCGAAAAGCTCGACGATTTTCTCCGGCGCCATTCCTCCGGCGGTCAGGACGGCCACTACCGAGCCGGCGCTGACGCCGGCGACGATGTCGGGCTTTATGCCCAGTTCTGTCAGAGCTTTCATTGCGCCGGCGTGGGCGAAGCCTCTGGCGCCGCCTCCGCTGAAAGCAACGCCGATACGATAGGGCTTTTTGTTCAGAAAATTAAACACTCGCCGCCTGGGTTTCTAAGTTTCTGCCTGCAAAGTTAGCGATTTTGGCGCAACTTTGGGCGGAAATGAGTAATTTTGCGCAACGAATTAACAATGCCAATCTAAATTCTCAAAGCTATGGGCCTTTTTGACCGACTTAAGGCGCGTGCTGTAGCGTCGCGCCAGCGCATTGTGCTCGCCGAAGGATACGAGCCGCGCACTCTGACGGCTGCCGACCGCATTATCGCAGACGGTATCGCCGATGTCACTCTCATAGGCGATCCCGCCACTATCCACGACCTCGCTGACGAAATGCACCTCCCCAATATCGCCAACGCCAACATTGTCGACCCCTCCAGCGAAGAGGTTATCGACAGATATGCCCCGCTGCTCTACGAGCTGCGAAAAAAGAAAGGCATGACGCCAGAGCAGTCGCGCCTCACCGCCGCCAACGCTCTTTATCTGGGTTGCCTGATGATAAAGGCCGGCGACGCCGACGGCATGGTGGCCGGCGCGATGAACACGACCGGCAACGTGCTCCGCGCAGCTTTCCAGGTTATCAAGACATCCCCCGGAATCTCTGTTGTCAGCGGCGCGTTCGTGATGGTGCTTCCGCCCGATAAGAAATTCGGCACCGACGGACTGCTGATTTTCGCCGACTGCGCCGTTGTTCCCGATCCTACAGCCGAAGAACTTGCCCAGATTGCTCTGGCGTCGGCAAAGACAGCCCGCGATATCGCCGGAATCAATCCGAAAGTCGCCCTTCTGAGCTATTCGACGAAAGGGAGCGCTTCAGGCGAGCGTATCGACAAGGTTATCCGCGCCACCGAACTGGCCCACGAACTCGATCCGTCGCTCATTCTCGACGGCGAGCTGCAGGCCGATGCCGCCATCGTTCCCGACGTGGCCAACCACAAGGCGCCTCAGTCGAATCTCAACGGACGCGCCAATGTTCTGGTGTTCCCGAGTCTCGAAGTCGGCAATATCGCCTATAAGCTCGTGCAGCGTCTCGGCGGAGTGCAGGCCGTAGGCCCTGTGCTTCAGGGTCTCGCCGCTCCCGTCAACGATCTTTCGCGCGGCTGCTTCCCCGAAGACATCTACAAAACAGTCATCATAACCTGCAATCAGGCTATCGGCGCCAAAGAAGCTGCCAAAGCCTGACAATTAACCTTATCGATCATGAAGATTCTTGTTTTAAACAGCGGTTCAAGCTCGGTCAAATACAAGCTCATCGACAGCGTCAGCGGCGAAGCTCTCGCTGAGGGTGGCGCCGAGAAACTCGGTCTAGACGATGCTTTTCTGAAATATAAGCGCCACGACGGCTCGAAGGCCATCGTAGAGCTCGGCGCCGGCGCCGGCCACGTAGAGGCCATCAAGGCCATCCTGAATATTCTGACCGATCCTGTCGAGGGCTGCATTAAGAGCTACGACGAGATCGAAGCTGTCGGCCACCGCGTTGTCCATGGCGGCGAGAAGTTCAACAAGAGTGTGCTGATAACCCCCGAAGTGCGCGAGAAAATCCGCGAGTGCTATCCGATCGCTCCGCTCCACAATCCTGCCAACATGACCGGCATCGAGGCTATCGACGAACTCATGCCCGACGTGCCTCAGGTCGGAGTGTTCGACACCGCTTTCCACCAGACCATGCGCCCCGAGGCATACCTCTATCCTCTGCCCTACAAATATTACGAAGAGGACGATGTCCGCCGTTATGGCTTCCACGGAACCAGCCACCGCTACGTGTCGGCGCGCGCCGCCGAATTCCTCGGCCTGCCGATCGAGAAGCTCAAGATGGTCACCTGCCATATCGGCAACGGCGCTTCGATAGCCGCTGTCGACGGCGGCAAGAGTGTCGACACTTCCATGGGCCTCACCCCGACCGAAGGTCTCATGATGGGAACACGCTGCGGCGATGTCGACGCCGGTGCCCTCATCTTCCTTATGAAGCGCCATAACCTCTCGGCCGACGATCTTATGCGTATCGTCAACAAGGAGAGCGGTGTGCTCGGAATCAGCGGTCTGAGCAACGATATGCGCGAAATCGAGGCTGCTGTCGAGGCAGGCGACGAGCGCGCCACCCTCGCTCTGGCGATGGACGAGCTGCGCATTGTCAAATATATCGGTGCATACGCCGCAGAGATGGGCGGGCTCGATGTTATCGTCTTCACAGGCGGAGTCGGCGAGAACCAGACCGGACTGCGCGAGGATGTGTGTCGTCCGCTCGCCTTCATGGGCGTTGAGATCGACAAGAGTGTCAACGACACGCTCCGCGGCCGTGAGGCCCTCATCTCGACGAAAGATTCGCGCGTGAAAGTCGTCGTCATCCCCACCGACGAAGAACTCATGATCGCCCGCGACACCGCCGAGATCGTCTCCGCTCTCTGATCCTGAAAGATTCCCCGTATTATCCCGGTTAATCCTGATAAATCCCGATTAACCGGGATTTATCTATCCTATCGGCCGGATTCCATTGCATTTCGGATAGTCGCTGCAGCCCCAAAATTCGCGGCCTTGCATCTGTCCTTTTTTCTGGGTGCGCCTGAGCATCGGTTTGCCGCATTTCGGACAGACCGGCGCGCCTGCGGCTGAGGCCTGTGTCTTTCGGGCCTCAAGTCGCTCGGCGGTCATGTTCTCGGTGAATCCTCCTGTCTGGCGGAAGCCCTCGAGCTGGCTCTGAATCTGAGCCTGAAGCATTTTGTTCTCTCTAAGGCAAAGAACCAGCAGCGCATTAGCGGCTATCTCGGGGTTGTCATTTTCGAGCCAGCGGCTGAATTTGCTCTTCTGTGAGAGAATATGCCGGGCGGCGTCATGCAGATAGCTGTTGGAATATTCCGGCGTGTCGAGCTTGGTCTGCCAGATTGATTCGCGGTCGGGATTCCCGATGGCCCATACGTCGGCTTTCTTCCGAAGAAGAAAGTTGAATAGGTCGCCCTGAAGCTCGTCGAAGCTTGCCCGCGCCACATCAAGCAGCCGCATCTCAGTCTCGACAGAAGTCGAATGGCGGGCTGACCCCTCTGCGATATTCGCTACTCCGCATCGGGCGGCCATTACCATCTGGTCGTAGAGACGACGTCCCGGATCCATTCGGAAGTCGATAAAACGCTCGCAGAAATCCTGAGTTGCGAGCTGAATCACATTCGCCAATATCCAGGAATTGAGCCAATGGTATGATTGCGAGAAGCGGATATTTACGCCCATAGGTCGTTTGTTTGGTTAGTCAAAGGTATAAATAAATCCCGATTTATCAGGATTAATCCCGATTAACCGGGATTTATCTATTGTCGGTGGAGGATGAAGCGGAGGGAGTTGCCGGGCGATTCGTCGGGCCGTTCGGCAGTTCGGTAGCCGGGCTTGGTGAGGGTGATAGGGAGCACGGCGCGTTGCTCGGCCAACGGCAGAGTTATCGAGAAACCGCCGTCGGCGCCGGTCACGGTCCGGTGACCCGCGACTGCTACTGTCACTCCATCGAGCGGATTCAGGTCAGAGTCGGTGACGGTTCCGGCGAAGGTTGCGAAAGAATTGTCGCGCTTCATGTCGATGACAATGTCGCGGCGCAGGCCGAAACCGGTGGATATCATGGTGTCGACCGGATTGAAGAATTCCGATTCGGCTTCGATATGCACCCGCGAGAATCTCTTATGTCCGGCTACGGTTATTCTGTCGGTTTGCTTGCTGCCGCCTCTGACCGAGTATTCCCCTCCGTCGACACGAAGCGTTATGGAGCCTCCCGGAGGTAAGTCGGCTTTCTGAAGCTTTACCGTGACATCGACCTCGACCGGCACGGCGAAGATATATGCGGCGGCGAGGATAGCGGCGGCCGAGGCCGTTCCGGCTGCTGTCAGCGCGCGTCTGCGCCGTTGGTGGCGCTTCCAGAGCGAGTCGAACGATACCCCGAGCATACGCGACACAATGCGGATCAGAGCTTTCTCGCGGCCACGGCGGCTCATATCGATGCCGAGCAGCTCACGGTCGGGGTGGTCGCGGAAATAATCGCGCAGGAAGGTAGGGAAAAGCTCCGGCTCGGGTGTCGTTCCGTCGGGTATGAGAACCGGAATTATCCGGTCGAGCCGCCCTGCTTCGACGAAAGTGCACGCCTCGGCGCTGACCCATTCCGATCGGGCTGACGACTGCGAGCATATAAGTATTAGGAACTTGCTGCGCAAAAGATTATGGCGCAGTTCGTCGCCGAGGATGCCGGTGTTGAGGTCGGACTGATCCCGGAATATGGGGCGAAGGTATTTGCTGCCTTCTTCGATATCGTTGTGGATTTCGGTAGGCAGTCTGAATCGTTCGAGCCGTTTCTGAAGCCATTTCGCTACCGCCATGTCGCGGTGGCTGTAGCTTATGAACGCATAGAGGCTGTAGGGCTGATTCTCTTCCATGAAGCGTCTTCCTGACTAATTGATTTATTCTCGATTTTTTATGGCTTTTACGGATTGTCCTCTTTCATTTTAGCCTCACATTCAGCAAGTCTTTCTGACACGTCTTTTGTCCATTTGTGCTCTGCTCCGTAGATTTTCTGTCTGATGTTCAAGGCCTTCTGATAATAATCCGATGCTTTGGAGTAGTCTCCTGTTTCTGAATACAGAGTGCCGATATTGTTATATGATGTTGCGATTTCGGGATGTTCCCTGCCAAGATTGGCCAACCTTATGTCAAGAGCTTTCTGATAATTTGCCAAAGCCTGTGGATAATCTTTCAGCCCATAATAAGCCTTACCGATATTCGTGAGGAATGTCGCTATGCCGAGCGAATCAGGACTCAGAGCCTCTTCAGCTATTTTCAAGGCTCCCCGGTAAAGCTCAAGAGCCTTCGCATAATCTTCCAATTCTATATATATTTCTCCTATATTGTTGGTCATAACAGCCACATATGGATGGGATGGCCCAATTGCCCTTTTCAGGATTTCCAATCCTTTATTGCAATATTCCAAGGCTTTCGTATAGTTCTTCAAATCGCAATACGCAGTCCCGACATTATTGTAGGATACCGCAATCTGCGGATGATCCGAATCAAGCGTCCGTTCTCTTATTTCCAATGCTTTCTGATAATTTTCCAATGCACGCGCTGTGTCACCCATGTTGTTATACACGCCTCCGATATTATTGTAACAGGTTGCTACATCGGGATGATTTATGGTCAATATCTTTTCTCTGACTTCGAGAGCTTTTCCCATATATTCAAGGGCCTTGGGATAATTGCCGAGGCATTCATACATAAATCCCAAATTGTTGTACGGCCAAGAAATGGCGAGGTCGTCGGCATCCATAATGCGCTCATATATGTCAAGCGCTTTCTGACAGTATTCGACTGCCTTATCATAATCGCCGAGATGATAATATACAGTTCCAACATTGTTGTAGTTCATCGCAAGATCCGGATTGTCGAAATTCTGAACCTTTTCACGGATTTCCAATGCTTTCTGATAATAATCCAGCTCTTTGGAATAGTCGCCCAATTCGGAATATGCCATTCCAATGTCGTTATAAGCCGAAGCTACGAGTGGGCTATCGGCGCCATAAATGCGTATTGCATTATGCAGCGCCATTTGGAAATACTGCATTGCCGTATCGTAGTCGGCAAGATAGTCAAGAAGAAAGAGGCCTGTATCAAGCTGCCATTCTACGGCCGATGAGTCGGCGTCGGCGATGTCGCAATATAGCTGCCTGATTTTCACGTTGTTTTCCGAACCGCCCAACTGGAGGGTCTGGATCTGGCGCTCAATCACGGAGTAAAGAGTGCTGGAGATTTCGTCGATTTCTTCTTTGGTCTGCGACAATCTGGAAATGGCTGAATCCACTTCATTGCGCTGCCGGATGTTTTCGAGCAGTTTCTCTTTGGCGTTGAGCTCTTCGTATTTCGCGATGGCCTCGTCGATTTTTCCGGCCTGAACGAGCTCGATTATCTCCTGCTCGACGGGTGAGATCTCCGACAGGTCGATTCGGGCGAACCGGTCGACGTAGTTGTCGAGGTTCTCAAGCTGACGCCCGTATTCCTGTTCGAGCTGCTCGAGCCGTTCGATATATTCTTTCTGCTGAATCTTGTTTTGGTCTTTCAGGCGTTTCAGCTCGTCCTGAGCTTTCCGATACTGTCGGGCGTAGCGCTCGCCCGAGTTCTTATAATACGTGTCTTTGAGCTGCTTGAACATATTCGAGCGGCACATGACAATCATGAAAGGTGCCGTCGGGTTGAGATTCCACTGCTCGAGGGCGTCCTTGTTGAAGATTTCGTAGCCCTCCTTTTCGATTCGGCGCACGTTGATTCTTTCTCCGGGTTTCAGCGTCAGGAACTCGAGCCGGAAATTTCCGTTGCGGTCTGATGCCGTGCTCTGTGCCGGGTAGACTTGCAGCTCGACACCGGCCAATGCCGTCTTCTTGGCTTTTCCTTTATATTCACGGACAACGCCTGTCTGCACCGTCTTGGCGCCGGCGGCAAGCGCCGACAGAAGCAGAATTGTAGTGATGATGATGTTTTTCATGGTGTTTTTTATCGATAGTCAGTAGCAAAGCTGCGAATTATAATTATGCCAGCCAAATACAGGCCAAATGTCGGGGGCGGATTACTTCACGGCGATCTTTACCGAGCGGGTTGCACCCGACAGAATATAAACGCCCGGAGCAAGCACAGAGCTGTCGAACTCTTCTCGTCCGGCAACGAAGCTTGCGACTTCGACGCCTGAGATATTGACCACCGATATGCGCTCGCCACCGGCGAACCGATCGGCTTCGACGGTGCTGATTCCGGCTTCAGGCACAGTTGTCACTTTCACGGCGTCAAGCGCCATTGCGTTACCCATATATCCCGAAAATCTGAAGGCGAGCCTGATGTTTTTACCGGAATAATCATCGAGGCTCACCTCGTTGTCGCGGAAGTTGCGGCTATAGTATTTGCTCATCAGTTCGTCGAGCGTGTATCCCTGCCAGAGGTCGAACACATCGTAGATCTCATCCCAGTCGTCGGCATCGTCGGCTCTGGCCATGACTTTCAGAGTTGTCGCCGGCACGCGTTCCTTGAAATCAAGAGGATCGGAGGTGAAATCAAGATATTCGTTCGAACAGTTGTAGAGAAACATAGGAACATAGCTCAGCCCGAATGTCAGCTGCGGATTCGAGCCAAGCTCTATCGGTGGTGTGACAAGCCATTCGTCCTGACTGAGTTCGACGCGCTTGCCGTCGCCATCGGTATAGCTTGCCTGATAAATCAGAGCCATCTTGTCTCCGTCGAGCGGCTTCGGAAAATCTTCGGGAGCGGAAGCAACACGCCAGCTGAACACACCGTCTTTAAGTGTGGCCATCTCGGTGGTGGAATTGATGACTTCCCAGCCGGCGGGAAAAGCGTCGGCCGAACTGAAATTCTCGTAAAGCACCGTTGAGGGTTCCTGAGCACTGCCGGTGACCACGGCTGCCGACATTGCGGCAACAAGGAGTAGATGTTTCTTCATAAATAAAGATTTAGTTTTCGCAAATATACTATAATTTGCGAACGTAATGGCAGGATTATGAAGAAATTTCAATGAGAACTGTTCAGCGTTTGCGGCGACTGCTTTTCGGTGGACGCCGGTCGGCGCCCGGCCGGTTTACAGAGCGGCTGCGCGGAACTCCGCCGGGAAACAGCTTTTTGGCCAGGTCGGGACGGTGGAGCCGGTGCAGCGAGTCGGCAAGATCTGCCCGACAGGCGGGATCATACCAGAAGAAGTATTTTCGCTGGGCCTGCTTCTCGGCGTCGGTACGCGCCGTGAACACGGGCTCAAGCGTGTAGGGATGATAGCCGGTATAGTAAATCTCGGTCGACAGTGTCATCGGCGTTGGAGTGAAATCCTGAACCTGTTCAAGCTTAAGCCCCATATCTTTGGTCATAACGGCGAGCTCGGCCATATCGGCCTCGTGGCAACCGGGATGCGACGATATGAAATACGGTATTATCTGCTGGCGCAGCCCGGCTTTCTCGTTGACGCTGTCGAAGATCTCCTTAAAACGCCCGAAGAGTTCGAAACGGGGCTTGCGCATGATGTCGACCACAGCGTCGGAGGTGTGTTCGGGCGCTACTTTCAGGCGTCCCGAAACATGGCGCTCGATGAGTTCGCGGTTATAGCGACGGTTGTTGGCGTCGGCACGGGCGTCGCCGGTCGGGGCCATCGACAGGTCGTAGCGGACGCCGCTGCCGATAAACGACTTCTTTATGCCGGGGAGAGCATCGACGGCATGATAGAGGTCAAGCAGTGGCCCGTGGTCGCTGTTGAGGTTCGGGCACGGTTTTGGATGGAGACAGCTCGGGCGCATACATCTGGCGCACACCGACAGATCTTTGCCGTGCATGCCGTACATATTTGCCGACGGCCCTCCGAGGTCGCTGAGATAGCCCTTGAAACCGGGCATGGCGGCAACCTGCTTCACCTCGCGCAGAATGCTCTGCCGGGAGCGCGATGCGATATGCTTTCCCTGATGGGCCGAGATAGTGCAGAACGCACAGCCGCCGAAACATCCGCGATGGATGTTGACCGAGAATTTTATCATCTCGTAGGCCGGGATAGTCTTTCCGCGATAGCGCGGATGGGGCAGACGTGTGTAGGGCAGATCGAACGACGCATCGATCTCGGCGGTTGTCATCGCCGGATGCATCGGGTTGACACATACGGCCATATCGTCGTAGGCCTGCCAGAGCGCCACGCCGCCGTCGAGACGGTTGCTCTGCTGCTCTATGTGCCTGAAATTGGCTGCCTGAGCCTTTTTATCGCGCAGGCAGCGGCTCCAGCTGTTGAGTATGATGGCACCAGGGGCGTCGGCAGCGGGGACTTCATCGAGGCGCCGGCGGACAACCGTCTGCCTCACATCGGTCATCTCGGCCACCGGCTCTCCGGCTTCAAGACGGCGGGCAATCTCGACGACAGGCTGCTCGCCCATTCCGTAGACAATCATGTCGGCCGGCGAATCGAGCAGAATCGACGGACGCAGACGATCCTGCCAGTAGTCGTAATGGCTCAGCCGCCTCATCGACGGTTCGATACCGCCGAGAATCACCGGAACGTCGGGATAGAGTTCTTTCAGGATTTTCGAGTAGACTACCGACGGATAATCGGGGCGCATACCGTGGCGACCTCCGGGAGTATAGGCGTCGTCGTGGCGCAGGCGGCGCGCAGCCGTGTAGTGGTTTACCATGGAGTCCATTGCGCCGGGCGACACTCCGAAAAATAGGCGCGGACGTCCGAGCTTTCGGAAATCGCGCAGGTCATCGCGCCAGTTCGGCTGCGGCACAATGGCAACCTTCAGACCGGCTGCCTGAAGCGTCCGGCCGATGACAGCAGCCCCGAAGGCCGGATGATCGACGTATGCGTCGCCGCTGAAAATGATAACATCGAGGTTGTCCCATCCCAGCGCTTCGACCTCTTTGACCGAGGTCGGCAGAAAATCTGTCGTATTTGTCATCAGTCCTTCTGTTTTTCTTTATTGGCCAGCATAATCTCGAGTTCCTCGATTTCGTCGCGCAGGCGTGCCGCCTCTATAAATTCCATCCGTTTGGCAGCCTGCACCATCTGGTCGCGCGAACGTTCGATTGTGCGGCGGATCTCGTCGGCATTCATATAGCCCACAACGGGGTCGGCTGCAACTGAAGTGCCGACGCCATATTCCGTGGCGTAGGGAATCGACTCGGGTTTCGGCTTGCGTCGCGGTGCCTGTCCGGCTCCACGGCTGTCGCGCCGTTTGTCGGAGGCCTCGTCAAGCCCGACGAGGGCGTTGCGCGCCTTTACGATAGCCGTCGGCGTGATGCCGTTCTTTTCGTTGTAGGCGAGCTGTATTGCGCGGCGCCGCTCTGTTTCGTCGATGGTCTGGCGCATGGAGTCGGTGACATTGTCGGCATACATTATCACCATGCCGTTCAGGTTTCGGGCAGCGCGCCCAACGGTCTGGGTCAGTGAGCGGTGGCTGCGCAGGAAGCCCTCCTTGTCGGCGTCGAGAATCGCCACGAGCGACACCTCCGGCAGGTCGAGACCCTCGCGCAGCAGGTTGACGCCGACAAGAACATCGTAGTTGCCGGCACGCAGGTCGTCGAGAATGGCGATACGGTCGAGCGCCTTGACATCGCTGTGGATATAGGCGGCCGAAATATTCAGTTTGGCCAGATAGGCGTTGAGCTCTTCGGCCATACGTTTTGTCAGGGTTGTCACGAGCACACGCTCGTCAGCCTCGATGCGTTTGTGGATTTCCTCGAGAAGGTCGTCGATCTGATTGAAGGCCGGCCGCACTTCGATAACCGGATCGAGAAGACCGGTCGGACGTATTATCTGCTCCACGATGACGCCTTCGCTCTGTTCGAGCTCGTAGTCGGCGGGAGTTGCCGACACATACAGTTTCTGTCCTGTCAGATTCTCCCATTCCTCGAATTTCAGCGGCCGGTTGTCGAGAGCGGCCGGAAGGCGGAAGCCGTATTCGACGAGATTGACCTTTCGCGAGAGGTCGCCGCCATACATTCCGCGGATCTGCGGAACAGTGACGTGGCTCTCGTCGATAATCGTCAGGAAGTCGTCGGGGAAATAGTCGAGCAGGCAGAACGGCCGCATGCCCGGACGGCGTCCGTCGAAATAGCGGCTGTAGTTCTCGATGCCCGAGCAGTGGCCGACTTCGCGGATCATCTCGATGTCGTAGGTGACGCGCTCGGTCAGTCGTTTGGCTTCGAGCTCTTTGCCTTCCTCTCGGAAAAAACGGGCCTGATCGCCGAGATCGAGCTCGATCTGGCCTAATGCCTGAGCGGCACGTGTGGCCGAAGTGACAAAGAGATTGGCCGGATAGATCTTGAACTCGTCGAAAGTGCCGAGGGTTACGCCGTCTTCGGGCGTCACGGTCGTTATCGACTCGATCTCATCGCCCCAGAAGACGACGCGCAGCGTTATCTCTTCGTAGGCCAGACGGATGTCGACCGTGTCGCCCTTGACCCGGAAGGTTCCGCGCGACGGCGCGAGTTCGTTGCGGCTGTATAGAGCGTCGACAAGCTGGCGCAGAAAGTGGTTGCGCACGATTTTCTGTCCAGTTCGGATCGTCAGCACGTTGGCATTGAAATCCTCGGGATTGCCCATGCCGTAGATACACGACACCGACGACACAACGATTACATCGCGTCGCCCCGACAGCAGCGCAGACGTTGTCGCGAGGCGAAGCTTGTCGATCTCATCGTTGATCATCAGATCTTTCTCGATATACTTGTCGACAGTGGGTATATAGGCCTCGGGCTGGTAATAGTCGTAGTACGACACAAAATACTGCACCGAGTTCTCGGGGAAAAAATTCTTGAACTCGCTGTAAAGCTGTGCGGCAAGCGTCTTGTTATGGCTCAGGATGAGGGTAGGGCGGTTTACGCGCTCGATGACATTGGCCATAGTGAAAGTCTTGCCCGAGCCGGTGACGCCGAGAAGCGTCTGGGCCGGAGCACCGCTGTCGATGCCCGCGACAAGCTTGTCGATCGCCTGTGGCTGGTCGCCTGTAGGTTTGTAAGAGGAGTGGAGCTTGAAATTCATAACTTGCAAAGTTACAAAACTCTCCTGACATATGCAACCAAGCGCCGGGGCGCCTTCAGCAGAGGGCCTGAGATACAGCGGACCGGCAGCGCTGTCACGCAGCCGATCGTGAAAAAAGTTAGCAAAAAATTTGTTAAAGATAGATAATTACGCTATTTTTGCACCGAGTTTTGAACTATTCGAACCGCATTAATGTTATAAAAACATAAAAAACAGGTTACGTCTAACACACCGAAACTCATAAAAAGGAAGTTAGTAAACTATTTATCAGAAACATAAAAACGCGAGAATGAAAAAGAATCTACTTCTTCTTGCAGCCTGCGGCGGTATGCTGCTGGCAGCAAACGACGCTCAGGCTCAGGAGACAGTCGTTGTCGACGAAAGCGTCAACATTGACGTTACCAACGTCGAGTGCAAAGACAATTACAACCACTCCTGGCGTAAAAACTGGTTCATCGAAGTCGGTGCCGGCGCACAGCTTCCCTTCGTTGAAGACACCCGCTTCAAAGGCGACTGGCATCACCAGATCACTGCAATCTATAACCTCGGCTTCGGCCATTGGTGGAGCCCCTATTTCGGCTTCCGCATGAACGCCACCTACGGCGCCATCCACTGGGATAGCGAAGGATGGGGCAAGGCTCAGAACGTCAGCCTCAATGCCGAAATCATGTGGGATATGCTCAACAGCATCTGCGGCTACAGCAAGACCCGCGTATTCTCGATCATTCCTTTCGTAGGTTTCGGCGGTAACTTCAGCTGGGACTACAGCGGCTACACCAACTGCTTCGACCGTCACGGCAACGAGAAGACCAATGTGTGGACTCTCCCCGTCACCGCCGGTATCCAGCTCCGCTTCCGTCTCTGCAAGTATGTCGACTTCTTCGCCGAAGGCCGCTATGTATTCTACAGCGACGAATGGAACCGCAACGTAGTTAACCGTCCTCTTGATATCAACGCTGTTGCAGTCGGCGGTTTCAACTTCAACATCGGTGGCCGCGAATTCACCAGCTACAACCCCTGCGAATACATCGGCTACATCAACGCCCTCAACAATCAGGTCAACGACCTCCGCGGTGCTCTGGCAACTACCGCTGCCGCTCTGGCCGCTTGCGAGGCTCAGCTTCCCTGCCCCGAAGTTCCCGCTGTTGAAGAGAAGGCTCCGGCTCCCATGCTCAGCTGCGTGCGCTTCAAGATCAATTCTGCCCGCGTAAGCGATCAGGAGATGGTCAACGTCTACAACGTTGCACAGTGGATGAAGTCGAACCCCAATGCAAAGGTTTACATCCGCGGTTATGCTGACCGTGACACCGGTACTGCCGCTTACAACATGAAGCTTTCTGAGCGTCGCGCCCAGACCGTCAAAGACATCCTCGTCAACGACTACGGTATCGACGCCAGCCGCCTCACCACCGAGCAGTATGGTAGCGACGTACAGCCCTTCGACGTTAACAACTGGAACCGTATCGTGCTCTTCGCCGAATAATAGATTCCGGAACTGATATAGCGAGCCCCGGCCGACGGCCGGGGCTCGTTTGTGTTCGGTCGACAGGCCGAATTCAGTTTTTGTGTGTTATATTATCAGACGAAGCTGACTTTTTCGTATCTTTGTAGATTATGGATTCTGATTTTCTTTCTTCGCTCCGAAAAGCGGGCCACAGCTCTTCTTCACCGAAAGGTCGGCCGAAAGCCGTCTCGTTCCGTCTTCGTAAAAAGCACGATGGCGGAATGGCTGTCGGTGTTGCCGATGCCGCCACCGGCAAGCTGTTGAGATCTATTCCCGACGCATCGTCATACAGCGGCGTTACCGCCGATATTCTGCGCGCTTTTGCCAGGAAGCCGTCGGGCTGGAGCGTCGGCTGGGATGATGAGGAAGCGTCGGCTCAGGAGCTTTCTGTCGATGAACATCCCGAACTCGTCTATATGCTGTCGATGGCAGGCAATGTTGTCGACGAATCGGGCAACAAGGTCGTTTTCGACCGCGAGGGGGTCGATGTCGGTGTCGGGATTGTGTGTGACGACAGCCGGCGGCGCTGTCGGGCGGAGCTGATAGCCGGAAAATATGGCATCTCTTCAATGGTCGGCGACTCTTTTGTCATGTGTGGCGACGGAATAATACGTCCGATAAACGGGGGCATAGATTGTCCTGCCGCCGATATGAACGCGTTGCTGACGGATTTCGACATGGAGTCGCTGGCTGAATATCTCAGCATTCTGGTCAGTATGAATCCCGAGATCGAGATTACGATAGCCGGCATGCAGATAAAGCGGCGGAGGACACCGCGCGAGCTTCGTCCGACCATCATATTTGACAAAGTCGATGCCGACAAGGCTCTTTATATGCGTGCCGTGAACTCTGTGGAAGGACTCGACCCGAAGTTCTCGGCTGATTTCGAGTTGCATTACGTGGCCGAGGTCGATTCAGAGAGGAAAATTATCGACATTTATCCGCTTAAGGTCTCCGACGATAATCCGGCAAATAGTCTGCTTGACGACCTTTACTCAGTTTCGCGGTCAAGGGCTCAGAAATCAGAAATATATAACGACGGCAATCTCTTTATCGTTCAGGAAGAGGCTGCCGCCCGCTTCCTGTTCGACAGATTGCCGGCTCTGCTCGACAAATACAGGCTTATAGGTTCTGAGAAGTTGCGCGAATACAATGTCACTCCGGTCAGGCCAAAACTGAGCCTGAAGCTTGGCAGCGGAATTGATTTTCTTGAGGGGGACGCCACCGTAGAGATTGGAGAAGAGAAGATTTCGCTGGCCGATCTGCTGCGCCGTTACAATAAAAACCGCTATGTCGAACTCGGCGACGGCACCCGCGCTTTGCTCGACAGTAACTATATAGCGCGACTGAAGCGAATTTTCTCGCGTAAGCCCGACAGCAGAGGTCATGTGAAAGTCTCGTTTTTCGATCTTCCCGAGATTGAGAAACTTCTCGATGGAAAGGTCGAAGGGGCTGTCTGGAAACGCCATCGCCAGCTCTACGAGGGCTTCAACAAACTCAAAGATCAGAAGCTCGAGACGCCGCACCTCAACGGAACGCTGCGCCCCTATCAGGCCGATGGAGTGAAATGGCTGAAATATCTCTGGCAGAACAAGATCGGGGGCTGTCTGGCCGACGATATGGGTCTCGGAAAGACAATACAGACAATTGCTGTTCTGGCCGACGTCTATCCCGACGCCAAACTGCCGTCGCTGATAGTAATGCCCCGGTCGCTCGTGTTCAACTGGGAGAGCGAGCTTAAGAAATTCGCGCCTCAGCTCGATTATTACATTTATTATGGCAATGCCCGCGAGTTCGACGAGGCACGCGGCCATCAGGTTGTGCTGACGACTTATGCGCTTGTGCGTAACGATATCGAGAAGTTCAAAGACGTTGAGTGGGAGAGTGTGTGGCTCGACGAAAGCCAGAGTGTAAAAAACGTCGGGGCGCAGGTTTCGCAGGCTGTGCAGCTGCTGAAATCCGACCACAGATTCGCTATCTCGGGCACACCGATCGAGAATAATCTCATGGAACTTTATTCGCTGTTCCGCTTTCTCAATCCGGCAATGTTCGGCTCGGCAGAGAACTTTGCCGAGACTTATGCCGCACCGATAGAGCGCGGGGGCGATGCCGAAGCTTCGGCTGCTCTGCGCCGCAAAGTCTTCCCCTTTATTCTGAGGCGTCTGAAAGCAAATGTTGTCAAGGATCTACCTCCGATGGTCGAGCAGACACTGTGGGTTGAGATGGAAGAAGGTCATGCCCGCGCCTATGAACGCCGGCGCCGCGAACTCGCCGCGCTCGTCGATATGGCCTCCAAAGGCCCAGACAGCGCTAAGGCGCGCTTCGTGATGCTTCAGGCCATAACGGAACTCCGTCAGCTTGCCTCGGTGCCTGAAAAAGTCACCGACGGGCGGGTGAAATCTAAAAAACTCGAAATGCTTGTCGACAATGTCGCCGACGTAGTCGCCTCCGGGCGTAAGGTAGTGGTCTTCTTCAATTTCCTCGCGGGTATAAGGCTCGCCGAAGAAGAGCTGCGGCGCCGCGGAATACGCGCTGTCACTATGACGGGCGCTACGGCCGACCGTGGCCGCGTCGTCAGAGAGTTTACGTCCAACCGCGACTGCAATGTCATGCTGATGACAATAAAAACCGGCGGAACGGGCCTTAACCTTGTCGTTGCCGACACGGCCTTTATCTTCGAACCCTGGTGGAATACCGCCGCCGAAGCTCAGGCCAAGAACAGGCTACACCGAATCGGCCAGACGTCGAAAGTCATGGCCTATTCGATGCTCGTCAAAGGCACTATCGAGGAAAAGATGCGCGAACTTCAGGAGAAGAAAGCACTTCTGGTCGACGACATTATCTCAAGCGACTCGGCCTCGAAACATCTTACCGACGACGATATCAGATACCTCCTCAGCTAAGCTCTCATGAAAACTACGCTCGAAATACACTGCAATCTCGATTTGATCAACGCTATCGACAACCGTTTCGAACGGCGGCGGCGCCTTAAGCCCGCAGTGGCAGGCATGACAAAATTTATAAAATCGGCGGTTAAAGACTTCAGGGTTATATTTATTGAAGCCGAAGGCCGGTCGACGACCGAATTCGAGCTGATATTGAATAACCCGGCGGTCGAAAAATTTTCGGTAGAATCGCTGCGCCGCTTTGTCAACGTGTTTGTCTATAGCAACGAAGGCCGTAAGATATTGCTTCGCAGGCTCCCGGGTTCAAGAGAATTGGTCGATGCCTTCGCCAGCAATGCAGCCATCGAAGCCGAAGCTGTAAACAAGGCAATGTCGATGAATGCGCTGAACGTCAATTATGGAATGCTCGATTTCTATGGCACGGCCGCACAGCTGTTTTCCTATATGTCGAGCGTTACCGTCAGTTCGTGGGGAGGCAGTTGGTCGACCCGCTACAACGTATATGTTGTGCCAACAAAAGAATGGTTTTGTTCGATACTTGATCTGAAAGGACGTATGGTGGCCGATGAACCGCTCGAATCGTTGCCCGAAGAAATGACTGTCTTTTCGGGAGCGGACGATCTTGCTTCAGTTTTTGTGGCGCTGAAAACGATGTTCGAGACCGGCGCTGCTGAGCGCGGTGCGGCCAGAGTGACAGCTTCGTCAGTAAATAAAATCAGCCGCAGCCTGATTTGCAGGCCATTTTTTGAGTCGAACGACAAGGAGGTAGCCCAGTGGCGCCTGTCGCTGTTGGCCAATCTCATAGGTTTTGCGCCGGCCTCTTCGTTAGAGACGGTCAAGGAATTTCTGCGCGCCGTGCCCGACAATATGGCGTATATCGTCGACCAACAGGTCATAGGGCCGTTTGTGCCGCATCTCAGAGGATTGTCGACGACCACCGAGTCTAAACCTGTCAAAGCGATGGTGTCGGTTTTCATGGCTCAGATGCGGAAACGCGCCAAATCGACGGGATGGCTTTCGGTTGACAGGCTCATCGACGATTGTCTGAGCCAATATGGCCCGCAGCAGCTTCTCGGAACTATTGACAAATTCTCGCCGACAAAACTTAAAAGCAAGCTGACCGGCTCGTATGTCGATTTCACAGACCTTCACCGCTCGTATGTCGTACCCTTCCATCGCGGTATGCTCATGCTTCTGGCAGCCTGCGGCATTGTCGACATCGCTTACGATCATACGGCGCCGGCATATTCTTTCGCCGACGGAATCAGGCGTTTCCGCCTGACCGATATAGGACGCTATGTTTTCGGCGTCACGGATGATGTCGAGTTGCCCGACTCGCGCGTCGACGACAGTTTGTTTGAGATCGACCCTGACCATCTGATAATAAATAATCTGTCGGACAACAATCCCTATCTCGTATTCCTTGAAAAGTTAGGCAGAAACATAGGAGGCCGGCGCTATGTTCTCGAAGCCGCCAAGGTCGTAAATAAAGAAAGAAATGTCGAAGCGCTCCAATATATTATCGGTCAGTTCGAGAAATATGTCACCGGCCCGCGCGACAAACTCAGCCCCGTGTGGCAGGGCTTTTACTCCGAACTGCAACAGCGTATCCCTGAGATTTCTGGAGTGTTGTCGATGGACTACGACATAATCCGACTCAACCCCGACGACAAACTCTTAATCGACGCCATCATCAACGATCCCGAGATTCGCAAGATCGTCAATCTGGCCGAAAATTACTTCATACTTATCAAACGTTCAGATAGATATGAATTCAATCTGCGCCTCTCAAAGCTCGGATTCCGCCCGCTGCTGACCACCCGCTGATCACGAAAAATTGAAAAAAATGCGAAATAGTTTGCACAATTAAAAATATCTTTCTACCTTTGCAACGCAAAAAGGGGGACGCCCTCCTGAAGCAAGGTGCCATAGCTCAGTTGGTAGAGCATCGGACTGAAAATCCGTGTGTCACTGGTTCGAATCCCGTTGGCACCACCAGACAACTCCGACGAAAGTCGGAGTTTTGTCGTAAATAGACGATTATCAACGGTTTACACACGCCCCGTCGGTAGTCCAATTTTATTCATTCGTCGGCACAATGTAGGCACAGTATCAGGCACTTACAGAAAATGTCGGCACAAAAGTTGGCACACCACCATGGCGAAAATCACAATCAAACGGCGAAACGAGAGCGAGCGCGCCGACGGTCGCGCGGCCCTCTATGCAGTCGTCAACATCGAACGCACAAAAATCCGTATCCCCGTCGATATAGCCGTTACCTCGGACGAATGGGATCCTATAGCGGAAAGAATCAAGGGACGCACTCAGGAGGTGAAAGATTCAAACCTGATCCTGTCAAACACAAAAGCAAAGATCTCTGATATTCTTGTCCGTGCGCGGCTGACCGGCGAAACCCTGACAAAGCAGCGGTTTCTCGCTCTCTACAGGCGTCCGGGCGATACAATGAATTTCGTTGTCTATGCCCGGCAGCATCTCGACGAGCTGAAATCGGCCCTACAGCCTGAGACAATGCGACATCACAAGGCCGCACTGAAGAAGCTGGAGGATTACGACCCCAATCTTGTGATCAGCGGTATAACGCCCGAATGGCTTCAGGGCTATGCGGCCCATCTGCGCAAGCGCTACGATAACTGTTCGGGGACGATCCGCAAGAATATGTGTGTCATCAGAATGCACTACTACGCCGCCATGAGGGCCGGTAAGGTGAATGTTAACCCGTTTGAAGTGTATAAACTTCCTTCCGCCGATCCGGTTGTTGTTTACCTCACTGAAGACGAGTTAAATTCCCTGAGCGCTCTCTATCGCTCAAAGACGCTTCCCGACAATGAGCAGGATGTTTTGCGCTTTTTCCTCTTTATGGCTTTTACGGCAATGCATATCTCAGACGCAAAAGCGTTGCAGATAGAGCAGATCTTCGCGGGTGAGATCCATTACCGGCGAATGAAGACGCGAATCCGGGTCACTGTGCCGCTGTCGAAGCCGGCCGAAAAACTTGTCGAATATTACTCTGCGGGCCGCACGCGCGGCAATCTTTTCCGTAATCTGCCCACCGACCAGGCGTTTAACCGTATGATCAAGCGGATTTGCCGGAGGGTGGGAATACTGAAGGCCGTCAGCGCCAAGGCTGCGCGCCATACGTTTGCAACCCTGTATTATAAGAAGAACGGGGGAGATCTGGGGACTCTGTCAAAGCTGCTGGGGCACACCTCGATCAACACAACGATGATCTACGCCCATATTATGAAAGATAACCGAGTTGCCGGCGTTTCGGTGTTTGATGATATGCTGTGACCGATAACATGCAGGAAGCCCCGGGAGCGCAGAGGCTCTCGGGGCTTACTGTAGTCAGAACTGAGCGGTCGGCTTGTCATTTTCCGGCTTGTCGACGTCCGGCGGACTGGCAAGAGTCAGGATGTCGCGGCGGATCATCTGCAAGGCCCTGAGGCGTGAGAGCGTCCGGG
>ERZ836877.63-NODE-63-length-159615-cov-48.091389_pt1 | contig 159615 bp, 179 predicted proteins | sample MGYA00519469_ERZ836877 | MGnify/ENA primary metagenome ERZ836877 (study PRJEB31850, sample SAMEA3708809) | human gut metagenome | biome: human gut; feature: human-associated habitat; material: faeces | place: China | collected 2014 ... | reverse complement strand
GCCACGAAGCCGGGCGAGAAGGATGACATTGACTCCGGTTACACGATTCCGTCCAACGAGGAAGCCAACGGCAACAACGGCAATGCCACGTCCGTCAACAAGGGCATGAACACCGCTGACAAGAAGAACGACAAGACCACCACGTACAAGGTGGACGCCGACAACAAGACCGTCACCGCCACCGGCGACGACCTCGCCAAGACCGGCGTGGATGTGGCGGGCGTCGCCGCAGTGTCCATCGTCGCCCTGATGATGGGCGTCGGATTCATTGGCGTCGAACGTTCCATTCGCCGCGAGGAAGACTGACCAGTCTCGCCACCTCCGGAAGCCCCGGCTATCCCACCGTTCGGGATTGGCTGGGGCTTCCCATTTTCGGATGTACGCCCCGACGAACACTATACTGGAATCGAACACACAGACGTAAGGGTGAGGAAACCATGAACGATACGATATACGAGAGCGAAACCGGAATGGCGAACCCGCTGCGAACCGTCAAAGGACTCGCCCGACTGCTGTACCGCATGGGACGCACATTCGACAACCTGACAACATCCCAGCTGAACACTGAGGAATTCCTACGCACCGGCAACCCGGACGTCCTCATGTCCAAATCGGACGAGGCTCTGCTGACCGACCTGAAGGATGCGGCCACCTTCGTGCTCGGAACGGGACCGGACACCACGCTGGACTCCGACTGGGCGTGCGCCATCAACGCGCATCTGACGAAGACGGCGGCAATGAAACCCGGAAGACTCCGCGTGTCCGGCGAACCCGTGTGGGTCGATACCGTCTACGGACGGTACGTTCCCGGCACTCCCGAACCGGAGGAACTGGCCGACATCATGGAACAGGCCGAAACCTCAACGACGAACGTGTTCGCCGCCAGCCGCCTGTTCGCGCGTCTGGCACGCCTGCAACCGTTCGGTGACGGTAACAAGCGCACCGCCATGCTCGCCGCGAACGGTCTTCTCATCAAACGGGACAGCCCGTACATGCTCGCCGTCCCCGTCGAAGGACGGGACAAGGAGTTGTTCATCCACGCCCTGAGCGGATGGTACATGCACGGCGACGAAGAGGTCGTATCGTGGCTGGCCGAATGGAACCTGACGAATCCGTCCGACGCGACGGAGACTGCGGATTAGGTTTGGGCGTGTGCCGTATCCGCTCCTGTTCGAGCTTGTCGGACTGGGACAGCAACCTAGGAACCGTGATTTTTCTGGCTTCCTAGGTTCCGTATTTCCCGCGACGCTTTCACGATGCTTCGGAGGGAAGGGTTGACGGAGCTGCTTTTTTCTTAAATTAACGTATGTTATACTGAGATTGTTCACACAAGACAGTCAAGGAGAAGCATTGAACGACAAGCAGGAAACCATCGACATCCTCGTCATCAAGCAGGACGAGAAACCAATCCGAAAAACCATCCCTAACACCCTCGAAGCAAAACAGCGTGAGGTAGACGGTTACATCGAACCATTCGGCCTCAAAAACGGGGCGACCATCTACTGCAACGAAGAAGGCAAACTCGGCAGGTGGACACTCAACCGCGCAATCCGCGCCTACGACCTCGAAGACGGGGCTGATTCAAGAATCGTGGAAATGATGGCGGGCGCGTTCCTCATCTCAGGATTCGACCCTGAAAGCGGAGAGGACGCCAGTCTTACGGAGGAACAGTTCGACCACTGGGACAAGCGTTTTCACTCGCCGGAAATCCTCGTCCAGAACGCCAACGGCGAACTGCTGGCTGTTCCCGTTCCCGTCAAGTAGCCCGGAATTCCAAGGGATAGGGAAAACTTTCAAAGGAAAAAGACATTGACCAAATACTTCACTTCCGACACCCACTTCGCCCACCCGTTCGTGGCCGCATTGCGGGGATATGCGAAACCCGGATTCCGTCGGACAACCATCAAACAACAGGCCAACGAAGCGCACATGCAGGTCAAGGACTGCGTCAACTGGTACCAGCATGACATGGACGTGACCGACCATATCAACGAAATGGTAGGGGAGAACGACGAACTCTACATTCTGGGCGACCTATGCAGCGGAGGCGCTTGGAGTCTTCAACAGGCGCTTATGCATGTCAAAAGCTTGCGCTGCCCTCGCAATAACCGGCACCTGATTCTCGGCAACCATGACGACGTGCTGTACGGGAAGAGCAAGGGCTTCAAGGAGCTGACCGAGGCGTTCGGCGAAATCGGGCGTATCGGCATGGCTGACATTACGGACGGCGAAACCACTATGACCGTGTTCCTCTGCCACTTCCAATGGCGTGAGGACTTCGACCTACCGGCAGCGGATAACGTGGCTTCCAATTGGGCGAAGCCGGAGCTTCGACGGTATGCGATTCCTCAAGCGGGGGAGAGCATGCGATTGCTGCACGGTCACACCCATTCGAACACTCCCCATGAGTTCAAGCACCGTAACGAAATCAACGTGGGATTGGACGCGTGGAACATGCGCCCCGTGTCCGAAGCGGAACTCGTCCGCATGTTTCAGCAGAACTGAACTAAAGAAAGGCTTCGAAATTGACCACTCTGACCATTCTGAGAGGACTGCCCGGCTCGGGAAAGAGCACTTGGGCACGCCAGCACGCCGATTCCAACACGGTCATCGTCAGTTTGGACGGTTTGCGTGCAATGATGGCGGGAGGCCGTCAGGCATGGCACGAGACCATGAACCCGCAAATGAACAGGCTCCTCGTCCGACAGGCTCACACCATCATCAGCGACCTGCTTGCCAAAGGCGTGAACGTCATCAGCGATTCGCAGCATGTCAACCCGCGTTTCTGCGTGGACGAGGTGCAGATTGCCGTCCGCCACAAGGCGCATGTTGAGACTTTCACATTCAACACACCGTTGGACGTTCTGCTGGAACGCAACCAGACCCGTCCGGAAAACGACCGTGTGCCGGAGGAATATCTGCGCACCCAGTATGAGACTTGGCATGAAAACCTTGACCATGAAAGCCGTTGGGTCAATATCCATGTAAGGAAGGTTGGCGGAACCTACCATATGAATCCGTCCGGAGACCTCGCACTGGTGGACGTGGGATTGTTGTGGAACGACAAGACCCGTGTTCCCGACAATGCCGAGTTCGGTTATACCGCCGTACCGGCAAAGGGACGTGATTTGAACGGTGTCATCCAGTTGGATATGCCGCCGCTCAAAGACGGTAGGAAGTGGACTCTCGACCGTTACTCGAAGTGGCTGGAACAGGGTGCGCATACGACCGAAGACGGGTTCGCCTACTTCTCCACCGACGGGAGCAACCTGCTCGAAACCATGCGCGACTCCGACAATGTGAACGTCCGTCCGGTCAAAGGCGAGACCGACGTGTACGCCTGTAACTTCAGCCGTGACGCGTTCAGGAGCCGGCGTTGGGACGAGTATTCCAGCAAGGCACGCGGCCTGTTCCTCGACGGGAACGGCAATGTCGTGGCACGCGGCTTCGAGAAGTTCTTCAACCTCGGGGAGAACGAGCAGACCACCCGCGAGAACATCGACAAGCGTCTCAAGTTCCCAGTGCGCGTGGAACGCAAGGAGAACGGGTTCCTCGGCTTGGTGTCCGCACGCGGAGACGGTTCGTGGCGTTTCTGGTCGAAGAGCGGACAGACCGACTACTCGTATCTCATACAACGGCTCTTCAAGGAGACGTTGGACATCGGTCAGGAACAGGCGTTGTGGAACATCGCCCATGATGCCGACGCGACTTTGGCGTTCGAGGTCATCGACCAAGAGTCCGACCGTCACATCATCAAGTATGATACGTCACGGCTCGTGTTCCTGCACGCCATCAAAAACACGGCGGACTTCCATATCGACCATGACGCCGACAAGCTGATTGACATGGACGGGTTTTTCGCCCGACCGGAGGTATTGTCCGTCTTCCACTCCGACAAGGAGCGGGAGGAACTGTGGAGCATGTTGGATGAGGAGCGTCATGATTCCACACGTGAGGGCGTTGTGGTATATGACGCCGACGGGTACATGTTCAAGCTGAAATCCGACTATTATCTTGAGGTCAAGAGCCTGAGAACCATGTTGGAGCGTGCCATCCTGCATGATAGGCCGATTCCCGCCGACGACCATTCCGAACGTGCGGAGAAGGCGCGTTGGGTGTTGTCCCACGCCAACATGAACCGTCTTGTGTACACGCGCAAGGCGTTCAACGAACGCGGCGTGGATATGGAATACGTGGGCGACTTGCTGAACAGAGGAAGCATGCTTTAAATGCAACGTAGCGCAAAATGTAAAACCAAAGTAGCGTAAAATGTAAGATGGTGTCCGGATATCGGAAGACTCTACAGGCCAGACAGTTGGACGGTGAAACGCTGACCGGATTGGCGGCGTAAGCCCCGCCTTTCAAGGCTGGGGTCAATCTCCCAAAAACATGGATGGCGTGCTTTTTCCTAAGCATGCTCCCATGTTCTATTCGCTTTCCACTGGTTCGGGGTATCTCGGCATGTCCACGACCACGGCGCACCCGTCCGACTGCATGAACCCGTACACGCGGTCATCCGTCCACAAGTGCAACCGTTCGGAATGGAACGCCACGTTCGGGTCGTCGAACCGGCATTTCCACTGTTCCGCCGTTCCTGTCACCTGAACAATGTCCTTCGGCTTGTTGCCGTCGCCCCGCAACGCGGCCTTCATGTCGCCCGCGAGCGTGCATTCCGCACCGTAGCGGATTGTCTTCACCACAGCCTCGTTGCGCGGGTTCTCCTCCGGCTCCCCGTCTGCGGGAACGTATGCGACGTAGAGCAGGAAACTGCCTTCATCGTTCTGCCGGATTTCCGTGGTGAACATGCCTTCCGGGTATTCATCCGAATCCACGAGGGAGCGGACACGAAACGAGGAATACTGGTGGCTCCCGTTCTCGGTGTCTATGCGACGCATGATGCTGCGAATGGTTCGTTGGCTGTCGGTTTCGGCGACGAGCACGTATTTGCGCGGGTGACGTTGACATGCTTCCGACTGCGGCCAGTATTTGACCGCGTATTTCGGACGGCGCACTTCCCTGTGTCCGGGAAGGTGTTCTAAGTCGTATATGGGTTGTGTTTCCGTGCTGCTCATGCTGTTTCCTCCGTTGGATTGTCTGAGTTGAGTTTGCAGCCGATTTCATTCAGGTTGTTATTTTTTATGGTAAGGGTTTTAGTGGAGGTTGGTTTGAGGTTGGCGGAAAGTCGGCGCGGATTTAGGAAAAAGAAAGAGCAGTCGGAATGATTTTGCCACCGTTATGCGGTCGCGTTTTTGGTTTTAGTAGAAGGAAGTATAAATACGGCAGTCTTCCAATCTAACGACAATCGTACGAGGTTCATACGAGTTTCAGACGAGTTTGGCGGAAGTCCGATGGGATTTTTCACCTCTTTTTCTCCAGTATTCGGCCAGTTGGTTTTGCAATCCTTCGCCGTCGTGGCTGCGTCGGTAGGCGTCCGTATGTTCACGCCATGATGCCATCGCAGTCAGGATGTCATCGGATACGCCGTTGTTCGGTTTGTCGCATTTTCCGCAGCCGACGGACCATAGGTCGGACGTATGGTCCCATGCGCATTCGGGCGGCCTGCCGCAGTGTGGACAGTCGGGCGTGTCCTTGACGGCGGCCACGGTCTTGCGCCAGTGCTTGTCGAAGTCGTCCGCCATCTCCTGCGCTTTGTCGCATGGGCGTAGCCCCTGTAGCAGTGGTTCGAGATTGCATGGGCTGGCATGGTGTACAGTGAAGCCCCAGAGTCGGTCATCGCCGGTCTCGATGATGCGGACGAACACCGGCCCGCCGCAGAACGGGCAGTCGGGTTCCGCCTGAAACGTCGTGGAACGGCCGATTCTTTCGAGGATGTCCGCGTTCTTCCTGTTTTTGGTCTCTGTCAGCCATCCGCAGAGCGCTGAGTGCAAGTCCCCGTCCCAGTAGGATGTGCACCGGCATGTGACGGTGGGGAACGTCTGGCGTCCGATGCTTTTGCTTGACACGTGCGGACACTCCCCGCAGTTTGGGCATTCGAACGCCAGTATCCGTTCGTTCTCCTCCCCCTCCCTGCGGATGACGCCGTCGTGACAGTCGGCGCATTGTTCGACGGTCGAAAACCATGCCCACCTGTTCGGCAGGTCGTAGTAGTACCAGTGGAGGTCGCAACCGTTCTCGCACGCCAGCCTGACCGCATGGAATCCTATCAACGGCGTACGCCGGACGGATAGGGTCAGTCGGCTCTGGCAGTTCGGGCAGGGGGTCGCAAGTTCGATATGTTTGCTCACTTGTCCGTCTCCTTGGTGGCGTTCGCCCAGTCGCAGGACATACCGCTTCTGATATCTCCGCTTAATATCAGACATGTGACCTGTCGCCCGTCATGCAGATTGATTCTGCATTCGCGAAGTCGGCTGTAATCGTAGCCCTTGCAATCGGTGATAGTCTCGCCCGACTGGGAGACCGATGTGTCGGACTTCGTCTCCCGTGTCGCTCCTTCCGCACCCTCGCATCCGGCGCACATCAGGCATGCGGGAATCAGTAGCATCGCCAGTAGTCTTCTCAAGTTCGTTTCCTGTCTCTTGAACATCATTTCTCCTTGACGTCGAAGATGCGGCGGAAGGCTGCTTCGGCTCGGTCGAAACCGTCCGTAAGCCCCTCTTGGTACTCGGACGGCGCATCGGAATCCGACGCGTCCAGTGCGTTTTCGAACTGGTTGTCCAGCCATGCCAGATACTCAGTGACGCGCTTGTCCATCCGCATGTTGTCCATATCAGCCAATGTTCTAGTCCTTTCCCCCCGGTTTCAACGCTTTGCCATCCGTGTCGTACAGGCCGAGCCTGTTGCTGTCGTCCGCGTGGATGGTGACGCGGACGCGCCTGTCGTTCCGGTAGACGGTGCATTCGATGTCGGATGAGGGGAGACGCCGTTGGGGCAGGTTCCCGTCGCAGTCGATGGACTCCAATCCCCAGATTCTTACGATTCGTGTGCCTAATTCGTCCGGTTCGGGTGCCGTCCCGTAATGGTCTGGCATATGGAACGATGCGGCAAGGGAGGCGACACCCAGTATGAACGACACAATGGAGATGACCGTGGGGGTGCCGAACTTGGGGTAGGCAAACTGGGACAATGCCAAGGGAATGCTTACGGCTATGCCAATGGCGCCGAGGAGACAGAGGCAGTTCGCGATGCTCCCTTGGACGGGTAGTCCCGCGTTCCTATACGCGTCCCATGCTTCGACCCATTTCGTGAAGTCGGACATCTATTCGTCCTTTCCTTTCGCCGCCAACGCCTTGCCGTCGGCTTTGTACAGGCCGACCTTGTCTCCCTTGATGTGGACGGTCAGTTCGGTGCGTTGAATGTCGGTGTAGGCGACGCACTTCCAGTCGCCGTCCTCAAGCCTTGATTCGGGTAGTTTTTGACCGCCGTTCCTGCATTCGCCCAAATCGTCCAGATTCCAAGTCGTCGTGATTTGCGCGGACAACGAGGGCGGCCGGAGCGGCTGGGGCGTATGGGAGGGCAGGGCGAAAGATGCGAACGTCAACACCATGCCTATGAGGAACACCGCCCTGGGGAGGATGACGGCGGAAGTGCCTTCTGTGGTAGGGTCAATTACTGACCCCATGCAGACGATTATGATGATGCCGGCGAGTATCGTCAGCAAAAGACCGATGTTCCAGCATATGCTGGCGGCACTGCCGGGAACGGCTCCGCCTGAAATGCCCTGAGCGTCGTAGGCATTCCACATGGCCGTCCATTTAGAGAAGTCAAGCATGGGTTCACTCCCGTTCCCGAACGATGGGAAAAGCCACTCCCGCGAACACGGCCAGTACGCAGAATGCGGCGACCCACTGTCCGTAGCGCACCAGAATGAACACCAATGGCAGTCCGCCGAGCAGAACGATGCCGCAGAGGATACTGCCCAGCGATGATTTCGGCTGACCATCCATGGCAAGAATGTTGACGAACGCCATGAGCATCAACCAGTACAAGGCCCCCAGCACCATGCCCGCCGCCATCCAGTACATCCTTGGAGGCCACTGGATGGCGAAGGTGAACGAACCGGTGACAAGCCAACCTACGAAACCCATAAGGAAATCCATAAAGCTGAGAGAGAACGGAATGACTTCGGCTGTCACGGCGAGGAACATTCCTTCGAACACGTCATCGCCATACGGGAAGCCGGAGAACCATCGGCGTTTGACGACGAGTTTGACGGGCATGACAAGATAAGTCTCCACCGTGACTCCGCATCCCATCGTCGCCAAGTCGTTCAGGGTGGCGTGTTCAATTGCCATCAGCATATGCTGGAACATCGGTCTGGTCCTTTCCTACCGGTTTGCTGTCCGTGTCGTACAGGTCGAGCTTGGTGCCGTCCTTGGGGACGCGGATTTCGACCAGCCGCTTGCGTCCGGTGTTGTTGGTGACTCCCGTTCCGCCAATAGGCGGCAGTAGGTGGCCGCCCATCCGAACGCGTCCATCCGTCCCTCCCGGTATGGGTCGGGGATTTCGTTTCCGATGGACCGTTCGGCCTCGCGGAGCTTGGTTTCGAACGTGTCAGCCAAGCGTTCCAATAGAATGGCTTCATTCTGCTTGTTCATTTTTCCTCCTTCATCAGGCTTTCCCGTGTTCCGCCGTATCGTCCAAGAGCATGTTCTGACAGTGTTCGATTGTCCGCGTGTAGGCGTCGAATCCGTCGTATTCGTCGCTCAGACCTTCTTGGGCGCATTCCCATTCGCAGTCAGCTTGGGCTTTGAGCCATTCAATGACCTCGCCCAACGTTTCGCTTCGCACGCTCACTTGGCGTCCTCAATTCGTCGCTGTTGTCTGACCGTCTTGCGTTCCACCCATTCATCCAGTTCCTCGTCCGTGATGCCGTTTTCTGTTTCGAGCAGCATCAACCAGCGTCGCACGTCCTCCACCGCGTCGGCAAGCCCATCCAGACGCTCCTCTTCGGTGCCGTAGCGCAGAATCTTGCTGACCGCTTTGATGAGCGCTGCGCACGCTCCGACCGGAGACGGATGGTACGTGCGAATGTCACGTCCTTTGATGTCATACATGTGTTCGAGCAGCCCTAGGCAGATGAGCACGTCCGCCATCTCCTCGACCATGTGGGAGCGAGTCGCGTCCGTCAACCCGTCACGCCGTAGGTCATCGTATGCTTCGATAAGCTCGGCGCATTCCTCCATGCAGACGATGCTCTGCTTGGTGACGCCGTAATGTTCGATGCTTTTAGACCACACTGCGTCAAAATATTCAGGCCGGTTATAGACTTCCTCAATAGTCGGCTGCTTGTTCATCTTTTCCTTTCGATTCTTCGGGTTCGACGAAGCCGTTGCGCCAGCATGGTTGCCACATGCGCTTCGGTCAGATGCCGTCGGCTCGGCGAACGTACGGGTCGGTTACAATTTGTCCGCCTTCCCAATCCACCAAATCGCATCTTCGAGCTTCCAGTACATGTCCGCATGATGGTCGCGCAGGAACCGCAGGTCGTCAGCGTGCTGTTCGACCCATTCCGGGTGCGGGCGGGTGTCGTTCGTGCCTTGAACGGTCGGATAGGCGATTTTACATGCGCGCATCCAGTAGGGAGGTAGCAGTCCGTCCTTGGGTTTCCAGTCGGACGGTTCCGAATACCGTTCCTCTAACGTCAGGTAATTGCACACCCATGCGGGCGATAGCCGAGGCCACACCTGCTCAAACAACAGCACGCCCAGCACGACGCCCAGCAGCAGGCCGACACCATTGCCCGACGAAGGCTGGTCCGCAAGCTTGCACGCAGCCCACAAGCCGACGACCGGCAGTAGGAGGCTCACGGTCAGGTAGGGGATGCACTTCCATGATTCACGCGAATCCTTCGCATGGTCGAACATGGTGAACGCCACGAAAAGAAATACGGACACTCCCACGCCGAAGAGCAGCCCACACCACAGCGTGCGCATCACATCCTTCAGGAACGCTATCACGGCCGGCGTCAACAGCATCCGCCAACTGCCCGTCAACACAATGAGCAACACGAGGGCTGGCAATGCGGACAAGAATATCAGCAATCCCTTGCGAAAACCGCTCAACGTTCCTGCCCCGCAATCCAATCGAAACCCAATCTGGACGCAAGCCGCTTCTTTTCCACGTCCGACAGGGATTCGACAGCTGACCGCCGGTGGTTGGCGAGCCAACTCAGGCAATGCCAGCAGTCGATGCGTTCCGAATCCGCGTCGCGCAGCCATTCGGCCAACCCGTCGTATGGTTCGAATGTTTCCGGCACGTCGGACAACCATTGGCGGATGATGGTCTTCCAATCCCAACCGTCCGTCCAATGATGATGCCAAGGGCGAGTAATGGTAATGGTCGTATCGTCCGCTTTCCGAACGGTCATACGGCATTCGTAGTCGTCACCGCCAATGGCAGTGACACGCAGCCAATCGTTCACAACGGCCTCCCCGTTTCCACCTGTTCCAACATGTCGAAGCATTCGTCACGCTCCGTCCGGGTGGCGGAACGCAAGAGGTCTGCCAGTCCGGTCGGAGTGTCCTCATAGACGTTCTGCCGTATCAGGCTGATGGCCTCCCAATCCTCGAAGATTTCCGGCGACGGGTCAGACATGCCGTTCAGCCAGTCCACGACCCGCATGCCGGTCTCGTCCAGCCGGTCGTAGTCCACGCGCTCGGGCAGCTGGTACAGTACGTCCAGCCATCCGTACTGGAAGAGGTCATCGCATTCGGCGTCATTGACCAGCAGATAGGCGGATGTGAGCGGCAGCGGCACGCTGACCGTCTCGCCGTCGTCTTGAAGCACGTCCATGATGAGCCGCATGTTCGGCCTGTCCGCCGTCCAACCGGATACGCGCACGAACGCTTGCTTCGGCTTACGGTCGCGTGCGGACATGAGACGGCATACGTGCGACAGGCGCATCCAATCCAAGCAGGACAGGTCCAGCCCGTCCAAGCCGTGCAGCGTATGTTCAGTGGGACGCGCGTCGTGTGCGCCGTCGTACTGGTATTCGATATTCACGCCGTTGATGCTATGCCCGCGGGCTGTCCCGTCCATATACCAGATGATGTCCTTGACAGTCGTGTTAGCCATTAGTCGTCTCCTCCCCGGTCATGGACGCGACGTCCTCCATCACGTAAGCGATGTTCGACAAGGGAACGAACATGTAGCGCTCATCGAACGTGCGAAGGTGGACGAAATCGGACTGTGGAAATTTATGGGTGGTGGTGACCACGGTGCCGTCCTTCAACACCCACCGGTACAGCGTGGCATCGTCGGGAATGGGACACGCCTTAGGGTAGGTCGTCAGTAGGGTTTTCTCAAACCTGTCTCCAGCCGGGTCGATGTACGCCGGGAAAGCGTTGTTGAGAACCGTCCGCCTGAACAAACGCTCATGGTACCTTCCATCCCTGTCGTATTTGATGACCAGCACACGGCTGGCTGTCCATTTTTCAGTATTCATTTTTCCTCCTTCATTGGTTTGTGAACTATCCCAGTATAGCAGATAATATTGCCATCGCATTCGACGTGCCAGTGGTCAGGACACCACGCATCGCCGTCACATAACAGCCAGCCGTTCAGCAAGCTTCCGTACGTTTCGCGTGCGGGTGGCCACCCAACCATCACCTTGCTTCAGATACGCGGCGGCAAGCCCGTCCATGTCGTCCGTCAGGAAACGACGGCATAGGGCGGAACCCAAATCGGCTTTGAACCCGTCCACATCGGACCATGTGCCGTATGGCAGCCAATCCCATGCGGGGTCCACATCCTTGTTCCCGGAACGGTCCAGATAACGGCGGGCGCAGTCAGCTTCACATACGGTCACACGCTCCGGCGTCCAGAAGGCGTGCCAGAGCGTATTCTGCGCCCACATGTCCACCGAGCATTGCAGGTCGCTTACGTACACGTCCCCATCAAGCCCGATACCGGCGTATCGCAACGCTTCGATGCAGTCGGCGCATACGACGACGCCCTCATCGTAATCCCGGTCGCATTCCACGCAACCGTCCCAGCCGGTGTGCCAGACGACGTAAGTCCGGTGTTCCGGCAACAATCCGTCACAGACTCGACAATACATTTCCATTTTCCATGTCCTCCAAGGTTATCGGGACACCACATAAGCCCGACCCCTACACGGGTCAACCGCCACATACTGTTCAAGACAAACAGACGGAAAACCATCCCCATCCGACAAAAACGTACGACCCTTCCAATCATACGAATCCCAACACTTACGTACACGAGACTCCAAACCCTCCAACACTACCGAACGAAAACCCGGCCTACCATCCCGCTCCAACCAGCAAACGTCAAACTCACGCCCACACAGGCGCTCACTGACCACGCGTTCTGTGGAGGTGCCGTCCGAACGTAGTTGCAGATACCGTAGGCGGGAGTCCAAAGGCGTCCAATCAGCCAAGCCGAACCGGTGTCTACCATGCTTGTCCGTATAGGCGCGTAGTCCGGCGTCCACGCGCAACGTGTCGCCCAATCTCACTGTAAACAGCCGGTCAGGGGTGCTATTGTGGGGTTCTATGCGGTCGGGGCGGATAATCGTGTTTCCCACGAACGTGGCAAGCCAGATGTGCGAGTCAATAAGCGTCAGGGAACCGTCCGCGTTCACCACATGCGGGAACATCAGACACAGGCGCGACACGTACCCGTTCGATACGCTCGTCTCCTCACAGTCAGCCACCACGCCTTCCACCGTGTAACGGTACACGCCGTCCACTGTCCTATGCTCCAAATCTAACAGGTTGCGGCGTTCGCTTCTGTCGGTTCGTTCCACGTAGCTTTCGAAGAAACGACGGTAGTCCAAGCGGAGTTCGTCGGCCTGCGTCTTGGTTTGTATCCGGTAGCGTAGTCCGAGGAGGGAATGCCAGCCGGTGCCGCGTCCTGCGCTTTGACGGCGGAGAACTTTCCTTCCGTCGGGCGCGGTGGTCGTGCCGATGAACATGCCGGAGCGTTCTTCGGATTCTCCGGCAAGAGCGTCCTCCAACGCGCCCATCGTCTCAGGGGAGGGGGTGAATGGTGTCCCTCCCACGCACGTCAAGCCACGACCTTTCCGGACTGTTTGACAGCCTTCTTGGACGAAGGCTCAACGGTCTGTCCGGTCTTCTCTAAATAGGCTTCCAAAGCCTTGACGGCCGCCTGTCTTGCCATTACCATGGCGACATCCTTGTCCAATGCCGTGGCATGCCAGCACATGTATTCGTACGGCCTGTCACCGTAGGACAGCAGATAGGTGGTGCTGACCTTCGGCTTGTTTTCCTGCAAGTTCGTTTGGGTTTTCGAAACCGTGACCTTAACGCACTTGGCTGGAGTGTTTTTTCCGGTTTTGACTTTCTCCCAGTCGATAAGCGCTTCGGCCCGCCATGCGCTGTTCTTCGCGCTGACCAGAGTGACGGTCGCGCCGACACGCCACTGGTCTTCACCGTCATGCTTGTTGTGCTCTTTGACGATGACTTCGGCCACGTTGCGGGCGCTGCACTCGTATTTGATTTCGCCTTTCGCGTTGACGACGTGGATGGCGTACTTGTCCTGTTCGTAGATTTCGATACCCAATATAGGTGTTTCCTTCTGGTTGTTATTGATGTGGGGCGGGATTGGTGTGGAATCAACCTCGCTCTTATGTGGACGTTACCAGTATAACAAGAAGGAGAATGCTAGTCAATTCTAGCCGCGCACAGCTAGAAGTCGTCGTCGAAATCCACTTCACCGTTCGCATAACATTCGATGCCATCCAACTCGTCCTGAACGCTCACCAACTGCGCCAACCGTTCCACCGCCGACTGGCAACGGTTGCAAGAGTCCCGAATATAGGCGCGAACCCTCGGATACATGCGATAGTGCAGTCGCGGATTCACGGTCATGTCATCGTCCTCCAACACGTCCAACATCTCGTTGTACACGTCCATCAAGTGAGAAAGCGTCTCCGTCAGGGACTCGGTCTTACGCTCGTCCTTATTGACGTATTCCTCAATGTCGTGAATGGTGTCCTCAATCATCGTCACGCACTGGTCGAGCACGGTCGCGTCGTCTTTAAATCTACGGAATGGAAGCATTCAGCCCGCCTTCCTCTCTTGGCTTCTTTCCAAACGGTATTCGGCAATCCACAACGCCGACACCACAATCCACAATATGCAGGACAGTCCGTCGAGAAAGCCCCATTTGCCGACGAACAGGCAGATATTCAGCAGGGCTACCATGAGGGAGCATGCTATCGTACCCAACCGTATCCAACGGGGCGTGCATCCCCTGCCGGGATTCTTGCGTGCCCGCCGTCTACCCACAGTCCAAAAGGCAGCGCCTACGGCGAACAGAACGAATGCTGCCACATACAGGACGGTCAGCACGTCGAACACGCCTTGACCCTTCACTGTGCTCCTCCGTCCACATCGGAACCATTTTCGGAATGGTGAATCCACATCCATATGGCTGCGGTGGACATCCACATCAGCCCGCACAGCATGGGGACGATGCCTCCGGTTGTGAAGAGTCGGGTGAACTCCACCAAAGCCGTCAGCATGGAGAGGCACGCGCACCAGAGGCTCAATCCCTTAGCTTTGCCGTCGCCCAAGAAGCGGGGATGCTCCACGCATGTGAAGTATGCCAACGACGACGCCAGAACCACCAGTGAGAAAACGACGGCGACTTCGAGCAGCATGTCCGCCTTCACTTCTCAGCCGCTTTCATATCGTCGTTGAACCGTTCTTCGACCTTATGGAACGCGCCTTTCGTGGTTTTATGCCACAATGATTCATCCCAGCTTTCCACCGGCATGGAAAGATACGCCTTGTCATCCTCGACGTACATGTCCACGTATGGCGTGTACGTGTACGAGCTGACGATTCCCGGCAGAGGGTTGGGACGCCATTCGAATTGGCGGAGCATGCGCCACACCTCGTTATTGTCCTTGCATGGCTTGTACAAGCCGTTCATGGGCATGAGCCAGTGGCCTTTCAAATCGCCTTTGCCTTGGACGGTCAGGGTTTCCTTGGATGTGACGGCTGCAACTCCTTCGACGGTTCGCTTGCCGTCCGCGTCCTCCTTCCACGCCAGACGGACATGGTGGATGTTTTCGAACCATTCCTCCAGTTCGCGTTGACGTGCGTATTCGTGGCAGCTCTTGCGCAGTCGGTTCACCACGGTCGGATTGTCGCTGGTCAGATATGTTTGCCGCATGACGGCTACCTCCTATTTTTTGTGGAAAATATGTTTCAGGGAATGGGTCAGAACGTGACGTTCGGCAATCCCACCGATTGCAGGAACGGGAACCAACTGTTGAAATGCGGGCTGGCAGACCACCAGAACAGTAGAATCAGACCACTCCAGAACAACAGCATGTTCAACAGGCGCAACGGCAGGACGCCCTGTTGCAGACGCCAAGACAATACGAGCACGTTCCAAGACATCGGCTTGCGGTCCCGCTCCCCACGCCACAACAGCCAGCACAGTCCGTTCATGACCATCCACACGACAAGCAGAATCACGGCAAACATCATGCTCGCGGGAGCGTAGGCGCTGACGGTTCGGACGGTCTTCTGCCACTTGTATGCGGTTTTCTGGGCGACGTTCGCGTTGGCGATGCTCAACTCCGCCGGAATGCCGTCGGACACGTTCGCCCAATAGGAGAATCGGGCGCGGACGATGTACCGGTGTTTGATGCTTTCGTCAGCCCATGCCGTCATGGGATGGCATGTGGTCAACGTCAGTTCGCGTGCTTCGGGATTCGTCTCATCGTTGTTCAGCACGCCCACGTCCGTCGGATTGGTCACCCAACTTTCCGTCATCTTGTACACGTACCAGTGTTCGGCTGTCTGAATGACTATCGCGTCGCCCGCCTGCAACCGGTCTATGTAACCCAAGTCGCCGCCTGTTCGATGTCCCGCGTAGGCACTATTGCCTATGGCTCCGGGCATGACGGTCTGCTCGTAGTGTCCGATGCCCTGATTGTCCAACACGATTTGGTCGGTGCCCTGTTGGATGGCACGCTTCCAACCGGATTCGATTTTTGGAATATACATCCATCCGATTACCTGCGTATGGGTCGGCATGCCATCGACCGGAACGTCACCTGACTGTGGTTTGGCGATGCGGGTCGTATCCAAGTCCACGTTTTGGTTCAGACTGACTCTTTTCGAGTCGGCTAACTGCGTGTGGATGGAATCCAAATCGTGTCCGAAGAACATCCAGCCGATTTGGGCGATGAGGATGATGACGATGGTGAACACGATTCCGATGGAGTATTGGAGCACGTGTTCGCCGGTGGACGACATGTCGGCTGGTTGGCTTCCGTGTCGGGCGTGGCTTCCTTTGCTGTGTCTGCCTACATGGTTGGAACCATTGTCGGGTTTTGGGGTTTTCCCGTCGATGATTTCAGTCCAGTCGGGCAGCCTGTTCGGGGAGCCGTTTTCCATGCTTTCGTTCCTTTGACAGTTTTGGGTGTTGCGGACATATCCAGTTTAGCTGGGTTTTTTGGGTGAGGACTTTGAGCGAAACCGTTTTTTTACGGTTTGGCGAAAAGCTCTTTTTCTTGTGTAAACTATTCCACTATAGCATACGAAGTATATGGTTTCGAAAGCGCTGAGACGTGTCGGAGAAAAATCGTAAAAAACATTTCTTGTTTTTTGAATCAAACGATTTTTTTGTTTTTTAGAGCATTTAGAAATTCGGTACCACAAATACTTATGTATATTATTGTATCTATTGTATACTATTGCCGGTGCCCTCAGACCTACTCCCACAAGGGATTAGAGCATCCAAGTGCCCGAGAATGTAAGACTCTTGCCTGAGAATGTAAGACTCTTGCCTGAGAATGTGAACAGAAAAACTTATTTCTAAAATATTGCAAAAACCCATTATGATAAAAATAAAAAACCTCATCCCATATGCCCTGAGATGAGGCTAGTATCGGTCAACAGTAAAGGAATCCCGATAACATGAACAAGGATATCATCAACCCCAGTAAGAAGACAATAACCTATGCGCCCACCCTCTCATCAGTGGTCTCCCTGCTTCCAGTGGAAGAACCCGATGTACCTTATCTGAACCGGAGCAACGGAATCGTGTCCATAACAACGACCCCAAGGAAAGGGCAATGGGCTTACGGAAAAATCCCCCGTCTGTTCCTCCTGTATGCCCAAACCCTCATAAAAGAGGGTTCTCCTATGGTTGATTTAGAAAACAGGACAATCCATTTGGACGAAACATTTAATTCGTTCTGCAAGAACACGGGAATCGCGGCCAATGGACAGCGGGAGCAGGTGACCCGCATGTTGGAGAATCTAGGAAGTACTGTCTTCCAAGTAACCAATTGGTTCAAGGACGAACAGGGCAGAACAGTCCATGATGCCATCAATGTTCTAGTGGCCGACCGCACTCACATCTGCTTCGACAGAAATTCCGACGAATACAAGGAAGGTTCGTATATTCGATTCTCTGAACTTATGTGGGGAATCCTCAACGAAAATCCCGTTCCTTTAAACCGAGAGATAGTGATGAATCTCGGAAAATCATCCAGAGCATTGGACATCTACCAGTGGCTCGCCCGCAGAACATACTACATCTCTAAACCGGTTCTCATACCTTGGAACGGATTACAAATACAGTTCGAAGCATCGGACACTCCACTCCGCAGATTCAAAGAACGTTTCAAGAAAGCGTTGGAACTGGTTCGGCAGAATTGGCCGGAACTGCATGTAGAGGCCGTCGATGAGGGGCTGAAAGTGTATCCGTGCCGGAAGTCGTTGGAGTCGAAGCAACGCGCCACTAAAGGAATTCCGATGATGAAGTCCCCGACTCAGCCGACCAAGGCCAGTGTCAAACCGAACGGCAACCCGTTCTGAAAAGCGTTTAGTTAAACGAAGACCCCGTGCAAAGACGGGGCCTTCGAATGTCCACACATAAAAAGCCATACCAAAAGGAGAAAAAGACCGAAAAAGTCTTTTTGAACTTAGTAGTCAAATTATGAGGCGTCCAACCCACCGGCTGAACGCAACATCAAGTATACGGAATATGACAGTCCGGTCAAACCTTTTTGCGTGTCGAAGTCGTTGGAATCATTGGGTTTGAGTGCTATCAACCTTCGAGTTCTATTATCGGGGTACAGGGCGTCTCGAACAGACGTTTCGCCTACTGTTGGTTGTTGGGCGGAACGTCTGTAAGATATGCGGAACAACCCAGTATGACATAAGGCGTCAAGCTGAATCGTCAGAAGAAGCGTTTCAGGAAACCATCGAACAGGGTTTCAACCCAGTTCTTTTTTGCGTTGGCGGCGTGGTGTTTGCCCGTCGTGTCCGATTCGTTCCCCCCGGTGGACGCATTGCCGTCCTGAATGTTCTGACCGTTGCCGCCGGTCATGGTCAATCGTTGTTTCACCTGACCGGTTGAGATGATGGTCTCGGTCGGACAGGTTTTCAGCACTTCGGCCATTTCATCGTGTTCGGCCTTGTCCACGATGAGTCCGTATTTGGCTTTGATACCGATTTGCAGACTCGCGTAATCGCATTGGAACGTTTGGTTGGAAGGTTCCCATTCGGCGATGGTGCCGTCCTTCTTCACGTTGTTGGCTTCCGCTTGAGAAGCCAACAGTACGTCGGGGTCGTTGTAGTAGGCGTCCCGCTGCTGGAAGTCGAGCTTGTCCAATCCGGAACGGTAGGCTTCCGCGTAGGCGACCACATGGTCGATTTGGATGCCGCCGTCACGGTTGGATGCGCTCCCACCCTCCGTCTTGTTGGACGTGCCGCGTTGGAAGTGGATGGTCTTGCCCGTGTAAGGTTCCAGCAGGGTGCCTGACTTCACGTTGCCGCGACTGTTGAAGGTCGCGTCGTTCATGTCGCGTTCCAACACGAGGTCGCGCGTAGTGTAGTTGCCGGTTTTTCCTTCAACCTTGTTCCACTGGTGGCTTTTACGGTCGGACGACGCATTGGATTTCGTGCCGATGGTCAGTGTGCTCAACACTTGCGTGGCCGACTGTCCAACCGGAATGCTTCCCGTCGCAGGCGCGGCCGATATGGAGGGGGAGACGGCCAGTGTGGACAATACGAGTATGCAGGGGAGAGCTGTGCGGGTGCATTGCCGGATGATTTCGACCCGTCCGTTCAACGCGTGGTCTCTTTCTCCCCGTCAGATGGGAGAACGTGTTCCGCTGCCTCATCCGAACGTTTGGATACGACGCACATGCTCATGATAATCATGCCTAAAAAACATCCGACGAAAAGTCCGAGAATAAACGTTGCCATAGTTTTTCCTTTTCTGAAAGTTCAGCCTCGCGCGTTGTAGTCGGCGCACAGGTCGTTCATGGCGTGCAGAAGCTTGTATGTGTAGATGAACGGCCCGACGATGATGAGGGAGCCGAGAATATTCCACAGCCAGTAGGTTGTGGCGGTGACGGTGACCGGCAGTCCGCGAGCGGCCTGTTCGACGCCGATACGTCCACTGAGCTTGTGATACCAGACGAGCCAGCCGATGCCGAAGGTCAGCCAGCCGACGAGGAAGAACATGAGGCAGTAGTGCATGGTGCGTTTGCCGTCACGTCGGGTGGCGATGAGGTTCAGGGTTTCACCGACTTCGCTCATCTGCCAGATGTCGTAGATGCCTAATGTGACGAGGCCGAGGAGCACGTATTTGAGCAGGCTGCGTTTGGTTCGGAGATTGCTCTGCCGGACTGGGGGCTGCTGTGGCGGCAGTGGCGGCTGGCTGATATTCACGTTGACTTGCGGCTGTTGCGGCATGGTCATTTGGATTATCTCCTTGCTTGTAGGGGAACAGGGAAAGGATTGGGATGAATTTTTCCTTCACCCCAATCCTTTAGCCTCGTTTTGGGTGGAAACTGACTGTGGGCTTCCAACACTTATCCTAGGACATCGCAAGGTTGTTTTTATCAAATAACAGGTTTTTAAGATAAAAACCCCTTGTCAGGAGAGGAATGAGCCTCCTGACAAGGGATTTTCGCACCATACTACGGGAGTCGAGACAGACGTTTGCGGACAATCCAAACCGCCGCAAGAGCCAACGCCAATCCCGCGCCTATGAAGACAGGCATGAGACTCGCGACACCACCAGTACCCGGCAGCTTATTGGTCAGCACGGGTGGAACATTGCTTGAATCATACGAGGTGACAGGCTTCGCATACTTGGCCTTGTGTGAGACGATTAACGGAGTGCCGTTCGTGGATGTGACAGCATCCCAGCTCAACGTCGCATTACCATTGGTGGAGTAACCCTTCTTACCGGCGGATGTCGTTCCCGTGTCCGCGTCACCCGTATCGGGATACGTTCCAGATTGCATGTAATTCAACCTCGCCTTATCGGACAAAGCCACTTCAAACGACACTGAATAAACGGAACCGTCATCCAGACTGTCGGGAAGGGAAACCTTCACGGTTCTGGACGAACCGTCATACACAGCCGTATAACCGGAATCCATAGGCTTACCATCCTTACTGACGGTAATCCCTGTACCCTTGCCGTCAACCAACCCAACCGGGTCAACCCACTCGGACAGTGGGTCGGAAATGACGGTGTTCCGCATGGTCGTGGACGTCAAAGTACTGGTATTGGTTTCTCCCGTACCCTTGACGTCAAGTGTCAACTTCTGCTGTCCACTCTTGGAACCGGCTGAGATACGCTTATGCATGTCCTTGAACTCCATAGACGGGGCAACCCTTTTCCAACCTGCCTTCAACGTGATGTCCTGAGTGACTGGCGTAGTGAAATCGTATTTCACACCATTCAGATACCAGCCGGCGAACGTCCAGCTGTCACGCGTCGGAGCCGTAGGCTCTTTGGCTTTGCCTTTGTCGTCCACGGTCTGCGGGGCGATGGCATTGCCGCCGTTCGTGTCGAACGTGACCGTATGCGAAGTGGACTGCCATTGGGCGTACAGTGTGGTGTTTGCGGTGAACGATGCGGTGTCTCCCGCTTTCACGTTCTGTCCTGTGCCGTCTGCCCGGGTGTTCCATCCTGTGAATTGGTATCCGCTGCGCGTGAACGTGCTTGTGGCGACTGGTTCGCACGTCTTTGTCGCGTTCATGCTGCCGGTGCCGCCGTTCGCGTTATAGGTGATGACGTGCGATAGGAGGGCGATGACGTTATTGATTTCCTTGTCCGCGGTGCCTCGGACACTGACCCCACCATCAGTCTGCTGGTATACCGTGCCATCTGACTGGTTGGATAGACCTACGAACGTGTATTCACTGGGATAAGGGTACTCTAAGCCCCAATTGGAGAGTACCACGCTCCACGGCACATGGTCTTTGAGTGCTCCAATAACATTCGTATACGCTTTTACCGGCTGGTTGGTGTCGGCGTCAATGTAGGTCACGTTTACGATATGCTTGGCTTTTACCAGCAGCTTCTGCTCAAGCACCTTACCCAACATACTATCATCCGTATTGATGGTCCAATAATCTGGATTTGCAAACGTGGTGGGATTATGCTTGAGGTACGTACTGTTAGGGTCCACTTTGACGTAATCGTATTTTAAGTGGGCGTCTCCTGTCACGTTTGGCCATGCACGTTCAATCTTTTGAACATTCAACGTTCCATTGGACGGAGACTGCCCTTGCATCATTATAGCACCTTGGAGTAAATCTGAGACATCCTCACCGGAGACGATGTCAATGACCTTAGGTCTATAAGTGACTAGCGTAGGGGTCGATTCGGAAACGGTAGGGCCAGTAGTGTCCAACCATGAGATAATGCCTTGAGCGGCCATGGCATGACCCTCGACGTTGATATGGATGCTGTCAGCCAAATATTCTTGACGGCCTACAAGCATTCCAAGGTCATCGTCCATGTCCATGACAGTCCACCCTTGATTTTTGAGACCTTCGGAAACGTATCGACCGACCTTGACGATATTGGCGAACTTGGCATTATTCTTCTGGACAGTTCCCCATACGGCGACCTGTGGAATGTAGGCAATCTGCGCGTCGGGGAACGCCCTCCGCAGTTTCGCATAGTAGGGTTTGGCCGTGTCGGTTATCTGCTGTGCGACGTTTCTGACCTGCGCGTCGGTACTGTTGGCGGTAATGTTGGAACAGTCGTTGTATACGCCCTGTCCGATGATTCGACGCACGTTTGTCCCCGAATATCGGTTGATGAGCTTGTCGATTTGCACGCCGAAACGATTGTTGCCGCCCGTCCAATGTGCGCCACTCACAGCCACATTGACTTCGATGGCGTTGTCGGCGTCCGACACGAGCTTGCTGAAACGTTTCTCCGACCGTACCGCATCGCCTTCAATACCCTGACCGTACATCTGGCTGTCACCGAACCACAGGTCGTAAGTATTATAGTCGTCAGCGTTCGCCGTCCCGGTAACGCCTCCGGCGAGCAGACCTACGGCGAGCATTGCGGCAGTGACACCGCGTAAGAGTTTTTTGAATCTGTCCATGTTAATGTGCGAATCCTTTCATGTGGAGTCCTTGAACGTGTTTTTCGGGTGGTATGAGTGAGCAGCCTATGAACATGACGGTCAGACTGGTACCTGCGCCGACAAGTAGCGGCTTGCGGTCTTGGGGAGCGTCCTCCACGTTGGGTGCATCGTCCGGCATGGATACTCGCTTTCCGGTGACGAGCAGTCGGCGCGTGTTCACACCATAAGGAGTGCAGGTTAGCAAGGTCGCCAAGTCCTTGCCTTGTTCTATGCGTACGAGGCTAGTGTCGGACGGGTCAGTTTCTTGAACCCGCGTCACCTTGTAGGCGAGTGTGCCACCTGCGACGTTCAGATAGAACACGTCGCCTTTCTTCAGTTCATCCAATCGGGTGAACAGCTCCTTGTCGGGCACGCCCCTGTGGGCGGTGATGACCGTATGCGTGTCTTTCCCACCCACGGGCAGCGACGTGCCATACAGGTGGCCCGCGCCGTTCGCCAACGCCGCCTCGTCGGAGCCGTGCCTGATGGGCAGAGTCACGCCGATGCGGGGGATGCGTATGGTTCCCATGACGCCTTGCGGTCCCTTGAGCGTGTTCCAGTAGGTCTTGTCCGTTTTGGCGGCGAAGTCCGGTTCGGACGTCCTCCCGTCCACGACGGCCCCTATCGCATGCTGGTTGGACTTGTAGAGCGTCCGGTTGTAGGCGTGGGCTTGGGCGAGGGCGTGCCGCTGTTCGGTGGGCGTCCACCGTTCCATGGCACGTTCCTGCCTTTCGGCCTGCGCGGCCGCGTGCGAGGAGTTGACGCCTTGGACGATGAGGACGCCCGTCAACGGGACGAGGCCGAGGATAAGGCAGGTGACCGCCGCTGCGAGCAGTCTGCGGCTCCGGCGTGCCCGGATGCGTAGACTACGCCGCGTGGGAGCGGTTTCAGCGGCGGTCGTCACGCGTCCCTCCCCTCTCAGTCGGCCCGCTTCTGACGCTTGTAGGCGATGGCGCAGCCAGCGCCGATGACAGCCATGACGGTGGCGGCGGAGCCCATCAGGAGGAGTCCGCCCTGACCGGTCTTAGCGAGGCCGTTGACGGTCGGGTTGTTCTTCACTTGGGCACTGTCGCCGTCAAGGGCGGAGACGAGACTGTTGCCGCTAAACGTGGTCTTGCCATTGCTCACATTCGCATCGAAGGTGAACGTTCCGGCCAGATAATGGTCGGCTGGAGCCGTCACTTCCTTGATGGTGTAGGTGCCGTTGCCTAGTCCTGTGAAGTTGGTCTTGCCCTGCGCGTCGGTAGCGAACACGGTCGCGTCAGCCTCGCCGGACGCGTCTGACCATAAGCCGCCATCGGTCTGCTTGAGCCATGCGCCGCCCTTCTTTTGAATCTTGAACTGCGCTCCCTGCAATTTGGTGCCGGTGGATAGGGCGTCAACCTTGGTCAGGTCGAAGTCATACGCATTGACGGTGCTGGTGTCCTTGCCGCCGCCGTTGTCCGGGGTGATGGTGTTGCCGTTCGCGTCGGTGCCGGACACTTGAGCGTCGTTAGTAGTGGTCTTCGCTGTGGTTTTCGCATGATAGGAGATGACGAGCATCTTGCCTTTGTTGGCGGCAAGCAGATTGGTCAAATCGACGGTGAAGCTTGTCTTGTTGGTTGCCACGGTCGGATTGATGGCTACGGTCTTGCCGTCAATGGTGGCGGTCGGCGTGTCCGTAATGGTGCCGCCCGTCAACGTATCCTGATATTTCAGTGTTTTCACGTTCGCCGGGTCGGGCATCGGAACAGTGACCTCGTAGCCAATGACACTGCCGACCGAAGCGGAACCATCATCCGTCGGAGCACTGTTGCCGACTTTGACTTTCTTGTCCACGTTCAGGCTGGTGGACTTGATGTCGATGACGCCCAGAGTGCCGCCATTCTTCATGGCAGTTGCGGTCTGGTTTCCGGACTTGATTTGAGTGCCGACCAGCATTGGCAGACCCTTACTGTCTGTGACGAGATACCAGCCCTCGGTCACGTTCAACGTGGCGGAGGAACCCTTGCCATCGGTCGCTGCGGTCTGTGTCAAACCTGCTTCCGCGATGGCCTTGGCGAAAGCCTGTACCTTGGCGGAACTGCTTTCGCGGGCGACCGCGTCGGCGGGGTCTTGACCGTTGGCGACGGTGATTCCTGCGGTCTGGGCAGCAGAAGCAATCTTGGCTTTCACTGCGGATTCGGAGGATACGGTGGCAGTGGCCTTGCCGCCTGTGATGGTGACGTTGCCGAAGGACGCGAGCTTGTAGGCGGTGAAATGATGGCCATCCACTTTGCCGCTCACGGTGATGGTGGTGTTGTCAGTCGGTACGGCGAATGCGGATTCAGCCATCATGGCAGGAACGAGTCCTCCTGCGAGCAGGACGGTGGCCAGAGTGGATGGGATTGCGATTTTGGCGAGTCGTTTGGCTTGGTTCATTGTGTGCACTTTCTCCCATAACGGGTTTTGTTCCTCCTGTGGAGGGGTTTAGTACACATGGTAGAGGTTGATAGCGGCTCGTTTTTTTTTTCGGGAAATTGGCTGAGATTTTTTTAAAAAGGGGGTGCTAGTAGGTGACGGCGCTTCCAATTATTGCGGCGAACACTATGAGCAGAATCCATAGAACCACGGTGGAGATGACCGATACTAGTGCTCCCATTCCCGCCTGTTTCGCGCTGACTGGCTTCTCCGACTTCCAGACGAGGAAGAGGATGAGGCCGACGATAGGGAAGAAGAATCCCAGCACCGCCCATCCGAACGAGCCGGTGTCGGCGGGTTGCTGTCCCATGTAGGGTTGCTGTCCATACTGGGATTGCACGTATTGCGGTGGCTGGTATTGGGGTTGTCCGTATTGCGGCTGCTGGTATTGGGATTGGTTCTGCGATGGATACGGTTGCGGATTGTAGTTCGGGTCACTCATGATTCATGCCTTTCGGATTGGAGGTTGATACGACATATATTCAAACATTAGGGTATGTTCAGACCACTCGTCTAATCGAATATGCGCCACCCATGACGGCTACGCTCGCAATCTGGGTGCCCTGTGCGGGGTTCATGGCGTTCATGACCATGCCGTTGCCGATGTAGATGGCGGCGTGATGTGAATTGGCGAGGATGTCGCCCGGCTGGGCTTCCGCCAATGACGCGACTGGAGAGCCGACACCCATTTGTCCGCTGGATGCGTGGGGAAGATTGACGCCGAACTGGCTGTACACGTATTGGACGAAGCCGGAGCAATCCCATCCGGTCGGCTGGTTGCCTCCGTACACGTATGGGTAGCCCGTGAACTGCATGGCATATTCAGCCACCGCCTGTCCGGTCTTGGACGCTGGGGGAGTGACGACGGTTCGGTCAGCGCTCCTGCTGGCTTCTTCCTGTCGGAGGGCTTGTTCCCGTGCCCGCTGTTCCGCCTGTTCTTGAGCCTGTTTGCGGGCTTCCTCTTCCTGCTGGGCTTTCAGTTCGGCGTCTTTTTCCGCTTGGGATTTCGTCTGCGGCACGCTTAGGGTTTCGATGCCACCCCAATCAATGTCCGATTGCACGTCGGTGCTCACGGATTCACTGAGCAGGTCGCGGCGCGTGGTCGTGGTGGCGGGGAACGAACGCGTCGAGGACACGGTTCCATTCGACGGGGCGGCGGCCAACGCGGTCGGAGGGAGTGTGGCGATGCCTCCCGCGCCCAGTAGGAGCGCGAGCGTAATGGATGTGATTTTCCTATGCATGAGTCGATTTTTTCCTAGATATTCCATTCGTTTTTTTCCTTGTCCTTTGTTGACGTCCTCCCCTCGGCTGAAGCCGGGGGATTCCTGTCGCATATGAGACATGCTTCCCATCAGAGAAGTCTTCCCACATGTGTGGCAGGGGTTGGCGTTTCACCGGAACCTTCCCGTGAAACACAGGTTTCACGGGAAGCGTGTCCCTCCACGCCCTCGGCATCGTCCATGCCGGTTGTGTGTATCGCGCGGTCGAGGATGTTCTTGGCCGCGTTGATGTCCGCATTGTCTTTGAAACCGCAGTTGACGCATTGGAAGACCGCTTGGCTCTCACGGTTCTCCTTTGCGACATGTCCGCAACGGTTGCAGGTCTGGGACGTGTACGCCGGGTTGACCAGTATGAGTCGGTTTCCGGCGAGACGTGTCTTGTATTCGAGTTTGTTCTGGATGTCCGTCCAACGGTTGTTGAGGATGCTGCGGTTCAATCCCGCTTTGGCCGCCGAGCCGTTGCGCAGGTAGCGTCCCTTATGGTTGGGGTCCTGTTTCGGTTTCGGCTTGCGGGTCATTTGCCGGGTGTTCAACGCTTCCAAGGCGATGAGGTCGTAGTCTTCGACCAGTCGGGTCGTGGTCTTCGCAACCCAATCGTCCTTGCGGTTGTTGACGCGGCAGCGTATCGAACTCATGCGCTTCAACGTGAGTTTGCGTCGTTTCGACTGGAATTTCGCGGTTTTCCCACCACGTCGGCTGTTGGTCATGTCTTGTCGGGAGAGCTTGCGTTGCAGACGCAGATACTCTCGCCTCTCCTGTTCAGACGGTTGCGGCATGTCCAGCATGGTTCCATTCGACAAGGCCAATGTGTGGACGCAGCCACGGTCGATACCGGTCTGATTGCCGGTGGCATTCCGTCGGATGGGCGACGGTTCGTTGGTGAACGCCAGAGTGCGTTCCGTCCAATTCACCGCCACGCTCGTGTAATCCCTGACGGGTTGGCTGACGCGCACGTGGATGGAGAGCGTCCAACGGCATCCCGTTTCGTCCGGCTTGCGGAATTCCTTTTTCACGGTTCCGGTGATTACGACCACGCCGCGCTTGCGTGACACCTGATGGTAGACGGCGTTGCCGGTCTTGTTCTGGTTGCGCCAGCATACGAAATACTGGGGGTTGCGTTTGCGGGACTTGAACCCCGGAACACGACCGCCATTGATTTTCTTGCGCTTCAACGCGGCATACCATTCCGAATTCTCCACGCGCATGGGACTGGCGAGAACGGCGGAGGGGATGCATGCGAGCCAAGAACACCGGATTCGAGCCTCGCTGTCCTTGAACGGCTCCCCGACGGTCGCTCCACCCAAGGGAACGTCCACCCACATGCGCTCATGGGATTCCACGTCCTCCATGTAGCGGCGGATTGTCCGATGCTCCCGATGCTGGTTGAAACGGGTACGCCAACCATCGCACAGCCAGTCCATGATGCGTTCGGGATTGCGCGTCCAACAGTGGTTGCGGCATGAATCGTCGCCAAGATATACGGACGCGCCCGCATGCCTGACTTTGATGATTCGTACCTTCTGACTCATACTATAAACCTTACCACGGAAACAGTGACTAATCAAAGAAGTAGCGGCTTACCCCAGCCTTAAAAGACGGGGCTTGCGCCGCCAAACCGGTCACATGCAGTTCGAGGATGCGGTTCTCGTCGTCGGTGAATCTCAAACCCACATCCCCTCGTGCCAGCCGGTCGAGACGCCCGACGCGGCGTTGTTCTGATGCTTCGTAGGCGTTACGCCCGTAAGCCCGAATGCGTTCAATGCTTCTCCTTGTATTCCGCCACACACAGCGGCTCGGCGTCGGTAATCCCCTGCGCTTTCGCCTGTTCCAGCAGCCATGCCGCGTCGGATGGACGGCACGTCCCCGTGACGCCCGAACGTTCGTCCTTAACGTGGCCGCGTGTTCCGTTCCGCCGGTCGGCCACCGTGTACGCGAGCAAGCCGTCCGGCAAGGCGAGACGTTCGCGTACGCACACCACGTAACGTCCGTCACATTCGCGTATCGTCCACCAATACCGGTTCTCATACGCGGGGGAGGAGAACCTGACTCTTACTCCGCGAGTCTCCACGTCCGGCTCCTTTCCACGACGAGATGCCGCTGGGTCAGTTCGGAAAGCCGGTATGCGAACCGGTGGACCGCGTCCAACGAATCGCATAGGGCGAACTTCTCCGATTCGCTTACGGCGTCGTTCAGGTCGTCGGCGAGGTCGGAGTATATCTGTCCGATGGTGTCGGGACGGTTTTCCACGTACACGATTCCGTCCTTTTCGACGTCCACTTCGACGCAGTCCATCTCCATGTCCACTACTAGCCTGTAGACGGACGCGTCGTCGGGCAGATAGGCCAGCGGGCGCACGTCCGAGATGACGGTTTTTTCCGTGACGGCGGTCGTGCAGATGACCGGCATGTCGCAGGCGGGTGCGAACGGTTCGCGCGGGTCGTCTAGAATCCCCGCGTAATCGACCATGCAGCGGGCGGCGTGATGCCAGTCGCATGGTGTGAAAACGTCGATGAACACGCCCGTCCTGACGGCGGGTGGAATGTTCAGGAACACCTCTTTGGCGACCGTCTCAAGTTTCCTGTCTCCCATCGGGGAAGTCCTTTCTAATAGTGGATGAATTGCAGTTGTTTCGACTGTTCGGCGGTGAACGTGCGGCTGAACGGCTTGCCGTTGTAGGCGGCACCGCATTCGGACGTGGTGATGGAACCGTCCTGCCCCACGTTTTCAACGATTCCCACATGCCCGTAGGTCAGGTCGGAATCGTATTGTCCACGACCGAAACAAATCACGTCGCCGACGCGGGGAGAATTGTCAACCCAATAACCAAGCTTCCTCGCCGTGTTCGCCCAATCCGCGCCATTGCCCATGTGTGAACCTGCGGGCAGTCCCAACTGGTGTCGGCGCACATACGCCCACCAAGTGCATTGGCTGAACGCGTAGGCGTTGCCCGTGTCGCCGGTCGCATGGTTCGGATTGAAACCTTCAGGCGTCTGTCCTTCGTCACGTCCGTTGATGAGGCTTTTGACCACGGGATTGTCGGCGCTGACGACCGTCATCTTGTCGGTCACTCTGTCCGAGTCCGGCATGCTCCAACTGCCATCGTTGCTGGTGGACTGGTAGCCCTCCAACGCTTCACGTGTCGTGCCACGCGAAGCGGCACCAGTCCCAGTCAACGCGTTGCGGGTGATGGCGGTGCTCGTGTCGAATGGCTTGGCGTCCGCGTAGGCGTTCGCAGTCGGTTTCAGCAAAAGCATGGACGTGCCCGCCGTGGCGAACATTCCCGCCAGCAGGAAGATGGCGATACGCCGTTGGAACAGCCTATGCCGACGTTGCATGACCCTTGTTGGAGATTTCTTATGTGCGGGTGTGCCCAATTTAACACTCCGCTTCTTCCTGAGCGGAGAAGAATTGAGGATTGCCGATGCACTTGTCGAACCGATAGGTGTCCGTACTGCCCATCATGCGACGAAGCAGCGGGGCGTGCTTGGTCACAATCTTGTTCTTGAACAATCCGCCGACCGCATCCCATGCCACATTGATTGTCCTGCCTGACTCGTTCTCCAACGTGGCCTTCCGAACCTGCTCCTCATGTCCGGACGCGGTCTGTTCTCCGGATGGAAGATAGTAGAAGCTTATATGCTGTCCTTTGTATATCTCAACCGGATATATCGTGTTTGCCATGAATACTTTTATCGACGCCACTTGTTTTTCCTTTGATTTCGGGAGTCACTGTTCCAATTCCATGGTACCGGCCTGTCTAGGTGGCTGAACAGGAAAACGCGCCATTCATAAGCGTTTTTCGGCTGGGGGACAGAATTCGGTTGGCAGATTTGGCTACGCATGTGACACCTTCACGACTGGCTGTTTTTGGTTAGAGATTAACACCGTATGCCTTTAAGGAAAATCTGACATAATCTACATTATCGGCTAAAAGGGAATGCCCGCGAACATACCCATTGGCGTCGTGTTCGCGGGCATTCCTCTTTCTAGAACTCAGGCTCGACTGACTGGGTGGGCTGCGGCGGAGCGCCCCAAGGGTCGTTGGATGCCGATGTTTGAGAATTGTCGGCACCGTAATTGTTCGGGTTTTGAAACACCGGCGGATTGGGCTGACCTTGGAACGTTTGCCCGTTGTTCTGCTGCGGGTTGGCATGGTATCCGCCATCGTATCCGCCGTTGCGTTTCGGGTTCGGCATGACCTGCGCGGTCGCACGGCGAAGCCCTGCGCCGATGTTGGTGACGGTGAACTCGACCATGGAGCGTTTCTGCCCTGTCTGCTGGTCAGTCCAACTGGACTGTCTCACGTCGGCCAACGCCACCACGTCCATGCCTTTGCGGAGCGTGCTCATGATGTTGTTGCCGAGCGTTGTATCCCATACTTTGCATCGTGCGAATAGCGTGGGACCGTCCTTCCATTCGCCGGTCTGTTTGTCTTGATAGCGGGTGCCTTCCGCGATGGTGAACTCGACCAGATTGGGGTTATGCTGGTTGCGTTGTGGTTCGTCGGTGAGTCGTCCTTCGAGGGTGGTTGTTGGGATTGGCATATGTTGGCCTTTCATTGGTTTGTGAACTATCCCAGTATAGCAGATACCACTCCAAGCAAAGCTCTTGGAATGGTATGACTTTCGTGTTACCATAGTAATATTGAGTTTGTCGGAGGTGAGGTTTTGGAAATCTACGTACTGCCGCGCGTGCATGAGAGACATCCCGAACTATCCACGGAGGATGTGATTGCCGCGTTCAGAAGCGTCATGGTGGATGCGCGACGGGACAACGGAACATGGGTCTGCATCGGCCTAGACGGTCGTGGAAGGGATGTGGAGATGGTCTATAAGCAGCTGGGAGACAGCGTGCTCATCTACCACGCCATGACACCGCCCACAAAGAAGACGCAAAACGAGATAAGCCGCCTACGCGGAGAAAGGAGCCGATAATGAGCGACTTCACCGAACAAGACAGGGAACTACTAACCAAATTCGGTATGACCGAGGAGCAGGTCAGGGACGATGTGGAACTCATGGAATCCGAGACCGCCAACCATGGTGTGACCGGCCCTGTCTACTACGGATTGCACATGCTTCCACAGTCCGAGGAGGAAATGGTTTCCATGACAATCAAACTTCCCAAGAGCCAGTTGGAGAAAGTTACCTCGACCGCGAAGAGATACCACATCAGCCGCAGCGAGTACGTGCGCAGACAGCTCGCCGGAGCGCTCTGAAACGAGAAAACGGGAACGCCCTGCATGCCCCTCCTTTTCTGTTCTAACAATAGAGAAGCGCCCCGTCGAAAAAGACGGGGCGCTTCTCTATGTCAAGGCTGGGTCAGAACTTCTTGCCGCGTTTCCGTGCAGCCATCAGTCCGACGCCCATGGCGATGGCCGTGATAGCCGTGACCAGTGCGCCGATGACGGTGGCTCCGGTGGTTGCGAGCGGGTTCCGTTTGGTCTCCCCGTTCCCGGTGTCAGCGTCGCCCGTGTTTTGGCTTGTTGAACCATTCGCGTCGGAGCCGGTGCTTCCGTTCGGCTGATTGCCGTTGGAGCCGGTGCCGTTATCGGAATCGGAACCAGAACCGTTGCCGGGGGTCGTGGCGGACGTGTCCTTCTCCCATGCTGCGGTCAATGTCACATCCTTGGATACCACGGTGTTGAAATCGTAGTCCCTGCCATCCAACCGCCATCCAACGAACCTGTATCCATCCAAAGTCGGGTCGGCGGGTTTCTTGGCCTTGCCGCCCTGTTTGACGGTCTGCGGGTCGATTTTGGAACCGTTGCCAGTGTCGAAGCGCACGGTGTACGCGTTCGGACGGGGAGCTGGTTTGCGATGGTAGATTGCGGTCAGGGTCAGGTCTTGGGTGACTGGCCGGTCGAAATCGTATCGGTCGTTGCCGAGGTACCAGCCGTCGAAGACGTAGCCGTCCTTCACCGGGTCAGCAGGACGGCGGACGGGCTGACCGTCCGTCACGGTCTGCGGTTCGACGACGGTGCCGCCTTTCGGGTTGAACGTGACGGTGTGCGTGTCCGGTTTCGGTTCCTCGCACCTCTTCCATTTGGCGCTCACCAGCGTGTCTGCGGTAATCGGCAGCGTGAAATCGAAGGCGGAACCGTCGATGCCGACCCATCCTCGGAAGTCGTAGCCTTCCCTCACTGGGGTTTGCGGCTGCGGGACGGTGTCGCCGTCGTTCACGGTGCGCACGTCCGTGGGGTCGCCGTTCTGATAGTCGAACGTGACGGTGTGTGTCTTCGGACGGGGTTGTTCATCCTTCAGCCAGTGGGCGGTCAGGACGAGGTTGCCGGTGACGGGCGTGTTCCAATCGTAGGCGGCATCCCCCGCGTACCAGCCGAGGAACGTGTATCCTTCACGGGTCGGGTCGGCGGGTTTGACTGCGGTCTTGCCGTGTTCGACGGTCTGGGACGGCACGTCACCACCGTCGGCTGAATCGAACGCCACCGTGTAGGATGCGACCTTCGTCTTCTCCCATTTGGCCGTCAGCGTCAAATCCTTGGTGACGGGTGTGGCGAAATCATATGGCTTCCCGTCTGACAGCCAGCCTTTGAACTCGTAGCCGGTCTTGGTGGGTGCGGTGGGTTCGGTCGCCATGTCCCCGTCCTTCACGGTTTGGGAGGGCACGATGGTTCCCTCATTGCTGTCGAACATGACGGTGTGTGTTTTCGGTTTGACCTGCGTCCACATTGCCGTCAGTACGAGGTCGGTCTTCACTGGCTGGGTGAAATCGTAGCCGACGCCGTTCAGCGTCCATCCGTCGAACTCGTAGCCTTCGCGGGTCGGGTCGGCGGGCTTGGAGACCCTGCCGCCGTCCTCGATGGTCTGCGGGCTGATGACGGTGCCGTTCGCCGTGTCGAATGTGATGGTGTACTTCTTGGCTTCGTTTCGTTTCCATTGGGCGGTCAGCGTCATGTTGGAGCCGACGGCGTTCAGGAAGTTCCAGTCGGAGTCCTGATACCGCCATCCGGTGAACGTGTATCCTTCGCGGGTTGGATTGTCCGGACGGTCGATGGTGGAGCCTTCCTTGACTTTCTGGTCTGGAATGTCGCCGTCTCCCCCGTTCAAATCGAATTTCACGGTGTATGTGCTCTTGTTTTTCGTCCAAGAGGCCGTCAGCGTCAAATCCTGCATGACCGGCTGGGTGAAGTCGTAGGGAGCGTCTCCGAGCAGCCAGCCGTTGAAAGTGTATCCTTCTCGGGTTGGATTGTCGGGTTTGGCAACCGGGTCGCCTTCCTTGACGGTCTGGCCGTCAACCCTGCTTCCCTCTCCGCTGTCGAATGTGACCGTATGCTTCTTAGCTGCCGGAGCGTTCTTCTTCCACAACGCCTTCAATGTGATGTTGGAGGTCACGGGCGTGGCGAAATCATACGGGTCGCCGTCGAGTGTCCAACCTTGGAACGTGTGACCTTCCAAGGTTGGATTGTCCGGCTGTGATGCGGCGTCCTCGTAGGCCACCTGCTGGGACTGCACGCCGCTTCCGCCATTGGAGTCGAAGCTGACCGTGTACATGTTCTTCACCCAACGGGCATCCACGGTCAAGTCGGCTGTGACGGGGGCAGTGAAATCATATAGGGAGTCTCCGGCATACCATCCCGTGAATGCATAACCCTTTTTGGAAGGAATCGTCGGAACGGTGGCTGGGGAACCATCCACCACGGTCTGAGTGAAAGCGTCACCGGCACCAGTGAACGTCACCGTGTGAGTTAGCGTCTGTGCCGTCTTCCATGACGCGGTCAACGTCATATCGTCAGCCACGGGAGTGTCAAAAGAGTATGCCTTGCCATCCAACATCCATCCGGCGAAAACATATCCGTCCAAAGTCGGGTCAACAGGTTTGACGACCTTGCCGCCGTACGTGATTGTTTGCATGGGATACCAGTCTTCACTGGCTCCGGCATCGAAATACACCTCATATGTGTTTGCCTTCCACTTCGCGGTGATAACCATGTCGGAGCGGACAGGCTGTGTGAAATCGTATGGGACGCCATCCACGTACCATCCTTGGAACCGGTGGCCGGTCTTTGAAGGATAATCGTCAGGAGCGGTGACCAGTCCACCATTCTCCACGGTCTGCGATGGAATGGTCGTCCCGCCGTCAGTGTCGCAGCTTACCGTATACCCGTTTTTTGCGTGGAAATCGTAGGATACGGAAACCTTCCCGTCGGCGCTGGTCAGAACGTAGGACATGCCATCCTTTTTGGCGAGTTTCCACCCCGTTGGGACATGTCCTATGGAAACGCTTTTAGTTCCCATAGGTACAGTGAAGTCTCCACCGGAAACCGGGTCGAATCCATTGAGATAATCGCCGTTGGGCAGTTGCGCGGTGACATTCTTCAATTCGGAAGCGGAATACTGGTGTTTCGCATGTTCGAAGGTGTAGACGACTTTGATTTTCCCGTCGGGACTGGTCACCGTGTAGGTCATATCATTGTTGGACGATTTGGCATTCCAGCCATCTGGCACGCCGGTAATCCACACGGTCGCATGCTCGCCTACGGTGTAGGTGCCTGACTCCATCGGTTTGAAGCCCTTGACCATGCCGTCTTCGGTCGAGGCGGACACTTTGGCGAGTTCATCCACGGAATAGGTCTTCACATGCCTGTTGAAACGGTAGGATACCGACAGGTTCCTGCTGGTCAGCGTGTACACCTTGTATCCGTCGCCATCGGTCGTGGTCTGCTTCCAGCCTGACGGCACGTTGACGATGGCGATTCCCTGACCTTCTTCGTACTCGTAGGTGCCGGACTGTTTCGGGTTGAATCCGGGAACGTAAGCGCCTCCCACGATGGCTTTCACGTTCGCCAGTTCGTCCAGACTCGCCTGATGGTTGGCGATGTTGAACACGTAGGTGGCCGACACGGAATTGTTGGGACTGGACACCACGTAGGTGATGGTGTTGCCGTCAACGGTACGTTTCGCGTTCCATTCGTCCGGCACGTTGGCGATTTCAACGTTCTTGGTGTTTTCGGGAAGACTCCATGCGCCGCCCCTGTAGTCGAATCCGTCCAGCAGCTCACCGTCGGCGAACGCCCGGACGTATTGGAGCTGGTCGATGTAATAGTACCCTTTGTAGGCGGAGGTCGGGTGGAAGATGTAGGTGAACGTGTCGCCGCAGGGTCCGGTCAGTGTGTATACCCGGTTCACTTTTCCAGTGGAAGGATTGTTGTAGTCAACTTTCCAGCCGTCCGGCACGCCTTCCAGACGCACGTCGGTGTTCAATGGGATGGCGATGGTGCCGGTGTTGGCGAGCTTGTAGTCGAAGCCCCTCACGGCGGTGCCGTCAACGGTCAGATACGCTTTCAGGCCGCTCAGCGAGTTGATGCTGTCGTGGGGGCGGGTGTCGTCATATAGGAACGTGTATTGGACGCTTGGCGTTTCCGAATCCTTCGGATGGGCGGTATACGTGTAATGGTCGTTTTCGGAATCGCCGTCGAGCACCCAGCCGAATGGGGCGTTCTCATATCCCTTCATGTCACCGGCGGTCACGTTGTGGATGGTGAATCCCTTGGTGATGTCGCCATCGACCTTCTGTCCGTTCAACGTGATTGTCATGCCGTGAAGCTCTTCGACGGTGTGGACAGCGCCGTTGGCCCCGTCGAACCAGTAACGGTATGTGGCGGAACCGTTGGACAGGATGTACATGATGGAATCCTTGTTGGTGATTCCGTTGACTCTGCTGTCCCATTGCACCGTCCAATCGTCGGGCACTCCCGACAGTTCGACCGTCTGGTTGGAAGCGTCGTACACCTCTCCGTTGCTGGATGGGTCGAAGCTGGCCAATCGGGTACCGTCCAGATAGGCGGTGACTCCTTCCGGATAGTCGCTTACGGTGCTGCTGGATGATTCGGCGTACGCCGTCATGGGGCTAGCCGCTACGGACGCAGCGCCCAACAACGGCATGAGCATCATCGACCCCGCCGCAAGCAGGGCGATAGGTTTACGCATATCTTCCTCTTTCCGTTTTTCTTTCTATATTAAAGACCTTTAAAGAAAAATTTTTGGGGAGGTGAGGAGCCTAACTCCGCACCTCCCCAAACTAGACGGTGTGGGGAGGGAAGACTACAGTCCCCTCCCCCACCGGTTCAGTCCGTCACCTCGCGGAGCCGGACATGTGAGCGCCGTTCGCAAGGGAAGCGATGCGACGCTTGCCCGTCAAGACAACAGCCAATCCCAGTCCAAGCACTGCGAACATTCCGACAATCGGAATGATGAATCCGCCGATGATACCAGTCTTGGCGAGTTCGCCCACGATGACGGTCTCGCCCGGCACACGGGCGTCACCGTAGTGGACGAGCCTGTTGGTGGACTTCTCCACCAGCTTCTCGCGCCAGTAGTAGGTTCCGGCGTCCGTCGGAGTGACTTCCGGCGAATCGACCGTGGCCGCGTTCTTCGGAACGTTCACGGCGTCGGTGGTGACGACCTTTCGGTCGTCCTTCACGTCGTCACCGTTCTGCTTCCACAGTTCGAACACCAGCTCGTAGTCGTCGTTCGGAATCCTGCCTTCGATGAGGGCGGTGTCCTTGACCGGCTTGGTGGCCGTGCCGTTGGCTTGGGCCTTGGTCGTGACCTTCACCACGTCGGTGGTCTCGCCCGGCGTGCGCGGCTTCTCGGTATGGACCGGAGTGTCGCACGGATGGTCTTCGTCGGTGTTGCCGGTCGGCGGGACGCACGGCGGGATGTCGGTGTCCTCGACCGGATTGTAGATGCTTTCGCGCCAGTAGTAGGTTCCGGTCTCCTTGACCTCGTAGGTCGGGGAGTCGGCTTCCTTCTGACCGGCCTTGAGCATCACCTTGTCGCTGGTGAACACCTTCTCGTCCTTGCTGGAATCGTCGCCGTCCGCCTGCTTCCACAGGGTGAAGATGATGTAGGAGCCGTCAACGACGTCGCCTTCAATCTTCGCCTTGTCCTGAAGCTTGGTGCCGGATGCTTCCAGACGGTGCGTGGTCGTGGTCACGTTGACCACGCTGACGGTCTCGTTGCTCACGCGGGGCTTTCCGGTGACGGTCGGGGTCTTCTCGACCTCCACCTTCTTGCCATGGTCGGCCGAGGTGGTGTGCTTGGTCGGCACGTACACGTGCTCGCGCCAGTAGTACACGCCGGTCTTGTCCACGGTCACATCCTCCAAGTCGGCGAACGTCTGGCCTTCGGAGAGCGTGGTGCGCTTCGTGGTCAGCACTTCCTCGTCCTTGCCGGAATCGTCGCCTTCCACCTGACGGTAGAGGGTGGCGTCCGCCTGAGAGCCTTCCGGCACGCGTCCCTGAAGAAGCACGGTGTCGTGGAACTTCTCGCCGACATGACCCAGCGGCTTGGTCTTGGTGGTCGCGTCGATAATCTGGACGGTCTCGTCGGACACGTGGGCGCGGTCGGTGAAGAAGTCCTCGGACTCCAAGTGGCTGGTGTCCGTGTCGTTCTGCGGCTTGTTCGGCTGTCCGTCACCGGCGAGGTTCTTCGTCGGACTGGTCAGGCTGAACACCCAGTAGTATTCCCCGACCTCGGTCGGAGTGTACTCGGGGCTTTCCACTGTCACTTTGCCGTTCTTCACCGCTTCGGCGGCTTCCTCGGCGGTGATGAGGTGAGCGCCATCGGCTGGGGTCTGATAGCTTGCGACGAGCATGCTGTCGGAGGCTTCGCCGTTATCGGATTGAGGTTCGGCATCGACGTCAGTGCCGTCGGAGCCTTCACCTTCGTCTTCGCCTTCGCCTTGCTGCTGCTCGGTCTTGTCAATCAGGTAATTGTCGTCGTCGGCGTTGTTGGTCTTGTACAGGTTCCAAGAGACCAAAGTGCCTTCAGCCGGATGGCCGGTGATGGTCACGGTGTCCTTGGTGGGCTTGTTGACCTGCTGCGCCACCTGAGCTTCGGAGGAAGCCTTCACGATGCGGAACGATTCACGCGGGTCGCGCTGGGTGCCCAGCTTGACGACCTTGTGGTTTTCGCTCGGGTCGCTGATTTCGATGACCCAGTAGTAGTCGCCCACCTCGTCCATCTTGTGTTCGGGTCCGTACGCTTCGGTCTGTCCGCTGGTCAGATGCACGTAGTCGCCGGTGAGAATCTTCTTATCTGTCTTCACGTCGCCGTCTCCCTGCTTGTACAGGAACCAGCGTGCGTCCAATCCTTGGGTCAAATCGTCGCGGATGTCGCCGGACTGCTTCCACTTCACGTTGGTCAGGTCGGCGTGGTCCTTGACCACGGTTCCCACGTAACGTTCGGTGGCTACATCGGTCTGCGCTTCGATGGAACGGAAGGACTCGTTCTTAACCTTGTCCTTGCCGGTGTGCAACGGAGTGTTCTGGTCGTCCTTCGGCAGGTTCAGAACCTCGACCCAGTAGTAGTCGATGGCGTCCGGAACCTTGAGGCTCGGACTGGTCAACTGCTGGTCGATGCTGGACTTGTCGAAGCCAAGCTCCTTGAGGGTGGCGGTCTTGGTGGAGGCGACCTTCTTTCCGGTAGCGTAGTCGTGCATTTCGAAGGTGAGCGTCGCGTTCTCGGGCAGGTGTCCTTCGAGTCGTGCGACATCCTGAACGGTTCCGTTCTTGGAAGCCCACTTGTAGGTGCTGGTGGTCACGCGGACGGCGTGGAAGGACTCGTCCTTGATGCGCTTGTCGGAGACCGCAGGATTGGTGTTGTCAGGCTGGAAGGCGGTGCCGTCCGGCTTGGTGAACACCCACTGCCAGTAGTAGTCGGCGGGTTCGGTCAGATGCACGGTGGCGGAGTCGAGGGTCTTCTGCGCTTCGGTCAGGGCAACCGGGTCGAGGGTCTTGACGACGGTGTCCTTGTCGGCGGTCTGATTCTCGGCCTGCTTGTACAGTTTGAACGCGACCTTGTAATCCCTGAGCATGTAGCCGGTGATGGTGAGCTTGTCGTTCACGTCGTTGCCGTTGGTGACATCGACGTAATGCTCGCCTTCGCTGGTGTGGATGTTCGGAGTGCCGGTCACGTTCGTGGTCAGCTTCACGACCTCGAACTTCTCGGATGCGACGTTCCGTCCGTCGAACAGGAGCCAACGGTCGGCGTAGCCGTCGCCGTTGCCTTTCTGCTTGGCGGTGGCGTTCTGCCAGTAGTCGCCAGCTTGCGGGTCATCTGCCTGAGTGGTCGCCTTCGCGGCGGTCATCCACTCCTTAGTGATGACGCCGAACGCCGGATTCATGTTGGTGTTTCCACCGGTTCCGACGCCGTTGCCATCCTTGTGCGGCATTTCCGGAGTGTAGATTTTCACACGCCAGATGTAGGAGCCGACACCCGGGTTCTTCACGCTCTTGGAACGGAAGGTGACTCCGTTGAGGTGAGCGCCGACGGCCTTGGACGGGACGTCCACACGACCGGTGGTGGCGACCTTTTCGGAGGCGATGCCGTTGTGGTCGGAATCATCCTGCTTGGTGGCGGCGTCCTTGCGTACGTTGCCGTCCTTGCTGGTGCGCCACAGTTCGGCCTCATACTGGGAACCTGCCGGAATGTTGCCCTTCAACGTGATTTCGTCGGACACGTTCATGCTGTCGAGCCACAGGGGTTCGGTGCTTGTGGTGTCCATGTGAATCACGTCGAACTCTTCGGACTCGTCGTCGCCGCCGTACCAGACGACATCACGATTGTTGTCCGTCGGGTCGTTGCCGGTGCCCGGAGTGGTGGTCGGAACGGTGATTTTCACACGGTAGTAGTACCTGCTGGCAGACCAGTCGGACGGAATCGTGAACGTGGAGGATTTGACGTTCTGGTAGTTGTCCAGCATGTCCTCGCCCACGTATGGATGGTTCTCGTCGGGGTCTTCGCTCTTGGCGAGCGTGCGCACCTTCGGAAGGTCTTCGGCATTGTACTGCTTGACCATCCTTCCGGCGTTCGCGCCGTCCTTCGCCCAGATTTCGAATTGGACTTTGGTGCCTTTCGCGGTCTGTGCGGAATCGCCGGTGGTGTAGGTGTCGCCGTTGATGGATTCGCCGTCATACTGCTCGTACGAGGTCTGGTGGAGCACGTCGTAGATTTGCGTGGTCTTGTCCTCGTAGTTGCCGTTCGCGTCGCTCAGCCACTTCTTGGACACGGTGGTGGAGTACTTCTGCACCGGAGTGCGTTCGTAGCTCTTGTAGCCGGTCTTGTGGTCGGAACCGTATTCGCCGTAGATGTGCTGGTCGAGCACGCCACCCTGCGGGGTCTTCAACGTGGTCTTCCAGTACACCATTCCGGCCTTACTGGTCTTGAAGCTCGGGTCGGTGACCTTGACGGTCAGCTTGCCCGGACGGTTGCCTTCCTGACCGGCTTTGATTGCGGTGAAATTGTTGGTGTCCAAGGTGACGGTCTTCTCGGCAATCTTGAACAGGCCGTTGTTGCCGTTGTCCTCCTTGGCTTGACGGTACATTTCCACGGTGACGGTGGAGCCTTGCGGGATTCGGCCGATGACGCCGGTCGGATTGCTGTTGCCTTCACCCTCGTGAACCTGACCGTCGGCGGACTCGGCTTCGCTGGTCTCGTCGTACACGGTGATTTCATCGTACAACTGTTCGCCGGTCGCACCCATCTTCTGGGCGTTGGACGTGACGATGCCACCCGGGTTCACCTGAACGGTTTCGGACGGCAGACCCAACTCGTGGGTGGCGAGCTGCCTACCCTGCGGAGACCACAGTGCAGCCACCCAATACACGGAACCGGACTTGTCGGTGTGCGTGACGGGGCTGGTGACGGTGAAGCTCTTGGTTGCGGACGCTTCCGCGTCGGCGTCCTTGATGTTCACACGAACGTTGTCCAACAGCTTCGGAGCGTTAGTGTCCGGGTCGCCGGACACGGCGTCGTAGGCAGTGAACGTGACGTAGGAGCCTTTGAGCACCTTGCCGTTGACGGTCGCCTTGTCGGAGAACTCCTCGCTCGGCTTGACCTTGGCCTTGGTCACTTGGGTGGTGATGGTCGGAGGACGAACCGTGACGGTTTCCTCCGGCAGTCCAAGGTCGTGGGTCGCGAGCTGGCGTCCCTGCCTGTCGTACAGGGTCGCCTTCCAATACACGTTTCCACCGTTCATGGTGTTGACGGTCTTGGATTTGACGGTCACGGTCTTGTTCTGGGCTGAAGCTTCGGCCTGAGCTGCGGTGATGTTGACCTTCTGGTCTTTCAGCAGGAGGCTGGCGCTCGTGTCCGGCTTCTCGCCTACCGCGTCATAGGCGCGGAACACCACGAAGTCACCCGCATGGACGACGCCCTTGATTTCGGCGGTGTCGGAGAAGTCCTCGCCTACACCAACGCTAGTGGAGGACACGTGCGTGGTGATGGTCGGATATTTGACCTGAACGGTCTCACCGGCCACACCCAAATCGTGGGTGGCGAGCACGGAACCGTTGGCACGGTGCAGGGTCGCCTTCCAATACACGTTTCCACCTTCGACGGCGTGGGTCTTCGGACTGGTCACGGTGATGGCCTGACCGTTCTGGCTTGCCGAAACATCCTTTGCCGGAATGTTCACACGCTCGGAATCGAGCAATTTCGCACCTTGGGCGTTCGGAGCGTCGGAGACCGGGGCGTAAGCGTCGAAGGTGACGTAATCGCCGGAAGACAATTCACCGTTGATGGTGGCGGTGTCGGTGAACTCCTCGTTGATGGAGACCTGTTCCTTGCTGACCTTGGTGGTGATGGACGGGTTCTTGATGAGAACGCTTTCACCGGTCGCGCCAAGCTCGTGGGTTGCGAGTTCCATGCCGTCCCTGTTGTAGAGCGTCGCCTTCCAGTAGACGATACCGGACTTGGTGGCGGTCACGTCCGGGGAATCGACGGTGATGCTCTTACCCGCGCCGGAGGAGGCGATTTTGTCGGCGGGAATGTCCACACGCTTGCTGTCGAGCAGTTTCGCGGCATTCGTGTCCGGCTTGCCGGAAACCGCATCGTAGGCGGTGAACGTCAGGTAGGCTCCGGCGTCAATCTTGTTGTTGATGACGGCGGTGTCGTGGAACGGACGTCCGACGTAGGTCTGCTGGGTGCTGGTCTTGGTGGTGAGGGATGGACCTACCACTTCGACGGTCTCGTTCTCCAATCCGATGGCGTGTCCCGCGAGGGCGTCGCCTTCGGCATTGTAGAGTTTCGCAACCCAATAGACCTTGCCAATCTTGCTGGTGCTGATTTCAGGAGACTTCACTTCGAACTGCGTGGTGTCGGAATGGTCGGCCTGCTCGTCGGTGACGTTCACACGATTGTTGTCCAACAGTTTGTTGGTGGACACGTCCGGATTTCCGGTCACAGCGTCGTATGCGGTGAACGTGACGTAGGAGCCGCGCGGGACGGAACCCGCGATGGTGGCCACGTCGTAGAACTTCTCGCCTTGGGTGACGGTGGTCTTGTTCACATTGGTGGTCAGCGTGACCGTCTGGGCGTCCTGACTGATGAAGGAACGTTCCCACGGATTGTTGTACGCGCTTTTGAACCCTTGGGCGCGGTCGGAGCCGGGGAAGTCGTAGATGAACACGTAGTAGCCGCATTCAGCTTTGGTGGTCGCTTTGATGTTCACGTTGTCAGCTACGGTCTTCGCGTCGCTGCCATCGCTCGGATAGAGGATGATTTTGCCGCCGCCGACCTTGTACTTGCCGTTCATGGCTGGAACCTCCCATTCGCCAATCAGCTTATGGTTGGCGTCCGGGACAGGCTCCTCCTCGGTGTCCGGAACGTATTTCTCGTCCTCTTCCTTGTTGCCGGTGCCGGAACCTGTCCACCAAACACGAATCTTGGCTTTCGCGTCGGCGTTGAAACCGTAATCCGCGTTGCCGGTGAACTTGCCGTAGTCGGACGGCAGTCGGCTGATGTTGATTTCATCGAGGATGTCCTTGTTCATGCCGGACTCCTGCTCCAACACGGTGGAGTCGTGGTTCGGCGGCAGCACGCTCACGGATGTTTCCTGAGCCTTGCCGAACTCGTCGATGTAGTCGCCCTTGATGTAGTCCTGCTGGGACTGGTCGGATTTGACTTCGACCCAAACCCATGTTCCGAACAGTCCTGCGTCCTCGTCGGACACCTGATAGTCGTCCAAACCGTTCACACTGTCGTAGTCGATGGCTCCGGTCGCGGCTTTCGCTGTGACCTTGTTGGTCTGGCCGCTGTTGGTGAAGCTGGTGGTGGCTGCTGCTGCCTGTCGGATGCCGTCGGTTTCACGCAGACGTTTCAGATAGTCGGTCGGGTTCTCTCCATTGTTCTTCTTGATGATTTGGAGGATATGCTTGGAGTCGCCTACGAAATAGTAGCCTTTGAATTTGACGGGCACGTTGTCCGCCCACTCGTCGTCGGAGGTTGCGACGCCGGAGGTCACATTGTCCTGAACCGGTGAGCCACGGGTCAACTGTTTCTTGCTGACACTGGTGGTGACGGTCGGTTGGAAGTCCTTTTCAACTTTGAACGACACGCTGGAAGTAGCGTTTTCAGGGTCAGCGGCTCCAAACAAATCCTGTGATGGGGAGTTGAGCAGCATCGCCTTGTATTTCGGGTATGACACGGTGTATGTGACGTTGCCGTTTCCTGTGGCGGTCCAAGGAATATGCTGTTCGCCTCCGTTCGTGACGCCGGAAAGGGTGTTCGAATTGTTCTGGTCGAACTTCGCCGGACCGTTCAGGTGAAGCGTGTATTGGATGCCGCCGATGTAATGTCCGGAGGAATCGGTGATGCCCGGGTTCACGGTTCCTCTACGCTTGCCTTGGGTGTAGGCTGCCGAAGCGTGGGCTCCTGCCGGAACGGCGGCCTCGTTCCACATCCTGTTGGCGGTGTTGACCACGTCATTCCAGTTGCCGTTCTTAAGACCTGCCCTACCGACGGCGGCCATATACTCAGGGCCACCACTGTTGTCGAAGTGCATGTGAACCAGATAGGTGATGGCCGCTTGGGTCAAATCGCTACCGTCGTTCCTATATTTGTCGGCAATGTAGGCGAGTTTCTGCGCCGTCGGGTCGGACGTCTCTGACCAAGTTCCATTATTCGGATTCAGGTCGGTCACGACGCTGGCTTCTCGACAGTAGGCATAGCGGCCATCCTTCATGGCGATAGGCCCGATGACCTGCTCGCCATGCATGGAAAGACCGTTACTGTATGTCACGCTGAAACTGGCGTTGGTGAGGTAGCCCGGCAACCCCAGATTCGTAGTAGCGAAAGCGGTTCCGGTGGTCAACACTCCCGAAAGCAATGTGGCGGTAGCTGTCGCAAGAGCGGCAGCAGCCCTGCCTACCCGTTTCAGAATGGGTGGCTTGTCTTTCCGGAGAGTCTTGCTTAATGAATTAACCATAGATACTCCTCTAGAGGTTTGGCTTCGTCATCTTTCATATATATCAGACTTGTTGCAGTCAACCTTTTGAAAAAAGGAATTTTCTTACAATGAAAGGACGCTTTTGACGCTGTTTTTCGGATTTGCGGCCAGTCCCACTATCATTAGATAGTAACCTATCGGAAGGAGACGCCGTTGTCGAGGACATTCAAGGACAGACCGTATTCCGTCATCGAGGAGGACGCTCGCTCTTGCGGTTTCTCCCGCACTCGCACTTTCGGTTGTGGATATTCCTTCGAGGAAATCGACTTCACAGGCTACGCGTATTCGAGAAAAAGGAATCCGCATGTTCCCGCACGCCGATGGCGCGATTGGCGTTGGATTGAGGACGACTGGCACACGGATTACGGGAATGAGACGGAGATTCGAGACGCGCTGCATGTCGCCGTAGTCACATACAACGGTGGCGGAATGGATGAGGATTGGGACGAGCCTGTCGTCTATCAGCGTCGTAGGCGTTGGTATTGCTGAATTTTCGTATTTTTCCTGCATTGACCGCCTTGCGTGATATTAGATATTGCGACATACCCAACCTTGTGCTATAGTGGGTTTGTCCACATCAAATAGTAACGTTCGCCTACCCCGCATGAGAGAATCGAACACAGAAAACTAAAGGAGCAGCCGACACAATGGAAAAGAGCGAAGACCTTGAGGAGACCCAGACCATCTCCCCACTTGACTTGGATGAGGAAAACGAGAACAAGAAGAAAAAGCCCCGCAAAAAGACAATCATCATCGCCAGCACCATCGCGGCAATCGTAGTCCTCGCTGGTGTTGGTGGCTACGCGTATGCGTCGAACAGTGCGTATGATTCCTACGGGTCTCGGGTTGAGTCGGCCAAGGAGTCTGATTCGAAGCTTGTGAAGAAGATTGCGGAAGCGCAATCCCTTGTCAAGGCTACGAAGGAGTCGGACGTGCTTGACAAGACCGTGTTGGACTCGTTGAGCAAGAGCGTTAAAACCGGTGAAACTCGGAAGGGCATTCCGGACGTCGGAAACGTCGGCAGGTGGAATCTGTGGAGCGTATCCAAGGCCAACGCCAGCGTCTCCAATGACATGACCGAAGCCAACGATTCCATCAACGCCATCGGCAAGGCCATGCGCGGGGTGGAGGCGTCCAAGACCGCCAAGCAGGTCAAGGATGCGAAGGATACTCTCGACAAGACCATTACCGACGCGGAAAACCTGTACAAGGATTCCGAAGGCAAGGTGCAGGACGACAAGACCCGTGAAAGCCTGAAAACCGCCATCGACAACGCCAAGAAGACCAGTGGCGACAAGAAGGCGGACGTGAAATCGTTGACCGCCGCCAATGATGCGCTCTCCAAGGCCGTAAAAGCCGTGAACGATTCCAAGAACGCCAAGGCTCAGGCCGACGCGCAGAAGCAGGCTCAGGAACAGGCGCAACAGGCTCAGGCCCAGTCTGTGGGCACCCCGTCAGGCGGTTATTCCAGCTACGCCTATCCGAACGTAGGCGGCTCGTATTCCGGAAGGACAAACCAGTCCGCTCCATCGTATTCGAACACCGGCTCCCCTTCAGGAGGTTCCACCAGCAGTGGAACGTCCAATGGTGGCACTTGGGATTGGAAGAACGCTAAGGACTCTATGGGAGGGGGGTTCCGCCCAATTACCAAGGACAATATCAATGCGGACGGGTCTGTAACCTTGGGCGGGGATTCTCATGGAAACACTTGGTGATAGTCATTTTAGTCTCCTTTAAGAACTTCTTTATGTGAACGATTCCAGTATACCATGTGAAAACATGTGACACGCCACCCCTAAACCACTTCCACGCGGCTTGCGTCAACCTTGGCAAGAACCTCCTGTTCACCATCATCGGCGTAAGCCGCCAATACTTCTTCGGGTTTGAGGACGGTCGAATATACGGTTCCTTCCCTGCCGAATCGTTCCGCGAACTTTTGGGCCACGTTCAGGCTGGTCGTCCAACTCAAACCAAAATGCACGCTCTTGTCGATTTCGCCCCTATACACTGTTATGGGCTTGTCGAACGTCCTCTCCAACGACCCCTCTCCCCCAGCGCAAGGCTTGGTCTGCCGGAGCAGTCTGACCAGATGCCTGTCGAATTGGCGCGTGGGATACTCCTCGTTCTTTCTGACATTCAACGCCGTCAAGCGCTGGTACTGCCCGTCTGCCAGTTCCTTCCACGGGACGAGCTGGTAGGCGAGTTCCATCAGGGCTGTCGGCGCTAACATCACGGCATGTTCTATCTGCTGTTTGGCTTCGTCTATTCTGCCTTGCCGTATGAGGGTTTTCGTGGGTGTGGCTTCACTCCATCTGCAAACGTATTGTTCGACCATGTGATACATGGTGTCGTTCTCGTTTGAGAGGATTTCGAATATGAGGGGTTGGGCGCTTGTGGTTTCTCCCGTGTCTGTGTTGAGCAGTACGAGTCCGTCTAATCCTGTTGAGAGGTATAGATATGGGCGGATGTTCGGATGATTGTTGAGAAGTTGTTGAATTTGCTTCCATTCGAGTGGGAGGCTGAATCTTTTGTCTCGAAGAGTGTCGATGGTCTGCCAGTCTTTTTGTGTGGCTGTTTCGGCTTTGATGAGGCCGTGTTGGATGAGGATTGTTGTTTGGCTTGTCATTCCCAATCTCCTTTTGTGTGAACAATCCCAGTATATCAATTAGTGGTGGAGACACGCCCACCCAAACAAAAAGGCGCGGGAACAAACCCGCGCCGCACTTCTACTTCTTAAGCTGTTTCTTAAACATGTCCAACCAATCCAACGGAATGTTCTGCACCGAATCCAAGCCGACGGCGTTCACACGTCGAACCAGTTCCTCCGGCGTCACACAAGGAATATTCCCCGGCCACATGACGCCATTCACATCCGGCACGCCCTTATCGGAGGTTGGCACCATGCAGACCAGCCACTCAGCCACAACCGCCCTGCCATTCAATCTTGCCGACCAGTTGGTTCTCTGCCAATCCATATTGGATGACAGTTGCAGGTCAGGGCGACCGTCCACACCCTTCTCGAAAGCTCGTTGGCTGATACAGATTCGTACCAGCTGGTCGTCGGCAATATTACGGTACGCGGTATCAGAACCGCCCTTGTAGTTCTTCGCGTCCACAAACCAGATATAGGTCATTCCATCCACGCCCTGTCCGACAATCACGCAGTCGATGTCCGCACTAGTCTCCCGCTGTCCCGCATCAAGGCCACGCAACGACCAGAAGGACAACACGTTTGGACAATTTCCTGCAATCATGCTGGCGAGCACCTGTTCGCCTTTCTGTCCCGACTGAATCTCATTCGTAGAGAAGTCCGATTGAGACAGTCCGCCACCCGGATTTCCGTATAGACGGAATTGGCTTCTAGCCTGCTGAATGTCGTCTGGATTCATGGTGTTCCATAATGGGTCCGGTTGACCGCCGTTGTCATCGTCCACAAGCTTGTAACCGTGATAGTTCGGATGGCCTTCCTCGGCTTTCGCCATATCAAGGCTGTCACCCATTTGGAGGATGGTTCGTTCAACCTGTTCCGCATTCCGTTGACGTTCGGTCTGCCGGTCAATTTCCCTTAGTGTCCGGTTGACGTCATTGCTGTTGATGATGGCTTTAGTAAGATTACCCGCCTGCTCCTGCTTCCGTTTCTCTTCAGGTGTGGGCGGAAGATTGCTATACGCGGAGTAAGCGAGAAACGACCCGATTGCGATACGTAGGACACTGAGTAAAAAGTTGATGAGAGACGGGAAGATTGTGTTGCGGACGGATTGAGCCATGAACTTATATTCGAAATATTTAGTCACGTCCTTGTTGAATATGTCACTCAAGCCTCCGAAAATGTTCTTCAATCCGTAGAACAGCAATATTCCGCAAAGAACACCCCAAACATTGGACGTGTCCTTCTGGCTTCCGGTTCGTCGGGAGGACACGAACCATCCAGCCGCGGCGAACGCCACCAATGACAGCCATTGCAGTATTGATGATGGTACAAGTATCAGCAGTAGATATTTCACTTGGTTTTCCTTTCGGAGTGTGTTTCCTTTTAGAACAAAACATACTCCGAAAGGGTGTCAGCGTTTTCTCGTCGCTTCCGAAACGTACATGTCGATAAGCTCACGTCCCCGTAGTTTTCCGACCCATTCTTGGGGGATGGACTCAAAACCGTAGATGGCTCCGGCCAAGGCTCCCGCGACACTGGCCGTGGTGTCCGTGTCTTCTCCGAGATTGACGGCTGCGAGCACGCAGTCCTGATAATTGTCGGTGTTGGACAGACACCAGAGTGCCGCGTTCAGAGTGTGGAGCACGAAACCGTCTGATTTTACTTCCGTTCTTGGAATCGTCGGGTCGAATGGGAATCCCGAATCGGTTATCGTCTTATAAGGAGGGACATGGTTTAACAGTCTTTCGATGATTCGCGCGTACTGCACGCACGCCGTCATGCTGATTTCGTGTGCGTGGGTGATGGCGCTGACCTGTCTGATTTCCTCGTCGGTCAAATGGTAGAAGGCGCATGGGGCCATCCGCATAAGCGAACCGTTGCCGTTATCATCCAGACCGTCGCAACCATGCCCCGACCTGATGGCCGTGGCGACGGTGATGCCGGAATCGAAGGTTTTTCCATCTGGCATGTACATCCCATGCTTCAGCCACATCTGGTATCGCATGAGCATGTCGGCAGTGTCAGGTTTGCCACCGCATTCGGTGAAGGAATCCAATGTGGCTAGGCTTAATGCGGTGTCGTCGCTCCAAGTTCCAGCTGGCTGATTATGCGTGCCATGCCCGACCATTCCCGTACAGGTGAATGTGTCTCTTTGTTGGAACTCGTAGGGTACGCCCAACGCGTCTCCGATGGCGAGACCGTACATGACGGCTTTGAGCTTGTCCTGTGCGATTGGGTGCGGGCTGACTTTGACTGGTCCGCTTTCAAGCTTCCGGCTGTGAAGGAATTGGAATAGTCCCATTATTCTTTAGCCTTTCCTTTTTCCCGGCTCCCGTAGCAGGTCGTTCTCCTCGAACGCGGATTGCGCCTGTTCTTGGGTCGGGAACGAGTTTACGGTTCTTGTCCCGCATTTGGGACATCCGACCCGCCACCAGCATTCCCAGCTGGTCTTCCTGTGCGTGACCGGGTTTACGGCCTTGCGGTATTCGCCTTTCGCGCCGCATTTGGGGCACATGAGCGTCGTGTCGAACGCCTCCTCGGGATTCAGTTCCATACGCCGCAATGCGAGCTGGTTCGCTAGTTTCTCAACGGCGGGCGGGTTGAATCCAAGCTGTTCGACCTGTTCCGTGGTGTGGTCAGCCAACAAGTGGATGACCTCGTTGCGCAGTCCGGCCTGTGACCACGTCCACTCCGTTCCGTCCTCCAAGCTGCGGAACGGGTGAGGCCGCACCCACTCTCCCAACACGAAGGCGTCCAATGCGTCCTCCTCCGTGTCTCGGGGGAACATGAGCCGGGCGATGCAACGCCTGTTGGAACAGTGCGCCCAATACGGGCGGAAAAACGGCGACGATTCGGGAACACCGGTGGAGTCCACGGGCTGAACGGCACCGTTCAGGAACGCGGTCATCGCCCCACCCTCGGCCACACCATAGCCTTTGCCGCACATGGGGCACGGGTATTTCTCCTTGAGTACTTTCCTGTGTTCGCGTTCCACGGCTCGTTCGGCTTCTTCGACTGCTTTGCGTTGGGCGTTCTCCTGCAAGATAGGCGGGGCCATCCTGTCGATGGTGCTTTTCGGCAGTCTGGTACGCTCCACCACTTCCTCCGGCGTCAAGCCTAATCGGAGTAGCTGTTTCGCGTTTTCACAGGCTTCACGCCAAGGGTCACGATATGCCATTGTTCTTCCCGTTCGGTCAAAGGCTTGTAATCGTATCCGTCGAGCAGTCTTTGCAGGTGTTCGGCGGCGCAGTCGAAGTCGTTCACCGCGCTGACCAACGCCTCCTTGCTGCTATCCGGCATGGATTCCAATACGTCGGAGAGCATGGCGGCGGAGTTGACAGCGTTGTCGGATGCGAGTGCGATGGCGTCCAAGTCGTCGGGGGACGGTGTGGAATCCTCTTCGGCGTGGATGGTTTCGTATTCGAATCCGGTTGGGGCGGCGGGCTGTTTCTCCGGCTGGAAGCCGTGGAGTTCGAGCCAGTGGTTGAACAGTTCTTCAGCTTCCTCTCGTCCGACGTTGTCGGGACGGTTCTGAACGAAGGTGTCGTGGATGAGTTTGGTGGTCACGTCGGTCATTGTCTAGTTTCCTTTTCTTGTCGGTGTTGTGGATTGTGGTGTTGTTTTCGGTAGAGAAGGAGGTAGTAATACGGCAGTCTTCCAATCACGGAAGTCTTTCAACAGTGCGGAGAATGATGTGACGCCATCCTTGTTTCCGATGTTTTCGTCGGCGGTGAGCTGCGGATACTGGTCGGGGGTGTTGGAGATGGTTTTCACGTCATCGCAGTGTTTCCTCGCATACTCAATCGCGCGTTCCAGTGAAGCGCCTTTTGAGATGGCGTAGGTCAGTCCGCGTCGGAATCCCCATGCGGTGTTCGCGTCGGTGATGCCGTCCGCGTCTAGCATTCGGCTGATTTCGGCTGGCGACGGCACTTGGCTGAGCCGTTGGTGTCTGACCATCTGGTTGATGTCGTATGGGACTATCCAAGCGTCTCTGGACGAGTGGGTTTTGAAGAACTCGATGATGGCTTGGCGGGCTTCGTCGGCTTTGACCGTATGGTCGATTTCGTTGATGAAATTGTCCACCTGCGTTTCGTCCAAAGGCTTGTTTCCGTAGTGGCTGTTGATTTGGGTCAGCAGGGCTATGGCGCATGGACGCTCGTAGGCTCGGGGGTGGTGCTGCCTCCCGTTCGAAGCGGGAGTGGGGGTCAATGTTTTCTGAATCGGCTGCTGTGGGGACATCATGCGTCCCATCCGGCTTGCGCGAGTGCTTCTTCCAGCATGCTCATGTTGTGTTCGTATCCTTCCTCGCTACGGGTCTTGCGTACGGCGTTCTGCCTATTCCTGTTGAACTTGTCTGCATTGAGGAGCCAGTTGTCGAACGCGCGGTCGAAGTCCAAGTATTTCTTGCCGTTGGAATGGCTGTAGTTGTAGAACTTCTCCGCTTCCGTGTCTATGTCGATGTTCAGCTTCTCGGCTCGGTCGATGTGCTTCTGGTTGGGTTTCCAGTCTTTTGGCACCATTCGCTTGTAGTGGCGGACTTTCGGAGCTTCCTCCTCCGGAGTCGGAGGGGTCGCCTCCTCCGGTTGCTCGTCTTCGGGTTCCACGTCGATGGTGTCGTATTCGTCGGACTGTCCCCATACGGGGTCGGCTTCGACCATAGGCTCGCCCTCGTCGGTTTGGACGGCTTTCATGTCGGCCTCCTCCTTGGCCTTGCGGGCGTTTTCCTCGTCCTTTTCACGACGCCAGTGGAGCAGCTGTTGGACGAAAAGCCTGTCCGGGGGGAGTGGCGCGGCTTTGAACCCGTTGTCACGCTCCGTGTAGAGGCTTCTGTCGTACAGGCGACGGAACATGTCTGCCGCCCCTTCGACGGTCGTCTTGCTTCCACCACCCAAATCCTTGTACAGTTGCGCGGCTTCGGCGGTCGGAGTCCAGTCTTCCGGGAGCGGATGCCAGAACCACAGCTGTTGTGGGATTTCATCCCATTGCACATACATGGGTCTGCCGTCGTCGTCGATGTCGATTGGGGCGGCGGAATCGTATTGGGGCATGAGCGCCACCTGTTCCATGGTCATGGGTTCGCCGAAAGACGGTTCCATGGTTCCGTCCGCCAGTTCGACGGGTTCCGGCCTGTACTTGCGTGGACGGCCACGACGACGCTTCGGCTTGTCCTCCCCTTCGGGCGGGAGGGGATGCTTGCGTGGGCGGCCACGACGCTTCTTGCCTGACTGCTCCTCCGGTTCGGCGGTTTTGGAGGATGTCGGGTTTTCGTCCTGCTCTTCGGCTGTCTTTGCCGTCCGGTTTTCAGGCCGCGACGCCGGAACCATCCCCGGTTCGTTAGCGGAAGCACGGACGTGCATGCCGGGGTGGTCATGCACGTCGGTATCCCCGTAGTCCGCCTCCTTGTCCGAAACGGCGGGACTGGCGGAGATTTCGTCATCCGGTTCGGCGAGAATGCCCGAGATTTCGTCCCATGCGAACGGGAACAGTTTCCCCCGATGGCGCAGGTCGTCCAGTTCCCTGACGAGGATTTCACGCAGTCGGGGGCTGTCCGTCCCAAGGTACGCGGATTCGACGGTTCCGGAATCGGCGTTGAGGTCTATATGGTTGGTCAGGAGGGCTTCTTCGGTGTCTTCGTCTATGACGAGGAGTCCTTCGCCCTCAAGCTCCCGTCCTGCTCGCTCAAGCATTTCGGGGGTGTTGTCTCGGGAGTATGCGGAGATTTTCCGGAACGTCCAGTCGCAGACGCCGAGGGCGTTGGTTTTCGGGTGTATTTGGAGTGTCATCCAGAGGTGCTGTCCTAGGACGCTCAGATTGGTGAAGCGTCTGTCTAAGAGGATTTTCTGGTCGATGGTCTTTCTCAAATTTTTCCTTTTGGTCTGGCCTGTGCAGTGGTTTCGTTGTTGTGTGTGGACGTTTTTATTTTAGTCATACTGGACATACTCACAAAATTGGGAGTGTGTCCCGGTTCCATGCGTCGGCACGTGAATCGCTTTGCGGAGCCTGCTTGTTGCGGTCGGTCAGGGCTTGTTTCCCATGTCGTTCGGTTTGCATCCCTCTCTCGTTTGTCATACTAAACAAGTGTTTGTATTTACAGACAATAGCATATAAAAATACACAGTCAAATCTAAAACAAAGCGTTTCGCGCCAAAAACCAGCTATCATAAAAATATGGGAAAAAGAAAAAACCAAACCAGTGAGTTCAACCGCCGAATCAACCAACGCATCCTAGCGGAAGCCGGAATCCGACGACTCTCCGCACGGGACATCGCACGGCAACTCGGCAAAAGCCCCAGCTACGTCACCACACGATACAACGAAACCGTCGAATGGCTCCCCGCCGACATCGAAGCACTCGCCCACGCATGGGACATGGAGCCAGAGGAGCTAATCGCTGGACAAAACGGCTACCAGACAAAACCCTCGACCGTGGAACAACAGCTGCAAGACGTACTACGCAGAATCAACACGGGAGACCTCACCTTGGCCGCGAACCACGACCCGAACAAACAGGCGGAAGCGGAAAGCGAGGACGATTGCTGAACCATCCCCCATTGGACGGCAGAAACGTCACACTCGACAGACGTATGAGCTACGAGTGCATGCGACGCGCCGTGGAACTCACCCGACCGGCACCACACATATTCGAAGAGGAACTGCCCGAAAACATCAACGGCGTATACGACGAGTTGACGCACATCATCATCATCGACCCACGGCTGAACGAACGGCAAAAACGATGCACGCTGGCCCACGAACTGCTCCACTGGACGCATGGGGACGCCCGTTGCCAGAGCCAATACGACGACAAGGCCGAAATTCATGTGCGCAAGGAGACCGCGACACTGCTCATCAATCCGTTCGACTACATACAGTCCGAACGAGTGTACGAGGGTGAAGCGTTCCTCGTGGCCGTCGATTTGAACGTGACGGTCGGAGTGTTGGAGGACTACAGGTCGATTCTGGAAGACGCTCCCACATTGGCGGTCGAACCGAAGGGTTGTCCTCAATCCAGTTTTTCAGCGAGTCCGACGCTTTCCGCAGCCTTGCGCCTGCACTCCTGATAGAGCGGGATGATTGCCGTGACGGTCGCCGTGAACTGCTCCCAGTCGGGAGCGTCCTCCGTCTTTCGTCCGGCTGACCCGTCCAGCCATGCGGTGATTGAGGTCTCGTACTCGTGCTGGCGTTCCCTCAGCTTGATAAGACCATTGTTTTCGGCGGCGGCGATATAGGCGTCCACGAACGTTTCGACGGTTTCGTTGTCCTCGTTGCCGTGAATCCTCAAGCCGAGAGTATTGGCCAGTCCATCCACTTCCATGCGGAGCGCTTCGGGGATTCTCTGGCATGTCCGCTGGTTTCGGCGGCTTTTCGCCAATCGCATCGCACGGCATGCTTCATCGGCCTTGCTGTCGGAACCATAGCCCATGACCCAGCGGACGGCTTTGATTTGCGCGTTTTCGTAGATGTTGTAGGCGCGGGTCTTCCCTACCTGCCGTCCGTCCTCATAGTAGGATGCGTAGGCGCTTTGGCGGGTGTGCCAGTCGGCGGGCTTCCGGCTTCCCGTCACTTGGATGACTGCTTTTCTGTTTTCGTGGGTGTAGGCGTATTTGTGGTGGAACAGTCCGTCGTTGTCGAATCCGTATTCCGTGACGCAGGTGAGTCCGAAGCCGGTGGTGTCGATGGTTTTCTTGTATTCCGGTGATTTGGGAGTGGTTTTTTCGCCAGACATTTTCTCTCCGTGACTTTCATTTTTTGTGTGAACAATCCCATTATAGTTCCTGACTTAGGAAACCACCGACACAAAAACAAAAAGGGCGGCAAAAAGCCGCCCAAAACCAAGAAAACGTCAGATGTCCACAACCGCGAGAACCGCGACGACAGTCAGAATGACCACCGCCCATCTCAGGTTCCTGCGACTGCACAACTCCCCTAGTCTCGTATCACTATCCAACAGGTCTTCCACTGCGGACACGAGGAACATGAGCGCCAATATGATAGCTCCCACAGCCAATGCGATAAGCACATTCTGTTGCGATAATAGCGACAGCATTTTTTCCAATCTCCTATACGAACGCGGGCTGATTCAGACGGTCTCGCAGACTCAATTCCAAATATTGTTCGTTTAAATCGACGCCGACATACCTACATCCCAGCATCGCAGCCGCCAACCCGGTGGTGCCGGAACCGTTGAACGGGTCGAGCGTCACGCCACCCGGCTTACAACCGGCCTGAATGCATGTGAGGGGAATATCCACCGGGAAAGCCGCAAAATGCGCTCCCGCATACGGGCGGGTCGGCAGCATCCACACGTCGCGTAGGTTTCGTCTGCCGTCCGATGCCACGTATTCCCTACGGTCTCTTCCCAAATCCTCGCGGACGCCACCATATGCGCTTTTGTTGCCGAACGTATGCCGGTGGGCTAAATCCTCGATGGTTTTCTCCGACTGCCGTTGTCTTACGGACTGGTAGTCGTAATAGTATTTTTCGGTTTTGGAGAATAGGAAAATATGCTCGTAGCTTTTGCTTGGACGGTCTTTCACGCTTTCCGGCATGGGGTTCGTCTTCCCCCAAATGATATCCGAGCGCAATATCCAACCGTCATCCTGCAAGGCGAACGCCACTCTCCACGGGATGCCGAGCAGGTTCTTCGCCGGACGGTCTGGACGTTTCCTGCCGTTCGGTTTCTGCACATGTCCGTGCAATCCGATGCTGTTCTCCGACCCGTCGCCGCCGTCCCACAGGTTCGGCGTGGAGTACGTGTCTCCCAAGTTCAGCCAGAATGTGCCGTCATCGGCTAGGATTCGTCTGCATTCGCGGAATACTTTGCTGAGGTCTTCCACATAGTCGCCGGGTGTGGGTTCGCGTCCGATTTCCAGTTCGGAATCCGTGTATTGGCGCAACCCGTAGTACGGCGGACTGGTGACGATGCAATCGACTGTCCCGTCGGGCAAATCGGAAAGCACGGACGACGCGTCGCCCAGATAGAGCGTCAGCGTGTCGTCTTGGAACCAAGGCTTCACGCCGTTTGCTCCAGTCGTTCCAATAGTTCCCGTCCCGCAGGGAGCGGAGTCAGAGCGCCTGTTGCGATGTCGAGGTGAACCAGCTTGTCGTTCAGCAGTTCGACGGCGGCGTTTTCGAAACCGGCCTTGTATGCGTTGGCCGTTCCCTGTCCGGCTTGGCGGAGCAGTGTTTCGCTGTTGCGCTCGTATAGTCGGATTGGACGGTCTCCCTCGCCTTGGGCGAGCGTGGATACGAGGCGCATGCCATCCTTGGTGAGGGACGGGGCTGATTGTCCGTTACGTCGGATGAGTCCGGCATCCAGCAGTCGTCTGCCGATGTTGCTTTTGAGGATGTCGGCGGTCAACCGTCCTTTTTCGACGCCGTACAGGATTCTGGTCTCGCCTTCGCTGATACCGGCCATGAGGACGCGGAAACGTTGGGTGGAGGATTGTTCGTCCAATGCTGTTCCTTTCGGAGGTTTATGTTTTTTCTAAGTCTCAGAGGATGGTGACGGGAGTGTCGTTCAGGCAGTCCCAGTATTCGATTCGAGTGACGGGCGATAGTGCCTTGAACGTTTTGACGATGCCTTCATGCATGGTTTTGGCTTGCCAGTATTCCTCACTGGACGATTCTGGATTGTCCATGACCTTGGCGGAGTATTCTTCCATTTCCAACAGGTCGAGCCTACGGAGTCGGGCGGAACCGTTCTCGTCCAGTCCGATGTTCTCCGCCAACCACTCGCGGAGCATCCAACAATCGTTGACGAACAGGAGGATTCGTCCGCTTCTGCCGTCCCATAGCATCTGATAGTTCACAGGACTCCGCCATCCTCGTAGCCGACCGTGTATTTTCCTGTAGTGCCGTGCTGCCCGCAGTTAATCTGCAATCCATCCAAAATGACCATGCGATGCGGGGAAAGTCGCACGTCCTCGCGCATATCCTCCAAACGCATGCCGTCGTTCAGTTTTCGCAAGGTCTGCCAGTAGGCTTCGTCCAACTGCCGCCAGTATTTCAAATGGGAGTCCTTCATTTGACGGAAAAGCAGGAACGCATGCACGTATTGCCCCGTCCAATCCACGTCGTGCATGAGCCGTTCGAGCCGGTTCAACTGCACGGTGACGTCCTCCGGCGCGTGCGATTGGAACAACGTCCAGTATTCGTTCAACGCGTCCCGCAATTCCTGCTGCCGCATGGCACGAATGGGGGTTCCTCTGAACTGCGGACTGTTGGCAAGCCACACGGCCAAATCCCATGTTTCATCCGCGTTCGCGTCGATATTCGGGTACGCGCAGTCGCGGAGGGTTGCCCAACTGTTGCACGCTTTGACGAATCCACGTATTCCCGCAACGGCGTTCAGGCAGGACAGGAGAAGGAACACGATTCTCCACACTCCGGCGAACGTGTTCGAATACGCGAGGAGCCATCCCGCGACGAACATGACTAAAACGTATACGACGCATTGCGGCAGCACTCCCCTGCGGAAGATGGTCTTGAGCACGTCCTGACGGTTCCCGTTGGAGGCCAGAATGCTTCTTTCTGCCATATCGTTCTGGTTGTTCAAGAGGTTAGGGCTTTCGACTCTCTGAGATATTCTTCCGGCTTGAATCGGCTGTTGACTCTGATGACCCAACCGGTGTCGCTGGTTCCGGCTATCTGGTAGCGTTCGCGCTTGCGTATGAGAAGCGGACGTAGATAGTTGTTGAGTCGGAGCTGTCCTACGGTGGGTGGGTCTCCCAGAAGCGTGGGGACGCGTTGGATGCCTTCGGCGGTGTCGAAGTAGAGAAGGATTGGCGTCTCGTCCTTGCAGGAGTCGAGGAATCCTCCTATGGTGTCGAGGTCTCGGCGTGGGCGGGAGCGTTGTTGGGGTTGACTGCCCGCATTGCCTGTTTCGATGGTCAAGAAGAAACCTTCCTTGTTTGCGGCTGGTTCCAGTATAACGCAGTATTTTTAAAACAAGGAAGGTTCCGGAAAAAATATTCCTCAGCCGAGCTTGGATTCGGAATTGTCCATTGGTTGGGTGAGCGGCCTGCCGTCCGCGACCATCTGCTCGATGTCCTCGTAGTCGTCGCACGCCGCCCACAGCCCGAGGTCAGGGCTGAGGTGGTACATGGTTCCCGTTTTCGCGCCTTCGGCGATGTAGAATCCATGACTGCAAGTGTCGAGGATGTTGGTCGGCTGGGGGTCTTGCTCGTAATCGTCGAGGTTCCATGGGTCGCCTTCGGGGAGGAGCACGTAGTCCCCGACTCCTTCGCGCACGTCCCGCAGTCGCCGGTCGTATTCGTCTTGGAGGTCTTGCTCGCGGTCGAGCATGAGGTTGATTTGGTAGTCGATGCTGTTGAAGTAGTCGCTCATTTTCGTCTCCTTGGTTTTGACTTTTCCTTTTTTGCGTGAACGTTTCCAGTATAGCATCATCTTCTGTTTTAGAAAACCGGCAACAGAGAAAGAAAAGGTTCCGCCGCCCCAAAATCCACACACGGGCGACGGAACCGCAAAAACACTCCCGCTAAGGAGTTCCAGCCGAGACCGGGGAAGAAACCAAGATGGCGGAAAACGGCCAAAAAACCGGTCTCAATCAACACATTAACCGACCTCGAACATTCGTCTGGCGAGGAACCGGAAAAACAGGAAAAAATTTTCTTTACCGTTTTTTTTGTCGAGGAGGCCGCGTGAAGTCCGGCACCTGAGAATTGCCAACAAAATCAGTTTCCGTCCGCAGCGCACTGTGCGAGGAACGATTTCGTCTCCGCCTTCTCCCACCCGCTCATGGACAGCTTGTACTTGTCTTTGATGTACACGCGTTTCGCCATGTACGAGCATTGGTACGTCTTGTTGGATGGAAGCCACACGCTTGGAGTGCCGTCCTGCCATTTGGTTTTGGAGCCGTTCAACGCCTCGTCCCTCACGAGGTTCACGCCCTGCTGTTTGACGTTGTTCGCCTCGCCTTCGGACGCGACGAGCACTTCCGGGTCGTTCGCGTAGGCGATGCGGTCGCCTTTGCGTGAGTCCTTCCATAGGCCGCTGGCCCAAGCGTCGTTGACGGCGACCACGTGGTCGATTTGGACGGCCATGCTGTCTCCGCCGGTCTTCCTTTGCTTGCCGTTGACGGTCTCGTAGGTGTCGCGTTGGAATCTGATAGTCTTGCCGGTGTACGGGTCTTGCAGGGTTCCGGTGAGTACCTTGCAGTTCTTGTCCATGGTCACGTCGGACATGTCGCGTTTGAGGATGTAGTCTCTCGTGGTGCCGTAGCCGCATAGTTGGCTGCTGTTCTGCCATGTGCCGAAGTCTTTTTTGCGGTCGTAGCCTTTGGTGTGAGGGGCGGCGGTTTCGATGTTGGAGAGCCTGTCGAGCGCCTGTTGCGTGGTGATGGGGCTTAAAGCGCCTTCAGGGACTCCTGTAGAGGCTGTTTGTTCCTGACTTGAGGAATTGTCCCCGTTTGGCGTCTGCGTCGATTCTGAGGGCGTTTCTGTGGCTTCTGGAGTGTTTGTCCGCGTATTGGGGTCGGACGGTTTCGAGGAAGGCTCCTTCAACCCCAGTTTCACATCAGGTTTGACCTTGGAATCCTCCCCCGGCATCAACTGGGACAAGTCATTGATTTCCGGCAGTCCGAAAATCTGCGACATGGGCTTCCACAATCCCAAGTTCACGATGAGCACCATGGCCGTCAACACGACCAGAATGCCGCCAATCAACGAACCGGCGGACATCCCGCCCTTCTTCCTAGCCATAAGCAACCTCCAAAAAATGTTCCGCTTCACAGGTTCAGGATGACGCTGATGGCAAGGCACACGATGAACGCTATCGCGATAATCGCGCCGGTCAGCGGGCCGTTGCTGTTGATGAACTCGGCGAACTTGTCGCCCTCATTGGGCTTGTTGCGTCCTGCCATTTTTCTTCTTCCTTTCGGATTAGTCGTTCGGACCCTCATTGGGGTCTCCGGTGACGGAACCATCGTCTGAATTCTGGGTTGGGCTGTCGCCGTCATCGGATGGCTGGCCGTCGGACGAACCGGAGTCGCCGACACCGTTGGTGGAATCCGACGAACCGGAATCGGACGCCGCATCCTCCTCGTCGTCACTGCCGGACGAGCCAATCAGCGAACGGTCGATGGCATTGTTGAACGCCTTCAACGTGGTCAGACTGCCCTCCGCGCCCCAGTCAACGATTTTCGCGCTGCCACGGGTCGGATTGTGGATAAGAACCGTGACGCTCGTATCCACGTTGCCCACCGACTTGATGTCCGCGATTGGATTGTTCGCGGCACTCGCGTCAACCTTCTTCTCATAGGGTTTGAACGAGATGCTGACGCTCGCCGCAGCCCATTCGGGATTGTCGGACTTGTTCTTCTTGTCAACGACCTTGCCGTCCTTGGTGCATTGCACCAGCCATTCGATAGACGAGTTCAGATACGAACCCAAGCTTGCTGGCTGGTACACGTGCTCACTGTTCGGGTCTCCGACAAGTACGGTCAACGCGTTGGGGTCTTTGCCGACGTACGCTTTTGCCCACGCGCCGACCACGGTCGTCAGGCTCGTGTTCTGGTCAAGCTGAACGTACCCGTCGGGACGATACGTGTCGGTGCCGCTGTCCGAAGTGACGGTCTTGGGCAGCACGGTCGGCGTTCCCACCGCAGTAGCCACTCCGTCCGTGACGGCGACAAGCTGGGTGATGTCCCTCGTGCTTCCGTCCGACTTGTCGGTAAGGGACATCTGATGGCTCCAATATTGGGTGACTTCCCCATCGGAACCGTCCGAAGTGGAAGTGCCCACTTCAGTGGCACCGTTCCACCACAGGTTCGCATACCCGTATTGGAACGCGCCATTGTCGTCATCCAACCAACCGTATACGGATTGCAACGCGACCTGCTTGCCGGGCTTGTCGCTGTTAACCTCCTTGAGCTTCGAACTCATATACGAACCCATGTCGGTCAACGTGTTGATTGCACGGACGGAAATCATCGGCGCGACCAGACCGGTGCAGACGAACAGGACGATGAGAACCTTCCACTTCCGAGTGTTCTTCAACGCCTTCTTCCAAGCGGTGAGTTCTATCTCGTTCTTGCGTTCTTTTTCGTCAGCGAACAGGTCGGTCTCATCGTTCGGATTCTGCCACGCCTTCTGCTGTCCCATCGGCTGATTGCCGTTCTTGTCTTTCTTGCTTCCGAACACAGTCCCGCTCCGAATCCGTTTTTCGTCTGACTTGCATCCTCCAGTCTACCGTTCATCGGAGGTTGATTTCACCGTCTTCGAGGTTTTCAGAAAAGTGTCCGCCGCCGGTGTCGGCTTCTCTGTTTTTCTTTTTCCGGAACTTTTCTTCTCTTTCTTCGAAAGCGTTCGGACATGCCTAAACGTTCACGTTGACTTGATTTTTTCTAAAAGCATTGAGGATACCCTGTGAGCGGGTTTAGACCTGACCAAACATGGAATCCGAAAAATGGTTTTATTCTGATTTTTGATTTTTGCTTCTTTTTGGAAAAACCTGTTTTTTTAAAAAGAAGGGAATATAAGGGTTATTAATACCTTTTGTAACCTTTTGTAACCTTTTGCGGCGCTGAAACCCCTTGTGGCAGTAAGGCTGAGGGCACTTTTTGGTGGGAAAAGTCCACACTTTGGTGGGAAAAGTCCACACTTTGGTGGGAAAAGTCCACACTAGAAAATATGCAAAAATATATGACGTGAATAAAAAATCAAAATATTTGAAGCCTTTTTTAAATGGCATTTTCTCGAATTGGAACTTTCGACACAGAAAGTCGGAAGAAGTGGAACCATTTCTTCCATTCCTACTATCGTCCACGCTTCCGTCAAAAAGGATTAGCGGCATTCCTTATATCATCTGTCGATGAATCATTTTGTCCCGAATTGCATGAGACATCCGCTTTGATTACATGTCCGTCGCAGGAATCCGATTCTTCTTTCACAACAACAGCGTCCACAATCTTGCCGTTGGAATGAATGGACGAAATGCTCGGATAGACGGTTATGCCATATTCATCAAGACTTGCCTTCAATTCAGGCCATGATTCCTTGACTTTGTTCAAGGCAGTCGTGAATCGTCTTTTGAATTCTTTGACCGGATAGTCGCCGTCCTCGAACTGAACGGTTAGGTCTTTCCACGGGACTTTCATTCCGCACGAGCGTAACTTATTTGTTCGGAAAGCCAACCACATGTAAATATCCAAAGCGAGTGCAGAATTGGATATGTTCCTGATAATGGACATTTGAGCAGGAACGGCTTCCTCTATTAGCAGAGACCACATTTGAGAGGAGAACGTAATATAGGATTCCTTATCCTCGCCGCCAAAATCAATGCATACCTTCTGCGCTACCGGGAAACTCTCATACATGCCGCTATCATCCGAAACCCAATGTTCCAATGTTATATGGGTGCAAGCAAGATTCTTGATTGACTCAAGGAGAAGACGTTTGCTTTTCCCACCAGTGGAAGCACCCATCGCTTCACACATGGCACGATAGCTTCCTCCAAGGTTCACAGTCATGCTTTCGAAATCGACCCGAGAGTCTTTGTTTTTAATCAAAGTACGAATGTAAAGAAGAAACAATCGGGGCACAGAACCATACGACCACTTACCTTCAGTCGGAGTGATGATGATTGCGGAACGCCCGTTGGTCTTCTTGATGTAATTCACGTCAGGTTTGCGTGCGGGAAAGAAACTGAGCTGGGACATCACGGAGGGAGCATACCGATAACTGTCACTGTCGATAGGTCTGATAGAATTACCCATGTAACCACTTTCCTTAAGTCTCTGGTTGCCCTGCCCCGGCTGTTCCACCAGCGCGGGGCTTTTGTTTTTCTATCGGCAAGCCTACACCATAACCACCTCAGCATATATGTAAAGAACCTTTTTACTGCGGAAACAAAAAATTCTTCCCGCGTTAGAAAAACCAATGGGGCGTACGCTCTGTTGTGAGTGCCGCCCCATCTGGAAGACTTCGATGAAGTCTCTTTGTTCATCCGAATATTAGTATACCGGAGCCTAATCCTTCTGCTCGTACTTGTCGATGAGCGTCTGGTCGAAGTGCCCCTGCTGGAAGCAGTAATCCATCGCGGCATTCAACAATACAGCCTGTTTCGTCCCGTATTCGATGCTTCTCATCTTCCATGCACGCCAGTTCTCGACGGTGACGTTGCTTCCGATTCGTTTCTCTTTCGGCGGCTGGTGTGTTTCCGGTTGCATGGCGGCGGTTGGTTCCGGTTGGGCTTGAATTACGTTGGCGACGGCTGGCTGCGGTTGTTGTTGAACGGCTTGTGTCGGCTCCACGTTTTGAGGCATGGATTGTGTGACGACCGGCTGGACGGGCGTCTGCACGGTTGTCGGAATGTTCTGCGATTCCATCGGAGCCTGTGGATGGACCATGACCGTCGGCTCCTGCACCGACCGTCCGGACTGTGGCTCCACAATCGGCGCCGATTGTGGAACCTCCGGCGACTCCAATGGACGCATGTCACGCTTGTCCTGCAAACCCGTGGCGAAAGCGTTGCGTCTGATGTTCTTGACCATGATTGTCTACTGCTCCCCTGCTCCCGTTTTATTCTTCCACCAGATTGATTGCCGTCAGATAGTCGATAAGTTCATGCACGACGCTGGAATACTCCTTGTTGTCGATTTCGGTCGTGCCGTACATGTTCTTGACGGCCTCACGTTCCGTGATGACGGTTTCGAATCGTGCGATGCCTTCCTCGTCGAGTTCGCCGATGCTGTTGCGGGCGAGTTTCGTTCGCGGTTTCACACGGGTCAACAGGACGATGCCGTTTCGTGCCGCCGCATACGTGCGTCCGGCATGGGTCAAATCGGAGATGGACGGCTGGCATGGGATTATCACCACGTCTCCCGCGTTTATCGCCGCCTGTACGACACCGGCGTCGGATGGCGGGGTGTCGATGATGACCCAGCCGGAATATTTTTCACGGATGAGTTCGGGATTGTTGAGGATGGCTTCGTTGGTTTGTATGACGGGGAAACCCAACTCGTATGGTTCCGCGTCCGGATTGTCCTGCCGACGTCTGCGGTTTTCCTGTTCGACATACATTTCCCACATGGTCGCGCCGCCCGTGTTGTCGGAATCCAAGACCGTGACTTGTTCGCCGCGCTTGTGCAACAGTTCGGCCAATGCCATTGCCGTAGTGGTTTTGCCTGAACCGCCCTTGATGATGGCGACGGTGATGATGACCGTATCGTTTTTGATTCTCATGCCTGTGTTCCTTTTTCGGCTTTCGGTGTGGACGAAACCATAGTGGGGGTATGGATTCGTAATCAAGGATAACAACGTGGAACAGTCGGCACGCCGAACCATAAAACCATTTCCATCAACGTTCCGACAAAACGGCGAACCGGCATACAGGCTGAACGGCGAAACAATGATGGTAAAAGGAAGTAGTAATACGGCAGTCTTCCAATCAGAAAAACGGACACGGCATCCAAAAAAACAGCGACGAAAACTACTCAGTCGCCGTGAACACCAACCGGCGCAAAAACTCCATGAACAGCGAGCCGATATCCGGCAATTGAGCCGCGACATCCTTCATCCACTGACGCACCGGCAATCCCATCACCTCCAGAACGCCGGTGATAATCCACACGAACAGCAGGAACGCGCAGATGGTCAACGCTGTCATCAACGCGCGAGTGCTTTTCTGCAAGATGGCGAATACGACGCTGCCAGCGCAAATAATAATCATCAACAGTGTGAGGATTGCGCCAGTCGGCGTGAACACCCATGAGAAGAACACGGTGAGCACGTCGCCCAACGTTCGTCCGGCGGTGTTGGCGGCTTGGTTTCCTACCTCTTCCATTTTCTAATCTCCTTGACAGTTGGAAGGTTTGCGAAAGGGAAACCGGCGTCGAACGCTGCTGAAGATTTTCAAAAACATTCGACGCCGGATGGTCAAACCGACGTCACTTCATGAACGGCGGCTTGGATGTCGGCTGTCCTCCGGTTGGCGGTTTCTTCATACGAAGATTGCCTACGACGGGGAAACCTGTCAGGTTTGACGGGTTGGCGTCCACCGGCGGTTTGACGGTCGAAGACGGTGTGGCTGACGGTTGCATTCGAACCGACGGCTGCTGTCTTGCCTGAGCTTGTGGCTGCGGTTGAGGCTGCTGTTGCGTCTGACCGGAATCAACCGTGAATTCTCTACTCGGCTGAATCCCATTCGGGTTCATGGCACGTTCCGCACTCGCAGGCATCATATCGCCCGGAAGACCCGTCGTCCTAGTCCACTCCTCCTGCGCCATACGCAAATGCTCCTCTGGGGACTGCTGTACCGGATTCTCACGCATGTGCGCCTGTTGCAGCGCATTGTTCACCGATTCAGGCATTGGAGTCGTGTTTCCGGTCGCGTTCTGCCAAGTGGAGGCGGCGGACACGGCGGCGTCCATTGTTCCGGACGGCAGAGTCTCACCGACAATCTCGCCCGTCTCGGTGTTGTACACCGGCTGGTTGGCGTCCGCTTCAGGTTGGGCGGTCACATTCTCATTGGAGGATTGATTGTTCTGGCGCATGTACGCTTGGACGGAATTATCGACCTCGCCGGAGGAGACGGCCTCTTGGAACGCTTGTTCAGCTTCTTCTTGGGACATGTGCTGGTTATTCGTGAAATCTGCCATCATTCCCTCGCGAACCTGATTGAACGCGGACTGTTCAGTCAACACCGGAGCCTGTTGTCCTTGGGTGTCCGCTGGAATCTGACCAGTCGGAGCGCCAACTGGAATCGGTTCCGTCGGAGCGTCAATCGGAATCGTCTCGGTCTGCGCGTCCGTCGGAAGCGGAGACGCGCCACCGGCACCACCGGGTTGGGTTGGGACATCCGGATTCGGAGCCGACGGAGAAGGCATAGGACTGTCACCATTGTCGGAACCACCGTCACCGGTGCCGGAGAACGGAGACGACAACGGAGCGTCACCATTAGCCATGCCCAACACGTCGCGACGCCACTGGTCGCGTTCCCTCACACTGCCGGGAGCGGCGTTCCTGATGTCGCGGATTTTATCCATCGCGGCTCCCGCACCCACCGCTAGACCATGATGGAGGTTACGGTCGGCGGCCAGCTTTCCGGCGGCAATCAATCCCAACGGTGCGGTAATCGGATTGGAGAACAAAGCTGCGGTGGCGGCGGCCTTAGCAGCTACCTTCGCACCGCGTGCGGCGACATTACGCAAAGGAGCGTTCTTCGCGGCGCGTACGGCGAACGCGAGACCGGCTCCGCCCATTGCGGCACCCGCCCCTGCGACTCTGGCCGCACCTTGAAGCGCACGTCCAGCATTGTTCAGATGATTCATCATCTCCGCCCTACGCTGAACATTGTCGAGAGACATGCCCGGATGACGTTGCGCGATACGATGCGCGAACGCTTCAGTGTTGTCCGCTCCCCTGAACTTGGAGGCGGCGGTGTTCAACCGTTGCCGGAACTTGTCGTGGGACTCTTCCATGTGGAGTCGCGCACCGGCAAGACTTCCCCTCACCGTGTTGGCGTCCATTCTTGCCCACGTCCTGCTCTTGCGTCCATGGGATTGAATCGCTTCGAGTTCGCTCTGACTACGGTTCAGCAGGTTCCTGTCGCCGTTGGACAACGCCTCCTGCTGTGCGCGGCTCATCTTGCTCAGGACGGTCGCGCTCTGACGTGCTCCGCTATGCGCCATGCCAGCGCCGGTACCGTTCGTGGACAAGCGTCCGGCACCATCGCCTCCGTGACGGAAGCCGCCACGCATGGCTTGCATCATACGGTGCTGTCCAATCATGCGCATGCCGGTGCGGATGCCGGAAGCCATGGAGGTTCCTCCCGCCATGCCCATCAGAGCGTTGATACTGAACGGATTACCGCACTTCAACACCTTTGAACAGAACATGCTTATGGATGCCAGTGCCAACAGTGGACTCACTCCCGCAATCAGCTGGTAGGTGAACGAGCCGCTACTGGCGGACGTGAACTTCAACGTCAGACCGCAGATGAACGTGGCGAGAGCGCCCAACGCTCCATACAATGCGCCGACCATACTCAACTGGCATGTGTATGCGGCCCAATTCTTCAACGCCTTCTTCGGCTTCTCGCCTATAGGGAACGCTTGGATGAGGAACGTGACCACGAGGAACAAAGCCATCATTATCAGCATGAGTTTCGTCAGGATGAGGATAAGGCTCAACAATCCCCAGACCACAAGATTGACGATGCCGCCAAGGAGACTTCCGCAAGCCCCCAACGTGTCAACGTTGTTGTTCCCGTACATGTAGTCGAGGGTTTTCTTCGCACCGCCCGTGACGGTGGAATCATCCTGAGCGTCACGAAGATTGGCTTCGCTCCAAGTTCCGGAAACGTTCGGCACGTCGAAACGCCAGCCGACCGTTGCGGAATCACCCCAATTGGTGTTGTTCTGCTGGTCTTTGTAACCGCCGTCATCATTCTTGTCGATGTCGGAGCTACGGGCGAAGATTGCGGAATCCTGTTTGAGAATCGTCTGGCAGACCGATGTGGTCTGTTGGATGGTCTCGTTTTCGTTTCCGTTCTGTTTGGCGTCCATCAAACCTGTGCCACCGTTAGTCGGTTTCACATTGTCCAAGTCGTTAATCTTGACACGTACCTTCGTACTGCCGTTCTTGATGTCTTTGGTTCCCGCGTCGCCAAGATTGTTGATGAGAGTGCCCCAGCCGGAACGTGCGTAGATTTCCTGATTGCGTTTCGTCCCGCATGTCTCCCAGAACACTCCCGCACGGCTGAGATACGTCGCATTCTCCCTTTCCAACGGCTTGTCGGTGAAGTAAGGGTGACGGGGGTCAACCCAACCGTCCACGGAGAACAGCCATTTAGCCCTCTGGTCGCTGATGTGCAACGACATGGCCTTGTTGGTCAAATCCTTTTGGATGGTGGTGTTCGTATTGGCTTTCATTTCCAACACGTGGCAGTATCCCTGCCGTGCGTTCTCCGCGATTCGGAACGAGGATGTTCCGGTGGCCTGCGGGTTTCCATACTGCATGGTCACCCACGAGCGAAGAGACGTCTCCTCCCAAATACGGTTGATGGCCTTGGTGATGTTGCTCGTATCCTGATTGCCATGGGACGCGGCCTGTTCGTCATACGCCTGATGCATGTAGTACAGGTAGTCCTGACAGTTGGTTTTGGCTCCGTTTCCGCTATGGTAATAGGCCATCATATTCTTATCGCCGTCGGCCATGCCGTCAAGGTCAAGATTGACCGACAGTTTGTTGATGGTGTTGTTGATGGTCTGCACGACCCACCATGGGCTTCCGGTCGCAGGTTCCGTGGCGTTTCTCCCTGTCTTCGCGGCTCCCGCGCCAAGTATCGTGATTGAAGCGAAGCAGAGAACCATGATGATGATTCGTTTGCTCGCTTCTTTGACGGTGCCGATTTGGAATCCGGCCGCGCCAACCCAAGCGACGATGCCCAGCACTGCGACGGTGGCGGGAATCCCGCCGTCCATCAGACTCGTTACCAGAGTGGCCACTGCGGAGTCAATGTTCGCGCCAGCCTGTTTCATCGGTTCGAACGAAGCGGCGAACTGGCTGATGGACAATGCGGATGACCAGCAGACCTGAGTCAACATCATCAGAACGTTGGGAAGAACGACATGCATCTGCGAATTGATGGTCTGCTTGACATTGGAGAACCAGCCCGCGACGTCACTACCACTGTACGGTTCGGTACGCGAAGTGATTTCGCCGACATAGTTTCCCCAACGTCCGGAAGGAAGACAGCTTGCGATGTCCGACGTCGCACTATCCGTCCCACCGTTGGCGCATGTCGCCGTCGTTGTCGAACCGTCGGACGGCGCGGCGAACACGCTGTCAGGTAATACGAACAATGTCATGACCATGCACAACATCAGAATGACGAGCAGGTTCCTTCCACCAGCCCGTCTCACCGGGTCTCGATATTTTGTATTCAACGGATTTCCATTTCCTGAAGGTCGATGATGTTTTCCGGCTGGGTGGAATTCGGATAGAAGACCTGTCCTTCAATCTTGCGGCTCTTCATGTCCTGCAAGGTTCTTTTCCACCGTGTCTGCTGGGTGCGGTCTCGAATGGTTCCCACTGCGAAGAACGGGGCCAACGCGCCGCCCAACAGTACGAAGAACGAGCTGAACATGTATCCAAGCAGCGGAGCGAACATGAGGCAGAGCGCTAAGCCCGCCAATGCTCCGACGATGACGGAGAACACGGTTTTGGAACGTGCCTCGGTGTTCTTCGTTATCTGGAACGTGTTCTTCCGTTCGATTTCCTCCGGACCGGACACTTCGGTGATGTCGTCCATCGTCAATCTTGGATGCAATGGGCCTTTATATCCTTCGTCTTCCTCGTCGCTCATGATTCAACCCTTTTCGTATGCAAAGCTTGTAAAAGAAAACCGGAGTGGGGACAGAATAGGAAAGGTTCTTTTCATGTATCCACTCCGGCATTACTTCTGCGGACGTCAGATTCCCAGATAGGACTTTCCACTGCCGCCGAACGCGTCAACGAACCAGTCGAGCAATTTCAGGATTGCCGGAATGGTGATGATCGGGCCTGCAAGGATGAAGCCGACTGCGAGAATGACGAGAACACGACCGACGGTCGGGCAGAACATCTGGACCAGTTTGTTCTGACGTCCCAACGCCTTGCAGATACCACCGGCGATAAGACCGAGGGCGAGAATCACTGCCGCAGCAAGACCAATATTGGTCAGCACGGTTCCCGCGCTACTGCTCAAAATAGTGTCGAACATCCTATGATAGGTGTTCTCAAGACTGCTTCCAGCCAAGGTGACGGTTCCACCCATTTTTGAGTTCCCTTTCGTTTTTCCAAACGGAACTCTCCTGCGTTCTTCATCCTATCAACCTACACGGCTGTTTCCATCTATAACGGGGTTTTTAGGATAAAAAAATCCGTCCGGAAGCTAGATGTTCCGAACGGATTCACTTCAACTTGTCAAGCTTGAATCTGACAGCTAGTAGTCCTCATCCACGTCGCCATCACGATAGCCGTCGTCGAAATCGTTCACATGGACAAGGAACGTCGGCTGCAACTGCTCCTGAGTGCGCGTTCGCACAGCCGCCGCATAACGCGGAAGGTTCATGACCGCGCCGGAACGCCAGCCATCCTCGCCATCATTGTTCGTCAGACGTTTCGCCGTCATGTCGGCGATACGGGGAATCGTCGTATTGTATGTGATGAACGTCGAATAGCCTATGAACGAATCCAACATCGCATGGGACAACTGCGTCGGATACTGCGTGGCGAACACGAGAAGCAACCCGAACGAACGACCTTGCTCGCGCAAGGCGGGCATGATGCCATCATTGCCGTTCGCCAGCAGACTTAGCTCGTCACATACGAGCATCGTCCACTTTCCAGCCTTGTCCCAATCCTTGCAATGCGAGAACACCGTGTTCCAGAAACGGTACATGAGCCATCCGCCGAGAATCTTATCCATACGTTCCGGCAGCGAATAACCTTCATGCGGCGCGAGAACGATGTGGTAGTCTCCGGCATGGTCGAGAATGTTCGTCCAAGTCACCTTGCCGCGACGTGCCGTGAACATGTGTTCGATTGGAAGGAACTGGTTCACCTTGTTCAACGAGGCATTAGTCTTGGCGAGAATGTCACGGTCGGAACGAACCGTATGCCCGGCAGCATCCGGACGTCCATACAATTGTTCGGCGGCACGGGCAGCATACGTCATCTCATCGAACATGTAGCCGCCTTTCAACTCCATGGCCAACGCGCGGCACACATGCCCCAACGCTTTGGCGGAACCCGCCTGACCGTCGGAGCCACACAATGCGACGACTGCCCATCCGATTGGACTCAACTGCATCCGCAACTGTTCCGCACCCGGATACGATTGTTCGAGCTGATGGCAGCGTTTCACAATCTCACTCTCCCAACCCGCGTCGTTGGAGTCGGGATTACGTTTGCGTTCCTCCTGCACGTAACGGTCAACCGCCACGCCGATGGTCAACGCTTGGGTGATGATGTTCTGCGAATCATTGAGAATGTCGCCGTCATCGAACGAGTAGCGCATGGTCTTGGCAACGCTCGCCGCAGTCTCTATGGCATTGTTTCCGTCCTTCATGCCAAGCATGTCCAAGCACACACTGTTCGGGTCGGCCAAATAGACGACGCGTTGCGGACTGGTGAAACCGTGGTGTTTGCGGTAACGTTCCAACACGTTCACTCCCGTATCATCCTTCATCCAGAAGTGAATGATACGCGAGTCGCGTCCCCAGATTTTCGGACTGGTGGTCTCGCGTGCACTGATGGCCCACTGGCTGATGCCATGCGTGAGCACCGTCTTGCCGGAACCGGCCTCGCCGTTGATTGCGATACCGCCGAACAGTTGCGACGGGTCGAGATAGCAGTCACGTCCGGTATCGTCCTTTCCGAGGAAGATGCCGTCATGTGCCAACACTTCCGGAACGGGATGCAATTCCTGTTTCATCGCCACTCCCTGAGTGACCGGGGTGAACACGGAGCTTACGATAATCGGAGGAAGAATCAACGTGGTCCTCTGCGCACCGTAAGCAGATACGCGCGACTCCTTCGTCCTGACGCCAAGACGCGTATGGTTGTCGGAATCGTTCGCGCCACGGTCGTTCGCAATCGCATAATATCTGCGCGGAGTCTGGAAAATGTCATCCCACAGCGTCCAGTTCCTCCAGCGGATGAACGCGAATACGAGAAGAGGGACGAGAAGAACCGGAACGAACGTTGGGAGAGGAAGCAGCCCCAACAGCAGGTAAAAGGTGAAGGCGACGGACACTCCCGCAATCTGAGGCCGTGGAAGGTAGACGAACGGAATGCATGACAGCAGCATTAGGAGCAGGAACGCTACCAATGTCACGGCAAGCAGTGGAAGAGCCAAGCCGAAACCCCAAGCGGAATGAAACAACGGGAACACGCCATCCATCACGTATCCTCTTGCAAGACCGCACACGCTCCAAATCAAAGACAACGCTTCCAACAACATGCCGACGAACAGCAGCCCGAACTTCGGACGGCTCGTATGACTTGACATGTTGGATATGAGCGGACAGATGATTTGACCAATCTTCTGCGCAAGCTGCCGGTTGCGGGAAGCCTGTCTACAGCCGAAACTCACTCGGGCGCACATCGTGTTGGTCGAAGCGAGTTCGCTTGAATCCTCTACGGTATTGTATTCGTCGCTAATCCAATTGCGGACGCGTATCTGTTCGAAGTATCCCTGATTGCGGAGGGTAACGCTCACGTAACTGTCCGGCGGCATGACCTTCTCGATGCTTGTGCGAATGCCGGAATAGTTCGTCCGCATTTTTTCCATGTTGCTTTTCGAGTTCAACCGGGCACGGAACGGGACGAGAGGATGCGCCGCACTGTTCACACCGTCCGGCAACAACGGCTCATCATCGTCTTCGACCAGTTTCGCGTCGAATCCAGCCAACTGTCCGGCGTTGATGATTCCCTCGCCGTCGCCGTAAATGTATTCCTTGACCGGCTCCTCGCCTTTCTTGATGAGAAGCAGTGTGCAACCGTCCAGTTCGGCGGGAATGCTCTCCACTTTCGAACGTTGCTCGTCCGCGTCAAGCTGTTGCAACGTTCTGGTTATCTGATACCAGTTCTGGCCGCTCATGCGCTACCTTCTTTCTGTTAGTCGTCTGTGCTTTGCTGATATAATGGCGCATATGGGAAGCCTTCCGGCTTTTGAAAAGTGGAAAGCTTCTCACGCAATGACAATTGAAGAAGCCACGTCGTCATACGGACGGTTTTCTCCTTCGACTCCAACGCCCAACCCAAAGTCACGTACCCGTCGTTCACGCTTGAACCATCGTTGATGGTCTCACGCATGATACGGATGGTTTTGTTCGCAACCCGTCTGGAAGTGTTGAACATTATCGAATCCAATTGCCAGAGTCGTATTTTCCGTAACGAGGGAACGCGTTGCATGTTCGCCATCAGAAACGGAATGACCAAATGTCTGCGTCCCGTCTCGCATAATGTCTGAACCTGTTGCAATGCTCGTGCCCGTTCCAGTCTAGCCGTATCCAACGCTTCTTGTGTCTGTTGAAATGATTCCTCAGTGGAGGCCATCACAATCCTTTCCGATGAAACCGTAGAAGCCGCCACGGTATGCTTCCGGCATCGTCCAACCGGAAACATCCCAACCCCAATCCTTTTTTATGATGTCACGCGTCACATCCCAACCCCATTCGCTGACTTTGCGAACGTCACGGACATGCGGAGTGTATTGCGTCCACTCGTCGGAGAAAATGTTGCGACGAATTCCGCTCATGTCCGTGTAGTCTCCGAACCTGCCGGTCGGAACACCATGCTCGAACCATTCATCCCAGACCGCGACTCCCATTCTTTGTGAAACGGTCGGATTGCCGACGACCATTTCCGTCATGCTCTGCGTACGTTGCACCACCGCGTTGAACGATTCATAGCCTTCGTTCGCTTTGGGTATCTGCAACCATACGCAGATAAGACCGCGACGTTTCATTGGAGAGTAGGCGAGCATCTTCGCCCAGTTCTGCATCTTCCTGTCCAATTCGCTGTTCGACGTTTGTATTTCGATACCAGCAAGCACGTTGTTGCGGCACAGTGTGACCACGTCGGTCGCGCACGCCTTGCCGACTTTCGACTCGGCAACCGCCTGCGGGTCAACACTACGGAATTTTCCCCAACCGTCGCCGGAGGAAAACCTGACGCGGGAGTCGCGGGCCAACATCAATCCCGCGTGCGCAGCATAAGTGTTATGGCGTACATGGAAACGGTTCCCCGCATAATAGGAAACCGCCATCGTCTCACGCATCCACTTCTCCATGCCGTACGTTTTCATCGCACGGTTGATGAGTCGTGGACTGTTCGATGGGGACAGCCAAACATGGTTCACGGTTTTACCGTAAAGTCGTTCAGCCTGACTGAAACCGACGTTGATGATTCCCAAACGGTTCATCGCCCCATACAGGTTCGGCTCGTCACGTTCGAAAACGGGAGCGCCTTTGATGGAAAGTCCCGCACGCAACTGGTCAACCGTGCAGGTCTTCCATGTGAACAAAGCGCCAAGGATGCTTGACACGAGTTCACTGTTCGCTTTGACCATCGTCTCCGCGAACAGTTTGTTGGCTACGAACCACGGGTGTGTTTGCGCGAACAGTCCGGGATGCTCCATCTCGTACATGTCGTTGCCTTTATACCAGTCGGCAATGCTTCCGGTCTTCCAAAGATTCTCATCGTTCGGGTCAAACAGGTACCGGTCATCGAAAGTCATCTGCGTCCACGACCTTTCCTTCTGTCATTGTCGTTCACGTTCGGATTGAACCTGTCAGGATTGAAGCCACGGTCAGGCAACGCCCAGTTGAGAATGTTTTCCCGTGCGAAGGCAAGCCCGGGGTCATCCCATCGGATATCGCCGTTGGCGATATGGTTGCTCGCCTCCACTGTCTGGTATTCGGTTCCGAGGAATGTTCCGTACCGCGTGTAGTCGAGTCGCCGGTAGCCTTGCAGTCCGACCGGAACCGTGTCTTTGATTCCGATGAGTTCCTTCGGAAGATGATGCTCCGCCATCGCGGTCAGCAGATTCAACGCGTCAATCTGCGTCTGTCTTCCAGCCTTGACGATGACCAGACAAGGGTCGCCAGCCTGAATGTACGGGAGAAGCAGACCGTGGGCAATGTCTTCCCTGTCGTCCAAGTCGTCCGCGCTGATTCGGTCGAGGTCGAGCACCACGAAATCCCATAACCGTCTGGCTGCCTGAATGTACTGACGGTATATCTGCCAGTCCACTCCGACACCTGCCGGAGGTGCGAAGCAAATATCGTAGGGGACTCCGAGATTGCGTCCACGATTGGCTCCGACCTGCGCTTGCATGCCCGGTCGCCAGTCGGCTATCGTATGCAACGGCTTGTCCTGTTTCGGGTCGAAGAAGCTACGTTGGCTGGACTGGCGAATGTTGCCGTCGATGAGCAGGACACGCAGTCCGGCCTGTGACGCACGGTCTGCCAGCTGTCTGCTGGAGGTGGTTTTCCCGACGCCTCCAGTGTTGGATGTGATGGGTAGGAGAACCGCAGTCTCCTTCACCTTGTTTTGGAGAATATCTACCACAAGACGCTTGTCGGCAAGTTGGATTCCCCAATATGCGTGGGCGAAATCAGCCACGCTCATCCGTAGCATCTGCTCGCTCATGCCCATGGTTCCCACGGGTATCTGCCCCGTGTCGCACCAGTAGACGATGTAACCGGCGTTCGCTATCGGAAGCCAGTTTCCTGCCCTGTCGGTGAAGATGATTCCTTTGAACCCGGATGGTACCGGATGTCTGACCAGATAGTCGGCCTGAGCTTGGATGTTGTCTGCGGCGGGTACCTGCCAGCGCGTGTTTCCGACTCTTGTGAGGGCTTTTTTGATGGTTGTGAGTAGCCCTCCGGAGCCGATTATCAGGGAAATCGTCCGTTTTTCCAATAAGACCGCCTCCTGATGGGTCATGTTCCGTTGTTTTCATCGGAACGTTCACGGTTTTGCCTGAGTTCTGGCATTTATATTTTTGATATTTGGTTTTTTGGCTGGTTCTGCTGTTGCTTTTTCATTGCATTGGCTGTTCCTGTATTGATGTTACCTTGTTTTGTTTGTTGTTGACCCTGTTGGTGTGACTATTGACCTTTTTGTTGTCTGGCTGACCGTGTGGGGTGTTGTAGTGATTGTGATGTGGTTGCTGTCGTACCGGTTCTTTCTTCTTTGGGTTTGACACTGTCTTATGTGGTGCGGCTTCTGCTGTTTGCGTGTTTCTGCTGTCGCGTTTTTTGTAGTCTGTTCTTCTATTTTTCTCTGTGTGGGCTTTTGTCTGTTGCGTCCTGTTGTCTTATGGTGGCTGGTTGCTCTGCGTTTGGTTCTTTAGTTACGTTGTGACCTGATTTACGGCATGGATTATTCTTCTTGTTCTGTCGTTGTTCTCTATTTTCGGTTCTTTCGTACTGGTGTTCTTTCTTGATTGTGTTGCTGTGTCTTCTTTTCTTCTGATGTGGTCTCTTCTTTCTGTCTGGTTTTATTCTTTTGTTTCTTCTTTTTCTTGGTTCTTCTTTTTGATGGCATAGTGTTCTTGGATTTTTGTTTTTTGGAGTGGTTTCTTCTCTCTTTTTTTGAAGTCCGCTGTTCATGCTGGCCACCGGCGCGGCGGACGGCTTTGGCCTGTTCTTCTTCAGGTGACGCTCTAATCGTCGTTCCTGTTTTCCTTTCCCGTCATTGGACTCTTTTTTCTTGGTTACGTTTTTCGGATGGAACCTACCGGCTCGGGCGGGAGGGCTGTTTCCTGTTTTCTCTGTTTTGGAATGGCGGAATCAGTTACACTCGTAAATTGAAAATACAGAACACCTCGTTCTGACTGCTAACAGCCTGTCTGACCGGAGTGTTCGCTGGCTGACGAAAGAAGGTATGATGCCAGACTTCACCAATTGGGGTTTCAACAACAACCAACAGTCGGAGCAGGACAACGGTTATGGTTCCGGCAATTATTTCGAACCGGAACAGCCTGAGTCCGGGCTTGTTCAGGACGGCGTGGATTCCGCCGCTGAGACTCCGACTCCAGCCGACGATGAGTCTGTTGGCACGACTGACGAGCCGACCGAAACGGGAGACAAGCCGAAAGGCAAATCCAAGGTTCGTGCAAACCGTAAGCCTCGTGAAAAAACCATGCCGCATATCGAGGAACAGTTCGGAAAGAAACTCATTCCTCTCATCAAATCGTTGGATGATGAACGTGTGATTGCTCTCGCCAAGGCGTTGACCGACACGAAGAAAAGCACTCCGGAAGCCGTGTTGGATGCGTTGACCGAGCCGAAGAACCAACGTCGAATCTCTGATTTCACGTCCGCCTTAGAGGGTTTGACCACCGCCGAGCCGGGCATGATTGCAGCGGAGGTGACGCTTGTGTTCGCACAGGGCAAGGATATGACGAACCTGCTGTTCTCCGTGTTGAACGCGGTCGCTCCGGAGAAGAATTTCGGACGTCCGGTTGACGACCAGTCTCCTATCGGAATGCGTAAGAACCTGAGCAAGATTGTCGATAACTGGGGTGACGGAGTTGACCTTTCCGTCATTGACGAGCTGAAAATCTAAGTTTCCAACTCCAACATCATTGAGGGGAGCCGACCGTGATGGCCGACTCCCCTCTCTTGCATTCAAGACCGGTTTTTACGGCGTAAACGTACCGCATCTTCGGACGAGTACACGCCGAACGGGCTGATGGTCACACTGTATTTCGTCATCCGGTACGTCCACTCGGTCTGACTGTCGTTCAACTCTTTGAACCTCTTCAACAGGCTTTGCGTGGAAAGGCTCTGGCTGCTCGCCGGAAGCAATGATGGAAGGTCCTCACGTTCGATGATGAGACGATGGTTTTCCGGACAATACAATGCGGACAACACGAGCAAGTCTATACCGATGGCGCTTCCCGCGTTCGGATACAGGCACTTCAGCGGGAGCTGGCGGACGTTTCTTGTCATCATGCGGACGAACTGCTCCGTGAATGTGATTCTACGATGTTCGACTGTCAGGAAATCCGGGCTGATGTCCGTATGCGACACGGGAATTATCTTATTCCCATCCATGTCGGTGAACTGTATTTCGGTGAGCATGAGCAGCCGGTCACGTACCGTGGTTCGTCCGTCGCCGCCACTGTTCAACCCGCATTTGTTCGCCAGATAGAAGAAGTCCTCTCCGATGGTGAGGGTTCTGGTTTCCGCATTCCATTCACGGCTAGGAGTGTTGACGAGCGTGGTGATGATGATGCTTAACAGACGTGGGGCTCGTCCCGAGAACGTCTGCTTGTCTTTCGCACGGTATGGGGCGAACAGTGGGTATGATTCCGCCGTGACGTATCCGATGTCGTAGCCGAGTATCGTATGATAATCGACTTTCAGGGTTTCCAACCCGTAGGTTCCTTCGTTCATGGTGTCTCCTTAATGATGTGGACGGAGTGCGGTTTCCGTCGATAAGACAATCATACCCCCACGTTAAGGTTGGAAGATGAAAAAAGCCGGTGGTCAATATCAACCACCGGACTAAAAATCCTAGATTTTCCTCCTATCCGCCTTTTAAGCAGACGTGTCGTCCACGTCAGGTTTTTTATCCTCCGAAACAGGTCTGCACGAATTTCGACCCGACTTGCCGGACGCCCTGCGTTCCAATCGAAGCTGGTAGCGGATACGCTCCAACGTCTTGGACGTGTCCGTTATATTGCCCTTGCGGGCTTCACGAATCCACAACTGGCAGCCACGGTCAAGCATGGCAATGTCCGATAGTTTCGGTTGCCTGTCAGAACGTTTCAACGACTTCGACGGTATTTGTTTTCGTTGTTGTCCATCGTCTTGCATTCCACCCGCCTTTCCTGTTCGTCGGCGTGGGCGTTTTGACGATTCGCCCACTTTTTCACAGGTTTGGAATCTCCTTTTTCAAAGAGTCAAAAGCTTTGAGAAGCGTTTCCGTGGAAATGGTCTCCGACCCGGAAATCAAAGCGTTACGAGCCAAACCGTCTACGGTTTGGACAAGCAGGGATGGGCTGACGCCGGACATGTCGAAATCGGCTGGGACGTCAGATTTGACGTTCAGTTCCTTAAGACGACGGACGACGATAATCCTTGAGGCGGGCTTGTCTGTCATGTTCAACCGGATTCTCACGTCGAACCGTCGCCATGCGGCACGGTCAATGAGACTGTTCATGTTGGTCGCGCAGACGAGCACGCAATCGTCGGGCAGTGAGTCGATTCTTTGCAACATGAGATTGGTTGCGCGGCGCATCTCCGCCACATCCTGAACGTTGTCTCTACGGGCGAGAAGCATGTCGCATTCGTCAATGAAAAGAAGCCGACGTTCCGCGTGGAGCCGGTCGAACACCAATGCGATGTTGTCCAAGGTCTTGCCGAGCTGACTGCTTATCACACGGTCAGCACGAAGAACGATGCCGGGCAATCCGAGACGTTCGGCGAGTATGGATGCGAACGTGGTCTTGCCCGTGCCGGGCGCTCCGGTAAGGATGATTTTGTTCCGTGGGGCGAGATTGTGCGAAACCAATACGTCGGAATGGCAGTGCTCCTCCACGAGTCCATCCAGCGTCTCCTCTATGGTCTTGTCCCATACCGGCTTGTGTGTTCCATCCAATACCGGCAGCGGTTCGGTCAGCCCGTCCACCGGGGTCAGGTTCGGATTGGATGACTGTCCTTTCGCCTGTTCCAGCTCGGCGAGCCGACGCAGCCTGTCAGCGGAGGCGGATGATTTTCCGTTCTCGTAGGAGTCGGCCAATAATCTGATTTGCCGTGCGAATCTCAGATGGTCTTCGTCGCATGCGGCTTTGACCAGACGCAGCATCTCTGTTTTGTTCAATATGTTCCACCTTTCGGGAATTGGCTCACATGCCATCGTGGAAAACCGTGGGGTCACTGGTAGAAAGACTTGTTGTACGCGATAATGGCTACGACCGAGACAGTCAACACCAACAGTGAAATCACGGTCATCAGCCGATAGTTGAACAGGTCGGAACGGGACTTCTCATCAGGCATACGGCTCATGCGCCCAAGGGAAAGACGAGCGTAATGGACCATTGCGGACAAGCTTAGAATGGACAGCAGTATGAGAAGCAGTGACACTTGGGAACGCTCGTCGGACAACACTATTCATCCTTGCGAATCCACCGGTCGGGATGGTCTAGATACGGGTAGAGTTCAGGAATTCTCTTTACCGCTTCGCTGACCCAACCGTTGCGGCAGATGCGTTCCAAATAGTCCAACGGCTTGCGTTGGAGGTATTTCGATTTTGCCTCTCGGGTCTTTCCGATGGCTTCCACGGCTTTCGCGTTGGCCTGTTCGGATGTGATTAGTCCACTGTCTTTGCTGGCGGAAATGGCAGTCAACTGTCTTCTGAGCCGACTGACTGCCTCCATGTCGTTAGCGTACGGTCGTGCTGGAGTGGAAGTCCTGCCCTTATTCTCTTTGTTGGACTCGTTCTCGCTCAACCCTTTTGCTTCCTTTTCTTCTTGCGATGTCCTCGATGCTTGTTCCACTGTTCAAGAGAATCCAAGTCGGGGTATACGATTTTCATTTCATCCGCCGCTTCACGAATCCAGCCGTTGCGGCAGAGTTTGCAGAGACGAACCATTGGGCCGCTTGTCGCTTTCGGCATTCCTCCGTTTGCTGTCACCACGGCTTCGACCGCCAGATTGTTGGCTTCGTCGTAGGGAATTGACCCTTCGTTTTTCCCGTCCGCTATCTCGCAAAGCCGTTCTCGTAGTTGGAAAAGCTTCCTTGTTTTTTCCAATGTTGGATGGTATGTCTGTATCGGCTCCGGCATTGTTCTCCCGTGGGTCTCCTCTTGGTTGCGCTCACAGTCCGGCTTGCTGAATACGTCCCAGCCAGTACTTGCGGTCGGCGGACGCATACGTTTCGTTGATGGTGGAGGCGAGTTCCTGATAGCGGATGGTCAAATCTGGCTGGTATCGTGCCGTCGCCGGTGGAACGACCGTGGTCATCGAACCATGGTTGAACAGCAGGACGTCACGGTCTGCGCTTTCGTGTTCGAGCTTGCTGTCGATTCCTTCGAGCCACTGTCGGGTTTCGTCGTCGTTAGGCAGTCTGCCCTCGCCAATCATTCGGCTTATCGTGTCTTTGAGGTCGAGCAGCGCGTCCTGCATGCGCTCGTTTTTTTCTAGGAGTCGGTCGAGTTCGGTTTTCGGTTTCTGTTCCGTTTTGGTTTCGGTTTCCATGCGTGTTGCCTTTTTTCTGTGTGATGACATGCCTGTGCCCCAGTCTTTTTCAGGCTGGGGTATTCTGTTTTGTTAGGCGTCCAATCCGTTGAGGAAGTGGGCGAGCAGGGCGGCTGAGCTGAGTAGGAATGTGATGCTGGTGATTGCCATGACCACGTGTCCGTAATCCTGTCTCCACATGAGGAATGCGCTGACGATTGTGATGAGTGTCAATGTCAGGTTGATGTTGTTTTCCGTCTGCTTGCTCATGGTTTCTTCTTTTTTCCCGGCGTGGCTGGGAGTGTGTGGCTCCCTTTTTTTGTGGACGATTCCAGTATAACAAAGAGTATTGCCATACGCAAGCCCGGAACCTCGCGACCTTCCGCCGTTTGCATACCCCCACATAATGTGTTAAGCTGGACGCGCCCACATACAAACCAGTCAACAGGACAAGGAAAAAGACGCAGACAATGAGCGTAAGCGAATACTGCAACGGCAATACAAACACCCTGCAAGCCATCGACAACGAGTCCGACAACAAGCTCACCATCATCCAATCCACCGCCTTCGGCAAGGAACTCATGTTCACTACCGTCGGAGACGGAACCGCGTCCAGCGTCATCGTCAACAACGCGGAAGACCTCCGGAAAATCAGAGATTACATGGACGAAAGCCTTCGCTGGATGGAAGACTGAACATTGGACGAAGACACCTGCACCATCCGCATCTACGACGACGGGCAACCCACGGTATTCGTCAACGGCCACCTCATACACGGGCGGATGCCCGACAAAGACGAACGTCCCCTATACGTTCTGACAGTCCCGAAGACAAGACTCGTCACCGGTCTCGCGCCAACGATTCCGGACTTGGATTGCACGACAGTCCTCCCATTGGAATCCTTCGCGGAATGGCTCGCCAACGGAGACGTGGGATTCAGCTCCCTCGCCATCGTCCAACGACTTACCGGCATCACCATGACTGCGAACGGCGTACGGAAAAACGGATGCGAGGATACGCCGAAAGACCCCGGCGACATACGCCGGATACTGAGAATGTTCGACATGGTGCCCGCCGCCCGAGCGTATCTAAGCCTCATGAGCGACGTGTCAGCCGACTGGGAAACCATCGTCAGACATTGGGGTGAAATCGAAGAACAGTATCGGCAGGAGGAACACAATCCCTCCGGTTGCGCTCCGAAAACCTACCGCATGCTGAAACACTTGAAAGAAGTGAAATGTCCAGCAAAGACATGAAAACCGAGCCACGGTTCATGACCATGATTCAGCATGACCTGCGACCCGTATGCAAAGCGTTGACCCTCGACATCGACCTGTTCGCCAAAGCTGACACCGTGTTCATCGACCGTGCCAGCGTGGGGCGAATCCTCAGCTACATGGACGGCAACGACATCATGCCGGAATGGTATGACCTGATTCCAGACAACATTTTCGTCGGCACTGGACTTCCCGTGCTCGTCAAAATGGACGGCGAATACTTCGGTCGCATGACCGGACGCAACCTCACCAAACAGGTCACCTCGAAACCGTTCTCAGCCGACATGGAGGCATACTGGTTCAACAAGGAGAATCTGAAAAAGGCGGACGGCACGAAAGGCAACGGGACAACGCTCGGCTTCGGACGATGCCCCGGACTGCGAGACACCAGCCGATACAATGAGCGCCTGTTCAAAAGCAGCGGATACGATTATTCGGAAGCCGTGAACGGGAACGGTATCGACGCCGTATCCTCACTCCGTAAAATCAACGAAATCTACGATGAGGTCGGACAATGCTACCGTGGCATGGCTCAGGCTCGTACTCCCCTAGCGCCGTTCGTGTTCTTCGGACAGAGGGAATACGATACGACGGGATTGGACACGGTCGTCAACCATTGCCCGTACATCACCCCGTCGAGCATCTCCCGCATCGTGGACGAGATGGACATGTTCCCACCGAAGCGGGCGGTGGACAGGTTCATGCTCGCGTTCACCATGACCGCGTACGCCTTCGCCGCGAATCAGGCGGACACGACGGAACGATACGAGACGGTCGAGGTGAAGCCTCCGAAAGCCGAAACTAGACGGCATTCCGGCAAGCCGAAAACCACTCTGCTTATCCACCTGAAACCGGAGGAGCCGGTGGAGAAAGCCACTCCAAACCATGCTGCCACGACCGGCGAAACCAATTGGGACACCATCACCGGACGGGTCGAGACCATCACGCCCGACATGGCGAAGGAAATGCTCGGCTCGAACACCAACAACCGCAACGTGAGCCGCAAACAGGTCGAACTGTTCGCCCGCACCATGGCGCAACAGGCATGGCAGATGAACGGAGAGGCAATCAAATTCAGCGGCACGGGACGTCTGTTGGACGGACAGCACAGGCTCCTCGCCTGCGTCGAATCCGGCGTGCCGTTCCGCACCCTCGTCATCCGTGGACTGCCGGAGGAAACACAGGAGACCATGGACGCGGGCAAGACCCGAACCATGGCGAACGTGCTCGAACTGCAAGGCCGTTCCAACACGAAACAGCTCGCCACCGTCGCCCGTTCCATCTACCTGAGCGAACAATTGGGCGTCGAGGCGGCATGCCTGAACAGCGCTTCCCCGACCCGCAACGAACTGTTGTCTTTCATCGAGAACACTCCACGATTGGAGGACACGCTACGACAGGCCAGCGCGTTCTATGTGAAAAGCAACCATCTCATGTCCGTCAGCATGGCCGCGCTCATCTACTGGACGTTTTCCGAAATCGACGGAGAGGCGTGCGAAAGGTTCTTCGACATGCTCGCCACCGGTGCGAATCTTGACGAAGGGAACCCCATCCTCGTGTTGCGCAACACACTGTTCGACATCAACAAGCGTGGAGCGCACAGCGACCGCACAAGCCGCCGACGCATCGTGGGAATCACCGTCAAGGCGTGGAACAAGTGGCGTGAGGGGGCGACGGTGAAGCTTCTGAAATTCTCCCCGACCGAACAATTCCCCGACGCAATCTAAAAGAAAGGAACCGTCAGAAATGGCCGAAAAGACCAAACCAAGCCTATCGAAAAAACTCTCCTCCAAGGAAGCATTGGAGTTGGCGAAACGACCGGAAGTCGAAGAAGTGCTCAACACCCGTCGCGGCTGGTGGATTATCTTCACCACCGAATTCCAAGACGAAGTGACCCTCCGATACCTGCGGGGAGAGAAACCTTCCATCATTTTCCGCAGCCACAATCTCGGACCGGAAATCCTCGGATACAAACGCATCGAACGTTGCATCTACCATTGGGCCAGCCATCCATGCGACAGTCGGGCAAGCCGATTGGAGGAGGAACACCGATGCTACGCGGAGTTGAGAAAACATCGGAAGCATATCGCGGATAAGGGGAATTCCGACAAGTGAGCGACACCACTCCAATCCATAAGGACATGCCCGAACAGGTCGTGCTCGGAGCCATGCTCCAAGACCCTGAGACCTTGGACAAGGTCATCGGACAGTTGTCCGAACATGATTTCTACCAGCCGAACCATCAGGAAATCTTCTGCAACATCAAGGAACTGGCAGCCGAAAACAACCGTGTGGACGCGCAAATGCTGTCCTCGCACATGATGGACAACGGCAAGTTGGAACAGGTCGGCGGCATCGACTACATAGCCCAGCTCGTGAGCGCCGCCCCATCCACAAGCAACAGCGGCTATTTCGTCAAACAGGTCAGGGACGCGGCAATCCTACGCCGTATCAACATCGTCGGACAACAATTGCAGCAGATGAGCGGCGTAACCGACGCTTCAGCCGAAGACGTGCTCCGCAAATCCTTGGAGGCCGCGTTCGCCTTGGAGGACGCAAGCCGGAACGAAGACAACGAACTGAAGACCGCATACCGGTTGTCCGACGAAATGCTCCAACAGTTGGACGACATGCAACGGCATCCGAACGACTTCGGAACACCCACCGGCTTCCGCAATATCGACGCTTTGACGCATGGGCTGCAAGCCGGACAGATGGTCATTGTCGCCGGACGTCCGGGCATGGGCAAAAGCACGCTCGGCATGGACTTCGCCCGCAACGCCGCACTGCACAACAACCTACCCACCGTGATATTCAGTCTGGAAATGGGCGGACACGAACTCATGCAACGCATGTTCGCCGCAGAAACAGGCATCCGGCTCGCATCCTTCCAACACCCCGAACACTTGAACCGGAACGATTGGGACAAGCTCAACAACCTCTGCCATCACGTCGAACACGCACCATTGTGGATTGACGATTCCGCCATCATCAACATGAGCACCATCCGAGCGAAATGCCGCGCCCTGAACCGCAAGGTCAACGGGCTGAAACTCGTCGTCATCGACTACCTGCAACTCATGACTTCAGGCAAAAACGTCGAGAACCGCCAGCAGGAAGTGTCGAACTTCTCCCGCCAATGCAAGATGCTCGCCAAGGAACTGCAATGCCCCGTGGTCGTGCTCTCCCAGTTGAACCGCAACTCGGAACAACGCGCCGACAAAAGACCGGAACTGTCCGACCTGCGCGAATCCGGCTCCATCGAACAGGACGCGGACATGGTGTTCCTCGTGCATCGTCCCGAATACTACGACCGTGAGGAACGTCCGGGCGAGGCCGACGTGATTCTCGCCAAGCATCGCAACGGTCCGACCGACACGTTCAACCTCGCATTCATGGGCGAATGCTCCAAGTTCGCGGACATGGCCGCAGACTTCGGAGCTGAAATCTGAAAACGAGTTTTGTTATAGTGGGTTCGCCCACAAAAAGAGAAAGGAAAAACATGCCGACAGCACTCATCATCGGCGCGGTAGTGGCAGTACTTGTCGTACTTCTCGCAACCGCAAGCTACAAGGTCTGCCCCGCCAACAAGGTCATGGTCATCACCGGTCCCGGCGGAAGACGCTTCGTCTCAGGCGGAAGCGCGTTCATCATCCCGTTCATCATGCGCGTGGACTGGCTGAACTTGGGCGCGGTGCAATCCCTGCTGTCAACCGATACGGCGATTCCCACCAAGGACGCCATCCTCATCGACGTGAACGCCGTGGCGAACTTCCAGATAGCGTCGGAAACCACGACCGTGGACGAGAACGGCAAACAAGTCAAAGCATTGGAGAACGCCGCCAAGAACTATCTCAACCAGTCCAAGGAGCGCATGGAGAAGGACGTCACTCAGGTGCTCCTCGGCAAGCTTCGCGAGGTCATCGGCAAGACCGAGTTGAAGAAACTGATGGAGAGCAGGGACACATTCGCCGAAACCGTGGCCGAATCCGCGCGTGTGGACATGGAACGGCTCGGACTGCAATTGACCACGTTCAACATTCAGGACTTCACCGACCGGCAAAGCGTCATCGCCAACATGGGCGCGGAGATGGCGGCGGAAATCAGCCGAAACGCGAAACTCGCGTCCATCAACGCGGAACAGGATGTGGCCGTCCGCCAGAACCAGCTTGACCTGAAGCGTGCGGAACTCCAGTCCATCGCCGACAAGGCTCAGGCAGAGGCAGACGCGGTGAAGGGCATCACCAGCGCCGAACAGTCCAAGACCCTCAAGGTCAAGGAGCAGGAGGCTGAAATCGCCGCCGCCGAGAAGAGGGCAGTGCTCGAACAGAAGAACGCTGAAATCGAAGAGCAAAAACTGAACGCGACCATCCGCAAGAAGGCTGACGCCGACCGTTACGCCGCCGAACAGCAGGCCGACGCGCAAATGTACACAACCCAAAAACACGCCGACGCGGAACTGTACCTACGCCAGCAGGAGGCTCAGGCCATCCAATCCACAGCCGACGCGGACGCGCACGCGACCGAGGTCAAAGGCAAGGCCGAGGGTTCCGCCGCACAGGCGAAGGGTGTCGGCGAAGCCGAGGCAATCCGCGCCCAAGGACAAGCCTACAATGCGATGAACAACACGTACATCCTCGCCCAACAGTACATTCAGATTCTCCCCGACATGGTTCGAGCCGCCGCCGAACCGCTCACCAAGGTTGACCACATCACCATGTACGGCGACGGAAACAGCACGAAGCTCGTGGGCGACACGGTGAACAGTGTGAGCCAGTTGAGCGAAGGCTTGTCGCAATCCTTGGGCATCGACCTGAAAGCGTTGCTGAACGGCGTCGTCGCCGGACATGCCGCCGGAAAGTCCATGCGGGACGCCGAGTAGTCCGTTCGTCTGTTTTCGTATCGGAAGAAGTGAACCATGGGCTTGGGTTTTCTGTCGGGTCGTCATCTGGTCAGGGCTTATGACGGTAGGCTCACGTTCAGACAGGCCGCCGACCAAACCTTGAGGCGCGTCGCGGAACACTCGAAGGCATTGAGCAAAGGCTTCAGCGCGTTCCGCGACGCATGACAGGCGGATGTGAGCGAACCGAACCTTGAAGCCATACGCGCCGCCCGTCTGAACGCGGGTCTGAGCTAACGCGCCGCCGCGTGCGCGTCAAACGTATCCGCCTGTACGGGGAGGCTGTGGAACATGCGATTCCACGGCCTCCCCTCTTGTCAATTCTTGGCAGTATTCCAATCTTCGACTATGTTGTCCCGCATCTGCAAGTATGCACCATGCTCCCGCAGATAGTCGCGCAAGTATGGCATCTTGAACGCGACCTCGCCATAGCCGACCGGTTCAATCAAATCGTTCTCAATCAGCTTCGTCCGATACACGTTGGCGAACTGCGGGGAACGGTTCAACCGTCTGGCAATCTCACCCGTGTTGGACACCGTATCGTCAACCGACATGGCGAGCAGATAGTTGACCGCATGCGAAGGCAGACCATGCAACGCCGGAGCGTGCACCATGTCACCCAGTTTCGCTTGGGCTTTTTCGATTCCCTGAACCGCATCCTCCTCCGTCACTCGGCTTTCATGACCGTTGATGTCGGAGACGCGCCAAACCCAATAACCGACCAGTTGAATCATGAACGGATATCCGTGGGTGGCGTTCGTCAACCGTATCAGGGTTTCCATTCCCGTTTTCTTCTCGCCGCCGAAGGATTCCTCGAACGCCTGCAACACCTTCTCCTTGGGGACGGAACCCAAATGGTATCGTTCCGCCCGTTGGAGGAACGTGATGGCGTTGTCCGACAGTACGTCGTTCACGGCGGACGGCAGTCCGGCGAATACGAAGGCGATGTTCCGTCCTTCGCGGATGAGGTGTTGCACGGCGGTAGACAATGCCCTGATTTCGTCTATGGAACCGGACTGCACTTCGTCTAATGTGATGAGGATTCCCTGCTTGGATTCGTTCATCTTGTCGAGACGATTGCCGACCGCTTGGCGTAGTGTCAAGGAACGTTCCTCGTTGCGTTCGAGTTCGATTCTCCCCAAGCTCAGTTCGAGGTTTCCGACGCTTCCCGTTAATCCGACTTTGGGCATGTCGTAGGCGGATATGCGGGTGGTGTCCTTGCCGGTGAGCGCGTCCACGAGTCTTCGGGTGAAGCCTTTGTCGGCGCTTTCGTTGTAGACCAGCCAACCATGTTCACGGGCGTGTGCTCCCAACGTGTCCAGCATGACGGTTTTCCCGACCCCTCTTGCTCCGGTGAGGAATGTCAGCCGTCCGGGGCTTCCCACGCCGTCCTTCAGTGCGTAGTCGAAGTCCTCGATGATTTCCTCCCGTCCGACGAGGACAGGTGGGATGCGTCCTGCCGTGGGTTTGAATGGGTTGGTCATGCCGGTCGGCTCCTTCTCGTTTTACAATAATTAAAATAATTATAATGCTTTAAAATCTCGCTTGGTGGGAAGCTGATTTGATGTTCTCCTACATTCTAGTTATACTGGAATCGTTCACACAAAACATGCTTGGAAAACAAAGGGAACAAAAATGATTAAGACCATCACCAACCTCAAAATCACCACATCCCACAACCTCTTCGACCAAAACGACACAATCGAATACCTCACCATCGACTACTTGGACGAAGACGGCAACCAGAAACAAATCAAAAACCTCCCCCATGAAGAGGATGCCGGAATCTACGACGTCAAAACCGACTCTTGGGAAGACATACTCGAAGACTGGCGTCTCACAAAACCCGCCTACATATCATCCTCAGACAAAGGCTGGGAACTGCTCGAAAGCTATCTCCAACACCTCACCAACACCCAATCTCAAGAATTGGAGGACCGCCAGAACAAACTGTACGAAGCGGACAAGGTGGCGGATATTCTGCGCAACATCAGCCGTCTCAGCGACGTCGGCAAAGCCGCTTTCGAGGAAATGCTGAACGTTGATTCCGAAAACGTGCGGGACGTGTACGCAAAACAGTGGAACCGCATTACGTCGCATCGTTCAGGCAACGGGGAAGACTGAGAAAAAGGAGGAAGCATGAGCGTCAAGTTCAACGGATTCGACTACATCAGCGACAACGACGGCATGGGCATTCATGTCGTCGCGGGAGCCGACGACATCTGGTTGCCGGTCGATGACCGTGAGCGCGTGAGGTTCGCACTCGCCGTGCTGGACGGGTTGGAACCCAAGGAGCTGGACGAGGTCGCCTGTCAGTTCGCCTTGGAGAGGAGACGCGGACATGGTTCGCTGTGACGCCAAAGGGGCCGTGCTGCGAAGCGACGGCGAACACGAGTTTGTGGATTCCGGTTGCGAATACCGGTATTAACGAAAGAAAGCACGACGATGAGAACCAAAGCCAAGGAACTGCCAGCCATCCTCACCATCGCAGACACGATGGCCTACCTCTCCTGCTCACGACAGCACATATACGACCTGCTGAAGGCCGGTCGCATCCGCACCTACAAAATCGGACGACGCCGGTACATCGACGCCGATTCGCTCGCCCACCTGTTCTGGAGTTGACGCGATGCCGAACGTGAACCGTGTGGTCATGTTGCCCGCCGAACTGTACCGGCAGACCATGCAGTATGCCGAGCGACATGAAGTCTCGTGGAACGATGCAGTCCGATTGTTGGTCGAACAGGCGCTCGGAGAAGATGGGGGTGAAGACTTGTAGCCAGTATGTTCCGTGCTTGTTGTGGAGTTGGAACTTTATGTATGCTATACTGGAAATGTCCACATAAAACAGGCGGAGCCAACCAAGGAGAACGAATGAACGACACCAAAACCTACTACCAGCCAATCTTCCACGATAACGGCACCATCAGCGTGGTCGCCGGAGACAACACCTACGACCACGCCTACGCAGACAGGCCCATGAACGAAGCTATCGTGGAAACCTCCCACAGCAAGCCCAATCCAATCAACTGGAAGCACGTCGTATCCAACTGCGACGAACGTTGGAACCTCATCAAGGGCGACGCATGCTTGGCGGTTCTGAGCGGCAATTGGGACGTTTTCGAAAGCCGTCACGAAAACAGAATCATGCTCGTCACCCGCAAGGGAACCCGAATCCTCTGACCCACACCAAAAAGCTCGGGGAGAAGTGGCATCCAGACCACTTCTCCCCTCTCTCATATCCGAAAAAAGAAAGAAAATAAATATGAAGGAACGGAATATCTTACTGGAAAACGACCTCATGATGTTAGGTCAGAAACCAATGGACGAACCCGACTCGTCCACCACCATCGAACTGCAAGAAATCGTAAAGAAAACGGAACGAAAAATGCTGAACCCACCGGCACCACCATTGAAATTCGAACCGAAAACAGCAGACAAGTCCACCGAAAACACCGACGAAACCGCCAGCAAGACGAGCAAGAAACCCGCTCCAACGGTAAACGAAACCGCTCCGAAAGCCTACAAGCCCGCCACACGAAAAACCAACAAAACCGCACCTCCGACACCAGTCCCCGCCAATCCGTACGCGCCCGTCGAATACGACTGCAACGGCAAATGGCGTCAACTGTTGACGGGAGTCGCCGTCATCGGAATTCTCGTGGCGGCAATCGCATTGCTGGTGGGAGCCAAAACATGTTGGCGGTTCATCGCCGTAGGCGCATTGACCGCATTCGCCATGCTCCCGCTCTACGGCTGGTTCGACGAACTCGAACGGGACATGGCGGTCAAGGCAGTCGAAAAGGATTACGGGATTCGTATTCTGCAAACAAACGGAGGCAATGGACTCGCGGAAGTGCATTACATGTTCCAGCAGAATCCAACCGTCGAAGCCGGTATGGTCTCCTATGGTCATGGCTTGGCATGGTTGCGGAGCGCGGGCGGCAAGAAGATTGTCGGACGAAAGCAGCAGGTGGAAAGGTGATGTCCAGCACGGTCAAGGCCGCACGTTTTCCCGCGTTCTTTTTCAACGGCGTGCGGCAAGGGCTTAAAACCGCGCTTATGCCGCACGCTTGCATATCCGACCCGTTGCCTCCCATGCCGACCGTACGCGATTGGCTTCAAGCCCACGGCGGCACCGGCATGGACACGGACGCATTCGACCGGTGCGAGAGCGAATGGTATGAACTGCTGGAGCTGCGCGAACGGCAGATGAACGTGTTTTTGGCTGGCTTGTTCGTGGGCACGCTGGTGTATGCGATTGCGGCGCTTGCATTGCTGGCGCTTATTGGCTGGTTGTTGTATTCGTTGGTTCCGTTTGATGGTTTCGGACGTTTTGTCGATTGGGTTCGGGGTTGAGCGTTTCTCTATTCTGTGCTATATTGGAATTGTTCACACAAAAGAGTCGTTCTCACACACAGGAGAAAAAATGCATAACACCTACAAGGAAACCCTCACAGTCTGGCCTGTCAACGACGCAACCGGACTGCACCTCTTCAGCACTCCGGAAGCCGCCGAAACCTACGCGGACGAACATCAAGGCGACATGTTGGAGCCAATGCCCGTCATGTCAGCCCGAACCGTCTGGCATTGCGTGGGATTGAGGTTCATTGGTCGAACCTTCGACTGGAACACCTACACCGTCGAGGAACTCGGATACTCCACAAAGGAACGTCCGGCCACCGCCACTCGTCCTTCTGTTCGGGTCTTTCCTCTAAATGGCGAGGACTTCGTGTTGGAAGTGTGCGCCGAAACCGAAGAAAAAGCTCACGAATTGGCTGCGTTCCTTGGTGATTCGGTGGTTCGTTGGGTTGCTAAGGAGGGGAAGCAGAAGCCATCCTTGAGCCATCGTCTTGAGCTTGCCTTAAAGAATTACGTTGAGGGTCGTGTCTGATTTCCTTTTCTCTGCATTTTTGTGCTATACTGGAATTGTTCACACAAAAACAGAAAACCAAAAGGAATGAAAATGAGCGACAACATCAACTGGAACGAAACCGCAATCTGCGACTTCCTCCGCTTCGAACACAAACCAGAACTCCAAGCGGCATACGATGACAGGAACCTCACCAAACTCGCCAACGCCGGACTGGTACAACGCAACGAAGAAAGACACATGTGGACGCTCACCCAAAAAGGAGAAAAGAAACTAGCCGACATCAGACAGCATTTCAACTCCGGCAAACTCTCCGAACTCCCGCTCACGCTCCGAAACTACTACTTCGACTGGGGCGAATACGAGATTCACAACCTGCCGGTCAACGCACTTTACCAAGTGGCCCTGCAAGACAAGAGCGCGGAGATTCGCAGAAAAACCGCGGAACTGCTCGACAAGTACGACAAGCTCGACAAGGAAACATCGAACGCCCTATCCCACGACAAGGATTGGGAGGTTCGTTATGTCGCGGCAAAGAAAGCCGACGTCCACAACTTCTTCAAGGAGGGTGATGTGCGCGTGGTCAAAAACGTCATCAGCAACCATGACGTCGATAAGGATTGCTTGTCCCACTGGCTGGAAAGCCCTTACAGCGGGATTCGCGTACAAGCGGCCCTCTTGTCCGATGACAGCGAGGTGGACGAAGTGTTCGAACGACTCGAACCGGAAGACGTGGCCCGCGTGCTGGGCGCTAAGCCTCGGTGGGCGACCCGTGAAATCGTTATGAAAGCGTGGGAGGCGGCCGACGGGTGGGAGCGTCGCGAGCTGGTTGAGAATATGAGAGACATGCCGGATTCGTTCATCAATCAGGTGTTTAAGGGCGAAGCTCGATGGACTCTTCGTCTGCGTATGGAGGATTATCGCAAGGCGGTTCGTCAAGTGTTGGAGTTGGGTGCGATGTTCTCCGAGGACAGTGAGATTCGCCGGAAGATTTGGGAGCGTGCCGAGCGCGAGATTTAGCTAAGTGGAGTGTGTGCCGTTTTGGGATGTCTTCATTCATGTGGTATACTGGAATTGTTCACACAAAAACATAAGAAAAGGACAAAACCGAAATGTTCACCGCGACCGAATTCACCACCGGCGCGACGGTCATCGTCAACCCAATCGCCATCCACCGCCCGAGCGCCGCACATGAGATGCTTCTTATCGCTGACAGCAACACCGGCAATGGTCTGTGGTTCGACCCCAACGACTGCGAATGGTACATTAACCTGCAAGGCGACGGCAACCTCATGTATGACGCTGAAGTAATCGAGGGCGTGTACGGTGCGGACGAAACCGAATGGGAAGCCGTGGCAAACGCGAGGCTTGCCGCATATGGTTTCCAGTTAGGCGAATTTGACGAAGCGGCTGGAGACCGATGGGAGCTGGTAGAAGCGTGATATTCTCCCCCGCCTCATGAGAGGCGGGGGCTTCCTGCTCAAGAAAAGGGGTAACAATGCGAAAAGCGACATTCGTTAGAAAATACCACGGGCACGGATATGGCGTCCATATGGTCTATCTTGTCTACAGCTATCGCGGGCACGAATACACGGTGTATGAGAACCTAGCCCAAGGCAACGAGCCCCTCGCGTGGCAACACCGTGACGAGCAAAGCCGGATAGACCAGTTAATAGAGCAGGAAGAGAAAGAAAAGAACGCGAAGCCGAAGCCATGCCGGTATGAGGACACCGCGCAGTATGCCTTCGACCAGTTTTATAACTTTCTCGATGGTAAGCCGTCGGACTTCGACCAACCGGCGGCACCTACTGCGGCGGAGGGAACCGCACCGCCCTCCGTATAGTGTTAAAAAATATCGAGTAGTGTGGATGCTTTTGCGTTTGCGCGGCTTTTTGTGTTTTGTGTTTTGTGTTTTCTTTCAAATATGATATACTGGAATCGTTCACACAAATATGAGAGAAAGAGCCAAAATGAACGAGTATTTCGCACGATTCGGCGCAGCAGACTACAACATCTTCCACAACGGCAATGCCTCCTATGTCATGTTGCGTGTCGTGGACGAGGACATGACTTGCTTCGCCTTGTTCGAGCACATCGAGGGGCATGACGGCGTTGGCTGTAGGATGTTCAACTCTCCGACTGAGGTGGTTTTGGATGACGCCGTTGACGAGATGTGCTCCGACGAGCAGCTTGCCGACTTTGTTGGACAGTCTGACACCGCTTTCGTCCACAATATCAATATTCGTAGGATTCTGTATCGCTCCGGCTTTCTGAACTAAAAGCATGGGAATGCGCCCGCAGGAAAACCGTGTGGGTGTATTCCTTTTTTCGTATGGGCGGGGATTGCGTCTTCGTTTTTGGCGTGGTTGCGTGTTGTGTTTTTCCCCACGTATGCTATACTGGAATCGTTCACACAAACAAGGTCGAAAAAACAAGGAGCACTCAACATGTACGCAATCCACTACATCGGCGGCGCAATAAACGTCAAGAAAATGCCCAAAGCCCAAGCAGTCGAATACGCCAAACAAATCAACGACAACCCCACAGGCACATTCCCCGAAAGAGTGAAACTCGCACAAAGCGCCGAAGCCCGCGAAATCATGCAAAAAAGGCTCTTCGCCCAAAGCATCTTCCACCGCCACAGCGACGTGTACGGCATGAGCATGAGCGAACTGGTCAACACAGTCAACGAATACTGCTGCTGACCGCGCTGGCATCTCACGGGTTTGCCAAGGAGTGGACGCTCCTTGGCGGACGCTGCCGCGAAGTGTCCGCCAGCAAAAATTCTCGGCTGGGGTCAAGTAGGGCGTGTGCTGTTTTTAGGTTTGTCATTTATATGATATACTGGGATTGTCCACACAAACAAGGGTTCGCCCCATACAGAACAAGGAAAAAGAATGTACTCGAAAATCAACGAAGACACCTACCGGAAACTCATCGACAAGCTCTCCGAAATCCCATACGTGACCGGAGCGCACGCCACTCACGCCATCTTCGGAGATGGAATCGAAGTCGCATTCCAATGCCCATACATGGGCAAGATGTTCGAATACTACCTTGTGGCAGACTCGCAACGCAACGGCAAACGTTCCTACCGTTGGAGTGGAGGAGTATACACGGTTTCGGTCGAGCATTGGATTTTCGACGACGGGGAATACACTCCCGTGGATTTGCCGTCGCATAAGCTGGAATCGTTGGACGTTGACGGACTGTATGACGCGATTGTCGAAGACTTGAACAAGGCGCGAAAAGAATTGTAGGAGCTTGTAAGCTCTAAACACATGTCGGCGGACTTTCCCTGTTGGAGAGTCCGCCGACCAAACGTCGAAAGTGGAACCTTGCACATTCATACCGTCTCCGAACAGGAGATTGAAAAGAACCTACCGGAACTGCCCCCTCATATGGAGGATGGTTTCAGCCTAAAACAGTTGGAAATCCTGCATGACTATGCGGTGGAAGCATTCACAGCCGGAATCGCATACGCAAACAAGCACTCCAAAGGAGCCAATCGATGAATGGGAAACCGTGGGTCATTTCCATCCCACCGTTCAAATGTCCGGACAATTTGACCGGAATTCCCGACTATTACATTCAAGCGTGGGAAAAATACGTGGGCAAAGTCCAACCGGAAGGAGGGGACCGAGAGGATTGGATTGAACTCTGCGCCCGTCTTTACTGGGGCACCCGCAATCTAGGAGATGACGCCATTGTCCGTATTTGCGACAGGAATGACGTCAACCCCCGCGACCTGATTGGACTCCCCCACTTCGGTCCGGTGTTGAGAATGCCAAGCATCGACCAGATTGGCGACCCTTCCAAAGCGGACATGTACGCCATCAATCCGAACGTGCGTATGCTCATGCACCGTAAGACACGACTCAGTTCGGTTCACGAGGATGATGTCAGTCAAGCGTTCGATTCCCTTATCGGCGAAGGGGTATCCGACTTCTTCGTCAAATACACGCACCGGAGCAAACGACTGCCGAACCTGAAACTGTCCGGCACCGACGTTGACCAGCTCGCCCAGCAGGTACATGACTGGGGCGAATGGGCGTTCATCATGGCGGACGACGACCCGAACGCACTGCTTATCCAACAGTATGCGGACATTCGATACGAATACCGCATGTTCATGGTAGGCGACCAGCCTGTATGCGGCGCGGGCAATATTGGCATGAAAACCCCTATCGACAACATGCATACAAGATTCGACCCTCAAGTACAGGAGCATCGTGATGACGGTACGGTGGATAATGTCGTAGTCAAACCTGAATTGGTTGAACGGTATCGCGAGTTCGCGGTAAGAGCCGGACGCATGCTCTCACACTGCGGCTACGCCGCGTATGTCCTTGACCTGTGTCTTATTGATGATGAGGTTTCCATTGTCGAATTGAACGGCATGATGAACGCCGGACTGTTCGCATTGAATATGAACGACTTGACCATCGCTTTAAGGCTTAACTGGGAGCAATGCGTTCCGCCCGTTCTGGCTTCCTCCCCCGACTCCATTCGTAGGAGGAAGTCAAGGGAAGAAAGGAGAGGATAGTTTGCTTGGCAGACGAATACGATTCGACGACCACCCGACCCGCGCTGTGTTCGACACCGTGGAACTTCCCACGAACGGTTCCCACGCGCTCTACCGCGTGTACCTGCGTTCTTGGCAACGACACTCCTGCCGACCGGAAGCGGAAGACACTCCCATGTTCGACGCGATATGTCCGAAGGGATGGTGCCGATGGATGGTGCACATGAACATCCTGAACTATCTGGATGGGATAGGCCAGTTGGGTTGGCCTAAAACAGGCGGAGTCGTCTGGCAACATAGGACAATCGACCCCTATGCTTGCCAACTTTCCGCTGGCTCCCGTATCCCGATGGTTGATTTTCGCGCGGACGCATCGAGTTTCAGGTGAGCAAACGTCAAATCCATCTGGAAACAAGCAGGAATCAACGAAAAGAAAACAAAATGAAACTCACATACCCCATCATCATCCCCGACCATGAAAACCTCGGCACTTACGCCGTTGAAATCCCCGACCTCCCCGGATGTACTACCGGAGGCAACAGCCTAGCCGAAGCGTTATCCATGGCCGAAGACGCGGCCAGCGGATGGGTTCTTACCGAACTAGAGGCGGGCAATCCGGCACCCAAAGCCAGCGACATGCGTTCCATCAAAACTGATGAACCAGATGCAATGGTCAGTATCATCATGCTTGACGTCAACGACCGCAATGACGAGCATTGCGGCTTGTCCCCGTCCGATAGTGCCAGCGAACGGCTGTAACCGTTCTCCTACCTTTAATTGACGGAACATCATAGGGTGGTTGACTGCACCCTTACGCCGTCAGTCATGCTGGCGGCGTACTGCGAGTTCAAAAGGTCGTAGCCTTTGTGTCGCAGGTTCATCGCGGCTATCCGGTCGTCGTTGGACCGGTATCCGCAGTTGCGGCAGACATACAGGTGGCGTTTCTTGTCACGGTTGGCTTTGCAGATTTTCCCGCATTTCGGGCAGGTCTGGCTTGTGTAGGCCGGGTCAACGAACACGACTTTCTGACCGTTGCGTTTCGCCTTGTATTCGACCATCTGCCGGAATTGGTGGAAACTCCAACTGACCTGAACATACCTGTCCTTGACCTTGACCTGTTCGGTCGCATTGCGGATTCCCGTAAGGTCTTCGAGGACGAACATCGTATCCCTGTCGTAATGGTTGACGAGTGCCTTAGACGCCTGATGGTTCACATCAGTCATCCAACGGTTTTCTCTGTCGCCTATGGTTTTGAGTCGTCTGCGGGCGCTTCGGGTGCCGCGTTTCTGCAACTGTTGACGGAGCCGCTTGTATTTGCCGCGCTTGCTTTTCACCTCCCCTCCATGTTGGAAGACGGTGGTTTCGCCGTCATAACTGGTGGCGAGCATTCGGATGCCCAAGTCCACGCCCACTATGTTTTTGGGGCTTGGGGTTGGGTCGGGAACCGGTAGGATGATGGGAATATACAGGTACCATTTGCCCCGTTTCGGTACCAGTCGGGCGGTACCGAAACGTGCCGTACGGTATTCGTCCGGTATTCCCTTCCATTGGGCTTTGACCTTGATTCTCCCGTCCATGACGGGAAGGCTGAACATTCCGGTCTTGGACGAATAGGAGTAGTCACGGTTCCACAACAGGTCAACACCGGCGGACGAATATTCGGGTTTGACGGAATAGCACGCCGTCCTTCTTCCTTTGGGCTTGCCTTCGTTTCGGCGTTCCATGCGCGAGTGAATTGCCTTGTAGGACGCGATGACCCGCCGTATCGAAGATTGGGTCATCTGGGCCAACAGTCCGTATTTGTCGCGTAGCGGGTGATAGACAGCCTCGTTGATTTTCCTTTGGCTGAGGGTGTGGTGTTCTCCAATCCAATCGGATACTTCGTTGCAGCAGGAGGTGTAATTGTCACATAGGCGGTCGAGGGCTTCGGACTCGTGTTTGTTGGTCGTGAGCTTGACTTTCATGGTCAATGCGAGTTCCACCATATGCTTCACCTCCAATAAAAAACATTGTATCATAATGTTAGTGGAAAGGAAAGGCATTCACCCACGACCACAAGGGTCGTGGTACCCTGCCCAAAAAAATCATGGACGCCTACGCCGCCAAATATGGTAAAAAAGCCGTGCGTAAGAACGTCAAGCATAGAACAAAATAGGAAAAACGTATGTCCAGCAAACAGAATATTCCGCGATTCTCAATCGAAGGCGTCGCCTATACGAAACATCAAAACAATGCGGCATTGTCCATGCATCCATTGGATGATGTGACCATGAGAGAACTGGGGTTCACTGACCTTCGGAAAGGATACTGGTATCTCTGCCGACGCGTATCAGCCGACTCCGATATAACCCTGAATGTGCGAATCTCCAAAGATGGGCACGACTGGCGGATAGACGTGTTGGACGAATGTTTCTGCCAACCCTACGACTACCAGTATTTGCTTAGTGTCAATCCGACCTTGGATTATGCGAACAACGTGGCCGACGAATGTGAGAAATGGTATCGCAGACTGTCCGAATGGGGACTGCTGTCCGGCTGGCATGAAGGCATGTACGTCTAAGACGTAGAGAAAAACAGAAAGGAAGACAAGAAAAGTGAGCATTCTCACCGAGGAACTGGAAGAACGCTATCCCATCGAGGAAGGCGAATGCATCACGCTCACGCGCGAACAGCTCGCCTTGCAGTTGCGCCGAGCATACAAGGCTGGTGCGACCCGCGATTTCAGGCGTACGGCGCACGGACATTCGGAACTGATGAAGGTGTGCGGAATGCTGTATGACTCCCGTCTGTTGCCGGAAGATACGGATTTCGAGGACGTGGTAAGAACCGTGTTGGACGGTCGGCTCAAAACCATCACGGCTTAAGTGTTATAATGGAGGCGTCCACACATCTTTCCTTGCAGAGGAGACTACCGTTGAGTTGGGATAAACGCCAAAGCCGAGACCCCAGAAGAATCGACCCACTGGAAACACCGCTCTACGATTACGCGGTCGTGGACACCGAAACCACCGGATTCAAACCATCGGACGGTGCCAAACTCATCGAAATCGGAGCCGTGAAAATCCACGGAGGAAAACTCGTGGACAGGTACGAACAATTAATCGACCCGCACCAGCATATCCCCGAACACATCACCTCCCTCACCGGAATCAACGACAACATGGTTTACGGCCAGCCCGACGTAAGTCAGGCGATATGCGAATTCGACCGTTGGCTTGGACCGAGAACCGTCATCATGGCGCACAACGCGTCATTCGATTTGAGTTTCTTGGACGCGGCCATGAAAACCGTGAACGACGGCATGTTCTTCTTCCCCCACCGGTTCGTGGACACGTTGGAAATGAGCCGGAAAATCCATCCTGAAAAACCGAGCCACAAGGTGTCCGTGCTTATCCGTGATTATGGTATCGGCGACGTGGAGGAGCATCGCGCCTTGTCCGACGCGACTCAGGAGAACATGTTGTACGAGGCCATGCGGAAGGAAAGGTTCGAACGTTAATGAGTTACGAGGATATGTTTAACCCCGGATATCGGGACTATCTGAAAAGCCAACGGCCTACTCAACGGCAGCGGGAAATATCGAAGCTTGAGTCCCATGCCGACAGTGAGCATGCCCTTGCGAACGGCGACCCGCATATGGTTTTCGTAGAGGTTGGAGCCGTTTTCGAAAACCAGAAGGCGTTGCGGTTGAGGTTGGAAAGCATCGAAGAGAAATTGGATAGGCTGTTGGCAAACGCATAAGTGGCTTGTCTCTTCAGGTTTGCTATGTTATACTGGGAGTGTTCACATAAGGCCCAGTTGAAAAAAGGAGAACACCATGCAGAACATCAACCTCTACAGACTGATGTCAAAACTGTCCGCCCGACCCGAAGTCAGGACCGCTGACATCGTGAGCTGGGAAGGCACCATCAAAACGGTCATGCGCGACGGCACGGTCGTCGCCATCGGCGTGCAGGACGAATATCCGGCGGTCGCACTGTATACCATATACGCCTCCGACGAGGACTACCGAAACAAGGAGCCTTTGACCGAAGGCTTGTACTACGACTTCGAGGACGACCACGGCTACAAGGACGGCGTGGAAGCCATCATCAAAGAGGCGTACTGACCCATGGACACCATCATCTTCGTCAAAGACCGCAACTGGCCCGACACAAACAGTCGCATCTATGAGATTTCCTCAGCTGATTTAGGCTTGAAGGCGATGACCAGCTGGAGCAGGATAGAGGATATGCAGGCCGCCGGATATTCGCTTCCCGGCGAAGCATTGCAAAACCGGTATTTCGCACTGTCCAACCGTGACGACGCCACTCAAGCCGAATGGGATGAATTCATAGACGCCCTTTGGAATGTCGTGCATTCCATGACCCCGGAAGCGCTGGCCGACTGGTTCATCCAACTGAACGACCCCGTGACCGTCAAAGCGCACTACTGGGTTCACGACGGCGTCGAATACTTGGATGCCGCGCACACCCTGCCAAGAGACGAGGCGTCGCGATGATTGACCTGACGAACTGGGCGGCGGGGCATAGGGGAGGCATCGACGGCATTCTGGCATTTCTGGTATTGGCCATGGGAAGCATGTGTGCGGTCGCCGTGGTAGCGCGGTTGTGCTCTCGCCTCTGGCGTCTCATGCGACACCGTTCAGGAGAGGCCCTCAAACCCCTGCTTGAGGACGAGAGCTTCGTCTTCGAGCTGTGGGGCACAATATTCCTCTGCACGGTCGCCACGTTGACACCGAATGTCTTCGCCCCGTTCACCACCCCGCAGACCACGTTCACCGGACAGGTTGCGGAACAGGCTGGATTGACGGCGCTGTCATGCCCGACATTGGACAATTCCGACCGTATGCCCCGTCAGGACAGGTACGAGTGCGAATACGTGGATGACAAGGGGCGTGCGCACGACATGAGCCTGCTCGTCGCATCCGGCGACAAGGTATGGCTCTACGACCATCAAGGCAAACCGTTGAAGGTGGAGAAATGACCGGTTTCATTGCCGTCGATATGCTGGCCGAAATCAGCAAGGCCCTCGAATATGAAAACGACTGGACTCAACTGAAGGACGGCGTGCTGGAATGCCGACTGCGAGACCAGTATGACGGTGAGCACACCGGACTTGCCCGCGTCACAGTGGACAAGGCGGGCAAGGTGTCCGTTATGGCATGGTCGGACAATCCGTATGAATACGCAACCATGCCCGACCCCGACTGGACACATGAATACGATTCAGCCGACCCGGAAGCCATTGCGGAGGATATTTGGAACCGTTGCCCGTACTGCGGGCGGGAATCCGACAGGTGCGTGTGCGAACGTTGCGCGGGCTGCGGTGTTTTTCTGGACTGGGACAACATGGCGGACGATGATTACGGCTACTGCGAATACTGCCATTAGAGAAAAAGGAGATACGGAAATGTTGAAAATCGAGAAGACGCTGAAAGAACTGCGTGACCTGCAAAACACCTTGCATGAACTCGGAATCGAAATGTCCATCAATGATGCGGATGACGAAACGAAAAACGATTACGAGGATGCGGCGATGACCATTGACATATTTGAGCCGTGTCGTTGTTTCGCGTGGGTCGGCATGGACGGCGTGATTCACATGAGGTGGAATTCGTATCCCGATGCCTTCGCGTGGTTTCGGATGAACCTGCTTTTGGACCTCGCTCGCGGCTACATGCTGAAAGCGGACAACATCACGAAATCCTGGACGCATCTTCGCAGGGATCTCGACGGTCAGGATGCCGAGATGCCTCTCCCTGACAAGCTGGCCAGAAGGAAAGCGGAATACGAGGATGCGGCAAACCGACTGCGCGACCTCATCAAAGCCGACCCGATTGCAATGGATTTATCCCCTTACGAATGCGAACGCCTTGAAAGATTCCTCCGCGACCCGCAGAAGGAACGTCTTCTGGAGTATGACCCGGATGACCCGTTTTACAGGAACATGTTCAACAGGAGCTTGATTGACCGCGACGGGCTGACCGAACTGGGACGGAAGGCCATGGAACATTACATCGCGTCAGCCTGACCGTCACGTCCATAGTCAGACAATCCGCGCGAATACGCGCCCTCCCGTTCACTGAGGACCTGTTCTCGTTCACGCGGGACGCATTCGATAAACGGAAAGGAGAATAGAATGACTGCACGACCGTTAATCGTCATCGACTTGGATAACACGTTCGTTGACTATACGACCGCGTTCAAGGAATGTCTGGAACAGATGGGCTACGACGGCTACGCGGACGCGCCCGACCCGTCCGACTATTCCTTCGCATGCGACGGCTGGTTCGAAGACGAGGGCACGTTCTTCCCATTGCACCAGCGTGCCGTGGAACTCGGCCTGTATCTGCGCGAACGCCCATACCCCCATGCGCCCGAGGCGTTGGACGATTTGCGTCATGGCGGGTTCCGCATCGTGCTGGCGACCAGCCGCTGCGACGACCAAGAGGATACCGACCGTTGGCTGTGCGGCATGGGTTTCGAGGGCGGCGGAAGACTGAACGATTTGGCCGAGTGCAACACTGACTTTGCGACCATCGTGCGCGACCGTTGGACGGCTTGGCTCGGCTGGTGCCACGCGTTCGACAAGACCGACCTTGGTGCGGACGTGACCGTCGAGGACAATCCGCATACGCTCGACCGGCTCATGGACAAGAAAATGCGCGTGCTCGTCAAACGGCACGCCTACAACCTGCCCCAATGCGAACGCGCCGAACAATCCGGCTTGGGGCTGGCGTTCGACGATTGGACGCAGGTGCCCGCGCTGGCGAAACGACTGGTGAAGGAGAATGCGAAGTGAACCTTGCACCATGCCCGTTCTGCGACGGCACCGTGCATCTCGTGTTCGACCGCGATTTCCGGCGCGGCGTCCGCTATGGAATCGTCCACGAACGGCCTTGCTCGCTTTTGCCGACCTTATGGGCGGCGTACGGGGTTGAATCCGATACGCTCGCCCGCTGTTGGAACCAACGGTACGGAGTTGCGAACCGGCTGTGAGCATTGGGTGAGGATGGGCTGGCTGACATGCTGGCTTACGAGGGGGTTAGTTTGTCTTCTTAACCAACTGTGTTATACTGGGGGTGTTCACATAAAAACCAGTCGGAAAAGAGACCACCAACCTAATTCGGAGCAACAACAATGCATAACCTATACAAGACCGCAGGTAAATGCACTCTCAACCGAAACAAGGTGCGTTACCCCAACCAAAAGGAAGCCCAACTCGCATTGGCCGTCATCAAAGGACGAGGCAATCCGAAACACACGGAGAAACGCGCATACCATTGCCCTGTCTGCCACGGATGGCATCTGACCAGCGCCGAAACCGTGAACGACACCATCCTGTCCGGAAGCGTACTCCAGCATACAAATCCAAACGCGTTCAACACCGGCATGGAAGCGTTCAAATCCGGTTCCAGACAAGGCAGATACTCCATCAGCAAAGCAAGCCTGACCCGGCGTGTGCGACACCTGCTCCACCTGTTCGCAGCCAACGACATTCCGGAGGATTCGTGGGACAACCCATGGTTGTGGGCCACCCTCCGATTCCAAATCATGTGGCATGGCGGCGATGAAAAGGCGGAACAACTGCTGTCCACTTCGAAAAAGACCGTCAAAATCGCGGGAGACATGCTCGCAGAAGACAAGACGCCGTTCCTTCGTGTGGCTGAAAACCGGAAGGAAGCAAGACAATTGCATGATACGCCACTGCCCGCATGGTTGGCCGTGGCATTATTGGCGGATAAAGGAAAGGAACAGGAAAGGTGAATGAAGAAGAGCTGAAAGAGAGGGCTATCCGTTCCCTTCTCCAATCGAACCTCGGCAAAGTCTCCCCGGCGGAAGCGTTCGTCCTCGGATGGCGCAACGGCTGGGATGAGGCGTTAGACGTGGCTTTGGAAATCGTTCGCAAGGAACTCGACTGCGAGGAAGAGTGTCAACCATCCAACGGCAACAATTAGAAAGGGACTAAAACATATGGTTCGAAAAATGGCGAGCGTGCAAGCCATCGAAGGCGTGTACCCAATCAAGGATGCAGACCGTATCGAGAAAGCGAAAATCGGAGGATGGGTTGTCGTAGTCGGCAAGGACATGGGATTGAAGCCCGGCGACCATGTGGCCTATTACGAAATCGACTCCATGCTGCCCGCCGACGACCCACGGTATGCGGAATTGCAGAAACGTGGACAGCGCACCGTGCCAGTGTCCAACACGATTACCGGCGAAGAACGTGAAATCACCGGACACGTGTTGAAGACCGCAAGACTGCGAGGCGTATACAGTCAGGGTTTGGTCATGCTGCTCTCGGCTATTGGCGTGCCGGAGGATACTCCGGTCGGCACCGACGTCACCTTGCAGGCGAACGTGTGGAAATTCGAGGAACTACCGCCTTTGAAAGGCGGGGATATGGTTGGCGTGTTCAACGCGCCATGCTCCAAGTCGGACGCTACGCGAGTGCAGAATCTCACCGCGTATTGGGATGAAATCAAACGGATTGCGTGGACGCCAACCGTGAAAGTGGATGGCACCAGCACCACAATCTACCGTGACATGGATGATATGGTTCACGTCTATTCTCGAAATTGGGAGTTGAAGCCGGAATGCACGAACATGCAAGTGGCGGTGAAAACCGGATTGGTTGACGCGTTGGAGAAAGGCATGGTCTGCCAGTTCGAGCTGTGCGGACCAAGTGTCAACAGCAACAGGTTGAAGCTCGCTTCCTATCGTCCATTCGTGTTCGCTGTATGGCGTGACGGCATGAAACTCGACCGCGAGGATTGGCCGCAGTCCATGCTTGACAATGCCGCTCCCTTGTTGGACGAGGGCGAGTGGAAGCCGACCGGCGATGTGATGGATATGATTGGCAAAGTGGACGGTCTGCGCGGCAACGTGAACCGCGACTTGTTGGATGAAGGTATCGTCTGGCATGCGAAAGCGGGCGAACGGTTGAGCGACGGCCTATATGACGAGCTTGGCGGCAACCGTTGCTTCAAAATCATCAATAATAAGTATCTGACCAAGCACGGTCTGTGATGCGGAACAGGGCTATGGGTTTTCCCTCAAGCCCTGTTCTGTTATATTGGGAGTATTCGCACCGTCAGATGGATTAGAGGTCGGTCTTGCCAACGCAACCAGAAAACACAGGAGAACTCACCACTGTTATCGACCCCACGTCCATCACACGCATGGCGTCCAGCCGTCCGGACAATAGGGAAACCACTATGTATGGCAGACACGGCAAACATAATGGCAAGCCAGTAAGAATCAGAAAGACACGCGTTAAACCCGATAGACCAAAACGTCCCGTGGAGCAAATCATGCCGTTTATCATGCTCACAATCAGCATCGTATATATGGCTGGAATGGTGCCACTTCTTTGGCTTATGCCGGTTTCAGAACCGGAGAATATGATTGTTCGTCCTATCCTGACCGGTTTGGTCGGTATGGCGGCGGTTTCCGCCGACGTTCCGGCTTGGGTATATTTCGCTGGTTGGCGTCGGAATTCGCGGAAAAGCTGAACCTGAACTTTTTCTTGTTATACTGGAATCAGCCACATTTTAGTAAAAGCAAGGAAAACACATGCCTAGAACCACATTGGCCGATGTCGCGTCCGACTATGTGCGCAAACATCAGCACGAACGACAATGCCGACAACTCGACTCCAACAGCCGCGTCACGCTCACAGTAATCCAAAACCAGTGGGCGAAACTCGCCGGACAGGAACCCATGACCATTTTCGACGCGCCGGAAGTCGTAATCAGAAGCATCGAAAACACGCAACGCGGACACGAACTGTTCGACCGGACGAAAGAATCAAACGGCGTCGTCTACTACGGGCTGAAGAAATGAAAGGGAAAATGTCGGGCACCATTGAAACCTTCATGCAAGTCAAGCTCATATTGGCGGACAATCCAGAGGATGGCGGATATTGGCGTACCTGTTGGGACTTATCCGACAATGGGTACGCCATGGACGAATTGCTGAAATCGGGAAAACTGGAATCAGGTGAAACCGTCCTTCTGTCCACCGGACTATTGCGCAACATGCTTGTCAAAGCGCAAAAAGACGCTCGCGGATTCCAGAACACTCCTCTAAGCGAATGCTCGCACGGCAGTGAGGCGGAACGGAAAAAGCAGGCTTACAGGTTCGCGGAAATCCTGAACCATGCCCTCTGCGAGGGTTCTCCGGCTTATTGTTCGGCAGTCGAGCCGAACTTGGATTTGTCGTTCCCGGATTTCGAGGATTGAGTCGCATTGGGTAGACATTCTAAAAAGAAACCCCGTACGGCTCCCGCCTCCACCGAGGAGCAGTCGTTCTATGGCATCATCGCCGCCGGGGTGCGGGATGGCGAATTCTGGGTTAGAAAACGTGTGAGACGGTTTGTCGCTACCGTTTTGTCGCTGCTCGTATCCATCGCCCTCTGCTGTTGCGGAACGTTCCTTTGGTGGGATACTCAAGGCAAGGTGAAACGCGCACGTATGGAAGCGGAGAACTCCTGTGTCCAACAGGTCGGCAGCATGACGGAATCATACAATGAAGCGTTCCGCCTGTACGGTCAGGTTGCTTCCACGTTCAGCGAATTGGACGAATCGTATGATTTGGACGCTTTGGCCGCTTTGCAGGACAAGAAGCCGGAGGGATATAAGCTGCTGCATTGCGATACGGATGTGGATGGGGATGTGAGGGAGGCCAAGGCTTTGAAGCGTTCCTTCGACCGGTTGTCTGTTGAGTATCGCAAGGCTTTGACCCCCGTCGGAAAATAGTTGCCATAGCGCTGGGGTTGATTCCCCGCCTACCTTTAAACACTCTCGCGTTATATTGGGTTTGTCCACATATGGTAATATGAGGTCATGACTGGCATAACCCATGAAAAAGAAATCCTGATGATTAGAATCGGATACGCACCCCGACGAGGCCGCGTATACTTCCAACCGCGAACCGTAATGCAGGAATACCTCCGGTTCAGCGAACAGCACGACGACCACATCCTCTGGAAATGCGGCATCATCGGAGTCATGCGAAACGTGGAGCAGGTCATCCTGTACGCGCACGACGAAGACCTCATGCTCATAGGCGAAGTCGCCGGTTTCGGAAGCCCCTACAATCCACGGACATGGGACGAGGGAAGCTTCTACCAATGTCCTAAACCTTGGTCGATGGAACCCGCGAAATACTGGATAGCGTTGGACAATTTGAGACCGTTGGAAGACTTCGACCCCGACATGTACGAACTCGCAGCCGGTAAGGACGAAGGCAAGCCGCTGTCTCTCGTGTTCGAACGGAAGGTGCCCATGCTCACCATGGCGGATTCCGAAGGCAATCGCAGGAAGGTGACGACTTCCCGTCGTTCCGTCCTTACGCGCGTCCGACTCCGGAAGTGTGACTGATTCCAGTATTTGGACATATTTTACGCAAACCACTATACTGGAATCAGTCACATAAGAGTAAGGATATACCATGACGGAAACAACACTCATGGACAGACGAGCGGTATTCATGCGAATCAGCACGGAATCCGACCTCATCGGCAAAGCGAGCGTCAAACCCGACAAGAACACCATCATCCGCTACAACTGGCGCGAAGCGGACAGCATGCTGGACGAAATCGTCAAACATGCGGAACAGAACGACGGCAAGGTCATCATCCCGTTCGACAGCATCGTCTCCGTCCGTTCATTGGACATCTGCTCCCGATTCATCCTCTGGCGCACCGATGGAAAATATCTGGTCGGAAAACTGTTCGAATCCGGAGAGAACTACAAGCACGGGATGGATGACAGGGACGGCTATACGACCCCGAAAGCGTTGCGGGCCAAAGCGGCGTCCCGCTGGGTGAAGCTCAGCGAAGTCCGGAACGGGGAAGCCTTCCCGTTCGAGGATTGGTATATCGAAGCGTACCGTCACCGCTCCCACAGCAAAACCCCTTTGGGAGAGGCTTTGCAGCACAGCCATATGAACGTCATGTTCGCATACGAGGAGGATTGAGATGCCGAAAATCATCATACCGGGCAAACGCCTCACAGCCGACGTCACCCATAAGATTCAACCAATGATTAAAGTCACCGACACGGAAGGGAAGGAATGGTTCGCACGGGCCATGTACCTCAATCTGAACCGTGGAACGGGAGACAAGTGGGAGATTGAAGACCTGAGCTTGTCCATTGCAGCGAAGCCGAATTACGCGTTCTACAAGAACCCGAAGCTTGGCGTGGACATCAGTCTGGAACAGAATCCGGAACTCAAGGAACTGGTTGACGAATACATGCTCGTAGTCAAAAGGGACACCGCTCAGGCAGGAGCCTAATTCCCTCATAACAGCAAGGACGGCGCCTCCGTTTCGTGTAAGGTTGTTTACAGCGAAACGGAGGTTTTCTTTCATGGTGTACAATCCTTTACAGGCGAGAGACCCGCTGGGCAAATGGGTCAAAGAGCATGGGGGTGCTTCGATTGAGGATGTCGTCTCCAAAGCCAGTACGGTCGATTTGGAGAACATGGCCTTGGACGATAGGACTCCGACCGCCGTGCTGAACAATCTCGCCACGACCGAATACGGGTTCAACCATCCATTCGACGAGGACGGGACTTATCCGAATGCGAACGGCGAACCGCCAAAAGACAAGCGGGAGAACCGGTACAATTACGAGCAACAATCGGTCAGATACGACACCAAGGTTCGCTGCACGGCAATCGAACGTGGTGCTGATGATACCGCGTTGAGCGTATGCCGGTTCGACGACAATCCGCAAATCCGCAATGCGGTGGCCCGTAACACCGAGGACGCGCACACGCTGGACGTTCTCTCGTCCGACGAGTCGTGGAAGGTTCGCAGTGCCGTGGCGGGCAATCCCCATACTCCGAAAAACGCTACGGAACGACTGTTGAACGATAATGAGGCCATCGTCCGTGCGGAAGCGTTGAAACGTTCGGATTTGAGTTCCGAACAGATTCGAAAAGCCGTGAATGACGCTTTGGAACCGACCCTTCAACTGGATGGTGCCGTGACCGATGATATGACGAAAATAACCCGTGCTGCGTCCGACAATTGGCAGACCGACGCCGATACTCTTCACGAATGTCTCCACGTGGACGATTATGAGACCCAACGGAACGTCGCGGAACACGAGAATACGTCTCAGGAGGATTTGCAACAGTTGGCGCTTAACGCCGACAATGCGGTTCGTGAGCAGGTGGCGTTCAATCCCCATGCCTCGCCGGAAACATTGAACGTTCTGGCCGATGACGGTTGGACTCAGACCCGCATCAACGTCGCCGGTAATCCGAACACTTCGACGGAAACATTGGACTATATGTCCGACCAGTGGAGTCCCCATGTGAAGCGTGCTATCGCGACGAACTCGAACACGTCCGTCGAAACGTTGAAGAAACTGTCCCACGATTCGGATAAGTCCGTGAGGCAGTTGGCTTATTCCGGATTGAAGCAGAAAGGCGAGAAGGCCATCGACAAGCCATTCAAACCGGACAAGCCGGACAAGCCGGTCGAAGACGACAATCCCGGAAAATACATGAGAGCCGATTTCGACCCCGTGGAGTTCTTCGGTTTGGACGACTGAAGTGGTTGAAACAACGGGAGCATGGAAAGGTCATAGATTCCAATTGATGTAATTTTTGCCACGGCAAAATAAAAAACTGATAATTGCCATCGTTTTAGACATTCATGTAAGTGTGAAGTGACATTGACATTATTCAGGTATCGGGTATGGAGCTACGGACGTTTTCGCGGAGATAATCACGCAGCCGTTCCCTAGCTTTGACACCCATCACGTTCCAAAAATCCCTCCTCAAGCATCCATACCAGAGGAGGGATTTTTCCGTTTTTAGAAGGTTTATAACACTTGGAGCCGTTAGAGTCGAAACCAGCAATGTAGAAAAATTCCACAAAATCGAAAGCGATTGACCCGAAATGGCAAGAGACGGTTTCTATCGTCCGGAAAGCTTCATTAGTCCCGGCAGTGAATACGGTCTGCTTCGAGCGGCCACACCGGACAGGACCGTATGGCTGTATGCGAAGATTCCTTGGACGAGCGCACTATTGGATGGTGCGGGCGACTCCAAGAGAAAGGAAGCCGAGCAAAGCTTCATGGCGTTCTTCGACGGGTTGGCCGGTGAGGTCAGCGTGGCTGGCATGCGCTACCGTGACATTTTGAAAAGCGAATACAGGGAATTCCACCTGCTGACCGGTTCCATGCCCATTCCCTACCGTCCGCCGGTCATGCAGCAGGATGATTTGAAAAGCTATCAGGCGTACTATTACCGTAATCTGAACGTGTGCAAGCAGTTCGCCGTAATCGGGGTTCCGTTGAAACTGGGTGGCGAGGGCGGAAGGAAGGGACGCAAACAGTCCCTCCTACGCAGAGCCACCACGAAATTCAATCAGCTTAGCTTCTCCATGGCGAACGGTTACGCCATGTTCGAGGAATATCTGCCCGACGCGCACCGTATCGAACGCATCATGCTGAACGCCGGTCTCATACCTTTCACCGTCATGGAGGAAAGCGAACGGGAACAGCTGGTCGCGATGATGGAGACATGGTGGGTGAGCCGCGCGTCCGCATCAGCCCTTCCCATCATCGCCGAGAACGACCATCTGCATTTCTTCCCCAACAGTAAGGTCTGCCAGAACGCGAAACGCCTGTACGATGAGGGAATCGACTGCGACCAGTGGAACATCGACAGTGAGTATCCGGCGTCAATCTGCTTCGCCAGAACCACCCAATTCGCCCAATCGGACATCACTAACCCGTCGAATCTTTGGATTGCGAAATTGATGGAAGTCGCCACTGCCGGTGGGGCGAACGCGGTCGGAACGTCAATTCGAGGAAAGGTCGAACCCGGCAAGGTGACCGCCGACACGATTCGCCGTAACGCCCGCACGATTGACGAGAACATCAAGGAGCGTTACCAGCATGGGCGTGAGGCGTCCGCCGACATGACCGATTTGAAATATCGGTTGGACTATAAGAAAGCCATCTACAATTCGCCGGAAATGCCGCCGAGCATCATTGATTTGAGCGTGGCCGCCTGTGTGGCCGGTAACGCGCAGATGGCCGTTGACTCGTTGCAGAACGTCCAGAACTTCGAGTTCACGAATCTGACCACCGCCAACGAACAGTTGATGGCGTTCAAAAGCATGCAGGCGTGTTCGCCTGTCCGTATGACACCTTATGAGATTCACTGGTCGGCGACCTGCGTGGCCGGTGGCGGCGTAAGCAGTTTCGCCAAGGCCGGTGACGATACGGGCGCGTTGGTCGGATTGACGGAAGCGAACCGGCAGCCCGTGTATGTGGGCACCACGACGGTGCAGGACAAGGACACGCGACCGGGCATTCTGGTCATCGGCGAGACCGGTTCCGGCAAGTCCATGCTGCTGGTGAGCCTGTTTTTGCAGTGGATGTTGATTGACTCGCGTAGCGGCAAAGGTAAGACGCCCTGCATTCTCGTCAATCCGAAGGAAGGCAACGATTTCGAGGACGCGGTACTGTCCCGCAACGGAACCGTGCTCAGAATGGACTCCGACATCGCCGATGGCACATTCGACCCGTACAACGTGCTCCGCAGCGAGGAGGAGGCCAAGGATATGGCCGCCATCATGATTTCCGACATCCTCAAACCCGACGGCGACACCTCCTACGAGCTGACCGTCAAGGCGATGCTGGACTACGGGTACAAGAAAGGCGGTCGTTGCTGCGGAACGATTCTCTACAAGGCCGCGACGGACTTCCGCGCCCTCCAACAGGCGGGCGAGGACCCTTCCAAATACAATCTGTATCCGGACACGTTGGAAGTGTTCAAAATGGTTACGATGAGCGTCAACACCAACCAATCATTGAGGCTCATCTTCGGCACCAACGACAACGTGACCCCGTTGCGGGTCAGCCAGAACTTGACCCTCATCAACGCGGGCGACCGTTCCATGATTCCAGAACGAGGTGCCGAGAACACCGTCACCGGACGTATCCAACGTTGGGTTCTCCGCATGATTGTGTTCGGAGCCGGTGCGGCGGTGAGTGAACGAGACGGCATGGTCGGAATCGACGAGGCTTGGGCGATTCTGGGCGAGGACAAGGGTGCCGCCAAGGTGAACGAGTGGATGCGTACCGCGCGTTCCCGCCGTTTCACTCCGGTGTTCGCCTCGCAGAAGGTCAAGGAGTTCATCAACGCGGGCATGACGGGCGGTATCGGCCGAGCGTTTCTGCTGGCATTGGACGACCCGATTCAGGATTCCCCGGCGCGAGACGCATTGCGGCTGTTGCAGATTGAGGATTCCGGCAATCGTATCCGCTCCCGCATGAGCATGGGCGACACGAAGGAGAATGACGACCCGAACTGGTCTGGCATGAGGCGTCTGCGCGTCAAAGACAAGGAGACCGGCAAAGACAAGACCATTCGCGGTGCCATCGCCTATTTCAAGGATTCCAGCAAACAGCCCGTACCCGTCGAGGTCATCATCCCGACTGACCTGTTGAAGGAAATCTCCACGACGGCGACCGACAAGATTCGTCGCGAGGAGGAGAAGAAGAAAGCAATGCAAGCGTTTGAAACGCAGGAAGGACAAGAACAGTGAGCTATAAGGATTTCTTCGGCGAGAACCGTCCGACCCCCAGCAAAAAGCGGGACGAGCCGAACATGACCCCATTGTCCCCACCGAAGTTCGATACCACTCCAGTGGTGGAGAAATATGACGTCATGGCTTTCCAAGGTTTCTCCAGCGGCAGACCGTTGCTGTTGGAGAAACCCACCAAGTATGTGAACCGTATCGTCAATTCGATGAAGCAGATTATCGCCGTTCCGGAGAACGACCAGCATGGCGGCGTCGAGGGAAGAGTATACCTGTCCCCTATTTTCACGCTTCCCGTGGCATTGCTCCATGAGGGCGACAAAATCGGCGACGAGACCGTGAACCGATACCCCTACCTGCATTTCCCGTCGAACCATGTTTGGGACGCCGACGAAATCAGTCTGGATGAATACCTGCTCGCCATCGAATACATGTTCGTCATTCACGACGTCGCGCAGGAGGACACCGCTGGAAACCTGCTCACCTATGGCGTGGACGGCGATTACACGATGGACGACGACGCGTGGAAGACCGCTTGCGAATGGTCTAGGGAAATCAGCAAACCATTGTCCGACCTCAACCGTGGACGACTGTTGGGATTCGCAATCAACAGTCAAAGCGAACGGGAGGTGGATACGGTTGCCGACCTGTTCGACCTTTGGGGAGAGGAAAGGGAGCCGCAGCAGATTCTCTCCGACGCGCAAACCGCTGCGGGCGATGTGGAAGACCTTTACGATATGGTGTTCAGCATTCCCTTCGAACCATTCCACTGATTTTCCTCCACCTATGGGAAAAATTCTGTTAACTTGGAAGAGACGGCAAAATTCTCTTCCAAGTTTTTTGTAAGGCGGGCACGGTGCGAAGTTTCGGAAAAATGGCGGCTATGGGAATGGCTGGACTGCTGCTCTTCGACCTGACGTTGGCTGTCGGCGTGGCCAGCATGAGCACGGTTTCCAATACGGCCATGATGTCGATACGTTCAAACGGATGCACTCCGACCTCCGTTAAAGACGATTCGGACTCCGAGGGTGCCGGTTCCTCTTCCGACTTCAAATCCAACGATGTCGCCACCAGAATAGCCGAAGCGTTCGCTTCGGCGGGATTCTCCAAAGCGGCAACGGCTGGTGTACTGGGCAACGTGTATGCCGAATCCGGTTTCGTGGCAGACAGAAGCAGCGGCGACAATGGCTATGGTCTTGGACAATGGACTCCCCGAAGCAAAATCCGCGCTTGGATGGACGCTAACGGGATGGGGGATACTCCCGATTCCGATGAGGCCGGGCAGATAAAAATGCTTGTCGCAACAGCCAAAAGTTCCTTCAACAACCATTACCTGTCAAATGCGAAATCGGAGATAACCGTCAAAAACGACAGCCTGTATGATACGTGGCATGATGCCAGCGACCCGGAAGTGGCCGCAGTCGCGTGGATGGCCGGATGGGAAAGGCCGAATTGGGCGTCCCGGAATGAGGACGTTCGCAAACAGGTTGCCAAGGATTACTACGACAAAGGATTGAACGGCGTCTCCTTTAACGGTGGGGGCGACGGTTCCGATGACGGCGGCGGTTCCCAATGTTGCTTCCAGACCGATGATTCCGACGGAGCCGCGAGCACGGCGTCAGATAATGTGACGGTGACCAACTCTGTTCAGGCGTACACGGACAAATACGGTCAGGCCGCATTCGACGTTGGTAAGAAATACGGCATCCCCTATGAGGCGATTCTTGGACAGTCGGCGGTGGAAAGCGCTTGGGGCGCTTCCACATTGACCACAAAATATCATAACTTCTTCGGAATCAAAGCCGTCAACGGCCAGAAGTCCGTCAGCATGGGCACCAAGGAATGCAATCAGGGCGGATGTTATGACACGACCGGTGACTTCGCGGTCTACGATTCCGACGAGGATGGTTTCGCGGGTTATGGCAAGTTCATCACCGGAAACTCCCGTTATGCGGCGGCATTGCGGAAGCGCACCGACCCGCACGCGTACATTCAGGAGTTGAAGAACGCGGGATATGCCACGGACGGCAATTATGTTTCGACCGTTTGGGGCGTTACCCAACAGTTCATCACATACATCAAACAGAACAACAAGTTCCCGCCGTCGTCCGAAGTGGAGTTCGACACCGCCCCGCCAGCCGACACGGACGGCTCTTCCGGCGACTCTGATTCGAACGCCACCTGTCCCGTGCGCAACGGTGACGGCGGCGACGCATCCTATGGTTCCGTAGGCGGCGCACCCGCCAAGGATGGCGACTTCTCTTGGATGTGCTCCGGCAATCAGAGGATTTGCGGCGCGAACGATGCGGGAGTGTTCTACCCGCATCTGGAGTTCGGACACCAGTGCGTCTGGTATGCGTGGAACCGTCTTGCCATGATTCACGGCAATGAGGGCTGGTCTTGGGTTTTGGGCAATGGCGGCGACATCGCCAATAATCTGAAGGGGAAGCCGGGTTGGACGGTTGACGCGAATCCCAAGCCCGGTGATGGAATATCGGGTAGCGGTAGTCCGTTCTCAGGCGGTGGCGGCTGTGGTCACGTGGCCGTGGTCGAGGAGGTGTCCTCCGACTCGTCCGGTTGGAAGATACGTATTAGCGAGGGCAATAGGGATGGTTCGGCCTCGTTCAGCTCCTATGGTTCCCGTTGGCTGACGAAGGCTCAGCTTTCCGGCACCGACTGCCAGTTCTTCCGCAACGCCAACTGGAAGAACTGACCTCCCCCGACTGAAGTCGGAGGTTTTACGGCACAACACATAAACAAAAAAGAGGATGGGCGCGGTTCAAATTCGCACCCATCCCCTTTTTTTGTTTTTTCGAGCGACTATTCTCGCTCGTGGATGGTGGCCGCATCCTTCTCGGGGTCAAGGCCCGGAGCTTGCTGTTGGCTTTCTGTGGTGTTTCCGGCCTGAATCAAATCGTCCCACATGCTCCAATCGACCTTCCCATCCATGTCGCCCATGCTGGTCGGAGAGTTCAATACGCGGGTGATTCCGGTCGGGTTCATGCCGTTCCAATTCAATCCGCCGGAAACCGGAATGGCGATTCTGCTTCCGTAGCCGAGATTGTCCGCCACATTGTCCGGCGTCCACTGCGACAGGAATGGGTTAATCCACCAATACTGGTTGCTCCTGTATTCGATGTCGGAAACCTTGCCGTTGTCGATGGTGAGGACGTCGTCAATCCGATAGTCCCGCCATGCCGGGGTGAGGGCATTGTATCCGCCCATTGAATAGGAGTCGCCGCTGGTGACGAGGATGGAACGCACCGTGCCTTTGACTCGCACTTTGCCATTATCAAGCACGGTAACGGTCGGGTCTTTCACCCATCTGCTTCCAGTGCCCCATACTTCGTTACGCCACCACGCTTGGGCTGTGGGCATCGTATCGCATAACGACTGGTAGTCCGACGTGTTACACACGTAGGATGGGGCGTCGCTCCCCCACGCCTGATTGGTTTTCATGGAGACAGGCATGTCGGATGGGGTTTCGATATTGTCCGGCGTTCTCAATGCGGACAATACTTGGTCGGCTGGCTGTTTGGCCCACTGGTGTGGGTCTGCGAGCGAGTCCACGCCCCAATTGCGCATGTCCTTTTCCATTTGTAGGGCGATGGCCTTGTTCTGTTCCTTCTGCTCGTCGGTCAGGACAGGCTTCTGGGCTTCCTTCCCGGATTTGCTTTTCCGCGAGTGGACACTGGCGCTTGTCTGGGCTTCTTTGACGGAGGTGACATGCTTGCGCCATGAGCACCATCCTATGACGAGCGCCAACACTAGAACGGCCGAGATGATTACGGTTATGGTCTTTTTATCGTGGGACATTAGTTTCTGCCTTCTGAGGTTCAATGATACGGCATATATTCGAACCTAGAAGAATATTAGCGGGAAACCTTGCTGCCGGTCTTCTTGCGGGGAGATTCCATACCGTTCAGACCGTTCTTGCCGAGGCGGAGCAGGATGGTGTTCAGCCACAGGACGCCCGTGGGGATGAGGTATCCGATGAGGGCGAGCAGGACGCAGAACTTGTCTCCGGGGTTCCAGTGGACGTAGAGCATGGGGAAGATTGCCATGAGGATGCAGTCGATGGGGATGTCGTACAGTTTGCCTTCGTGGAAGGAACGGCGGAATGCCCAGATGACGCATTGGGGTATTCCGATGACGACCAGTGCGGTGAGGATGTCGAACGCTCCGACCGCGATTGAGGGGATGACCGTTCCGAAGAAGTTGTTGAACATCGTTTCGAACGTCTGTCCCGTATCGGTCATGGACAGTCCCCCTATTGCTAGGAAGAAGACGCAAATCGCGTAGACGACGAACGTGCCGATTGATACGAGTAGTGTTGCCATTTTGTTTTCTCCTTTTTGTTAGGTCATAATCTGGTTCCTTATGGCTACTCTTTTTTTGTGGACAATCTCAGTATAGCACGAACTTAAACTTTCTACGATAACCCACTCCCCAAGACGACGACACGCCCAAAAACACTCCAGACTCCCCAAACGTTTTTCCCGTTTTCCAAAGGTCAACAACAAACAATCTATTAGGGTCGTTAATAGATTTTCAACACTCGAAAACACAAGACGAATGGAGTCCCTGATGGCACAGAATCGCGGTGGGCGAAGCCGCAGCAGAAGCAAGGAGCCTACCCATATCTGGAGCGGATTCTGGTGCGGACTCGTAATAGCCATCGGAATCATCCTCTGGAATTTCCTCAGACTGCCTCTCATGCCGTTCATATGGCTCGGCATCCTAGTGGGAGGAACCACGGCGACCTATCCGACCCCTGCACGCAAGACCGACCCCATCGACCCGAAGAAGCTCAACGTCTACTACCGGTGGAAGGACATGTTCTCCGGGCTGAAGCCCTACTCCCGTCCCGAAAGGGACGACGAGTTCGACGAGAATCCGGAAACGTTAGCCGACCTCATGTCCAAATCCGACTGGCTTGCCATACACCGCGTCTCATGGTGGGTCGGCTGGTTCGTCGGACTGTATGCGAGTCGCGGATGCGGATTGTGGACGATGCCGTTCAACATGGTGTTCGGCTTCATGTCGGCCATGGGCGTCATCCATTGGCGTGACAGGGTGGTTGACCGTCGTCACATCTATCAGGGCGTGAGCGTGTTCGCGTTCCTGCAAAAAGGGAAAGCGTCGCAGAAGGCCATCGCCATAACCTCTTCAACGGTTCCTCTTGTTATACTGGGAGCGTGCGCATACTTGGGGTTCGTGGATATCCCCACCATGGTCAGCCTTCCCCCACTCCTGTTCCTGCTGCTTGTGACGAAATTCGACAAGCGGAAGCAGACGGCATACTGGCGTGAACTCGTCAAAGCCCAACGCATGCTGGACGGTTGGGTCAAGAGCGACGACTTAGCGAAGACGTGGGGCGGGGCATATGTGACCCAAGTCAAAAAGGTCGGACACCGCAACAATCCTATGCACGTCATGCGCGTCCGTCTGCAAGACCAGTACGACGCTCCGCGAAGCAACGAGAAAGTCCTGAAGGCCGGTGTGGAACCGTTGCGTTCCTCCGCCACATCCAGCGGCTACAACTTCATCGCCCTGCTCGCCGCCAAAACCATCAAGGAGAACGGCTGGCAGTTCGACCCGAGCCTCGTGCGAATCGTATACGGCAAGGACGAGTCCTGCATCCCCGACATCACCAAGAAGAACGTCGGAACGAACATCGCACAGCTCGTGGCGGACATCGCATACGACTACTGCGCCCAGAACGAATGGCACAAGCGTCCTCCACTCGTTCAGGTCATCGACGCCGCCGCAGACGGCGAGGAGAACGCGGCATGGCTGATGCTGTTGCACAATCCCCCAAACGGTGGGGCGCTCATCACCCAACTGGGATTGGAATGGCTGGCGAACCCGTTCAGCCCCGCCGACATCATCAAAATGCCGATATTCTCCGACTTGGAGAACTCGTTCATGCTCGCCGCCCAACCCGAGACGAAGCTGAACGACAAGGGCAACAAATACCGTCCGGCTGGATTGACGCAAAACAGGTCGTTCGACCGGTACATCGAACTGTCCCGCCGGTTCAAACATGAACAGAAGGCTTGGCAGGACATCGTCGGCTCGAAGCTGAATCTTCCCGTCTGCAACTACGACGAGGAGAGGATTGTAGAGACGAGCGAAGGCTGGACGCTTTCGTTCATGCCGGAAATGCTGACGGCACCCGACCGCACGTCCGACTTCATGCGCTACGACCTATCGAGTCTCGACCCGTCCAAGGATTTCGTCGGACTCATCGAGGAGAACGGCATCACCTCGCTGGTCATGGCGGACAACGCCCCTTTGAGAATCGACCGTCTGACCGGCTCCCGTCCCGAATACCGCCGCTACGCGCAGGCGCTCATCTACAAGGCTCTCATGGACGTGATGCCATCCCGTGCGGAAGTGGTCATCGACTCCTGTCAGCAGATGGGCAAGGACACGGCCATCTGGCGTATCGGCTTCCATTTGGGCCGTGGCGGAACCGTCGCCGACGTGCGCAGGAAAAGCGCGAACATCAGCGCCGCCGTCGGTTCCGAACGAGTGTACTGGGATTGGCAGTCCGCAGACCGTGCGACCGTCTGGCTATGCTCCGACCCGTATTTGGGCACCGACCCGGACAGCGTTGCCCATTGGAAGATTCGAGCCGCCCAGAAGGAACTCATTCAACTAGCCCTGTCCGACGCTTGGGGCGTCGCCGGAGTGCAGGACGGTTCCGGCAAGACGCCGACCGTCGAATCGTTGGGCGTGCTTCCGAACAACAAGGAGGTTCTGCTTGCCAAATTCCAGATTCCGGGCGGATTGGATTTGGACAAACCCCAATACAATATCGGCAAGTTCCTCACCGAAGCGAACTATCCGTATGGTCGAATCATCCAAGCCTACGGCACCGACTTCTCCATGGTGCTGGCGAAGCGGAGTCCTTTCCCGACAAGCGTCATGGCCGATTGGAACGCGGCCAAGAAATGCGACCGTCGCAAGTTCCCGATTGGCGTGGACGATTTAGGCAATCCCGTGTACTGGGATACGAAGACCACGCCACACCTGCTCATCACCGGCAAGAGCGGCAGCGGCAAGTCGTCCGCATCGCAGATTGTCATTGCGGAAGCCCTGTTGAAAGGCGAGGACATCATCCTCATCGACCCGTCCAAAGGCTGCATCGACTTCACCCAGTGGGCGAAACCGAAGGCGTTGGCGTTCGTCGGCCTCTACCAGCTACGTGAGACAGAGGCCGTGATTTCTTGGGCGCGTGAGGAGATGGCCGAACGCGTGCGCATCAACAACAAGTACGGTGTGGGCAACATCTTCGAACTGGACCCGGACGATGTCGAAGAGGCCGACCGCAGCCATCTGAAACCGTTGAACATCCTGTTCGACGAGTTCAACTCGTATTTGCAGGAGACGGGCAAGACCACGCAGAACCCGCAGAAGGACATGCAGATTGCCAACGACAACGCCGCAGTGTCCGCGACGAACGCATCCATCGCAAGGACGATGAGCGCGTTGAGCAAGATTATCGTGCAGGGTCGTACCGCTGGCATCCGATGCATTTTCGGCGCTCAACGTCTGACGATGGACGATATGAAGAAATACAACGGCAACGCGTTCTTCCGTTCGTTGGGACGTGTCCTGTTGGGCATGGACTCCCCCGCAGGTGTGGTCAGCGCCCAGAATCTCTCCGAAGCGAACCGCACCCAGAAGTCGTTGAAGAACGAGGAAGGTCTGATTCCTGTCGGTCGTGGAATCTACGAGAGCATGCAGGGCACTTTGATGGCGGTGCAGACATGGTATTCGGGCGGTCAGGACGAACTGGCGGGGCTTGTGGCGGACATTCCGAATCCGGAACCCATCGACTACCAGCAGTACATGCCGCGAGCGGCGGAACAGTTCACGAAGCTCGACGTGGAGGACATCAAGGAAATCTTCACTTCCAACAACGGTTCCGAAAACGTCGAGGACGAGGACGTGGAGGAAGAGGAATGGTAATCATCCCGCTCTTCCGGCTCGTCTTTTCCAACAATCCCAAAGGAGGGGAATTCCAGAAAAATGTCGTTCATTCTAGGTGATGATATTCACGGCCTTCCGGTCGAATGGCGGCCTGAAGAAGGCAATCAGAACATGCTGACCATCAGTGGCAACCATGGTTCGGGCAAGACCATGCTTGCGGATTCCATCATGTTGCAGGCTTTGGCCGGACAATATGCGGTCATTCGTTTCGACTTCGAAGACAGGCCGCTCCCCTCCCCCATCGTCAGCCCGGTTGACTATGAGGAAAAGACCGAAACGTTGGAGGTGCTTGACCGGACGGTGGCTGAAATCAGACGACGTGGAACATGCCTCGAAAAGCATGGAGTGGAAGGAGACCCGACCCCACGTCCGCTTCTGCTTGTCTTCGAGGACTTGGACACGCTCATGGAGACCGAAGACCGATATTATCTGCGTGCCGTCGAGGAACGCCTACGGGAAGTCGAAACCGGAATCTCCGGACTGCGCGTGTATCTGGTGCTTGTATCATCCACGTTCCTCATGGAGGAGCATTCCCTTTTGAAGAACGTCATCTCCCATAGTGGTCACGTCCACTTGGGGTACTCCCCCATTGAGGAATATGTACTCCCATCCAACAGGGAACAGGCGAGCCATCTCATCACCCGTCTCGCCGACCACAGCTTCCAACTGCTACCCGGACAGGGATTCTACGAAGACCGGTTCGGAGCGTTGAAACCAATCAGTCAACCCCACGCATTCGAAGGAGGAAACCACAATGCCTGAGACACGACCGAAAATCAAAATCGGATTGTCCAAAATGTTCCCTGACGGGTTCGACGCGCACAATCCCGACGATATGATGCGTCTGACCCGAAAGATTCAGGAGAAGGCCGCACGCCAGCCTGAAAAATATGAAGGCTATCTCATCGACAGCATCAGCCCGGACGGACTCTACGCCTACATCGCTCCGATGGCTATGTCTACCGACGATAAGGAGATGCAGAAGCTTCTCACGGAGGGTATGGCGCACGGTGATGAAATCGACGCCGCCGACTGTATGGGAGAGGCACGCCAGAAGGATACCGTCGCGCGTATCGAACTGAATTATGCCAACAGTACAGACCCGACCATCAAACATGTGTCGGGCATGACATGGAAGGTAATCGATTTCATTCCGCGCACCAGTTCCAAGAGCGTCGTGCTGTTGCAGTTGATGGACGACAAGACCATTTCGATTCGCCAACAGTTCGCTGAGGCGTTGGGTTTGCAGAAGTATCCGTGGCTCATCCGTTTGACGCCGACCGCTGAGGGTGGTTGGAAAATCCGTATCAAAGGCAATGCGGCCACGTATCGTCCCTCCAAGCATGATACGAAGATTCAGGAGACCGTTGAAATCATCGGCGGCGAGGGCTGGTTCTTCAAGGCCGACGCGGAGAACGGTGTGATAACCGTGTATCCGGGCGTGCCGCCCACGTTCCCTGCGGTCATCAACCCGCCGAAGGAGTTCTGGAAGAAAAGCGATTTGCGCCACGCCTACTTCGGCATGAAGCTTCCAGACCGTGGACGTGAGACGGGAGACCTGCTGTACAACGATTGGAAGGACGCTTCCGGCGTGCTGGTCGCAGGAGCGGCGAACGGCGGCAAGAGCGTGGTCATCAACTGTCTGGTCTATGCGGCGGTATCCGCCGGATGCCAGTTGGCGATATGCGACGACCAGTTCAAGGCCGTCGATTTCAAATGGTGCCGACCGTGGGTCATCGACCATGGTTGGGGTTGCGACAGTCAGGAATCCTGCGCGGCCACATTGCAGCATATTCTGGACTTGAGCGCCGTCCGTGCGAAGGTCATCGGACAGTACGGCAAGGAGAACTGGTGGGGATTACCCGACGACATGAAAGCCAAGTATCCGCCGATTCTGCTGGTATGCGACGAGATTGCCCAATGGGCGGCACCGTTGACCGTGCCATCCGGACTGTCGAAGGATAACCCCACCCGCATCAAAGCGGAATACGAGAAGGGCATCCGCGCCATGAATTATATGGCGTTGCTGAAAATCTGCCAGACGGTTCGTTTCAGCGGCATCTTCTTCCTGTATGCGGCACAGTCCGCGACCAACCAGAACGGTCTCGACCCGAGCGTGCGCACCAATCTTCCGTCGAAGATTCTGCTGGGAGACAAGGTGAACGATACGGTTCGCGGCACTGTGCTGAACGACGCGAAGCACGCGCCGACCGTTCCCGGCTACCTCATCGAGGCGGGAGTGTCCCGTGGCTGCGGAATCGCTGAACTCGTCGGACAAGAGGCCTGCGTCTACAAGGGCTTCTACGAGGACGACCACAAGCATGGGAAAAGCTGGAGTGACATTCTCCGCGAACACATGATGGACAACAATCCTCCGAAAGGCAACGACGAGGCCGGACACTGGTCTTGGAACGACATCATCGTAGCCGTTCCCGCCGCAATGGAGAAACCGGACGACGGTGCCATGTACGAGGATGACGACCACTCCCCCAGCAGGTTGGAAACCGAGGGCGGTTTCGGCGAGGACGGGCGCGACGTGGCCGACCGGGACGAACCGTTGAAGGGTGCCGCAGCAGCAGCCCATGCGAGCAAACTGTATGCGGCTGGAGTTGACGTGCCCCACGTGAGCGCGGTGTCCGCAGCCCGCAGTCTGGCCAAGGAATCCGCCCAACAGGGCTTGTGAGATTCCGTTTACGTAGTTTGGAGGCGTTTCGCGTATGTCTGAGCAGGATGATTTTCTGATTGGCAACAACCGGTTGGACGAGTCCCTTCTGATGGACATGTCCGACATGCCAGTGGAGCAGTCCGCCGCTAAACCGGCGAACAGGAGAGGAAAATCCACGGCGAAACGGAACGCCTCTTCGACCGCGAAGAAGCGAAACGGCGAGACGGCAAAACAGTCGAACAGCGAAACATCTTCACAAGACGGTATTGAAACGGCGAAACGGCGGAGTGGCGTACAGGCCGAGCGGGAGAATGCCGTACCGTCAGATGATGCGGAACAGTTCGATGCTACGCCGCATCCACGTTTTAACAGTCAACCAGTGGAACCGGTTGATGTAAAACCAGTAAGCCAGCAGAATAGCGAAACGGCTGATGAGGATTCCATTGACATTGACAGTCTGCTGGAAGACCCGTGGGGTTCCCCAACCGACACTGGCGAAACGGTCGGACAGAACGCCGTTTCGCCAGTGGAACAGTCCGCTATCGCAAACGGTGCGCAGGCGAAACGTTTTGACGGCGAAGCATCTAACCAGTCTACCGGCAAGCAAGATAGCCAATCCACCCAAACACAGGAACGACATTCTTACAGGGGAACGGCAAAACAGCAAAACGCCACGCCGGAAAAACAGGAAAACAATACGGCGGCGCAACAGGACGACGGTGACATTGACCCGTTCGCCATGTGGGACATGCAGGAGCAGTCCGACGCTTCCGCAGTGGTACAGCGGAACAGTGAAACGGCGAACCAGCAGACAGTCGGACAGTCTGAACAGGATTCCATCTGGCAGATGGAGGATGAGCCGCTACAGGCGGCATCGCAAAAGCCTACGATTTCAAACGGGCGGCAGGACAGTCAGGCGGATATTTGGAATATTGATTCGCCGGAACAACAGTACGCCGACAATCAGCCCCACCAGCCGAACGGCGCGACGGAGAACAGGCAGGATGATGATTTATGGAATACTGGCGGACAGGCGGAACGGCGAAACGGCATATCTGAACGGCAGTTGGATGGCGGTCAGCCGTTCTGGCAGGACGGCGAACAGGATATCTCAGGGGACAATCCGGTAGGCGAACCGGCTCGACAGTCAAATGGAGAAACGGCGAACAGGCAGGACGGCGAGCAAGACATCTGGGGCGACGTGTCCGAAGTGCAACCTGTTCGACAGTACGACGGCGGACTGGAACGCCAGTCAGACAGCGAACAGGATATTTGGGGCGATAATCAGACCGGCGAAACGGCGAACCAGTCAGGCGTCATACCGGAAAGCCAGCAATCCGATGAACCGGATATTTGGGGGAGTGGCGACGACAATTCGCCGTATGGACAGAGCGCCGCGCCGGTAGCCTACGATGACATTTGGGGCGACGAGATTCCCATTCAACAGGACGAACAGTCCGGCATGGAACCGGCGAACCAGTCAAACGGCGAAATGTCGGAACAGTCGGACAAGAACAGTGAAGCCTATCCGGACGACGACTTCCACCGAAGGAACAGTATCTTCAATGACAAGCGTGAAGAACCGTGGCGGGAGGACGATTCCGGCAATCAGCAACCTTCGCAACAACTACAGACGGCGGCATCTTCGGATGATGATGGTCTTTGGGACAACAGCGAAACGGCGAACCAGCCGGACAGTATGCCGTCAGACCAGTATTCCGGTTTTCCGCCGCAACAATTCGACGGCGAACTGCCTGAATATGCGGACGATACGGACGACGACAACGCTTCGGGCGATGACGGAAACAGTGGGGGAATCCGCCGAATCATTATCATGGTCGTCGTGATTCTATCAGGCGTCGCACTCTTGTGCGGTGGCGGATATTACGCGTATTCGACGTATACGCACGCAGAGGCGGAGAAGTCGCGTCAAATCGAAGTCCAGAAGAAGCAGGATTCGCTTACCAAGGCTCAGAACGATTGGGACAGGCGCGTATCCGACTCCAAAAACCTAATCAAGGAAATCAAGGAAAGCCTTGTGAAGGATGACAAGACCACGTTGGGGGAGTGCGACAAACTCGACAAGGCCGCCGAAGGCAATCCAATGACCGAAGAGGCCATCAAGAAGAAGCTGAAGGAGCTGAACGCGCAATACAAGTCAACCGAAGGCGCATACTGGAAGGCCATGAAGACCAAAAGCGTGGAGGTGTCGGACAGGCTGAAAAGTCTCGTGGAGCAGGCCGGGGAACTGGGCGACGCGCCCGACTCGTCCGACAAGGACACGATGAACAGTCTCGTCAAACAGTGGAAGGACAAGACCGTGAACGTCAGGAACGTGGCGGACGCGGACAAGGCGGCGTCCAGTCTGCAATCCGCAGTGGATAAGGTCAATAAGGCCAAGACCGACGCGGACAATGCGAAGAAGGCAGAGGAGGAGGCCAAGAGAAAGGCCGAGGAGGAAGCTCAGGCGCAAGCGCAACAGCAGCAATCCCAGCAGACGTATACGCCGCAACGCCAATACACGTACACTTATACGCCGCAACGCCAGTATACGGCTCCGAGGCAACAGCAGTCCATGCCATCCGCTCCGGCTGCTCCGTCCGCGCCTTCCACGCCGTCTCAACCGTCTACGGGTGGCGATGGCAACAGTGGCGTGATGTTCTAAAATAGGAGCCAAGACACTGGACAAAGTAACGGCTGTAGTGATTTCCTCGGGAGACTGGTTCGCTGTCGAGGTGTCTGAAATCGGAGGATTGTTCACCCAAGCCAGCCGACTGGATGAAGTCGAGGGGATGGTCAGGGATGCCGCCAAAATGCTCGGCGTAGAAATCGGCGCCGTTTTAACTGTTTTTGCCGATTCATCTTCCGCCTACGCTAACGCTTAGAGGCAAGGGAATTCTCGGCAAAAACAGTTCAAATAATCTGCGTTGCAAGGTAGCGGTCAAGCGCTTCTCGATATATCGAGGCGGGCTTGACGCCTTTGCTGCGGGCTAGGGAGGCGACACGTTGCGTGTCGGCGGCATTGTAGACGACCGTCACACGTCGTTTTCCTACAGAATCGACATGTGACCCCGTGTAGACTTTGCTATCTTCGCTCGCGTAGTCGCCGGACTCGTAAGGTGCTGCCATGGCGTCCAGCTTCTCGTCGGTGAGGCCGTGCTTTTTCATGTATTCGGAAACATTCATGTTTTCACCTCTCCAATCCAAGTTCGCGCAGTGTCTTGCCGCTGGGCGGGGTCATGCCGTGGAATACGAAGAAAAATCGTCGTCCTCGTCGTATTGGTAGACCAGTTCCACGAGGCGTCCACGGCCATCAAGTCCAACGGCAAGCCATTCGCCCGACGGACGTTGCTTGTATCTGAGCATCCCGCGCATGGCTGTAGCCACATCGTCGGGTGTGACATCAGGATGGCGCTTCGTGATTCTCGGGTGCACGCCGATGGAACTCATATGCCTCCTTCCGGTATGATATGCAATCATATCATACCGGAAGGTTTGTTAGGAGAAGAGGTCACCATTCGGTGTCCGCGCCGTCATCGAAGTCGGAATCGTAGTCGGCTTCCGGTTCCGGTTCCACCGGCTTGCGGGATTTGCGCGGTCGGGGAGCGGGAGCAGTCTCTTCTTCGTCTTCCTCAACCTCGTAATCCTCTTCCGGTTCGACGGGCTTCGTCTTGCGGGTGGTCTTGGTCTTGCGACGTGGCTTCAAGGATGCTTCCTCTTCCTCGTAGTTTCCATCGTCTTCCGGTTCCGGTTCCACCGGCTTGCGGGTCTTGCGACGTGGCTTCGGAGCCTCCTCTTCGTCTTCCTCACCGTCGTAGTCGTCAACATTGGAGCCGGAACGAAGCTTGACACGCTTGTTCCACGGGTCGTCGCCGGACTCATAATCCGGCACCATGCGGTCACGCCAAGCAACCATTTCGGCAATCTGCTCCTCGGTGAACGCATCCTCAAGGGACATGATTCCAGCCGGAGTGCCGCCGCCGATAATCACGACGCTTTTGACTCGTCCGGTGACGCCCTGACCAATCTTGGCCTGATGCCAGCCGGAGAGACGCAGTACGGCGCTTGCGTACTGTCCCGCATACACCTTGTCCCGCCAAAAGTCGAGTCGGCGTTCGTACTCTTCCACAGAGTCGGGGTCTTCCTCGTTCACGGTGAAATGCTTCGGCATGGGGTGGAGGATGTTCTTGCCGTCAACCCAGCCGACGCTTGGCGGTTCGGTGGCTCGGGACTTGGCGGAGAGCATGTATTTGCCCTTTAGGGAGGAGTCGCGTTCGGACATGACGACCAGTTCGCCGGTGTCCTTGTCCTCGACTTCCTCCGTGTCGCAATCGACCAGCGCGAAGTGTATTGCCGCACGCTTGTCGAACATGCGCTTCGCCTTCAGTTCCTCGATGTACGCGGACTGATAGTCGGAAATCTTCTTGATGGTCTCACGGTCGCGGCGCTTGTCGAGAATCGCTCGGAACATGTAGGACGGTTTGCTTGGGGTCTTGTCCTTGTTTTTGTCGTCGTCGCCCTGCTTGAACACGTAGGGTTCGAACAGGGAGCAGCGTCCCAGAGTGATGTGCGGGAGGAACACGTCGAGCGTGGACGGTACGGAATTCGATGGTTCTGCCATTTTTGGTTTTCTCCTTTTCGTTTACCCCCCCCTGTCGCGGTCGGACTTCAACCCTTTCCATTGCGGGAATGGTCGGAGCTTGCTGCGGCATATGCGGGGAGATTAGGTTCTTATATGTGGACGCACTCAACTATAGGTCATATTTGAACTTTTACAAAATCAAGCGTGTTCCCTTATATCCCAATACTTCTCGACATTAACTACCATACAATTTGGTTCAAATATAAACCAATGCTATAGTTGTGTTGAAACTTGTAGGAAAGGAGTTGTTCTGAATTTGAATACATGCCGTTGCACCTCTAGTTCAAACTGCATCTCACTGCGCAACCTCCGAATACAAGCAGGAAAAACACAGGCCGAAACGGCCGAAATACTGGACGTGTCAACAAGCACATACAAACGGTGGGAGAAAAACCCGCTCGACATGCCGCACGGCATGTGGCTGGAAACCGTCCAATATTTGGAAATGTCCGCACAAGTCAGAAAGAAGACCAGAATGGCGACCGAATACCCCAAGCAGAAAGTCGAATACGTTCCCCCGGCGACCGAGGAGGAACTGGCCGAGGAACGAAAATCCTACACCGTGCCGATTCCCGACGACCTGCCCGACATCTTCACCCCATCCAAGCCCGTCACCAACGAGCAGACAATCGCATGGGAATGCCGCAACATCGAACCATATCCGGGCTATGCGGAAGAGTACGCTGCATGGGAGGACGCATGGGAGAACATCAACCGCGCTCAGGCGGAGGCCGACGGCAACCACTACAACTACGTGGACAACATGAACCTCCAGCCGGAGTTCGACCCGCAGACCGACGCGCCCATCGACTATGAGGAGCCGACCATCTTCCAGAACGCCGAAACCAACAAGGTCGAAGTGCACCTGCCCTACGAGGACGAAGTCAAGGCCGACGCCGAAGCCCGTGGAGAGGACACGTCCGTCACCGGAGACGAAGAGGAGTGACACTCTCATGAGCCAAGCGGAACTCATCGACGCGACCGACGAGGAGTACTTCGCCATGGACGCGCTCGACCAAAGCCAGCTGAAAGCGTTCCTGAAGAACCCGAAGGAATGGGCCTACGACCGGCTATTGGGCGACCATACGCAGACGGACGCGATGCGGTTCGGAACCGCATTCCACGCCTACCTGTTGGACACCAGCGAGGTCGTATGCCTTGACGAGGGGCAGACGTTCCAAAGCAAGGCCAACAAGGAATGGCGGGACGCGCAGGAGGCGATGGGCAACATCGTCGTATCCTACAAGGACATGCAGCTGTTGAAGCGCATGAAGCAGAACATCATCGACTCCCGCCCCGACATGTACGACCTCATCGGCAAGGGCACCTGCGAACAGTGCATCGTGTGGACGGACGACGACACCGGATTGGAACTGAAAGCCAAACCGGATTTGATTCCGACCGGCGTGGACTATCTCGTGGACCTGAAGACCGCGAGCAGTGCCAGCGCCCAAGACTTCCACAAGCACGTCATCGACTACGGCTACCACATTCAGGCGTCATTCTACCGTCAGGCGGTTGCGAACTGTCCGAAGGAAGCGTTCAAACGCACCAAACGCAAGCCGGTGGCCATGCAGTTCTGGGTGTTCGAGAAGACCGGCGCATGCGACTGGCAGCCGTTCAGCATCAGCGCCGACAATCCGATTACCAGAATCGCTGGAATGTCCATCAACGCGGCCCTGCACGGCATAGCCGAGTTGAGAGACAAGGCCGAGGCCGACGGCGGTTATGGCACGGGCATCGACGCGGCGGCGAAGTACGCGCTCAGTAACGGCGGCTATGACAAGACCATGAAGGAAGTCGAATTCACCGCATGGGACATGACCGACGCGCAAAACTTCGCCATGATTGACTAGTTTTCCCTGACTTCCAACATCAGAGATTGAAACTTGACATCGGGAGAGTGGCTGTTCCTAGGAACAGCCACTCTCTTTTTTTCTAATGCCGTAGGTTAGAAGGGATTAACACCACCGTCGTCCTTTGTGACGGTCTTGCCATCGGACTCCATGGCGGGGGCGTCCTTGCCGCATGCCTCCAACTGGCATCTGGAACTCTTGCACGGGTTCACTGTAGAGGTTGTTTTTGACGTTTTAGAGGTTGTTTTTAGTGTGATGAAACGGTGAAAATCTCTGGGAGGTACTGCGATGAAATTGGGAGGCACTGCGATGCGAACAGCCTTTCACGCCTACTGTCACAACGGTTTTCAGCACCCGCATAAAAAGCTTTTTTGAAAAATATTCCAACAGACCTTTTCATCCGGTTCCTCTAAAAAAGCCCACCCTTCCGGTGCCCCTCTCTTTTTGTCAGAATGGGTTTCCCTCTCTTGCATCCACTTCGGCGGCATCATTCGCGTCGAAGTCGTGCTCACGTTTTGAGTTCAGCGAACTTCCGCAGGGAAACACGGTTAATCCGTTACGACCGCAGACGACCTTGATTTCAGGCCATGCCGCGCATACTTTGCGCATAGCCTCACGGAATCTTTGCTTAAAGGAACGCATCGGCGTGGACGCCATATCGAATTGCGGTTTGAGGAAGCACCACGGAATAAACAACGGTTTCCTTAAGCCATAAGTCCTGTAGGCAAGCCACTGGTAGATATCCAAGGCCCTTGCCGACTTCCCCAGTTCCAAGATGATTCTCTTGTTCAACGGCACCGGATTGTCCGTGAACATGCTCCACATCTCTTCCGAAAACTGGATGTAGGAGGAAGGGTCTCCATCGTCCTTGAACCCCGGATAGTCGAAATTGGAATTGTTGAAACGCAGATGAAAGTGGCTGACGAGCCGCAGATTGCGACCTTCCGTGAAACGTTTCCCGTTGGGGCTTTCACCGGTCAGGGAGACCGTGAAAGTCGTTCCAGACAGGCATAGAAGCGACTGTTCGACATCTTTTAGGTCTGTTCCGTTGCCTAGTCCGACTTCCTTGCAGAAAGCATGGAAGGATTTGTCTAGTTTGACGATATGGTTTTCCATGTCCACTTTGTCTGACTTTGTTTGCACCAGAGAACGGACGTAAATCAGGAACAGACGTGGCATCTTTCCGTATGTCCAACCCCATATCGACTGCATCACAGCCACAGATACTTGCCCGTTGGTCCTTTCCACGAATCGTTCATCACCGGGGTTTTTAATGGGGAACATGGCTATCTGGGACATGAAGCTGGGGGAGTAGCTGATGTCTTTGTTGTTAACGGTTGGTGTATTATCGGTCATGAAACCACCTCTTGACGGTTTTATCGCCTCTCTGTTTTGCTGAATCTCGCAGGGAGGCTTTTTGTTTTACTCTAGGTCTTGGCTTGTATTTTACAGGTTGTTAGTAACAATTCTGGCGTTTAGGATTCTCATGCAGAAGTTTAGGATTCTCGTGCAAAAGCTCATTTTTGGTTTAGGATTCTCATGCAGAAGTTTAGGATTCTCATGCAGAAGTTTAGGATTCTCGTGCAAAAGTTTAGGATTCTCGTGCAGAGGCACCTTCTCAGCCTTACTGACACAAGGGCTTTCGGGTGCCCTCATAAGTATACATAAATAACATAAGTAACATAATATATATAGTGTCCAAATTTTTTTAAAATTTGAAAAAGCAAAAATCATAAAAAATGTTTTTTTGTCGGGAAGCCGTTAGACAACGCGTCTCTCTTTGCTGGGTGGACAGGTTCAATCCTTGGCTCGGGTAATCGTATGGTGTCTTCCCTCTTTGCTGAAAGCCGGACAATCCTCACTGCTTGTGAACCGTTGTTGAGCGTAACCGTTTTTCCGGGTATTCATCGGTTTGGGAATGCCTGTCGCTTTTTCCGTGCTTTTCGGAATCTTCCAACGTTTGTTGCGTTAGACTGGATTAGTCCACATTGACTAAACGGAAAAGAGAATAATGCTTCTGCCTATCGCTCTTCCAACCGGTTCCCCCATTTGGAATCCGCTTGACGACGAGACCGTTCGCGGCAGGTATTGCGATGGTGCCTACGTGCAGACGGGTCTGCCAGACGATGGTGCCGCTTACGACGCGTGGCTTGCGGAACATGACCGTATCGTCGCTTTAAACGCCCTTCACGGGGTTTCCGGCAAAATCGAGACCAACCATACCCGTAAGGACATCATCAACCTTCTAAAAGCCGGTATCAGCGCATTGGAGAAGGGAAGCCGAAAATGAGATTCGCACTGCATCCGACCGACAAGGGAACCAGCCGTTGCGTCCGCTGCGGCGTCAGGAAAACCCCATACGACGGGGAGACCATGTGCCAGCACTGTCTGGGCGTGCATGAGTCCGGCAGCCACCGTCCGTTCGGAGAATCGTCATGGTTCGGAGGAGCGTCATGGTTCGTCAAACCGTAGCGGTGGAACGCGGCGGATACCGTCTGACCATCAGCATCCCCGTCGAATGGTGGAGCGGCACCGACACGATACAGACCGAAAAGACCCGCGCCCTGCGCCGTGCGAGAATCCGCCGGTACGCGAAAGACAAGTGGCGGAGCCTGAAGACCATGAGACAGGCGTGGAAGGTCGAACGGTTCCTAGCCGTCGTCACCGTGTCCCCGCCGCATGGCGGCAGCGTGTTCCCCGCCCGCGCTGCGGAGACCGTGAAGCCGATAATCGACGCGGGTTCGAACGTGCGCCTGTGGGATGACGACGACAGTCTGCACCGGCATTCGACCATCTACCTGCAATCGCCCATCGAAGCGCCGTCCGGCTGTTATCTGCTGGACATCCTCATCATCCCGATTTCCGATGAGAACCCGCAGTATCAGATTACGGGCGGATTGGCGGCGAGCGTGGTCGGCATGTGGCGGAACATTCCCGTGGAGGAGCGTCCCGCATGGTGTGACGGGTATGAGGTGAGATTCAGCGTCCCCGACCGAATCTGGATTACCAGCAACTACACGGATTCTGACTTGCAGGCCCGCCAGCAGGGACGACGCAAGGCGGACACGTGGGGGAGGGGCGACGCGTTCGGCGTGCGCGGGAAGGTCGTGTCGCAGCTCGTCGCCTACGCGGAGGAGTGTTGGAGACGCCAACCCTACTGCGGGTACGCCAAATACGTCGTCATAGCCAGCGTCGCATACCCCTACGGCGTGGGACGGGCCGACCCGGACAACGCCGCCGAAACCGTGAACGCGATTCTGAGGGCGGGAACGAACGTCGGCGCATGGCATGGAGTCACATCGGACTGTTGCAAGGGCGTCGCTTTCGTCCGGTCGAAGAACCTGAACCACGGGGGGCGGCATATGGTCCGACTGCTCGTGTTCCCCGTGCCCGACGGGTTCCAAATGCTGGACGCGATAGCGGATTCGGCGGACGCGAGCTGGGCTGAACACGACCGGAGGCTGAATTGAGTTGGAAAAGCGTATTGGGCAAGACCCTGCTTGGTGTGGGCGTTCTGTTTGCGACCGTCATCTACATGTCGTTCGACGTTCCCGCAGACGGCAGACTGGACATCCGTGAATCCATCCTGTCGCTTTTCGGCATGGTCGTGGGCTTCTGGATATTGGGTGAGACGTGGGGACGGTTGCTGTGGCGGTTCCTGCGTGTCCTCGCCAAGGACGTCGGCGTATTCGCTGAAACCGTGTTCGTCCACGTTTCCGACCGACTGTCCAAGAAGCGGAAGCGTAAGAAAAACCGGTAGATTACCTCAACTCGACGGTTATCAACCTTTAGGATTGTAGACTGGAATCTGATGTTGGAAAAGCCTCCCGTTCACGGAGGATTCAAGCCTAGGAAGGATATGACATGGCCTACAATCCGGCACAGCCACGAAACCCCATCGGACAATGGGCCAAATGGGGTCTGACCGTCGGCTGGCACGAATACGTTGACCGTCGCGGCAGAGTACGCAAATACTACAAGAACAACCTCTCCCAAATGCCCAGCGGCTACGAGATGATGCACGTCGGCGCAAGCGGACGCAACTTCAGCAAACTCGACGACCATGACGTGCACGAGCGCGTGCACATCACCGGCACCGAGGACGGCGAACAGCTCGCCATCGCATCCACCGGCAACACCTGCTTCGGTGTCATCAACCACGACCGCGAGGCTCCGGAACACACGTTGAGCGTATGCCGCGGCAACAAGTTCCAGCCGGTCAGCGAGAACCTGCCTCTGAACGAAACCAGTTTCGGCGGACGCGCAGCCCAATTGGAGGGACGCAAGGACGGGAAGGTCTACGACACCCTGAACGCGCAGGCCAACGAGCGAATCAACCGCGCCGCGTTCGAAGGCGAGAACGCGAAGGTGTACCACATCGACCCGAAGGACTTCGCCGAAGGGGAGGTCAAGGTACGCCACTACTACGAACGTGAACTGCACATGAGCAACGCGGACGCGCGTTCCGCACCCGTCTACGTGTACATGGACAAGAACGGCGAACCGCAGGTGAAGGCCGCTCTGACCGTCAAAAAGGACGGTACCATCGGACGCGCCCACAGTCCGAAGAACACGGGCGGTTCCCCGACCGCGAAGGTCAACGGCGACGATTTGACCCGCATGACCCGAGCCATGCAGGCCGAAGGCTTGGACGACGTGCCATGCGCCATCAGCGCCGGAACCGGCACGCAGCGCAACGGACGCCCCCAGAACGCCCTACATTTCCGCAAGGAGTTCTACAAGAACAATGTCAGCGGCGACCATGTGACCTCTTGGGGCACCATCGAAATGGACAACAAAGGCACCGAAATCGAAAAAGCCCGTGGAGAGTTCAGCAACGACGCGGAATACGCGGCGTACAAGCAGAAAGTGGACGCGCGACGCTCCAACGCGGCTGCGAACTACTTCCATCCCGTTGACAGCGAGGACGCCGCGAAGCTCATGCGCCGCAAGACCGGCAACATGAACATCCCGCAGGACAGCATCGAAATGCGCCATCAGGACAAGACGGTGTCGTTCGCGGTTCGCGGAGAGCACACCAACACCCTCTACGACGGTTACGGCTCCCGTGTCGGATACGAGGCGAACGACGCCGACGGATTCCGCAGCATGTTCAACTATTCGCACCAGAACAATCCGGTGCCCGCCCAAGCCATCAAGACCGGCACCGGCAGGCGTGAGGGACAGTACGGCGTCACCCTGAAGGACAAGTCCGGTGCGACCGTCGTGTCTTGGTACAACAAGCGCGGGCACCATACCGACACCGAGCGCATGGTTTGAACGCTCTGAAAACAATCCGACGATAAGGCCCGACCGTCCGAAACGAATTCAGGCGGACACGATTGGAGTAAGCCATCGTGTCCGCCTGAATTTTTTCGAGGTTTTTTCCCACTTATACGAGGTTGATAGTCAACATATCCGCTAAGGTGGTAGACGAAAACCCCAGAAGAAAAATTCACATTTCGGATAGGACGTCACTTGAGTTATTTGAATCATCTGAATTCCACCGCCGTCAAGAAAATCGGCGGAGCGGGCCTCGCGGCCGTCATGGCCGTAGGCTCCATTGGAACGGGAGCCGTGACTGCTTTGGCCGTTGACGAAGCCAATCCCACGACCCCGCCATCCACTTCCGGCGACGACACCGCCACCACAAGCCGCAAACTCCAAACCACCTACGGCAAGCAGACCGTCACCTACGAGAAGGACGGCGACGGAAACTATGAGGCCACCATCAGCAAATATGACGGCGACCCATTGAAAGCGGCCACCGCCACGCTTGACGGCGAGGACAAGCCTATCGCATTGTCTGCTGAAACCCCGACGCTCAACATCGACCACAGCAAGGTTGGTATCAGCCATCTGACCGGCACCGTCACCTACAAGGGCACGTTTGATGAGTCTGACACCGTAAGCCGCAAGGTCACACTGACCGTGAACGTGGACGAAACCTACGGCAAGGAAGTCACCCTAAAGGACGGGACGAAGTTCGTCGTGCAAGGCGACACCAGCACCGCGAACGCCACACTGAACGGCGTGACCTTGGACAAGGACGGCAATCCGTCCGAAAACACCGTCCGCCTGTCGGACGGCACCACAGCCGCAATCGACTGGTCGAAACCCACATACGATTACAGGAACGGCTACACCGTCACCAAAACCGGAACCGCGACCGCCAGAGTCGAAATCATGGACTTCAACTGGGACAGCGGCACCCGAATCGACGCCTACGGTTGGAACACGCACACGAGCGTGACCGCATCCAACACCGCCAGCTGGTCAACCAACTATGAGGGCAACAGCATCCCATTCGCCACATCCGACGAGGACGGGAAGCAGCTCGCTTCCATGAACGGCAACACCATTCCTCAACGACTGGAAGTTACCGGCAGCAACGGCAGCAACGTGACCCTCACAAATCCGACCATCACGCCGGGAGCCACCACCGGCGCGGGCAAACTCGGCATGATTCACGAGACCGGCACAGCCGGATACTCCAAGAAAGCAGGAGGAATCCTCCCCGAATTCGCCGCGACCGTGAACTACACGAAGGATTACGGCAAGGAAGTCACCTTGAAGGACGGCACCCCGTTCACCGTCCAACAGGACGGCAGGACAGCCGTGGTGGATTACACGAACAAGGACTACACCGTCAACAAGGCGGGCAAGGTCGTCGGCAAAGACGGCAGGGAAATCACCAGTCTGAAACTGTCCGACGACACCGAACTGCCTATCACATGGGCTAAGACCACTGACTCCAAAACCCATGTGACCACCGTCGTTGGAACCGTCAACCAGAAGTACAAGACCATCGACCCGGAAACCAAAGCCGAATACGAGTGGACGATTCAAGTCAACCAATCCTACTCCCGTACCGACACTTGGAGCGGCGAAGTCGAAGGGAAGACGTTCCAGTTCACGAACAATCCGGAAACCGGCGACCAATCCTATACGGCCACCGAACCATCCGGCAAGGTTCCGGGACGCATCACCGTGCATACGAACGATTCCGATGACACGTTCACATTGAAGCGTAGCGACTTGCAGGCTGTGAAGCTCACAGCCAACGGCACGTTCGCCCAAGTGGATGTGACCGGCACTGCCGTCTACCATGTCGGTGCTAAGAACGGCAATCCAGCGTTCGACGTTTCCATCCCATTCAAATATTCCACAGGTGAGAACATCACTCTGGCCGACGGCACCCAGTTCACCGTATCCGGAGAAAACCCGGACGGAACCGTGGAGGCCGTAGCCAATGTGCCCGCCAACAAGTCCTATCGTGTGACCAAAGACCGCAAGGTCGTTGACAAGGACGGCAATGAGGTCAAGACCATCAAACTGTCCAACGGCAAAAGCCTGAACATCGCATGGAACGTCAGCGTGGACAATGCCACTCACGTGACATCCGCAACCGGCGTCGCCACAGGCAACTACGAGTACACGGACGTTCAGACCGGACAAACCAAAATCTGGCATATGACCGTCAACTTGGGTGACTATTCGCGCACCAACACTTGGTATGCGCAAGTCGGAGACGACAAGCTCCCGTTCGTGAACCTTCCCAACATGGGCGGCAGCCAGTCACTCACCGCCCCGACCGTGAACGTCCGCCCCACCGCCGTGACCATCGGCTCCCTGAACAAGGACGACAACACCCAGTTCAAAGTGGAACCGAAGTTCACCGAACAGCACATCACGTCCGGCGACAAGCTCGGCACCGCCATTGTGACGGGCACAGCCGTCTACCATGCCGACGCGAACCCATCCTTGGGCTTGCCCCAATTCGACGTGACCGTCCCGTTCGAATATTCGATTGGCGAGGAAATCACACTGGACAACGGCACCGACAAAGGCACCCCGTTCAGCAAGTACGAAGACGGCTCCTACCATGCTGGCTACTCCGCCACCGGCCTGTCCGACAAGGACAACAGCCCCTCCTACCATGAGGTCACACTGTCCAACAAGGACAAGGCCACCGTCCAATGGGAGTCCGCCCCCAAGACCATGGTGGGCGCGGACAACAAGAACAACATCATCGTATTGTCCGGAACCGCGACCGGCGTCGTGACCGTCAAGGACGAGCACGGCAACAAGCTGGAGCAATCCTACACGGTGGGCACGCGCGACATCCGCGCCGAGGACAAGAGCTTCACGAAGATGACGCTCACCCAGACCTCCGCAGACGGCAAGTCCAAAAGCTACGAAATCAATAAGGAAGACTTCGACGAGAACCATCAGAAAACCGTCGAACTTCCCGCATCCGACGCCAAGGACTCGTTCTCCCTTTCCGCTGAACACGGCCTCGACGCTGAAGTGTCCCGCCCGAAACTGGGTGTTGACGGCACCAGCCGACTCATCACCGTGACCGTGAACGGCGTGGACTACACGGTACGCGTCAACTTCAAGACCTCCGACCTCCAGCCGGACAGTCCCGCCAGACTTGACGGCATCTACGTGAATCTCACCGGCAAAGCCGAAAAAGGCACGCTCATCGACAATTGGAATCCGAACCGTCTCGACTACGTGGTCGCGTTGAAGGACGCCAACACCAGCGCCTACCTGCTGCCGGAAGCCCCGAAGGGAGTTACCGTCAAGGCCGGAAACGTGACCCAAAGCGCCCAATCCAACCGTCAGGAATGGACCGTCACCGACACTGCCACGGGCGCGACCCGCACGTACAGCGTGACCGTGACCCGTCCCGTCAAAACCGCCGTCACTGAATTCCAGCCGAAGGAGCCGGTGGAACAGTCTCCGGTCAAGACGCCGGACTCTCAGACTGACACGAGCCTCGCATCCGTCGGCTACGTCGGCAAGGACGGCAAGTATGTGCCCGTCACATCTGACAAATTCGAAATCCCGGAAGGCGGAGTCTTCTCCTACGAGACGAAAGTCGGACAAAGCGCCGTCGCATCCAGTTCGCACAAGGGCATGACCTACACGTACACGGTCAGCGTCCTCTCTCCGGACGGGGCGACGTTCACCCAGCACGACTACACCGTCACCTACATCACCGCCATCACCCATAAGGCGGAACTGACGGGCATCGCGGTTGACGGAAAACTCATCAACGGGTTCGCTCCGGACAAAACCTCCTACGAAGTGGCTGTGGACAATCCCGACAAGTGGACGGTCGTCGGCCAGTACGACAAGGACACGGGCATGAGCATCACCATCAACAAGAATGGCGCGGACGCCACGCTCACCGTCACGTCCGGTGATGGACTCGCATCCAAGGACTACAAGATTCACGCCACCAAGAAACCGTTCGGAGGCGCTGGCACCGCCGGTGTAAGCGACCTCGCGCAGACAGGCGTGAACACCGGAATCATCGGAATCGTCATCGTCGCGCTCCTTGCGGTCGGAGGAATTTTGACCGTGGCCGTAAAGAGGCTTGGCAAGCGTAATGCCGTCAAGCGGGTTGATGCCACGCCGGACAGTAGGACGGAATCCAATCCCGAGCCGGAAAGCGACTCCGATAAGAACAATCCGTCCAGCAAAGCCGAATAATCCAACAAGCTTCGCCTTCCATGGCCCACCGTCATTCCGGTCGGAAACGATTGGGGCGGTGTGCCATGGAGGGTGGAAACCGGGGAGACTGGTCTTGGGAACTCTCCTGCAAACCGTACTTAAGGCCAGCCTTCCCACCTTTATAACTGTACAATCCTAAAAAAACTCGGGGGGGGGGCTTCCTTTTAGGGCCTTTCCCCTGTTTTCATGACATATTTAAGAAGGGAAGCCGAACGTTATGAAACCCGGGTTAAGAAAAATCGCCGCGCTCATATTGGCGTCCGCGACACTGTTCGGCGGAGGCGTGTTGTCGGCGTCCACCGCATATGCGGACGATACGACCTTGGACACATCCACTCAACTCCAAGCCGAACCCGATACGCAGACAACCATGGGCGGCGACGTGTCCGAAACGACCCCCGACAACGGCTCCGACAATGAGGCCGGAACCGATACAGACAACCAATCCGACGATACGACGCCGCAGACAAACGTGGGTCAGGCCGCGCCCGACGTGACCATCCACGACATGCTCGACACGGACAGCGCCACCGTGTCGAAACTCAAACTCACCGGTTGGACGACCGGCACCGCCCCGTTCGACAAAGACAACGAACGCGGCGACGACAAGGACGACAACAATGCGATTGTCCGCTCCTACGATACGGTGACCTACGATTACGATTACACGCTTACGCCGGACGATGCGATGACCTACTATCGTAAGGCCCGCGTCGGCTTCCGGTTCGAACTGCCGTATCCGTCCAACAAGGTCACGTTCGCGACCGACCAGATGAACTGGGTTGACCAGACGCCCGGCTATACGGCGAAGGTCACGCAGGAGGGTGACAGGCAGGTGTTCACTGCATACCGTCTGCTCACCCCCACGTCGAACAGTCCGACCGTCTGCCCCGGCACGTCCAGCATCACCCTCGCGGTCAAAGTGTTGGGAGCGTCCAACGGGTACAGGTTCCATCCGACCGTGAAGGCGTGGACGGTGCCGAACGACACGTCGAACCGTATCGTTTCGGACACGCCGAAGGATGTGACGGTCAGTGCGAAGCTGAGTCTGAACGTTCGCATGGTCAACTATGGCATCAATGACAGGGGCGTGTTCGACTTCTCTTCGGGTGCTGCGAACGCGCCCAACAAGACGGAGGGCAAGGTGACCGGCTTGGGCTTGGGCATCGCATTGGTTACGGAGATGCGTTGGCCCGACCGGACGAAGGGGTTGAAGGGTTTGGAGGCTCCGTCCGGCAGAATCACCTATAGGCTTCGCTTGTCCAACCAGTATTCGGATGATACGAAGACCGGGACGAAGCATCCGATGGAACGCCGTTGGCAGCCGTTGCTCTACGATTACGGGCATATCAGCAACATGGATTCGAAGTATGGTCGGACGTTCGCATGGATGGGCGACATGTTGCGTCAGGCTCCGGGCGTCGCCGACCATGCCGACGGATATGTCAGAGTGGCGCGTGGCAATACGACGGTCACGTCCACGACCGGTGAGCAGGGCACGGATGTGACCGTCTCGTTCGACGGGTACGACACGTCCGTCTTCCCTATCCACGAAGCCTATCCCCGTAACAACCAAGATAAATGCAGCACGCATTACATGTCGTCGGACTGCTCCACTCAGCAGGTCGGAGCCATCCACGTGGACGTGTTGCAGTTCATCACGCCCACCAGCCGTGACGGCAAGACCGTGGCACAGTATTACGGGAACGTTGAACAGACGGGCAACATCAGCATGGACGACATGGGATTGACGGCCACCGGAGTCAGCGGAGACCGTCTCGCCACGGCGGAAGACAATTCGAATCAGGCCGTCACCGGTGACGACCATGCGGGTTCGGCTGTGACCGTCCGCATACCGGGCACGTACAGTACGCGCGTCCGATACACGTACTGGAGCAACGACCGCTCCACGAACGATGCGGGCACGAGCGGCGACTGGATGACGCCCGACTGCGGCAACGGGTCCGACAGTCTCATACAGGGGTCGAAACTACGCCTCCAAATAGGCCACAACATCATAATCAACTCCGAAGGCGACGCCGAAGTGATGGGCATGGGCCTGGTCAAATTCGACCCGAACAGCATCGAACCGGTGGACGACCATCCCGACACGCAGCCGACCATTTTCATGAACGCTTTCACGTGGGGCACGAGGGTGACCAAACAGAGGAACCAAATCCCCTACTGGTACGCCGTCAAAAAAGACGGCACCGGCTGGAAGGACTACAAGGAGCAACGCGACACGAAAATCAGCGGCCTCGACTACTATCCGACCCTCAACGAGGCGAAACGGCATGGCACGGTCGTCGGCATGCTGTTCGAAGACCACAACACGGTGGACCCGACCGGCACGAGTTTCAGCCGAAGATTCACGCCCATCGTCTCCCTGCCCGCCCGCATCCTCGACACCGCGAGAATCGGCACGGTCACACCCATCGTCGCCGAAACCGCCTACTGGACGCGCAACAGCCTCGCCCGGATTGCGAACCTGAACGCGGACGCGCCGGACACGCAATGGCAGCAATGGTCCGACAATCTCACCACCCGACTGCCCGAATACGCGAACAGCGTGAAACCCAACCTGACCTGTAGTGGCGACACATACCGTCCCGCCACGTTCGACGAAAACGGCGTCTATCAGGGCGGCGACACCGCCGACACCATAAAAGGCGACAGCCTGTACGTGGCCGGCGAAACACCGCACATCGCCAAACAGGTCGCACAAGCCAACGAGTCCGGACACATCAAAACCGTCTACGATTTGGACAAGGAACAGCGTACGGTGGACTGGAAGCTCACCGCCACCGCAGACACGTCCACGACCACGGACGGCGGACAGTACACGACCGACTACATCATCACCGACACGCTTCCCAAAGGATTAGCCTACGTGGACGGTTCCATGACGGTCGGCGGACAGTACACGCAGCATACGCCCGACAAGGGCACGGTCACCGGCGGCACTCCCATCACGCCGACAATCGTCGCAAACAAGGACGGCACCACCACCATGACCATCAGGGTGAACGGGGCGCGCGACGATTCGGGCACGCAGACCGTCATCCACTATTCCACCACCATCGGAGACGCGTCAGACCCCGGCCATGACGTGAGGAACAACGATTCGTTCACGAACCATGCGTCCATCCAGTCGAAACGCAACATGGCTCCCCCATTGGCTCAAAAGGCGCAGATAGCCGACGCGACGGTACGCGTCAGCCGCACCCATTCGACCGCGTTGGCGACCCGCGCCGACCCGCTGCTGAACGACATCGAACGCCCGTTGGGATACAGGAACATGCTGGGCAACTTCTCCAAGGATGAGAAAACCAATCCGTATGCGGTGGACGTCATGCCTTACAAGGGCTTGAACCAGTCCAACTATCACGGCGACTACACTCTGGCCGGACTCACCGTCAAGGCGGGTGCGGGCGCAAGCATGAACGGCGTCAAAGTCTACTTCACCACCGACCAGAAGTGGCGCAACGTGGACGCGACGAAGATAACCCGCGGACAGGTCCAACAATGGGCCGAAGCCACAGTGAATGCGACCACAGGCAAGGTGGCCATCCCCGACGGCTACGGCAAGCCGGTGGCATGGGCGTTCACTTCGCCAAGTCTGCCCGCGAACGCCCGCTACGATTTCACGCTCGCGTTCACCCCGTCCGGCAATAAGGCGTCTGACGTGTACGTGAACCGTTGGACGGACGGCGACAACAAGGTGGATGCGGTCACGCAGGTCGTGGAACGCAAGGTCAACGGCGTCGCATGGTTCGACAACAACCATAACGGTGTGCGTGAGAGCACAGACCGTCTCCTCGCTGGCGTGAACGTCACCCTGTTGAACAAGAACGGCAAGACCGTCACCAGCATGAGCGGCAAGCCTTGCACCACAGTCACCGACCAGAACGGCCATTACGAACTGTCGGCCATTCCGGGTGGCTCCGGTTTCAAACTTCGGTTCACTCCGAAGACCGGCACCACTTGGCGTGGACAGCATGTCACCGTCAAGAACGCGAAGGAAGCTTCCGAAGCGACCGACTCCGACAGTGATGAGGAGGATGATGCGGGCGGCAACATGATTGCCGGTGTAATCCGATTGAAGGATTTCCCCGCATTGGATAAGATGACCACCGCCGTATATGATGACCCGAACGAAGACCATGGCATGAGCGGCACGCTCATGCCCGCTGTTCCGTCCACGTTCAAAGCGGTCAAAGTGCTGGACGGTCGTCCGAACGGCGCTTGGACAGACAAGGACAAGTATGTCGCGGACATCACCCCGTTGGACAATGCTCCGAAGGGTGCGGTGCCAGCCTCCATCACGTTCACCGACAACAGGACGAAGACCGTCAAAATCAGCTCCGGCGCGTTCCCCACGGATGGCGTCTACCAATATCAGGTCAAGGAACGCAAGGGAGACAATGCGGGAGTCACCTACGACAGCCGCACTTGGATTCTGACCGTCACTGTTGCCGATGATTTGGACACGTTCAAACGTCACGTCACCGTCAACGCGGCATGTGACGGAGTGCAATCCGACACCATCCAGTTCACGAACACGTATGCTCCGAAGGATACGCAAGCCCGTATCGTGGCGAGCAAACTGTTCACGAACGCGGACAAGTCGGCCACCAAGATTACCGACTTCCAATTCGACCTGTATGCGAACAACAAGGCGACCGGCACTCCTATCCAAACCGTGAACGCCACGGCGGACGGCAGAGTGGAGTTCTCTCCGCTCCTGTTCACCAAGGCGAAGCTGAACGGCAAAGACAAGGCCGTGTTCAACTATTCCGTACGTGAACGCAATACGGGCGCTGCGGGAGTCAAATACGACGGACATCATGCGGCGTGGACGGTTACGGTCACGGACGACAACAGTGGACAGTTGAAGGCGAACGTCACCAACCCGTCCGAAACCGAAGGACGGTTCGTCAACTCGTATTCCAGCCAGCACGCGTCCATCACACCGAAAGCCCGCAAGACGCTCGCCAATCCGTCCGGAACCCTCCGCCTGTTGAACGCCGACGAATTCAAGTTCGAATTGCAGGATGCGAACGGGAAGACCCTCCAATCCAAGGCGAACAAGGCCGACGGTACGGTAACGTTCGACAAAATCACCTACGACACCGTAGGTGAACACGATTATCGAATCATCGAACAGTCGGGCAAACTGGCGGGCATCACCTACGACCAGACCGTGCATATGATGCACGTGACGGTCACCGATAACGGTTACGGACAGTTGAAGGCCACCGTCATCTATGATGGCGGCAAGGATACGCCCGTGTTCACCAACACGTACAATCCGAAGGACGCGACCGTCACCCTCACCGCCCACAAGACGTTCGGCAACGCCAACAACAGTCACGCGAAGCTCACCGACTTCCAATTCCAACTGTTCGACAACGAACAGGCGGTCGGCGTGCCCGTGCAGACCGTCAACGCCGCCGAGGATGGTACCATCCGCTTCCAGCCGTTGACGTTCACCGCCAGCCAGCTGAAAGGCAACAAGTCCAAGACGTTCACCTATACGGTGCGTGAAATCCGCCAGTCGGCGGGCGGCGTCAACTACGATTCCCACATGGGAATGTGGCAAATCACCGTCACCGACGATTTGACCGGACAGTTGAAAGCCCAAACCAGAACGAACGCGGCCTATCCGACCACGTTCACGAACACGTATCAGGCGAAGCCGGTCAGCGTGCAATTCCGTGCGCACAAGACCCTCAAGGACCCCGACCATACAGGCATCCAACTGCAAGCCGGACAATACGAGTTCAAATGCGTCGAGGACAAGACAGGCGGTCAGGCTGGAACGGTGAAAACCAACGACCAGCAAGGCAACATCCTGTTCGACACCATCTCCTACACGAAGACGGGAGTGTACGACTACACGCTCAGCGAAGTCCAAGGCGACAAGGGCGGCATCACCTATGATGCTATGAAACATCATGTGAAAGTCACCGTCACCGACAACGGCGAAGGACAATTACTGGCCGACGTGAAATATGATGGGGGAGAGGCCGTGCCCGAGTTCACCAACTCGTACAAGGCACAGCCCGCCACGGACACGCTGAACGCGGCGAAGACCGTCATCGCCTCCGAAGGCAACCACTATAAGCTCAAGGGCGATGATTTCACGTTCGCGCTCCACCGCGTAACCGCACCCAACGGCGTCATGACTGAAGCCGACCAGACGAAGGCCAACGACGCTCAAGGCAACATCAGGTTCGACCAACTGTCGTTCCCATTGCCCGGAACCTACGTGTACACCGTTTCGGAACGGGACACCACCGTCCCCGGCATCACCAAGGACGGCACCGTCACCACCATCACCTACACGGTCAAGGACGTTGACCATGCCGGACGGTTGAAGGTCGTCGATAAGACCATCACCCGTTCGGACGGCAAGACCGCGAACGGCATCCGATTCGACAACACGTACAATCCGAAAGGCGTCGGCTACACGCTTGGCGGCGTGAAAACCATCATCAACACGGATACGGCGACCAACCGTATCCCACAGGATGGCGAGTTCACGTTCAAACTCACCTCGCATGACGGTGCGCCAATGCCCAAGGGGTCGAAGGACGGAGTGAAGACCGTCCACAACACCGGCATCGGTTTCACGTTCGGACGAATGGACTACAGCAAGCCCGGAACCTACGTGTACACCGTCACCGAACAGGCCGACCGCGATTCGACCATCGGATATTCCACCCAAGCCTATGATGTGACCGTCACCGTCGCCGACAACGGCGGTATGCTCACGGCCTCCGCCGACCGTCAGGCCAACGACATCCGCTTCGATAACACGTACACGCCGCTCTCCGTTGACGTGACCGTGAAGGCGGACAAGCATCTGACCGGACGTGCCCTGAACGATGGCGAGTTCACGGCTGAACTGAAGGACATGGACGGCAACACGCTCCAATCCAAGCAGTTCAAACGCGACACCGGCGGTGAGGCGAAAGCGGACGAGGGTGACGGCACGCTCGCCTTCGACAAGCTCACGTTCGGCAAGACCGGCATCTACAGGTACACTGTTGACGAAACGGACACCCAACTCGGCGGCGTCACCTACGACACCACCACCCACACCGTCACCGTCACCGTCACCGAGGATGCGGCCAGCCACACGCTGACCGCGAAGACTGAATACTCCACCGAAAACGGTTCCGAGGACGGCATCCGCTTCGATAACACGTACCAGCCGCAGAACGTGCTCGTGGAACTCGCCGCACGCAAGCGTCTGACCGGACGTGAGTTGAAGGCATACGAGTTCGAGTTCGAGCTGGTGGACAAGGACGGCAAGGTCATCGACACCGAACGGAACGACAAGGACGGCGACATCCGGTTCAAGCCGCTCGAATACGCCCGCGACAACAAGAACGTGGACGACCGTGGCGAACACGAGTATGTGATTCGCGAGAAGAACACCGGTGAAAAGAACGTCACCTACGACGAGACGGAACATCACGTGACCGTCACCGTAAGCGACAATCTGCAAGGCAATCTGACCGCCAAAATCCAATACGACCCGGAGGCGGACGCGAAGGCTGATTCCAGCACCATGCTCGTCACGCCGACCGATAAGGCCGACAAGACCGACGGGGATGCCGGTGAGGATGAGAACAATCCGACCACAACCCCCATCATGGTCACAACCACTGGAACCCAACCCGAGTTCAACAACTCGTACATTCCACCGGTCACACCGGCCATCGTGAAGACGATTCGCCAACTCGCCAAGACCGGCGTATCCACGCCGACCGTGGCGTTGGCCGCGTTCACGCTCTTGGGCGTGGAATTGACGGTCGCGTACTCCGTCCGTAGGCGTCATGCCGTGACGCCGCGACATAGACGCTGACACGACCGTGAGCTAGGGGAGTGCCAGACTGGCGGTGGAACCAGTCCGGACATCCCTTTTTTGTATCGCCTTCAGGTTGACGCTAACACCACCACCTGTGGTATACTGGAATTGTTCACACAAAACAGGGGTTCAAACAACCCCGCCACAACAAGGAGAAAAAATGCACTTCCTAGGCGCAGTCATCGGCGGCAACAACACCAGCGAGGCCGAAACCATCATCGACCCCTACAGTGAATACGAGGAAGTCGAGGAATACGTTCTCTACACGCGACACGAATTCCTGCAAGACAGTCGCAGAAGCGACCTCGAACTCACGGGACGCAAACACGGGAACCAGTCGGAAGACATGGCCGCAATCATCAAGAACGCGAAGAAACGACTGTCCCTGAACGACGAGGACGCCCTCAAGGCGTACGCCGAATACTGCGGGTACAGTCTGGACGAGGACGGCAACGTGGTATCCACGCTCAACCGAGACGCCTTCTACGACTGGTATGAGTTCGGCGGGCGCTGGGAGGAAATGGTAGGCGGGCTTCAGGGAATCACCTGTGGAGAACTCAAAGAACGTTACGGCAACGGTGATTCCGAGGTCAGAGAGCTGTTGGACTGCAATGTGAGCGTTGTCTGCGACAACGACGGTTACGAAGGTGGGGTGTGGTTCCCTGTAACAAAGGATGCTCTGTCTGAGAGGCTGGGGGCTGATTCTTCCGCTCGTGTCTGGTTTGTCGATTTTCATGAATGATTGAGAGGTTTTTAGGGCGACTGGTCTTTTAGGACTAGTCACCTTTTGTTTTCCATACAATCATGTGATATACTGGAATCGTTCACACAAAACAGGGCATAAGCCACCCAACCGAAGAGGAGAAAAAATGAACATCTCTTGCATCAACTGCAACAACACCTATCCCAACGACCAACTGGGCACTTGCGAAACCTGCGGAGAACACATCTGCAATAACTGCCAAACCACCTGCGACCAGTGCAAGGCCATCAACTGCCCACAGCATCTCACGGACGCTTTCGACGGCAGGAAGAAGGTTTGCCCCGACTGCGAATGCGCACTGGAGGAAGACTTGAATCAGCGCGTATTTACCGCTCCCGCAACCATTGATGAAATGATTGCCACACTGCGTTTCGCACGAGGAACCCTTGGTGGCGACACTCCCATCGTGCTCGCCTACTACGGCGATATGGAAGGCTTTTTGGAGGAGTTTGAAGTCAGGAACGATTACGCGATTGATGGAGAGCTTGACCGTCATCGTTGCTATCTGAAGGACGCCGAGGCTGGGGATAGGCGTGTCCTCGCTCTCATGATTTAGCCTGTTGGTTCGACTGGAACATATGACCCGCTTTGGCTGGGGGTGTGTTCCAGTTTCTTTTTCCCAATAAGTGGTATACTGGAATCGTTCACACAAAGAAGGGTTGAAAGACCGACCGCCCACACAAGGAGACCACAATGCTCAGCCTCGAAGTCCAAATCAACAATCGCACAAACCGCTGGACGAACGTCACCAACGACTTCCTCAACATCACCAGCCGCAACCACTCCAGCGGACGCAAATACTGGCGAACCCTGCAAGGCGTCGAAAACTACATCGCCAAGGCCATGAAAACCTACCCTTGGCTCACCCGTGAAAACTTCCGCATCAACGGCACCGAAGAGGAACGCCGCAAGCCCCAAAACCCCATCGCCGCCGACATGGAAGTGCATGTGGGAGACATATTCGTCAGCCCTTGGGGATACAGCATGACCCTTGTGGATTTCTACCAAGTGACCAAGGTCAGCAAGACGGGCAAGAGCGTCAACGTCCGCAAACTCGCCCACAAGGTCGTGGACGGCGCAATCTCCTCTCCGCAAGGCGGGCGCGTGGCTCCCGTCAAGGACTGTTTCGTGGGGGAGGAGCTGAGGAACAAGCGCGTCAGGGGCGATTATGGCGTGAACCCCCGTCCTATGTTTGTGGTGAATGATTGCGCCACTGCCCATTTGGTTGAGGAAATCGACCCGAATGGATATTTCATGTGTGATTGGGATTGAGGTTTTCTGACAAGGGGTTTAGTTGTTTCTGAGGTGGCTTAGCCGCTTGTTTTTGCTGGTTGACTTTCGAGCCAATATATAATATACTGGGATTGTTCACACAAACACAATCCTTAAAAAGGAGCCGAAATGACCATCAATCTGCACGACATCACCGGACAGGAATCGGGAATCATCCTCGTGGAAACGGATGACGGGCGACACATGAACGTGGTCGCCAACTGGGGCGCCAAGGACGGACTGCCGTATCTTTTCGAACCAATGCTCGAACCGTTCGCGTTTGTCTTCCTCCAACCGGAGGACGTCCACGTCGAAACCGAACGTATCCACAGTGGGACGCTCAACGACGAAATCGCCCACGACGGTCTCGAAGACTGGAACCCGTTGAACGACGATTTGGACTCTGATGAACCCTGCGACGTATACCCGCTGTCGAACGGCTGGATTGTCGTCGCGCCGAAGGAATGGAACTGACAAAATGAAAACACGCGACATCCTCAACACCGTCACCCGCATACTGCCGGGCTGGCATGTGTACAACGACCACCAATTCGGATGCATCACCACATTCGACCCTCAAGCGGGATACGAGGTCACCGTCTACCTTCCCGGCAGCGACACCATTCGCATCGTCCGCACGCGGTACGAGCTTGAGTACGAGCTTGTCGAAGATGTAACCGTCCTCGACACGTCCGACATGGGTGAGGAACAGGCGTTGGACGAGCTGGCCCACCTGCTGGCCGCGCCCATGCCACGCACCGACCGTCTCATACGACTGAAGGAACGGTTCGACAAGACCGCCGAATGGTGTCGAAACGCGCTTGGTGACGAACAGGAGGCGAAGGATATAGAAGACATGTCCGAACACTACATGCATGTATGCGAATCCTGCAACAAATATCCCGAACACGACCCGGTGCCCGTGTTCGAGGGGTGGCTGCTGGGCGAGGAGCTTGGCAGCCCGTATGAGACGCGCCGTCATGCCGCATTGCACATGCTGTCCGCCGTGCGCCGACTGGACAGAGACTAGGCCCACACGCTCAACCGAAGGGAAGACAATGACAAGCAGAGACACCATCTACGAGACCCTGACCTCGAAGACGGGAAAGAAGAACCCAGCCACGGACATCGAACGGTGGCGGGCGGGCCAACTGGCATCCGTCTTGGCTGACATGGCTTACTTGAACGGCGTGGAATGCGAGAAGACCGAAGACGGCCTCACATTCCACGCCAGCAACGGAAACAGGGTCGGAATCATCACCGGAAACCCATACGAAACCAAAAAGGGGTCCGACATGTTCCTCGTCAACGCGGTCGAACCGGTGCGCGACATCAACGGCGAGAACTGGTATACGTTCGCGCGAATCAACCTCACCGACATCCACGGCGTCTACGCCGACATGGAGTCGGCGGGCGCGTTCGCCAGCAAGGTCTCAGAACATCTGGGATACGCCACCCCGTCAGGCTCCTACGGTGCGACCAAGGAACACATGCACGACTGGTACGAATCCGTCAAAAACAAGTTGGAGGAAATCTCCGACGAGAACTTCAGGCATATCAACGACGTGTTCAAATACGGCATGTATGTATACCGTCTGCCGGAGGACGCGGGCTTCGTGACGCATGAGCAGTTCGAAATGGTTCTGCCGACCACGATGCTGCAAAACCGGTTCATCATCATGTCCACCCTGTTGGACGCATTGGACTTCGACGCAGCAAGCCGCCGTTGGGACGACCCAAACTATTGGTCGAACGTGGCGACCGCCCGGGTCGTTGAAAGCGACGAGGACTGTTGGGGCTGCTATGAGGACGAACTGTATGAGGGCAACATCAACTTGGAACCCGACGCGTCGGATTGCGGAATCGAGGACTGAACATGCTGAGAATCGAGAAGACGTTGCAATCCGTCCGTGGCCTATTGGAAAGGCTAAGCAAGGAAGGCGTGAAGTTTACGCTGGTCGAATCGGAATACTCCGACTGCATAGCGGACATCCGCGACCCTAACGAGGTGTACGTGTTCCTCGACTGCGCGATTCGTCCGAACGGCACCTTCGTCTGGCGGGATTACGACAATCATAAAGGAGTCTGCGACTTCGACGAATTCCGCGTGCGGATAATCACTCTCACAGCGGACGAATACCTCGACAAGGTGAAAGACAAGCGCAAACAGTGGGCAGACCTGTGCGATGGTACGGATACACCCATGCCGGAGTCGCTGTCCGCAGTCGTATCCGACATGGAAAACAAGGCCAACCGTCTGAAAGCGTTGCTGGAACCCGACGACCCGCCCCTGCTGAACAAGCGGGACACCGCAATCCTGAAAGAACTTAAACCGTATGCCGTGGTCAAACCGGAAGAGGAATCACAACGACTACGGGAGCTGGGCGTGCTGGAACGCAGATACTACATCGACCAAGTGTTCGACGCGCTGACCGACAAGGGCGAGAAGGCGTTGAAATTCGCGGCGCACGTAGAACGGACGGCTTAATAGGAGACGGTATGCGCCGGACTTGACCTGTTAGGCAAGGAATGAAAAGGAACCATCATGAACGCGAACGAAACCTGCGAAGATTCAATCCACGGTCCGTACGAGCCGGATGACGTGGCTGACCACTGCGACGGTTGCGGCATACCGTTGTGTGAGGAGCATGCGAGGAAATGCCCCTGTTGCGGGCGCGTCAACTGCACGGACTGCAGCGAGATATGTGAGGCATGCTGGCGTCTGGTATGTCGCGAGCACGCCAAGTGGAATCCCGAATACGCGCAATACGAATGCCCCGCCTGTTACAACCGTTGGGATTGCGGAGAAAGGTAGAGAGGACGATGAACCCGAACGAAAACGAGCCGACACCACCGCTCACCGACGAGGAGCGCGAGCATAGGCGTGTCCGCTATGCCCAGTATTGGGCGAGCAAACGCGTCGCGGAGGGGGCGGCAGAGCTTGCGGTGCCCGACATTACCGCGTCGGTCGCGCCGGATGAGATTGTCGTGTATGTGAGCGTGGGGGCGTTGCATCGTAACGGTGTCGTCGATATCGAGGAATGGTGTGACGACGAGACGTGGGAGTGGTTTGCGAGCGAGGATGGTTGGGTTGAGCGAAACTGCGGCGACCGACTGTCGGATGCTGAGATGGCGGAACGGCTCAACGAGCACCGTCCGTATGACGCGAATTCGGGGTGGCTTGCGGACGTCGGGCAACTGCAATACCGTGGCACCGCGTTCGACGCGGCGTTGGCGTTGGTACTGAGCCATGTGGGTGCGATGGACGAGGGGTATCATGTGCGATTCAAGGCTTGACTGGTATGCGCGGTTCGGCTGCCTCGACATCAAAGCGGCATTGCTTGAATGTGCGAGAAACGATTCTGAACTGTGCGCGTGGAGCCATACGGGCGGACGGTTGGAGGCGTCGGTGTGGCACCGCATTCTGGCGGAGGCCACCCCTGAAAGCATTGTCCGCTATGAGCGTCGTACTGCTTGGCTCGGCGGCGAATTCCCTACGGACGGCATAGGGTTCGAGATAGGTGATGTGACGTTCTTCGTCCCCGAGCTTGTCAGCGTGTACGACATTCTTCCGCCGTCACCCAACAAGGGTCGTACGGAGATTTTTATGGATGACCCGCGGCTGGATATCGACAATTACTGAGGGTGGATATATATGCGATTCACGGCTTCACCGGCGGGCGGAAGGATAACGCCACTGCCGTCAAACGAGTTCTACCAAAGCCCGTTCGACGGCAGATGGGTCGATGTGGACGAGGCCGAGGTTTTCCGTCTCATCGACATGCAGCGAGAAAGAATTTTCGGAACTCACGGAAAGGCGGTGCCTGTGGATGGCAAATGCGGGAAACTGAAAATGCATGAAACCAAGCTGATTGAATTCAATCCTACGAAAATCGTTTGCGCGTGCGGCATGGCATTCCCCTCATGGGAAGCGTACGGCACGCATGTGGATGACGCCATCGCCGCACCCGCTGAAACATCCACGCAGACGGTATGTGATGTTCTGGCCGACCATTTGGGTGACTTAGACGTGGAATCCGGATTCCACGTCTCCTACACCGACAGAGGACGGGTCAGATGCGACTGCGGCGGCGAATACAACGACCTGCACGCATGGCGCGTCCATGTGGCCGAAACGCTGCTCAAAGCTTTGGGAAAGGATGAATCATGCTGAACCTCAAAGCTCATGGACATTGGCTTGCGTCCACACATAAAAGCATCTACAAAAAGGAACCCCCACATGAATCAGTCAGAGCCTAAATCCGACCTTATGGCATGGTTGGAGCAACAATGGGACAAGGCCGTCAAAGACTCCGAAACCCCAGACAAGGAACTGTTGGAGAAATACACTTTCTACGACGGCCTCACCACAGCCTACGAATTCACCATTGCTCGATTGAAAAACGTTCCCAATCCATTTCTGCCGTCCTGTCTCAACTATGAGGACATCGACGACAGCAGTCAGGACGTCCAGCCGCAGGTGGGCGACTATGGTTTGGCTGTCCGAGGGACCGAAGACTGTCCAGAGGAGATACCGTTCCATATCGAACGGGAGGAACGCACCGGACTGCCGGTCGCACTCATGAACGTGGGACTGTATGCGAAACCGGAAGACGACATCGCCGACGGTGAGTATGCGAGCCTGTTCCAGTTGTATCTCGACGGTTTCGAGTTGAGCAGGACAGGCCGGAAGTGAACGAAAATGATAGAACCGACGATATCCTACTCTGGACACGACTGGTTTTGAGCCTAGCTCAACTGGTCGTGGCTTTAAGCGTTATCGGACTAATCGTCGCACCACCATTGACAAATGGACTCAATCGGTTGAAAACCGAAATCTGGGGACGGTCAATCACCTTAGAGGCCACCGTCACCGACCGGCAGGGCAATCCTGTTCCCAACGTGACGGTCACGGTCGTCCATGACGATGGCACTCCCTACAAAGATAGTGTCGGCAATCCCGCCAGAAGCGTCACCGACAAGAACGGCAGATACAAGATTAAGGCAAACGTCAAGAGAACCTTTCGATTGGAACTGGTTCCACCTCAACAAAACCAAAATCAGAAGGAGTGATAAAAACATGGTGGATTTCAGCGAGTGGAGTCAAGACCCTTATATTCTTTTTATGGTGTTTCTTGTTGTGATTCTCACGACAACCTTTATCTCAGGAATTTTCTTCCTATTGAATGATAAGAAAACCATATGTGGACTATTAGAAGCAGTATGTTTCATCAGCGTTATGGCGTTGGCTATGACGATTGGGCTGGACAAGGCTCAGCATCCGACCTTCGGTGAAGCATTGGCTACATCCTATGGGTATGAATCCGTGCGATGCGATGGAGACGGTGACGTGACCGACGGAGACACCCCGTGCGTGGCTTACTCCAATCATGGTCGTAAGAGGCAGGTCATCACCGTGGTAGGCGACTCGGAGAAGAACACCGTCAGAGTGTACGATTCTCAAGGAAATCTGGTCAAGCCGGTCTTGACGAAAGCCCCGTCCAAGAAGGACTGAATCATATGGCAGACCCGAAGTACATGCGAAAAATCCAATCCATGTGCCGTTGTCAAGACTACGGACGCATGGTCGAAAACACTGACATTGATGACCCCTATCGTCAGAAAAATGAAAGTTAACGGGGTCATTTTCAACAAAAAGTCAATTTTAGCCCCGTTAACAGGAGAAAGGAACATAGGATGGCAGTGAACGTCACACAGAAAGACAAAACCTTGCACGACACCATAGATTGGTGCAAGGAACAGATAGCCCGAATCAACAAGATGATTCCCACCGCTTCGGACGAGAATTTTCTTGTAGGGGAACGGTTCGCCCTGCAAGCCGTCGCCGCTCATTGCGAGGAACAGTTGGGATATTCGGGTTCCATGCCTTTGGAGGTGCCGAACCAAAGCGAGAAAGAATAACCTCGACATGGACGACAATGAATACATTCGGCAACTCGAACAGGCGGCGGCACTGCCTGATTGGATTGCACGCAAAAAAGCGTACCTGCGCATCAACCTCCGCCGACTCGACACAATGGTGCAAGAGCGGGCCGCCGTCGTGCTGGCGTCGAAAACGAACGTCGCAAACACCAGTCTTGACGGATTGAAGGCCGCAGCCGAAAAACTGGCCGTGGACGCGGCGGAATACGAGGCGGTGAAAAGCCGTCGAGACAGCACCGCACGTTCCATACACATTCTGGACAGTGAGGACGAGCGGCGGTACCGCGAGCAAAACAAGGATATCGACGGCACCTGCCAGTGGAACTACAGTGCGTCCGGCTGCGGCAAGCCGACCGTGGAAGGCACCCGCTGGTGCGCCGACCATATCGACGAATGGACGATGCTGCGTCACAGCACCGGAGACAACGACTAACGAAAATGGACTATCGAATGATGTGGCGAGCATGCCCGCTACAGCGGGACGGCTGGCGGTTCCAGCTTCTTCTGCAACGGCGGGCAGCTGACGGCGAATGGGAGACAGTGGACGAGTCGGTACGCGATTCGCCTACGGGTGCGATGCTGGCGATGGTCGAACCGTTCCTATCCAGCGAACGTCAGATGCGCGTCCGGCATAGCTTATCGGATGTGCCGGTCGTATACCGACCCACGTTCATGAGCAAATCAATTGCTTGAGGTTTATTTTGGGGAGGTCAAGGAAAATCCTCGACTTTTTCGCCAAGAGAAAGGAGCAGGAATGCAAAACCGACAAGTAGCAGAATGGTATGTCGTCTGCTGGTATTGCAAAAACACCGTCAATGCCGAAAACAGAATCAAATGCCCCTACTGCGGAGCTTGCCTCTTCCTAACCCCGCAAGACTACAAGGAACTGAAAGAAGAAGGAATCAGACCATGAGCCGGTTGAATCTGGTCTCACGAATAGACTCGTCCTTCCCTGACAAGACCGCATACAAGCGGGTCTTGGACACTGGGGAAATCGTCTGGGAGAACAGCAAAGGCCGTGAGAAATGGCGTTGGGTTCCCATGATTGTGGAGGAACCTTCCACGAACGGACGTTTCCTTGAAACGGAACCCACACGCAAGCATCGCCGGTACAAGTTGGACTCACGCAATCCGCTCCGACTGTTCGAGTCGATTCTGTTGTCTGAAAAGGTCAAGGTCATTGACCGATGACCTGAAAAAACTTTCTCTGCTATACTGGAAACATTCACACCTACAAAAGAAGGAAGTGCAACCATTGACCAAAAAATACTCATACGCCTCCACCAAGCCGCTATACGACCACCAGTATCCCGACGAAAAACTCATCTCAATCCACGAACGTCCAATCGCCGACCCAACCGGCAAACTCACCGCAATCATCGACTATGAGAAGCCGTTAAGCCGACACGACATCGACAAATACGATTTGTCGGAATTCCCATTCTGGCTCGCTCAGGAACATTACCTGCCCCTGTTCAGCGGGGAATGCCCTATGGGACAGGAGACCCTTGAGACAATCAGGGACGAGGTGTCCCGCGCCATCATCGTACTCGCGGACTATCATCCGCTGGGAGACTCACCCCATGGCGTTCACGTCGGCGGCATTGTAGGCAAGGACGTGAAGAGACTCGACCTCTACCGCGTGTACGACACCATCCCCTCATGGGCTTTGGACATGGTGCAGGAGCTTATCACCGGCACCAATCCCGAAGAATTCACGTCAGCGCATTCGACCACGGAAGTGCGCGACACCGCCAAACGACTGCACGAGAACGGTTCGGCCTTCCTTTTCTCAGACAAGGAGCAGTGAATTGAAGAAACGAATTCAATCCGAAACCAAAGAAACGGTGGACTGGGAGCATAAGCCCATCAACGCACTGGGGGGCTTGAGGGCGATGGCGGTCACGACGGGTGGGACGACCATCGACGGGTTGCTTGAATACCATGTTGAGGGAACCGTGGACGGCGTCTATGTGGAGAGCCTGAATTTCAGGAATCTGCCCCAATATGTGATTGTTTCCGTCAAGGGCGGTTCCAACATGCTGTCGAAGACGTTGTTCAAGTCCGTCACCGTCTTCGCTTCCTGAAGAAAATTCTGCTATACTGGGACAGTCCGCACATTAAGTGAGTTTCAGGAGGAACCATGGGGAAAAAGGCCACGCCGTCCACGAGCGGTCAGACCACACTCAGACAAATCGGCTGGGCAGATGATGAACTGGCTATGATACAAGACCAATACTCATCCCTATTGGACTCGATTCAATTTCCCATCTACGTGCCTGTAGCGCACAACACCAACGATTACCAAGTGGTCGTCAACGGGAAAGACTACGGGTTCGTTCGGGAAACCACCACCGAAAACGGCAAGGAATACCGTGTCATGGCCGACAATGGCGAATACTTCGAACCTATTTCAGGCGTCTTCCACAATTCTCCGATGGGCGCGGTCTGCGAACTCGCCAGACACCATCACGACATAGGACTGGCCTCCCGTTTGGACGACTACATCATCGCCGTATGCAATGTCCAACAGCTCGCCGCCGCCCAGTTGAAAGCGAACGTCAAAGACCTTCTAGGAATGGGACGATGATTTTCGCAGGCAGAAGACGCAGAGCTACGGAACCCCAAATCCGTCTGATACTCGAACTCACTTCGCAGTCGGACATCCGCGACGTGAAAAACCTTGAAAACTGTCCTCCAGTGGAACGCTATAGGGACTACTTGAAGAACGAGTGCTTGGACAATCGAACCGCCGCGAAACTCATCGACGGTCTGATTCAATGGAAGGAAATCTATGGTTGAGAAAGCCACGCCCATCATTGCCGATAGGAAAAACAATCCGTTCGTCAGAATCGGTCAAAGATTCCTCGGCGTCATCCGTTTCGTCAAACAGGTTGTGGCTGAAATCCGCAAGGTAGTCACGCCCACCGTCCGCGAATGGGCGGGCTGGTGCGTCGCGTCTGGAATCTTCGTGCTGCTGCTCATGGCGCTTGTCTCAGGAATGGACTTCGGACTGGGCAAGCTGACATTGTGGGTGTTCGGCTGATGGGAGGCGAAGGCATCGTCTACAATCCCGTGGACTGGCGGCACGCCACAACAGCCGAACTTGAAGGGCAACGCGTCATTGCCCGATTCGACAACGGCACCGTCGTGGACGGAACCATCATCATAGCTCCCGGTGGGGCGATAGGCGTCTACATGGGAGTTATGGTGCCCATCATTGAAAAATCCCCGTCCGGCCTTTTCCGACAGGCCGACCATGTGAGCGCATTGCAGGTGTTGGATTGCAGTAAGGAAGGAAAATTCTATGCCGGATAGGAGACCGTACAGCGTCATCACGAACTTCGGCTGCCATTGGAAATGCCCGTACTGCATCGTCCGCAACACCGGCATCCTCGTCCCCGAAACCGATTTCGCCCTGACCGAACGCACGGTGATGGACTTGGCGGACGGCGGCGGCATGGGGTTCCTCAGCTTCTCGGGCGGCGGCGACCCATTGTGGATGCTCGACGCCCGCCGCGCCGAATGGTATTCGACGCTCACGAGACGATTGCACGCCCTTGGAATCGAAACCGAAATGCACACGAGCATGCCGCCCATGACGGAACGCCTGTACCGTCTGGCATCCGAAACGGAGTTCACGCGCATCGTCTACCACCTGCGGAACGTCAATATGATTCGTCGTCTGTCCAAGCGGAGAAACGAGCTGGTGCGCGTCGTGTTCGTCGTCACACCGGACTTCACCGAAGACCTCATCGACCGCATCGTGGAAGAAGTGAAAGCGAATCCGCAGGTGGACGAATTGAGCTTCCGTCAAATGGTCAAACCCGACTACACCATCGACCACACCTGCGAGACGTACCTGCGGGCCGGACACCGCAAGGACTGGTGGTACATCGAACAAGGCGACTACAACCAGTACATCGTCAATGACCGTATCAGCGGAAGATACGAGGATTTCACGAAAGGACATGGGCTTGGACGCTGAACGTATCGAAAAGGCCGCAATCGCAATCTTTGTCGCCCAGACCAACTGGGCTACCCCGAACCCCGACAATCGACAGATAAGGGAATGGTGGGACGCCCAGCCGGACATGGTGAAGGACGCCACCCGCCGTCTCGCCCGCGCCGCACTGGAATCGCAGACCGGCGAACCCGACCCGCTCGAATGGGCGGATGCGGACATGGAGACGCTGGACAGCCGCACAGTCAAGGCCGTCACCAAGGACGGCACCA